>OBEQ011349259.1_pt1 | contig 11134 bp, 3 predicted proteins | sample 1670901 | NCBI WGS metagenome assembly OBEQ01 (sample SAMEA104232315, study PRJEB22302) | groundwater metagenome | biome: forest; feature: aquifer; material: groundwater | place: USA | collected 2011-08-07 | depth 5.4 m | reverse complement strand
AGCCAGCGTGACGGTCATCAGCTTTGCGGTCCGCGGCGCCACTTCAAGCGTCACGGTGGAGGTGGCACTGGTTGTGCGCTGGCCGAACGGCCACATCCGAGGGCTCATCCCACCCTACCACCTGTGTTCGGCCCGAATAGCCGAGAGAGTGTTGTTCAATATGCTAGCCCCGCCGGGGGCGGGGCACACAGGTGGTGGGATCATGTGGAGGTAAACACGTGGAAGAGAATTAAGAGCGCGAGAACGGCGATGGCGGCAGCGAACACGAACGCCAGCACCATTGTGGTTTGAATCTTTGGAGCCGCCGAGGGATTGCGAGAAAGGGCTTTAATGGAGGCCTGGCCAATAATCGCGATGACCAGCGACGGGCCAAGTGTGGCGAGAATCAAGATCAAAACCAGCGTCCAGCGCTGCATCAAGAGGACACGGTGCGTTCACCGTGTGCCATTAGGCTAACATGGCGCGTCGAGGAATGCAACGAGCTCTCGGTCTCAGGCACCGAGCACGCTGAGTGCTCTCGGTGCCTGACACCGACTACAGTCAGGGAGAGAATGGGACCTTCGGCTGCAGCGGTGGGGTCGGCGGCGTGGTGGTCCCGCGCAGCGGCTGTGTCCCGTTTCCGCTCGTTGGCGTTGCGGAGGACTCCGCAGACTCTGTGGGTGCCTGTTGTGCGAGTTGCAATTTGAGCTGCCGCTGCCACACGAGGAAGAACGACAGACTGATCCCGCCCAGCAGCGCTAAGATCACAAAGATGAGCCGCCACGTCGCCAACACGGAGAGACTGCCTTTGGCATGATCCCCAGCATGCGCGCTGCCGTCGTTCGCCACGACGATCGGGGCGCTGGAGGGTGCCAGGGCCGCCATCACCATCAGCTGGCGCAACGACACCAGATCAGCTGCAACGAGCTGTAAGACTTTGGTGTTCTCATGATAGCGGCTGATGTGCTGCTGGGGATTCGGAATGGTTTGTTCCTGGCTCGTCTCGACATTGTCCAGGTTGCGCTCAATGCCACTGGCCAGCACACGCCCTTGCTCGACATAGGCGGAGTCGGCGAGCTTCTTTGTGATCTCATCAACCTCGTGACGGATGCTCTCCAACCGCTCGGTAGGAATGCCCCACACATCCTTGAGCACCACCGTGTGAGTGACGGACTGTTTTGGCTTGAGGGTCACCGTCCCGATGAGAAAATAGGTGGCTGCCTGGGAGTCGTACTCGATGCTTAATCCATCCGCATCGAGGACATGCTCTGGCTTGACCTCTGGCGGCAGCGGGCTGCGGATATGAAACTCCTTCACTTCGGTCTCAGAAGGATTAACCACGAGCATCTTCATGGTCACATCCGCCGCCTGCACCACCACCGGCCACGCTGCTAGTAGCACCGCCAGCAGACACCATCGCGTGAGTCGTTCCATCTGTCGTAACATCGTAGGCTGCTTTCACTATACCATAAGACAAAAAAGCGCCACAGCCTTTCCTGGCCTGCGGCCGATGGCAGACATACCCTCTCTCCCTTAGAACGACGAGTCGGTTTACCCTCCCTCAAACCAGGTCTTCACGACCGGCTGGTTCAGATGCTGCTCGATGATCGAGCGTTGCACTTCCATCAGCTGCTTCAACTCTTCGACACGGCTGCGGATCGTCTTCACATCGCCCGCCTGTGACTCGGCCATCTCAAAGAGCCCATCGAAGTTATATCCTTTTTCGGTGCCAAGCTGATGGAGATCCTTGGCCACCTTCTGCACTTCCGGAGCCACCTCGGTGACCACCTGCCCTGGCAGACCCAACAGCCGGCTGCCGACACCGGCAATCTGCTGCTTGATCTGCTCCAGTGACGTAGCGGTGGCCTCGGTCTTGCCGAGCGTGCTCAGCTCTTGCATCAGCCGATTGGATACTTCGACAGCTCGCAGAATATCCCCTGTGGAATTCTTTAAGAGCGCTTCGATCGTTGTAGAGTTCTCGCCCCCTGACAGCCCGGTAATAAGCTGCTTCACCTCGGCCATCTTGGCGAGGAGCGTGCTCGGATCAACAGCTGGAGCCTGCTGTAAACTGGCGATCGTCCGCTGTAAGTCGGCGAGTTGCCCCATCGCCTTTTGCAGATCCGCCGATTGCGCCGTCGAACTGAGCGCATCCTTCACCGAGGCCTGTAGCGCTGGTAAGCCTTGTTCCAGCCCACTTAACTTCGTCAGAATCGCTTGCGTGTCAGCGGCTGGCGCCTGGGATAAACTCGCGAGCGTGGATTGTAACGTCGCCAGCTGATTCAGTGTCTGCTGTAAGCCCGCCGCCTGCGCCGGCGTGCCGAGCGTCCCCTGTAGCGTCGTGAGCATTGATTGCAGTCCGGGCAATTGCTGTCCCAGGCTGGCTAGTTGCGTGGTAATCGCTGTGAGATCGTTGCCGGTGGTGCTCTGCAGCTGTGCGAGGCTCGTCTGGAGCGCGGCTAACTGCCCTAAGGCGTTCTGGATCTCGGCGGCCTGTGCGGGTGTCCCGAGCTGAGTGGTCAAGGTGCTCAGTGAGGATTGTAGGGTCGGCATCACTTGCTGGAGCGCGGTCAGATTCGCTTTGATGGTCGTCAGATCCGCCTGCTGCGCATTCTGGAGTGCAGTGATTGTCTGCTGTAAGGTTGCCAGTTGTGTAAGGGCCGATTGCACATCGGTGCTCGTCGCCAGCGTCCCCAGTTGATTCTGAATCGCCTGCTGGAGCGCCGGCAGACTGGTCTGGAGTGCGGTGAGTTGTCCAAGCGCGGTCTGCAGATCGGTCGACTGGGCCACCGATCCCAACCTCGTGATGATCGCGTTCAGACTGGTCCGTACCTCATCCGCTGTCAACGAGCCGAGATTGGTGACCAGGATCCCCACCTGGTTGGACAGCTGGGTAGTGGTCGCGTCAAGAGCCGCAACGGAGCTCTGGAGCTGTCCCAGCGTGCCCATCTCCGTCTCAATGGTAGCGAGCCGATTTGAAATAGCCACCAAGTCGTTCGGGGTAGCTGGGGTCGGCGCAGGCACCTTGGCCGTCAGCGTCATACTGTCGATCGTGCCCGCGGAATTCGCCGAGGACGGTTCAGCGACGACTACGCGATACTCGCCAGCAGCCGCCAAGGAGAATGTCGACTCATACAGACTGGTCCCACCGTTGAGGGAAAGCGGCGGAGCCGCCACCGATGCTCCGGTCCGATCGTAAATGCTGATGAGTGGCGTGCCGCCTTCCGCGCGGTACTGAATCGTCACATTGTCCCCGACATCGACGGTGGTCGCGCGTTGGAGAATACCACCACGTCGCTGCGCCTTGAGCTGGTTCTGCATGGTGTCTTGATTGCTGAGCACCTTCGGCAATCCCGCATCAGGATCGGCGAGATAGGCCTGAACCCCGTCGATCTTGGGGATGACCTGGGTGCTGATCAGGTCGGTCTCCGCCTTGATGGCCGTAGTGTCCGATTTGATCGCCGCGGTGTCGGCCTTCACCGCCGCCACATCGGCTTGGATCACCACCCGCGAGGTCGCGATATCGGTTTGGATCGCTCCCTGCGCGGTCGCCACCGACGTCTGGATCGCAGCCTGGGCCGCAGTTACTTGATTGGGCAACGTCGTCGTCACCGCGGTGTTGATCGGTGCGAGCTCCGTCTGCAACTGGCCCAGCGTCAGGTTGCCGCCGCCCGCCAAGGTGATGTTTAACGCACCGCCCGTCGAGAAGTCTCGACCCAGCCGGTGGATGATCGTCTTGGTGAAGTACGTGTGGGCCGCCTGGCCGTTGGTCCAGGCAAAGCGATAGTTACCGTTGGGATCCGCCGACAGACCTGGTCCGCTCCCAATCGGCTGAGGAATGGTCTCAATCAACGCCCCGTTCTCATAGATCTCAACGAACGCGTCATTCAACAACGTGTCGACGATCTTGCCGGACTTCTCCAGCCACGAGAAAATCTTCACCTGGTTGGCTGCGCCGTCGTAGGTCCACTCCGAGTGCACCTGCCAGGTCACGGCATCCGAGGAGGTCACCTCGATGCGGACAATGCGGGTCTGATTGCGATCGCTGGCCCAAATCGGCACCGGGGCGGCGTCCGCGGGACCCTGGGACAAATCAGAGGTCCCATTGTTATTAGCCAGCGACCACAGGGTTGAAACCTGCGAGAGGTACGGGTAGTAGCGCGTCAGCAGACCGGTCAGATCAAAGTTCGGCTGGTTGGTCCAGCTCGTCGAATCGATAACTTGGAGGTTGTTGAGGACCACGCTGCTGGTGGCGTCCCGTACCTCCCAGTCCACCCTGTAATAGAACGCATTGAGGCTTGCCGACACCACCGGCGCTGGGATATGGTTGGCGGTGTCATCGCTGATGCGTAACATCACGGAACGGCTCGGGGTGACCTGCGGATTGCCGAGCGCTGCGACCACATCCGCGACGGTCCACTGGACTGTGGCGGCTTCGCCTGAGGTTCCGCTCATGGGCGCGGTGCCAATATCGGTAAACGCCACGCCGTCCGTTGAATAGGCCAGCCGCACCGACGTGACGCCATCGCCGAGGACGTTCCAGTTGACGGGCTGCGAAGAATTGACCGCCCAGTTCTCGCCGCCGACGGGGCTCGTGAACGCAAACTTGGCGCCGACCTGGATTAGTCCGGACCGGCCTTCGGTGAACGGATGCGGGCCGTTATTGATCCCCTGGGAGTCCACAACGCGCACGCGCAGGTTGCTGGATACGGCGTTCGTTGGAATTGGCCAGGAGAAGTTCCCGCTGTTGGCCTGACCGGACACGATACCAGTCCAGTTCGCCCCACCATCTAACGAGTATTCTAGATCCACGGTAGGAATCGTCCCAAGCGTTGTCCAAGCAATCGGCATGGAATTGGTGACGGCGAAGACGTTGGCCGGCGCGGTCGGGCCGGTCACGGTCAAGCGCCCTGTAATGCCGATCGTGTTGGACAGCCCAAAGGCGGGGCTGGCCGCGTCGGCCACGCGCACGATGACATTGGCGGAGATGTCGTCGGGAATCGTCCAGTTGTAGCTGCCGGTCGCACCGGTCGGGCGCAGCGTGCCGCAGGGCAGCGTGCAGACCGTCCCTGCCATATCTTTCCATGTCGTGCCGCCATCCGGCGAATAGGCCAGGCGCACCTGCCCGGCCGCCACCCCTTCCTGTGTCCAGGAAATCGGCAGGATGGTGTTAATCACGTGCGGGCCAGCTGGCACCAGATCGACACCGATGCCGGTGATCGAAAAAATCGGGGACTCCTCACAGGCATCCGGATCGGTACTCGGAAAGTCGACGTCGCAGAGGCGGATGCGCGCTTGTGACGTCGCCTGGGCGGGCGTCCAGTTGTAGCTGCCGGCGTTGACGAGGTTCGGGACGAGCACCGTCGTCTGCCCGCGGGCCAAATCGATCAATTCCAGACGAACGCGTGGAACCGAAGCGGCATCTGGATTCGTCGTCCAGGTGATGGCGTACGGCGTATTGACGGCCACACCGCTGACGGGTGCGAGTTGCAGCTCGCCGTACACCTTGAACACATCCGATGCGTCCAGCGCGCCGTTCTGGGCGTCAATCCCATCGCGCACCTGCACCTCTACTTGCGGTCCGCGGGCCGCTGCAGGCACCGACCAGTTGAGTGTTCCGAGCGTCGCATCTTGCGCCAGGGCAATCGACTGCCACGTGCCTGTGCCCACGCGGTAGAACAGATCCACGGTTTGCAGACCGGTGTGCACCCAACGAATCGCCTGGGTCGTGCCAATGCGCCACGCTGAGCTGGCGTTGGGCTCGATGACCTGCGCCTCGCTGAAGACAACGTTAGCCGTAGCCTCTGCTGGCGGATGGCCGAGGGAATCGTCGACCACGCGGATGGTCCCCGTGGTGGTTGCGGTCGTCGGCGTAAACGCCAGACTGGTGGCGGTCGTCGGGGAACCCGAGATTTCCTGGCCGTTGGCATAGACGCGGAATCGGCTCATGGTGCCCACAGTCGACCATTGAATAGGTCGAGAGGCCCCGATCGGCCAGCGCGGGAGACTGTCAGCGTAGCGCAGGTCCGGCGCCGGCGCGCTGATGGTAATCTGTCCGGTGATGTTGAAGAAATTGCTCAGCTTGGCCCCGCCGGAGAAGCCCATCACTGAGGCGTCGGCTCGGTCGGTGATTTTGATCTTGGCCTGTGCCGAAATCGCCGTCACCGGCACGAGCCAAGGATACGGCTTCGGCACATTCGGACTGGAGACGATCTGCGTATAGGTCTGTCCGCCATCGATCGAGTAGCTGATCGTCACATTGGTCGCACTCGCACCCCCAACCGGGGTCCAGTCGATGTTCTGGGTTATGTTCACCGGCCAGTTCGCACTAGTCGTTGGGGCCGTGATCACGTACGTCTTGACGAAGTGCCGCACGCTTCCAACCGACCCACTGAGTGCTCCGGCCAGCGCATTCAGATCCACCAGGGAGACCACACCCTGCGCTTGAATGCTCGCCGTCGCTAAGCCGATCGTCATTTCATCGTTGACCGCCAAATTGTTGATGGTGCCACGCAGGACGAAGTTCGACGGCCCGCCGGATGCCACGATGACCCCGGAGAGCGTTGCGATCATCTGTGACGGCGTCCCTGCTCCTGGAACGACGGTGAAACCCGCGGTCACTGGCGCGCCATCCTTCAGCAGCGTCAGGCTGCTGACGTCGATGTCGGCTGCCATGATGCCGGTGATCGCGCTTAAATTGAAGGTGAGGCTTGAGAGCTCGACATTCTCGCCGGTCGGTGTCAGGGCAAAGCGGAACAACTCTGCGTTGGCCACCGTGGGCAGCTCGACGAACGCATTGGCCGCAGGCCCGGAAGCGTGCTCGGCGAGCGCGAGTCGCCCGGCGACCGTGAAATTCGCGTTGGACACATCGCAGATATTGAGGCTGAGATCCTGCGAATCACACACCTCCATTCGGCCCTGCCGCGTCACGGTGTTCGGCGTCCACGGGAGACTGGCGCCTGTGGCGTTCAACGCCAAGACGGTCCAGGGCCCACCCGATCCGCTGGTTGAACTTCGTACGCGGAACGTGGAGGAAGAACCGGAGATCACGGTCCAGTTGATCGAACCCGGCTGGTTGATAACCACCTGCTCCCCACCGTTGGGCGCATCCACCCGCAGCTCTCCGACGATGGTGAAAGGCACCGACTCCGTGTACACCGCGGGGTTGTCCGACTGCTCAAGGCGAATACGCACATTGCGCAGCGGTGTGGTGAGGGACAGGGGGATGGTCCATGGAAAGAGCTGGTTCACCGCCGGTGTTGTCTGATCCACCGGCATCGCGTTGTCGATCACATCCAGCAGCACCGTGCCGATCTGATCCACCAGCATGAGCTTGACCTGCTTGCTCGGATTGACGCCGACCCAGGTGATGGTGACGGTGCTGTTCGGGACAAACCCGCGCGCCGGATCGGGTGTCGCGGTCACCGAGAGATCGACCACGTTAAAGGGCGCGCCATCCGCGCAGATCGTCGGGCGCACCTTGTCGCAGATGCGCAGGTGCAGCCCAATGGCCTGAGCCGCCGGCGTCCAACTGGAGAAGCTGCCATCGTTCGGCTCCAGGCTCGTCAGGCTCTGGAGGAGCGCCCCGCTGGCGTTGATCACGTCAATCGTCACCCCATCGATCGGAAACACGGTCGAGGGGTTGAGGCTCGCCGGCTCGGTTCCTGCCAGCGACTGCCAGGTGACATTCGTGGACCGCCCCACGACGATGTCCGCCCCGCCCGGCGCGATGTTGAGAAAGGCGGGCTTGATCTTGAACTGGCTCGACACTCGGTTACCGACCGTGGTGATCGCCCCTTGCGGCCTTGCCTGCACCTTGGCTGTGTCCGTACCCGCACCCGGCAGGCCAGGGGCGCAGGTCGTGCCGGAGCCGCCGAGGTTCACGCAGTTGATCGAGAATGACTGCTGGGTCGGTGCGCTAGCCGCCAGTGATCCGATGTTGAGGGGGTAGGTCATGCCGTCATCGAGCGATAGCTCCAGGATCGCGGTGAAAGAGCCTAATTGCTGCCAGGTCACTTGGTGCGAGTATCCGACCAACCAGGTCAGTCCGCCCGGCAGGTTCAGCGGGCTCAAACCGGTCGGGTTGACCGCATCGCCAATTTGAATTAAACCCGCGATCGTAAATGGCGGAGTGGTCACGGTGTGTACACCATCGTTGAGCGTGACCGTCACCGAATCCGCAACGGTATCCGGCACCGTCGTGTTGCACACCCCGGCCCCGCGTGGCGCAGTACAGGTCAGGGCGATGGGTGATCCGCCGCTAGGGGTGTACTGCACGGTGGGTGGAATCGGGTTGGCTTGCCCGTAGGTGTTCCACGCAATCGCCCACGGCGTGGCCACCACCACCTGCGAGCCACCGGTGGGACTTGTGATGACATACGTGGAGACGTCATGGGTGACGGCCACGCCGGTCGGGTTGCCATCGACCGCGAGCACATCGTTCGTCACAGATCCTCTCACGGTGATGCCACTGGGCAGCAGGGCCACCGTCAGCCGCTCACCCGGATCCATGCCGCTGATATTGGCGCGCAGGGTGTAACTCCTGACGTCATTCTGCGCCAACGCCACCGATAAGCCACTGAAGCTCGGGCTACCTGGCCCCACGGCAACAACCGTGCCTGTGGCATCATCCACTAGCTCATAATTACCAAGGGTCATGAGCCCGTCGGCGCCAGGGTACGGCCCTGCCACGATGCTCGGGACAGAGAAGTTTATCGCAGAAATACTTGTTCCACCCCCGGTCGTGGTGAGACGAACGCGCAAGAGATTGACACTGGTCATCGAGCCTGCGCGAATCAAGGGATCTTGAATCTGGCTGGCTGGCGGATCGAGCAGCAGCCGCTCTAGCACTTTAAACGCCGAGCTGGTTGCCGTCACCGGCTGGCCATCCCCGGTTTGAATCCCCGTCAACAGGACCTTGACATCCGCGCTGGCCCCAAGACTCGTGGGTGGGCTACTGGCCGGACTGGCGCACGACGTACCCGCACCCGTGCAGGTGAAGCCCTGGGGCAGGCCGCCATTAAACGTGTATTGGAAGTTTGTCGGAGCGCCCATGTTATTCGCGGTCCAGCTGACGTTCAGCGGGTCGTTGTATTTCACCGTGGCCGGCACGGTGATCACATACGTCGCGACTTGGTGCGCATACTCAACTAGGGAGCCGCGGAATGCCCCGAGGACGAGCGCCAAATCCGGGTTGCCCCCTGACTGACCCATCGCGCGCAGATAGTGAGGTATGGAGGCGTCGCCTTCGGTCAGAGCCGAGACGCCGCTGAAGTCCGGTGCGAAGCTGACGGTGATCCCATCGCCGACCGCCAGATTCTTGATGATCCCGCGCAGGGTGAAGGGCGTTGTTCCACTCAGTATCTGCGCGGGAAAGCTCAGGGTCATCGCGCCTGCCCCAAACGCAGCCGTCACACCGCTGATGGGTGTCCCCGGGCTACCTGACAGCAGCTCTAGGCTCACCACATCATTGCTCAGGTTCCACGTGCCTTGCGTCGTCAGCCGGAACGTCAGGTCGGTGAGCGAGACGTTGCCGCCGACTGGTGCCAGCGTGAATTTGAGTAAATTGGCCGCGGCGGGCAGGTCCCCGGTTTGCGTCAACGCGTTGTTCACCTGCATGGCTGGCGGGCTGACGGTCAGCCCGGCCGTCACCGTGAAGCCGCTGGAGAGTGCGGTCAGGTTATCCGTACCGGCATCACTGGTTCGGCCGGTAAACTGGACCTGAGCCGCGCTCAGGGCGCTCACTTCTGTAGCCGGCACGTCCCACTCGCAAAAACTCTGAGATAACCCACCGGCCGCGCAGGTGATGTTGGTGGCGGGGAAACTCCCCGTCTTCGAGAACTGCATCGATGCCGGGTTCATCGCCGTGCCTTCGTTCACCCAGTTGATGCGCAGGCGGCGTCCAACGGCGATGCTGCTGTTGGGATTGCTTAAGGCCATCCATCCGGTCCCCGCCAGGTCGCGCTGCTGGAAGCTAATGGTGTACGTCGATACGGTATGGGTCTTTGATGGAGCGACTCCGGTGACGGTGCCGGCCACCGTGTGGAGGTTCACGAACCCGGAACTCGTTCCGTCCAACTGCACCCCGCTGGTCGGCAGGCTGACAGTCATCTGCTGGCCTGCCACCAGGCCGGTGAAATCTCCCCTCAGGACGTAGGTCTTCGGCGTCCCCTCAGACACCGTGGTCGCTAGGCCGGTGAAATTGGCGTTGGCCGGATTCGTCTTGGTGCCCAACGGAGGTGCCACGCCGACTTCAAAGAGGCGCAGCGCCACCACGTTGCTCCACGCCATCGTCGGAGAGCCGGCGAAGCTCACGGTGAAGTTCATCTGTTTCAGCTGGACAGTGCCTCCCGAAGCCGTCACCGTGAATCGCAACAGCTCGCCATCATTGACCGCGCCGGGCTGCACCAGGGCATTGACCACCGGAACATTGCCCAGGGCCGCGGTTTCCAAGACCTGTAGAGCCGCGGAGCAGCCGCGGATGTAGTCATAGGGTGCTCGCTCGCGGATGCACACCTGGGCATTCGCCGATGCCGCAGCCGCGCTGGGAATGGTCCAGGCGTATGGCTTCGTATCGCTGCTGGTCAGGTTGACGCTTTGGGTGAGCGGACCGGTTGCTCCTGTCCGGTAGAACTCGAAGGTCACATCCGACACTGCCGGATCAGCTCCCCCGACAGGCATCCAGTCGACCGTGGCATTGCCCCCGGTCAGCAATTGGCTCACCCCAACCGGCAGCACGGTAATAGCCTGATACCCAGGCCGCGTATGCGTGACGGGGGAAACGACGGGGCTGCCGGATGAGGCTCTGACGGCATTCGAGACGCCCGTCAGCGACGCAATGAAAACCGCCGTATAAAGAAAGCCGCATAATTTACTGGCCCGAATCGAAGACGCGTTTTGGTTGAAAAAAATAAGGACCACGGTCCCGGCCAGCAAAATGGCCCAGAACGGCAGCTCCGCGGCTCGGAACGTATCCACGTGAAAAACGGTTTTCCGGATGAGGTACTGAAGAGAGACGAAGAAGAAAAGAGAGGTGGTTACAAGACAGGCGAGGCGGACCCTTGACCTGATCAGCGCCCCTTGCTGGCGATGGTATTCCTCTAAATAGCGAGAAGGAATTTCGATCTGTGTCATGACCTCTCCGGATGAATGGTATTTT
>OBEQ012294470.1_pt1 | contig 11135 bp, 8 predicted proteins | sample 1670901 | NCBI WGS metagenome assembly OBEQ01 (sample SAMEA104232315, study PRJEB22302) | groundwater metagenome | biome: forest; feature: aquifer; material: groundwater | place: USA | collected 2011-08-07 | depth 5.4 m | reverse complement strand
CACGGTGATGCATGCGCCGAAGGACCCGCCGGAGCCCGCGCCCGCCGCTCTGCCGTTGACGCCGGGGTCCGTGAAGGTCCCAGACGCAACAGGGATGGGGGCGCGTGATGCCGTCCGCGCGATCTCCGGGTCCGGGCTCGTTCCTTACATCGAGGGATCCGGCCGGCTCGTTCGACAGACCCCGAGCGCGGGGGCCGCGGCGCCCAAGGGGAGCGCCGTGCGCCTTCTGTTCGAGCCTGCGTCATGATCGAGGGGCTCACGCTCGGCGAGATCGCGCGGGAAATCCCGGGCGAAGTGAGCGTCTTTGGCGATGCTGGCGTACGCGTCACCGGCGTGCATCACGACTCGCGCGAAGTCCAGGCAGGCGATCTGTTCGTCGCGCGAAAGGGGGCCGCCGCGGACGGCGCGACCTTCGTACGCGAAGCCAAGGCCCGCGGTGCCGTGGCCGTCTTGGCGCTGCGCGGCACCATGGAGGAGGTCCAGGTGGGCCTTCCGCTGATCGCGGTCGGCGACGTCGCCGACGGGCTTGCTCACGCGTCGGCAGCCGTGTACGGGCATCCGGCTTTCAGTCTCGAGATTGTCGGGATTACGGGAACCAACGGCAAGACCACTACGACACATCTGGTTCGCGCCGCCGTGGACGCTGCGGTGGGGGGTGCGGCGTGTGGGCTCATTGGCACGGTGGGGCGCTCGTTTGGAGGGCGCGTGAGTCAGACCTCTCACACGACTCCCGAAGCCGACGAGCTTGCGCGCGTCATGGCCGAGATGCGCGCGGCCGGTGCAAGCCATGTCGCGATGGAGGTCTCGTCGATTGCGTTGGATCTAGGTCGCGTGCGAGCGGTGCGCTTTCGCGTCGCGGCTCTGACGAATTTGACGCAAGATCACCTGGATTTTCACGGCTCGATGGCGGACTACGCGGCATCCAAACGAGCGCTCTTCACGACGTGCGCGCCGGGGTCCGCGGTCCTCAACGTCGGCGATCCGTTCGGGCGGGAGCTTGCGTCGCTGGTGAAAGCTCCGCTCGTTCGTGTCAGCGCGGCGATCGAGAGCAACGCGGACATCGCGCCGCGCCGCGTGACGATCGACGCGAAGGGGATCGACGCGGTTCTGCGTACTCCCGCGGGAGATGTGCGGATCCAGTCGCGCTTGGTTGGTGCGCACAACCTCGAGAACATCGTCGTCGCGCTCGGAATTGCATACGCGCTCGAGCTCGATATCGCGCGCGCCGCGCAAGGCATCGCCGACGAAGCGGGCGCTCCCGGTAGGCTCGAGAGGTGCGACGCGCCGGGTGACGAGGTCATCGTCCTCGTGTACTACGCGCACACGCCCGACGCACTCGCGCGCGTGCTCGACAGTGTGCGCGCGGTCGCAAAATCCCGTCTCTTTTGCGTTTTCGGCTGCGGCGGCGATCGCGACGCGACCAAGCGCGGCCCCATGGGAAACGCCGCGGCCACGCGCGCCGAGGCGGTCGTCATCACCAGCGACAATCCACGAACCGAAGCCCCCGCCGCCATCGCCGCCCCCATCGAGCGCGCGGTCGCCGATACGGGGCTGGTGCCCACGGACTTCCCCTCGCTCGCGAAAGGGAATCGGGGCTACGTGGTGGAACTCGATCGCGCACGCGCCATCAAGGAGACCATCTTCGCGGCCTCCGCCGGCGATATCGTCCTCCTCGCCGGCAAAGGCCACGAGGACTACCAAATCGTGGGCACGACGAAGAGGCCGTTCGACGACCGCATCGAGGCGCGCCGAGCGCTCGCGGAGAGAGGCAAGAGGCTCTGATGGCCACGCCGATCCCGCCGAACAGAGCGACGTTCACGGCGCGCGCCATCGCGGGAGCAACCCACGCTCTTCGCTCGACGTTTCGCGGCGTCGACTACCCCGTCGTCGGCGTCACCACCGACAGCCGCGCCGTCGTGTCGGGGTGCGCGTTCGTAGCGCTTCGGGGAGAGCGCTTCGATGGTCATGCCTTCGTCGGGCCAGCGGTCGCTGCGGGAGCGAGCGTGGTCGTCGTCGAGGCAGGTCGCATCGACGGCGTGGACGCCGACATCGTCGAAGTGAAAGATACTCTTTCGGCATGGGGGGGCTTGGCGCGCGCTCACCTGCACGGGTGGCGACGTGTTTCGCGCGGGGGACGGACCGTCGCGATCACGGGCAGCGCGGGTAAGACGACGACCAAAGAAATCACCGCGGCGCTGCTCGCGACGGAGGGGGAGTGCCACTTCACCGCAGGAAACTTGAACAATCGCATCGGCCTGCCCGCCGTGGCGCTCGGTCTCGAAGTCTCACATCGCTTCGGTGTCTTCGAAATGGGTATGAGCGTTCCCGGAGAGATCGCCTCGATGGCGCACATCGTCGATCCCGACGTAGCCGTCATCACCAATGTCGGCGTCGCGCACGCCGAAGGGGTGGGTGGCTCGCGTCGAGACGTCGGACGCGAAAAAGGAGCCTTGTTCGAAGCGCTCCGGCCCGACGCCGTGGCCATCGCCAACCTCGACGACGACGTCACGATGGCGCAATCATCGCGCACCCGAGCGGGTCGCATCGAGTCGTTCGGTCGCAGCAAGAGCGCGCGCTACCGCCTCGAAAGCCGTGTCCCATCGGGAGCACGAGGCGCGCGCGTGCGGATAGAGCGACCCGACGGCGGTGCGATCGAGCTCGATTTCCCCCTCATCGGTGAGCCCGCGGCGCTCGATCTCGTAGCAGCGCTCGCCGCGGCAGAGGCCGCGCTGCTCCGTCCCCTCGATCGGACGAAGGTTCAGGCGGCGGTGGCCAGTCTTCCATCACTCGCGGGGCGCGGCGCCGTTCGCGTGCTCGGCAACGGCACACTCGTCATCGACGACACGTACAACGCCAATCCAGCGAGTATGCGCGCAGCGCTCTCGTCGCTCGCAGAAATTGCCATTCCTGACCGCCGCCGCACGGTCGTGGTTCTCGGCGAAATGAAGGAGCTTGGCCCTCTTGCAGAAACGGAGCACGTCGCGCTCGGCGAGCAGATCGCCGAGACGAAGGTAAGGCTGGCCATTTCGTGCGGCGGCCTCATGGACCGCGCCATCGAATGCGCGGCCGCGCGCGGCATCTCGACGCACAAGGCGCGCTCCGTCGAAGAAGCGGCCGAGATCGCGCTCCGTGAAGTGCGCGCGGGCGACGCGGTGCTCGTCAAAGGATCGCGTTCGGTCGGCACCGAGCGAGTCGTCGACGCGCTCATCAAGGCGTGCGGCGCAAGGAGCGTCGCATGATTTACGAGCTGCTCTACCCATTGCGCCATGAGGTGAGCTGGCTCGGCTGGTTGAACGTTCTCCGCTACGTGCCGTTTCGCATCATCGCCGCGACGATCACGGCGATGCTCATCTCGTTCTTCGTCTCACCGTGGTTCATCCGCGAGCTTCAAAAAAAGCAGATTGGCCAGGTCGTTCGCGACGACGGCCCTGCCACCCACATGGTCAAGGCCGGCACGCCCACCATGGGCGGCGCACTCATTCTCTTGAGCGTTCTCGTTCCAACCATCATGTGGTGCGATCCGCGCAACGTCTTCGTCTGGGCGACGACGGCGGTGACGGCGGGCTACGGCGTCATCGGGTATTTGGACGACTATCTGAAAATCCGACAGAAAAACTCCAAGGGTCTTCCGGGGCGTTTCAAGATTCTCGGGCAAGTCCTCATCGGCGGTGCCGTTCTCACCTACGTCTATCTAGCTCACGACCACGTCCCCTCGGATTGGTGGGACATTCGCTTCAGGCTCGCCCTCCCGTTCGTCGCGTTCGCGAAGCACCCCATCACGCTGCCCATTTGGATCTACATCCCGTTCGCGGTGTGCGTGGTGGTGGCGATGTCCAACGCCGTAAACCTCACCGATGGCCTGGACGGGCTGGCCATTGGGCCGGTGATTTTCAATGGCGGCACGTACCTCGTGTGGGCGTATCTGTCCGGAGCGACGTTCGGAATCGCAAACGTCGCGCAGCGCTTCGTCGTTGCGCGCTACCTCGACATTCCGTTCATCACGAGTATTGGCGAGCTGTCCATCTACTGCGGCGCCCTCGTCGGCGCGGGCATTGGTTTCCTCTGGTACAACACCTACCCCGCGCAGCTCTTCATGGGCGATGTCGGAGCGCTGGCGCTGGGCGGCGGCTTGGGAATGTGCGCCGTCTTCACCAAGAACGAGCTTCTGAGCATCGTTCTCGGGGGCATCTTTTTTCTCGAAGCGGTGAGTGTCATCGCGCAGGTGGCGTCGTTTCGCCTCACCGGAAAGCGCGTCTTTCTGATGGCGCCCATTCATCACCACTACGAAAAGAAGGGGTGGCCAGAGCCCAAGATCATCGTGCGCTTCTGGATCATTTCCATCCTCCTGGCGCTGGTGACCCTCTCGAGCCTGAAGTTGCGGTGAGATCATCGCCAAGTTGACGATATGCTGAAACTTCAAGGAAAACATGTGGTTGTGGTGGGCCTTGGCACGAGCGGTGTCGCCGCGGCGCGCCTCTGCCTCCGCCGCGGCGCTCGTGTCATCGCGACCGACGCAAAAGCCTCGTCCAGCGTCGGCGCACCTGCGCTCGCCCTCTCCAAAGAAGGCGTGGAGCTCGCGCTGGGCGGCCACGACACCGTGGACTTTGGGGCGGCGGACGTCGTCGTCGTTTCGCCCGGCGTGCCGAGCTTCGCGTCACTCGAAGCCGCCGAACGCGCCGGTGTCCCTGTCGTCGGCGAAGTAGAGCTCGCGGTTGGAGAGCTGGCACGGCCGGCGGCCGTCGTCGCGATTGGCGGCACCAATGGCAAGAGCACGGTCACGTCTCTCCTGGGGGCCATCTTCGCGGCTGCTGGCAAGCGTACGTTCGTCGGTGGAAATCTCGGCGAGCCGCTCGCCGAGCACGTCGACGAGGCATGGGATGTCGTCGTGCTCGAGGTCTCGAGCTTTCAGATGGAACGGGTGCGCACGTTCAAGCCGCGCGCGTCGGTCCTCCTCAATGTCACGCCTGACCACCTCGACCGCTACCCGAGTGTCGAAGCGTATGCGCGCGCGAAGGGGAACGCGTTTCTTCGTCAAGACGAGAACGATCTCGCGATCGTGCCGCACGGCGACGCTGTCTGCCTGGCCGAGGCGCGTCGCGGCAATGCCCGCGTAGCCACCTTTGGCCCCGGCGGAGCCGTCGACGTGAAAGACGGCGAGGTTCGGGACACGCGCACAGGGGCGCGTTACCCGCGCGCGCTCTTCGGCATTCAGGGAGGCCACAACGCGCTCAACATCGCCGCGGCCATCGGTGCGTGCGGGGACATGGACGTGTCGCCCGACGTCATCGCGCACGTCGTGCGCGAGTTTCGCGGCCTTCCCCATCGGATGGCCCTGGTGCGCAATGTCGGCGGCGTCCGCTACTACGACGACTCCAAGGGCACGAACGTAGGCGCCAGCGTGACGGCGCTCCGCGGGATTGCCGAGAGCAAGGCCGTTCTCATCTGCGGTGGGCGTGACAAGGGCGGCAGTTACGCGCCGCTCGTAGAAGCGCTCCGGGAAAAGGGCCGCGCGGCGGTACTCATCGGCGAAGCGGCCGACGTGATCGCCAACGCCATCGGAAGCGTCGTTCCGGTAAGGCGCGCACGGACGCTCGCCGAGGCAGTCCACACGAGCGCCGAGCTCGCGCACGCGGGGGACGCGGTGCTCCTCTCGCCTGCGTGCTCGAGCTTCGACATGTTCAAAGATTACAAGCACCGTGGCGAAGAGTTCGTGCGCGCCGTGAACGAGATCCCAGAGAAGGGGGAACGATGAGGTTCGTTCCGGCAAACGTCAGAAAACGCGTCGAGGTCACGAACCTGACGGCGCCGCTCGATGCGAAACCCAACCTGAGCCTCGCGCGCTTGCCCGTGGACCACGTGCTCGCCGCCGTGGTCATCGCGCTCATCGGCCTTGGCATCGTGATGGTCTACAGCGCGTCCGCCGTGCAGGCCACGGTGCAGCACAAAGACCCGCAGTTTTTCTTGAAGCGTCAAGGCGCCTACGCGATCGGCGCTCTCTTGGTCGTGTTCGCGATCAGCCGCATCGACTACCACCGCATTTACAAGCTCACCTATCCAGTCCTCGCCCTCGTGGGCGGGCTTCTCGTGGCGTGCGTCATCGGCTTCGGTCACTCCGGCGGAGGGGCCACACGATGGCTCGCGCTCGGACCCATTCACGTGCAACCGGCGGAAATGGCCAAGCTGGCGCTGGTCGCCTGGCTCGCCTACTCGCTCGCGAAGAAAGCCGAGCGCGTCAAAACGTTTACCGTCGGCTTCCTGCCGCATCTCCTGGTGGCCGGCGTCTTCATGCTCTTGTGCATGAAGCAGCCCGATTTCGGCAGCGCGGTGGTTCTTCTGCTTCTCACCTTCACGCTTCTTTTCGTTGCCGGTGCCAAGATTGGCTACATCCTCGGTGCATCCATCCTCGGTGGGGGCTTGGGTGTCCTCGCCGTCGCGTCCAGCGGCTATCGCTACATGCGTTATCTCGCGTGGCTCGACATGGACGCGCACAAGCAGGACCTCGCCTACCAGCCCTTTCAATCCGTAATGAGCTTTGGATCAGGCGGCGCTGCGGGCCTCGGGCTCGGGCGCGGCCTTCAGACGTTGTACTTGCCCGAGGCACACACCGACTTCGTCGCGGCCATCGTCGGAGAGGAGCTCGGGTTCATCGGCGTGCTCCTACTCTGTGGCGCGTACATGCTCCTTGTCACGCGAGGCGTGCGCGCCGCTTTGCGCGCCCCCGACGACTACGGCAGCTACCTCGCTTTCGGCATCGCGACGATGTTCGGCGTGCAGGCGCTGGTCAACCTCGCCGTCGCCTTGGCGATTCTGCCCACCAAGGGGCTCACGTTGCCGTTCTTGAGCTACGGCGGCTCCTCCCTGCTCGTCAACGCGGCGGCTGCGGGCGTCCTGCTCAACATCTCGCGCCAGGCTCCAAGCGCGGCCATGGAAAACGCTGAGACACCGGAAACACCGCCGGTTGTCCAAGAAAACGCGCCGGAAATCGATCCCGAGGCGCTCGCGTGACCGCGGCAGTGCTCATCTGTGGCGGCGGCACGGGAGGCCACGTATTTCCGGGCCTCGCGGTCGCCGACGCGCTTCGTGCGCTTGCCGATGTCGACGTCGTGTTCTGTGGAACGCCGCGCGGAATCGAGACGCGCGTGATCCCACCGCGTGGTTATCGCCTCGAGCTCATGTCCGCCGAGCCGATGACGGGCGGAGGTCCCGTGCGCATGGTCAAAGGAGCCGTGGTTGCCGCGCGCGAGAGCGCCCGCGCGCTCGCACTCGTGGGTCGCATCCGGCCTCGCGTCGTACTCAGCATGGGTGGGTACGCGGCGGGTCCTGTCTCGCTCGCGGCCGCGGCACTGCGCGTACCTTTGGCCGTGCTCGAGCCGAACAGCACGATTGGGTTCGCCAACCGAGTTCTCGCGCCGCTCTGCGCGCGCGCCTATGTGGCGTGGCCCGAGATAGGCGAACGGTTCCGAAAAGGGCGGGCGCGCGCATATGGCGTTCCGCTTCGCGCGGGCTTCGTGCCCAGCACCTACGCCCCGCGCGGCACGGCCCGTGTGCTGGTCATGGGGGGCAGCCAGGGCGCGGCTGCTTTGAACGAGCGCGTGCCGCACGCGATCGCGAGGGTTCTGGTCGACGTCCCGCACTTGGAGGTGATTCACCAAGCCGGGCGCGATCGCGACAGCGCCGTTCGAGCGCAATATTCCGCCCTAGGCGTCACGCGCGTCGACGTCGTGCCGTTCTTGGACGACATCGGAGCGCAGCTTGCGCGCGCCGATCTCGCAGTAGCGCGCGCGGGCGCCGTCACCGTGGCCGAAATCGCCGCGGTAGGACGTGCGGCGGTCCTCGTTCCATTCCCGCACGCGGCCGCCGATCACCAATTCCGGAACGCGTCGTCGCTCGCCCGGGTCGGCGGTGCGGTATGCATTCGTCAGGAAGCTGCCGACGACGTGCGCCTCGCCCGTGAGATGACGGTGCTTCTCAACGATGACGCGCTACGCGTCCGTATGGCGGACGCATCCCGCGCTCACGGAAAGCCGTCGGCTTCGCTCGACGTCGCGCGCGATCTTCTCGACCTCGCGGGCATCGCCGTTCGCCCTTCTCGCACGAACGGCAGCGCGGCCTCCGCCTCGCCTTCCATGGGGGTGGCCTGATGTTTCGCGGTCGCGTTAGGCACGTCCATTTCATCGGGATCGGCGGCATCGGAATGAGCGGTCTCGCCGAGATCTTGCGCACGCTCGAGTTCGAGGTCTCGGGCTCGGATCTCAAACCGAACGACATCACCCGAAGGCTCGAGACCATGGGCGTTCGTGTCGACGCGGGGCATCGCGCCGAGAACGTCGAGGGGGCCGACGTCGTCGTCTACTCGAGCGCGATCACGGGTGACAACCCGGAAACGCTTCGAGCCCGTGCGCTCGAAATCCCCATTATTTCCCGCGCAGAAATGCTTGCCGAGCTGATGCGTGTAAAGTACACGGTTGCCATCGCCGGCTCGCACGGCAAGACGACTACGACCTCGCTGGTGGCCACCGTCCTTCGCGCTGCCGGTCTCGATCCCACCGTCGTCGTCGGCGGCAAAGTAAACGCGCTCGGCTCAAACGCCCGCCTCGGCTTCGGTGATCTGTTCGTCGCCGAAGCCGACGAGAGCGATGGGTCTTTTCTCAAGCTCACGCCCACCATCGCGGTCATCACGAACATCGACCCCGAGCACCTCGACCACTACGGCACGCACGAGAAGGTCAAAGAGGCGTTCGTGCAGTTCGCGAACAAGATCCCCTTCTACGGTCTGGGCGTTCTCTGCATCGATCATCCCCACGTTCAGGAGATCTTGCCCACCGTCCAGCGCCGTCACGTGACGTATGGCATTTCGCGTCAGGCCGACTACCGAGCTCACACCGTGCGCTTCGAGGGGCTGTCCACCCGCTTCGACGCGTACCGTCGCAGCGAGCCGCTCGGCGAGTTCGTCGTGAAGATGCCCGGCGCGCACAACGTTCTCAACGCTCTGTCGGTCATCGCCGTCGCCGACGAGCTCGAAATTCCGCTCAACGTCACACGGGACGCCATCGCGTCGTTCCACGGCGTGCAGCGCAGGTTCACCGTCTTGGGAGCGCCGATCATCACGCGCGCGGGCAAGACAGGGGACGTGATGATCGTCGACGACTACGGTCACCATCCCGCCGAGGTCGAAGCCACGCTCGATGCCGCGCAGAAGGGTTTCGATCGCCGGGTCGTCGTTGCCTTCCAGCCCCATCGGTACACGCGAACCCACGCGCTCTGGAGCGAATTTTTGCGCGCATTCAACAAGGCGGACATCCTTCTCGTCACTGAAGTGTATCCGGCCGGCGAAGCGCCGATTCCGGGGGCCAACGGCGACGCGCTCGCTCAGGGCATCCGCGCCCACGGCCACCACGGAGTGCGCTACGTGGCGGACAAGAAGAAGATCGCCGAGGCTCTCCTCGACATCGTACAGCCGGGCGATCTCGTGATCGCGCTCGGTGCCGGTGACATCAACGCGAGCGCGCGCGAGCTCTTGGCGATTCTCACGAAGGAGGGCAAGAGCGCATGAAGCCCGTTCCGTCGAACCGCAGGCTTCCAAAAGAGGCGCCCCTTCCGGACGTGCTCGAGGAGCGAGCGCCGGCCGCGAGCCCGGACAAAGCTGCGCGGCAACAAGGTTCGGGCCGCGTGATGGCGGTCTTGCGGACCATTGCCGGTGTGGCTCTCGTGATCGGGATCTCGGGCACGGCCGCCTGGGCCGCGCGCAAGTACGTCAAAACGAGTCCGCGTTTCGGCGTGAACGAAATCGTGGTGAGCGGCGGCCATTTTCGTAGCGCCGATCAGATTGCGGAGTTTGCGGGAATCAAACGTGGAGACAACATCTTCGCTCTGGATCTCGACGCCGCGAAGAGTCGGCTGCTCGCCGATGCGTGGATTTTCGAGGCAGAGCTCACGAGGAGACTCCCAGGCACGGTCTACGTGCACGTCAAAGAGCGCGAAGCCGGCGCAATCGTCGCGCTCGGCGCGAGCTACCTCGCAGGGCGCGACGGCGACATCTTCAAACCCCTCGACCCAGGCGATCCAGTGGATCTGCCCATCGTCACCGGCATCACGTCGGAGGCCGTGGCCGAGGATCGCGAAGGCGTGAAGGGAACATTGAGGCGCGCGATCGATCTCGCGGGTGACTACGAACAGAGCCCTCTCGGCCAAAAGACTCCGCTCCAAGAAATCCACCTCGCGGACGACGGCTCGGTCACTCTCGTGGTGGGGAAAAACGCCCTTCAGCTCTTTCTGGGCGAGCCTCCGTATCGAAAGAAAATCGATCAGGCTTCCCGCGTTCTCGCGGAGCTCGAACGCCGCGGATCCGTTCCCGACGTCATTCTGCTCGACAACGAAGCGCGACCCGAGCGGGTCGTCGTGAGGATGCGATGAGCGGGCTGTGCAATCCCAAGAATTTGGCCCGTTACGTTCACCCATGCGATGCGGAGAGGGTATGAGCACCGCAGCCACTCACGGAGAGATCGTCGTCGGCCTGGACATCGGGACGACGAAGGTGTGTGCAGTCGTGGGCGAGATTGCCGAGGACGGAATCACCATCCTCGGCGTCGGCACGGTTCCCTGCCGCGGTCTCCGCAAAGGGATCGTGAGCAACATCGACTGGACGGTTCGATCCATCAAGGACGCGATCGAGAGCGCACAGACGATGGCCGGTGTCGAGATTCGCACCGTGTACGCGGGGGTGGCGGGTAGTCACATTCGCTCGCAGGCGTCGGACGGTGTCGCCGCCATCTCCGGCGGCGAGGTGACGCGAGCCGACGTCGAGCGCGTGCTCGAAGGCGCGCGCGCGATTCCCGTCGACGCCGACAGGCAGATCCTCCACGTGCTCCCGCGCGAGTACATCGTCGACGCACAAGACGGCATCCGCGATCCCATCGGCATGAGCGGCGTACGTCTCGGCGTCAAAGTGAACCTGGTCACCGCCGCCACCAGCTGCGTGCAGAACGTCATCCGATGCGCGGAGCGCTGCGGGCTCACCGTCGCCGACGTGGTCCTCGAACCGCTTGCCAGCGCCGAAGCCGTGCTCTCCGACGACGAGAAAGAAATCGGCGCTGCGGTCATCGACATCGGCGGCGGGACGACCGACACCCGCCCCT
>OBEQ011145517.1_pt1 | contig 11137 bp, 5 predicted proteins | sample 1670901 | NCBI WGS metagenome assembly OBEQ01 (sample SAMEA104232315, study PRJEB22302) | groundwater metagenome | biome: forest; feature: aquifer; material: groundwater | place: USA | collected 2011-08-07 | depth 5.4 m | reverse complement strand
GGCCGTTTGTTTCGACAAGCAGCCGGCTTGGCGGCTTCACGGTTCCATAGCATCATCATTCTTGAGGGAGCGATCAAGGACATTGCAAGCAGTGGAATTAGCCGCGAAGCCTTGCAAGGCGCGTTGATTTCGGCGACGGTAATTTTTGGCATCCCCCTGCTGCGCTCCCTTGATCCGGCGGAAACAGCGCGCCTGATGCTGTATACCGCAAGACAAGTTCGATCTGTACCAAACGGCGCGCTCCCCCGTGGTGGGAAACGCCCTAAATCAAAACGAAAAGTCCAGTTGCAGATTTTGCAGGGATTGCCGGGCATTGGCCCGACGCGCGCACAATCGCTGCTGGAGCGCTATGGCAGTGTGGCAAACGTCATGCAGGCAGACAGCCAGATGTTGGTGGAGACGCCCGGCATTGGGCAGGAAACCGCTGAACGCATAAGATGGGCAGTGAACCAACCCGCAGTCGCCTACGATCTGTCCGATGAAATCAGCCCAACGCTCCCTGCACTTTTATGACAGAGAGAACAGCACGTGCCCTACTCATGCCGACATAATGCAATGCCAGATTTTCTTTTTCATCCAAACCGGGAAGGTCGACAATAATGATCGCTTCATTTTCCAATCCCTTGAAATCGGCTATGCGGGCAAAGCTGATCGCATCGGGTGGAAAATTTCTGACGCCGTACCGATCAATGGGGCAAATTACCCGCCGCCATTGTTCCGGCAAAGCGGCGGCCAGTGATTCTCTATAAGTAAATGGGGAAAGAATCGTTATCTCGGAATGAGAAATTCCACCTCCCACGAATTCCTCAAGTTCTCTGGCCAGAAACGCGATTGCCTCTTCTCTTGTGAGCGCCATGGACTCTTTAACCGGAGGCCCATATCCCGTCCCGCGCACCCCCATATCGGCCCCAAGACGCAACCTGATGTTTTCGAGAATCACGAGGGTATTGCGGCAATTTGTCCGCAACGGTACGCGTACCGGCGCGCAGGCTTCAATACGCTTTTGAGCCTCCGCTTCCGCAACAGCTATCAAGCCGCTCTGATTTTGAAGATCGCCGAAGAAGCACCACTTCCCCCCATCCAACCCATGCAGCAAATGCGCATCCAGCGTATTGAGCCCGCTGGACTGCATCAAGTCTTGCGCTTCATCAACGATGAGCGCATCAAATTGTTTGCACCCGGCACGATGGGCGGCAGCTTCAATGCCGTCAATCGTTGAAACAACCAAGTTCGGAATATTCAGACGCGCATCAAGCCAGCCGCTGATCCACGGCGACGCACAGGCCAACAAGACATTGGCGCCATCAGCCGTCCACCGCCTGGCGAGTTCTGCGGCGAGAAAAGTCTTGCCGGCGCCGGCTCCGCCAGTACAGAAGGTTCGAGGATTTGCCTCGGCGACATCAATCCACGCCAATTGATCTTCCGTCAAACGCGCCGCTTTTTCAGCGATGTAACCGGTTTGTATGCTCAAGGGGATAACGGCTTCAAAGTCAGGCCGTAAAAATTTCTTGACGGCTTCGACCGCTTCGGCCGATGGGCTCGAATGGCTGGCCGCCGTAAAGGATTTGGCTCTCCAGTAGGAAAAAAGCTGGCGCAGCCAATCATCGAAACCGCGGAAGCCGCGTGCATCGGCAAGCAGCGCCGCATCCCACTCGGCGCCCATTCGAGGCCAATCGCAATCCGGGAAAATGACGCCGTATCCGATGACGAACTGATCGAGAAAATCTTTCGTAAATTCTGACCGCAACCGGGTCATCAATCCATGCAAGGCGGATTCCGCCTGCCTGAACGGACTTTCAATACCTTTTTGTTCGCGGTCATTGCGGTCAGTAATGGTCCAGCGACCGTCCGCACAGGCAACCCGTCCGCCTTTTACTTCGAGCACGAACAGGCCTTGTTGACCGAATACAAGAAAATCGATTTCCCCGAAGCGCTTTCGCGCATGTCTTGTCAGATTGAGGGAATGAAAAGCCGTTAGCGGCGGCGCACCCGGTTCCTCGCGCATCGACCGCAAACAGTCAAAAACCTTCCTTTCAGCCTGACTGTGCGTATTGTAGGGCGTTGCAGGAATCATTCGCATGAATTCACGTCGCTTCCGTGCCGAGGATTTTCCGAACCTCCGAATCGACCGTCGGGGGCACGCTAAGCTCTTGGCTTAAATGATCGAGAAGCCGCACCGTAATTGTCGCAGTCTCTACCGCTTTAACCTCACCAGGAAGCACCAGTTCGCACCCTCCGCTACCGACGTCAAAACGATATTCCCCCTTGCCCAATCGGATGCGGGTTTCCATGGCATCGGCCCAGCCACGTTTTCGCGCAAGGTGCAGCGCCGCTTCTGCTATTTTTTTGCCGGGCTTGTCCTCGTAAGAATTCAACAATTCCCTTAAAGGTTGGCATCTTGGCGGCGGTGTGCCAAGGTCTATTCCGGAACCGGAATTTTTCTGTGCGGCTGCGCTGATTCGATGTGATATGGCTGCGTACAATCCGGCCGTTTCACGAATCTGTGCCGGCATACCCGGCCAACCATCGCGTGCAGCGAACAAAATGGCGGCCGCCACTTTATCGGCTACGGTCAACGAGAAATCCGGCGGATCAAACTCCAGTAATTCATCCGAATGCTCGCGTAAAAAGAAGAGCAGCAGCGCGTGGGAAAATGGGCCGGGGTGTTTTTCAAATAATTCCCGGTGGGAGTAATTCGCGAGTCCCGAGGTGCCTCGCAAATCGACAATCAAGTCCTGAAATTTTCCGGCCGGAATGGCATCTTGTTTGGATTCTTGCTCCAGGTAATACAGCACGGCATAGCCGGCATCAGAATGCTGACCATCGATATCCGGCGGCGCAATGATGCGCTCCACCACGCCCCAAAAGAGTTTCGACCTGAGATCGGCAATGGACGATTTCACGCCGGCGGACATCAGTTGAGTAACGGCATGGCAGAACGGGCTATCTTGCGCGAAAAGATTATCCTTGCAGCCCTCAAACGCGAGACGACCTATCTCGACAGTTGCATCGCTCAAATTTCCGAAGGCAAAAAGCAATGCGGCCATTGCACCTTGAGCGGAGACACGAGCAGTTGTTAGCGCCGGCAACGCTTCAGGCACGCTCTGCGGCGGCCAGAAGGTCTGAACAGCCAAGTCATCGTCCATCAACGGACATGCCGCAATACTGGCAGGGAAAAGATGGGAAGGAATGCTGGAAATTTCTTCGCTACGCTCGATATAGACATCGTGCGCGGCTTTAGTCTCGAAAAATACGTTTTTTATGCATGCTGCCGGCAATGGCGCGGGGAGAAAAAGAACCAACAAATCGCCAGGATTTTGCAAGGGAAGTTGACACTCGGCCAGTTGCCCTTCCCGGTTTATGCCAAACACGCGGCCAGAAAACTGACCGATGTCCATGTCCAGCACCACCAACTGCCCCGCCTTGCTGGTGGCGGCAGCGCGTGACTGACGCGCAATGCGGCTGAAAAAAACGGGGATCCAGCCAGCCGCAATTTCCAGGCAATCCGGGTAATACTTTTCCATCGAGTGCGGGGACAGGATCATGCCGGCGGATAACCAACTGATGAGGTTGTAATGATTGGTCGGCAGTAGCCAACGATTTTGAAAGCTGGTTGCTTCCTGTGCTTTTCGCTTGGTAGCCATGGTTTTAATTCCTTGCAAGGATGTTTGGGTCGATCGGCAGAATGGCCGAAATTGGACAGGGATTGGCCCTATTCTGAATCATGATTACCCGCTCTTTCGCTCGGCTGACCATGACGTAAAACAGCATTTTTTGCTGCTTTTCACTGCTTTCCCGATAGAGAAATTGATCCACGTCAGCAATAATTACCTGATCAAATTCAAGTCCTTTGCATGCCTGTGCATTGAGCAAAATAATGCCGCCGGTGGTGAAATCCGGGAGTTGGCGTGCATCTTTGTTTTTGTCCCAACTATCGATGCGAATTCCGCCATTGGCAGCCCGCAGTGCATTTTCATAATGCAATCGGACAGCATTGTTATGACACAGAACACCGATCAGCTTGGTCAAGTCTTGTTCCGCCGTGAGCAATATTCTCCGAACAATCCAAGTGAAATCCCTGTGGCTCCCCTCTTCATACGCAATCAGTTGAGGCACCTTCGCGGTACGGGATGTCGGCGGTAAATCAGGGGGCGGGCTTTGCGGGTCGCCAGTGTAAAAGGTAGCGGCAAGGCGCGCGACGGGATATGAATTGCGATGATTGGCGGTAAGTTGTACGACCTGATTTTCGGGCACGCCGGTTTTTGTGTCGGTACCGGCAGCCAATCTACGCTTGGGGTCCTTCAACAATACCCTGCAGAGATCCGGGTAATTGCAATTTTCGCCCAACGTCAACACTTGGTTAAAGTCTGCGACGACATAGATATTCTCAAAACCCATGTCAGACAGGGCTTCATAAAATTCTCCCGGCATGTCTTGTCCCTCGTCAATGACCAGATGGGACTCTTTGGGCGCGGGGATCGTTGCTTTTGCATTGAGCTGTAATCTGATTGATGGCCAGTCAATCAAGTAAGGCTCGCCAAGGTCCGGGCAGGGAGTGCCCATTTGCGCCATCCATGTGGCACGGAACCAGCTCTTCCAAGTCCCTGCGCTGATGAGTGTTTTATGGTCTTTCGGCGTATTGCGGTCCAGGCTCTTGCTGACATGAACGAGAAGTTGGTTGTAGGCCAAAAAAGCATGCGGTCGATTTTTCTTGGCAAGCCGGCTGGCGCGTAACAAGGCAATAACGGATTTGCCCGTCCCTGGGCCGCCAATCAATAAGTGAAGACCATCTTCCGGCAGATCGAGCGCAAAATCCTGTTCAAACGTTGTCTTGTTGGGCAAACGAAAGCGGCGCGTTTTATTGGCCGCCACACTTTTTGCAGCAGCTACCGCCACTTGCTGCCCTTGAGGATTGGTAGGGTTCGGATTAAGCAGGCTGAAGCGGAGCTGGGAATAGCCCGGCTGCCCATACACCTTTTCGTACAAAGACTGTTCCAGACCTTCGAGCCTGCTCCATTCCTGTGCGGTGACTCTGGTCGAGCGATAGGGCGGCTCGACGACTCTGATGGTTACATTGTCCTTGCGGCAGGTCAGTCGAATGACATCACCAGTTTCTATTTGAAAGAAGGCGTTGTCTTGCCGTGTCAGTGCCGTGCGCATGCCGGATCGAATCAGCTCAAGCATCGTCTTGTCCGCAAGCTCGGGGCGCGTGCTATGCGGCACGCCTCTTACAACCAGTCCGTCATGCCAATTGTCGGGCATGCTGAATTTCGGTATGACGGATTGCAGGTCGTTGCCGATGGGGGGATTGGGCTGCGGGAAAGGCTTACCGCATTCTGAGCAAAACTTCGCTTCGGCCCGGATTTCGGTATGCCGGCAACTTGCGCAGGCAAGTGAGTTATTCATAACCTGCAAACTCCAACAGGGAGGCAATACCCTTTTTCGGATCGCCTTTGACGAAGGTGCGATCAAGAATTTCATTGCCGATCAGGCAGGAAGGCTCAGGGATCAACACGCAACCATGACAGGCGGATCGGTTCAGTTGGTGAGGACCTTGTCCTTCGTGTTCAGAGCAAACCGGATCGAGCGAGCACCACTCGGCTTTTTTGAAGGTTTCCGAAAGCACGCTCAAAAACTGCTCAGCCCGCGCGAGTTCCGACAGGCCTCCTAGCGATCCGGCCACATCGGGCACGGAAACATAGATCAACAGGCCTGCCATGTTTTCACCGCAATAGATCCGCTCTTTCAGGGATGCCGCAGGGTAGCCGGCGGCGCTTTCAAATTGACGAATCAGCATGTGGGCGAGCGTGTGAAGCAGAATAAAACGCGCTGTGATGCGGCCATTGGCGGGTTGTATCATGCCGCCATTCTTGCGGACTTGGTCGGCGAGACCGGTCTCCTCGAACTGCGCTTGCAGACTCTTGGCGATGTCGATCACTGCTTCTTGCTGTTCCCATTTCGAGAGAATGGTTTCAGACAAAACCAGAAAAACACCTTCGCCAAAAAGCTCGATTGCCGGGAGCCAGCCCGCCTCACCTTCGATATCGGGCGCGACCACGCTGGCCCCGCCCAGCCGCGAAAAACCTTTGAATACGCGAATCTCGCGCAAACGTTTGACTTCGACCAATTGTTGAACCAAGTCGATGCATGCCGCCTCCCGCTTGAGCAGCGCTCGGTCGCGCAAGGCCTTCCAGCCGTCCGTATTGGAAAGGGTGACCAAGTCCTCATCTTCGCGTTGATCCGGAACAGGGGTCAGGAGCGCCCGAAATTCATCCTCGTGCATTTGGCCGGGAGTGAAGGTTTCTCCGTAAAGCGGATAAGCATTTTCCTGGTCGATTTCTTGCCATGCATCGATGACCTCGGCCTTACTACATAGAAATTTATCCGCTAGATTACCTATTACTTGCTCGCGACGATTGTTGTTCCTGGCATTTTTAATTTCCGCCATGGCAGGGCCGTTGCTATACAACAGATCAATCACGCTTCCGCGTTGCACACGCGATTCGGGAGGAATGACTAGCGCCGAACACATCGGCACCGAGTAGATCATCGGGTTACTCACGTCAACCAACTGGATTTTCGGCGCCTCCTTGCCCTCTTCCGATGTGCCTGCGCTAACGCTCCCCAGCCAGGGTTGATGCCTGAAAAATTTAAGGCCGGCCTCTTTGGTCACATAGTCGTCCTGGTGGCGCCGGACTCCGCAGACCGTGCACTCAAGTGTCCATCGCTTGCCGCTGTTGTTTTCATGGAGCTTGATGGTCGACCTGTCCCAATCACGCTTGCATTGCCCACCCAAATGAAGCAACCAGTGCCAAGGCACGTCGTCCATGCGGCCTTCACTATCGATCATTACCCAAGGGTACTGATCCAGCGGCGCCTTGCGGCCGCCTTCGCAGTGTGTGCAAAAAGGCCCGATTTTCGAATCATGCACTTGCTTCCATGCCTGCCAATGCATCAACCCACATTGCTTGCATCGCATCCATGAAGGAAAGCGGATGCCCGGTATGCTGGTTCCGGTTTGAGCCCCTCCGCCTTTGGGCGGCTCGTGTAGTTCCTGGTGCAATTCAAGCGCGCATCGAACCCGCTCAAGATACGGGATGGGATAGGTTGCCGGCCATGTACGAGTATCCAGAATGGTATAAAGATAGCGTTCGGAACGCACGACCGAGCCGACCCCGGCAAAACCAAGCAGATGAGAAAAACGAACGGGAACGAAGTCACTCACAGCAGCTTTACCAAGGCAATATGTTCAACGTTGCGCATCGACTGAAGGGTCGCCCATAGGCCCTTGATGCGGGCATCGAAGTCATATAGCAAGCGTGCCGAATTCACCGTCTTGTCACTTTCTGAATATTGGATGGGCACCATCATGTTTTTTTTTATTTCGATGAAGTTGACCCACTCGCGCTGTAACGATTCGAGATGCGCGGCCGTGGCATCGCCCCGCTCCTGGTCTGCCGCCCGGCATCTGGTTTCCAGCATGGCGAGAACTCTTGAAATTCGTTCCACACTTGGGTCAAAGTCCTTGGCCGCATCTTCAGACAGCAAGCCGGCGCCGTGACGCATGGCAATCACCAAAGCCGCGTGCAATGCCCGCTTGCGGCAAGGATAAGAAAATGGGGTGACGCTGCTGGGCTCAACATACCGATAGAAAGACTCGTGATAGGCGCGGAAGCTTTCGTAATGCGACAGGCTGCGCACCTGATCACGGTAGTAGTTGGTAAGGACGATTCCAGGCACGTCCCCGCGGCCGACGCGGCTGCTGGCCTGTATGTATTCGGCCGTGGCAAGAGGCTGTCCATTGATGATCATGGTCGCCAGCCGGGGAATATCGACACCGACCGAAATCATGTTGGTTGAAACCAGAACGTCCAGACAATCATCGTCCCGCCAGGTTTTTGCCAGCCGGGCAAAAGTCTGATAGTTGGTCTCGGTATCGACCACGCTGGATAGCTGCTGTACGCGGCGCAACGTTGAATCAAGACGGGCCGGGCATTTTCCTTCTTCCCGCGGGACTTCGGGTCGCGTTTCCAATGCCTGGTTGTAGACCTCGATGTAGCGGCGGACATCCTTGTCGAGCGCATTGTAGGCATTGCCTATGCCTTTCAGGCTGCCATGGTAGGACACCAGTGTCCACCATGCATCGAGTAACGCATCGCGCTCCATTTGCTCCTCAAACAAGGCATTGGGAGCCGCCAACAAGGCCGCTGCCAGCGGCGCGATCGCTTCGGCACTGCGCCGGCCGTTGGCAAGATAGCCGACGTAAAGCCGGCCGGGCCGCTTATCGGTTGGAACCGATCGCGCGAAATAGGCATCATCGGCCGACAATCCAGGCGGCGGAAAGATGACCGAATCTCTCGCATACAAGCGTCGCACCTGATCGGCAGCGGTGCGAATTGTCGCGCTTGATGCGATGTACTTAGGTTGCACCCCCTTGCTTCTGATCACGGTATCCAGCGCCGCCTCATAGACTCCCGCCACGGAACCGAGCGGTCCCGCGATCAGGTGTAGTTCATCCTGAATAATCAGTTCCGGAGGGCGGTTTCCCCCCTTGCCGAAAAAAGCAGCAGTACGATGATCCCAGGCCAGACGCGCAAATTTATCGACTGTGCCGATGAGCAAAGTTGGCGGGTTCTTGAATAGCGCCTCATCGACCACATTGCACGGCAGGGCATCGTGCCCATTTCCGACAGCAAAAGAACAGCCCGTGTCGTGGCATTGAAAATGGAAGCTGCGCGCGGTGGCCCGATAATTTTTGGCGGCTTGAAATGCCGTACCGCACCAGGGACAATGCGTGACCAACAGACTTCTGGGCGCGCTGTGCCGGGCGACGCCTTGGGCAACGGCTGTCACGGCGGCGCTAAAACTATTCGGGCTCGTGTCCCTTCCCACCCATATCCCGATCGTAATGGGCGTGTGCCCCAAGCCGAGTTCAGGCTCCGTTCTTCTGAGGTGTTCAAGGGCAAAAATGAGCCGATTGGCGCGTTCAAACTGCTGCGCGGTGAGCAGCCGCATCGTGTAGCGCATGAGGACAGTGGTTCCCGCGCCCGATTCAAAAAAGTGCAAGCGGCGCCAAGCCACGACGAAAGCAATCAAGGCAAGATACGCTTCTGTCTTGCCGCCTCCGGTTGGAAACCAGATCAAGTCAACCAGATCACGATCCGGGACATCTTCGTTGATGGAAGATGAGAGCACAGAGAGAACAAAGCCCAATTGAAAAGGCCGCCAGCGAGGCGGTCGCGCTTCTTGTCCCGCAATCTTCCGGCTTTGCAGCATTTGCAGCAGCATGCCCCGGTTGGCGATGGAAAAGGCCAGTCGCGCCTCGCCGTCATCACGCAAGCGCTGTATGCCGGTGCGCATGCGATGCAACGCCTGACGGGCCCGGCCCAACATTCTGTCCGCCGCCGGTTGATGCGCGGTCAATGCCTGGGCAACGCTTTCTTGCTCGACAATCCAGAGGGCGTAGCCTTCGACAAAATTCGATAGTGACGCTATTACAGACTCGGGGTTTTCGGAAATGCCGGAAAGGTAATCCAGATCAAGCGCCAGCTCTTCCTCGTTGCCAGTGTCAGCGGTGACTTGCGGCACTTCAACCTTGGGCAGGAAATCAGAAAAAATTTTTGTGACCTGACCATCCATGCCCTTGGATTCCCAATCGACAGCCGCCCCATGCCCGATCGCATAAATGCGGCGATGCCGGTACTGTAGTTCAAGCTCCTGGTCTTCTTCCGATAGCAGCGATGGATCTGTGCGTGGATAGTCGCCCACCGTGCCGCGCAGGATGCTGCACTCCAGCTCCACTTCAAACAGCGTCGCTTGCTCTTTTTCTTGTTGCCAAGCTCTCACATTGTCAGTGTTGCCCGATGCTTGGATCTGCTGGATATTGCGAAGGGATACCGTAACTATCCAACCGGAACCAAATCTGCGCCAGCGTGTTTGAAGACGCCCACGCCACTGATCAGACTTTGGTGCATTTTTCTGAAAAATATTTTGCTCATCTACAAAAATTTTTTCGTCTGGTGGAGGACAGTCGAATACCGGGCAGATTGCATCCCTGGCGGCCAATGGGTGTCTAAGCCATACCTGTTGTCCGCTTTTGCCATGGCCGGCTTCGACCTCGTAGCGTGCGCCCCAGACGCGCATCTCCAGTTGGGTATTTTCGCCTTCGATATAGAACGAAAACCCTGCCGAAGAGGGTGGAACATAGCGCACATGACAAAGTGCGTCCGCTTTTTCCGCGTCTTCGGCAGCGACATCCGTTTCTTCCAAAACGCCTTCGTCCATGTTTGCCGGAAAATTCTTGCCCGTCACAGGACCAGGAAACAGTATTCCGCACTGAAAGCGCTCGGACGGCCGCATGCCGCTCAGATTGGTTGCCGTATCGACCGCATCCAGACTCGAACCGAATCCGATCAACTGCTTCCGCATCCAGTTATACAGTCGCGCGCGCTGTCCGCTGAAGTCTATTTTTTTTGACGTCATCAATCTGGATTTCACGGTCAACTCATTAACTCAACTCCTCCAACCGAATCTTGGTCACCTTCCCCACCACCGTAACCAAGGCTTCAATCTTCGCAATCGCCGCTTCCACATGCTTCTCTTGCGTCTGATGCGTCAGCATGATGATGTCGGTTTGCGTCTCGCCTTCCGCCGGTTCTTTCTGCAGCATCGCATCAATTGAAATCGACGATTCCGCCAGGATGCGGGTGACGTCGGCCAGCACGCCCAGCTTGTCGGCGACATGCATGCGCAGGTAATAGCTGGTGGTGATTTCCGACATCGGCAGGATCGGGGTGTCAGCCATCGCATCCGGCTGGAACGCCAGGTACGGCACCCGATGCTCGGTGTCGGCAGTGGCCAGGCGCGTGATGTCAACCAGGTCGGCGATCACGGCCGATGCGGTCGGCTCGGCTCCCGCGCCTTTACCGTAGTACAACGTCGCGCCAACGGCGTCGCCCTGCACCAGCACCGCATTCATGGCGCCCTCGACATTGGCGATCAAACGCTTGGCTGGAATCAGCGTTGGATGCACGCGCAACTCGATGCCCGCCGTCCCGTTTACCTGCGTGCGCTTGGTGATGCCCAATAGCTTGATGCGGTAGCCAAGCTGTTCCGCATACCGGATGTCGGTTGCCTG
>OBEQ010978438.1_pt1 | contig 11137 bp, 9 predicted proteins | sample 1670901 | NCBI WGS metagenome assembly OBEQ01 (sample SAMEA104232315, study PRJEB22302) | groundwater metagenome | biome: forest; feature: aquifer; material: groundwater | place: USA | collected 2011-08-07 | depth 5.4 m | reverse complement strand
GGCTTCGGGCGCTTGGTGGTGCCCTTGAAGCACATATGCTCCAGAAAGTGCGAGAGGCCGCTTATTCTTTTCTCTTCGTACTTTGAGCCCGCCTCAACGAGCACCATCACCGTGACGGTCGGGCTCTCTTTCATCGGTATCGTCACGAGACGTAGCCCGTTTTGCAGAATGGTCTTAGAAAATTGCATAGCGCTAGCTACTTTAGCACACGTTTCAAACGTGCGGTACTTTTAAGTTCCAAATATTTCTCAATAGAAATGACAACCACCACTACTCGGCCATTTTTCGTAACAAAGACTGGAAAGCGGCGTGCTTCGTCCAAAAGCCGCCCAAAATTATTCTTCGCCTCTTTTGCGGTGAAAGTTGTTGTTATCATATAGTAGCCATTATAGCCAAAGTGGCTCTTTTGTCAAATTGACGTCATTTTGACTATTCTGGTACTAAGTTTGTGCGCGTTCCCATGCGAGAGAAGTCCGAGATACGACACGATTGTTTCCTCCTTCAGATTCCCTACCAACCGCCTGAACATCCGCTTCTTCGTACTCGTCCGCAAGACGCGGTGATGTGGAAAGTGCACCCAGCCGAGGAAGTCTACGCCGGAGGCGAGGGTTTTTATGAAAACTTTGTCTGGGTGAAGGGATAGTTTGAGACGCTTCTCAAGGAATTCGGAGAGTTTTGGCAAGAGTTCGAGGAGATAGCTTCTGCTTCCATGTAGGATAACAAAATCATCTGCGTAGCGCACATAATGCCGTATCCGCAATTCTTGCTTCACGAATCGGTCAAACTCATTCATGTAGACGTTCACCAAAAGTTGCGAGGTGAGGTTACCGAGCGGCAGACCGACTACCCTATCTTCTCCTCCACTCTCGTTTAGCAAAACCCGACGGCCGTCGGGTTTTGCTAAAGAGGAGAAACTGTCAACGATATTCTTGAGCAGATTCAAGGTATCTGCGTCGGAAATATATTCCGCAAGCATGAAAAGAAGAATCGTATGGTCGATATTCGCAAAGAACTTCCTGATGTCGCACTTCAGCACCCACACCGTCCGGCTGTGATTGTATGAGACATCGCGCGCATACTCGCGAAATCGGTTGAAGGCGCGATGCGTCCCCTTTTTACTACGGCAGGAATAGGAATCCCAAATGAACTGCCGGTCAATGTGGCGGTACAGCACACGGTAGATAGCATGATGCACGAGCCGGTCGCGAACATTCGCTATATGTATATCTCGCGGTTTCGGGTCGGCGATTTTCGCAGGGCGGTAGAAGCCGTGCCGATAGGTCTTCGAGACAAGCTCGCGTCGCAAGGCAAGGATGTTATCCATAAGCCGAACGGAAAACGCTATCACCTCCTCTTGCTTCTTCTTGTCCCGTGCAAACTCCCGCCACGATTCGAGCAGGTTCTCTACAGAGATGATAGAATCGTAGCTATGAAAAAGCCCGGCACTACTCTCTCTCTCTCTCTCTCTCTGCAAGTGCCTCTATCTTGCAATGCGTCAAAGAGGGATATTTGTTGTGGCTGACTATTGTTCCCCATATTGCGAAAGGAGCGCGGTACACGCTCGGTGTAAGAATTGAAAATACATTCCTTGACCTTTTGGAGCGGACATATACCGCCTATTTTACCTCGAAAGAACAGTTAGCGGAAAAGAAGAAGCGGATTGCCGAATGTATTCACCTTTTGGACATCCTGAAATATTTCGTTTCGATAGCATGGGAAGGAAAGGTTATCTCCAACACCCATCTCGAAACTGTCGCCGTAAAACTCGAGGAAGCCAGCAGAAGACTCATCGCATGGAAGAGTAGCCTCGATAACCCAGACAAGAAAAACCGTTCAGACCTGTAGCCGGAACGGAAAAAAGAAATGACTTTCGGAGGAGGAAAACAAACTGGTTGTTAGGATTCCACCTGTTGTCCGGCTTCGCGTTGTTGGCATTGAGATTGAGCTCGCCCTCGTCGGAGTTCAGGTTGAACACGTTCGGGTTGCCATCGCGGTCGGTACCATTGTATGCCGCGCCATCTATACAGCCGTGGGCTAAGCGTTAAAGTTTTCGCGAGCATAACTCGCACAGCGTGGCACACCAAGTTGATTCTTTTTTGAAAAGAGAACGCACAGCCTCCGCACAAAGCTCAACATTACTTGTAACCGTGTGCGCTCTCACCGTGCGCCAACTGGAAAGGTCTCGGGAAACCATGGCCGCCCGATGCAACCTAACCGAGGATAGTGTACGCTTAAAATATTTTCGAAGAAAGTATCAAAGGGTCAGAGTATCCGAGATTCAGAGCGTCCGTGTCAAAAGTCAGAGGATTAGAGTTTCTCCTTGCGGAGGAGGAAAACAAACCGGTTGCCAGGACCCCACCTGCGGTCCGGCTCCGCGCCGTCGGCACTGAGACCGAGCTCGCCCCCGCCGGAGTACAGGTAGAACACGTCCGGGCCGCCACCGCGGTCGGTAATTTGCTTCATGGCAATGAGCATATAGTCGGGGTCATCGGTGGACAGCCGGAGTTGCGGACCGACTTCGGCTGGGCAGAGTTCTAGACCGAGTTCTTCTGCTTTTTGATAGATTTGGTCGGTGGTTGCTCCATCCGGAAAACCGAGGTCGGCGACAGAAAGACGGACAAGGTCGGCGGTTTCCGTGCCTTTAAGCACCATGAAGTCGCCGCTTTCCAAGAGTTGGTTAGCCCAGTCAGAAATGTAATATTTAGGGGGTGTAAGCTTGGACTTGAATCTTTCGACGGTCTTTCCTCCAAGCGGGACCGTGTACCGGTGGATTTTGCCTTCGGGGAAACGGGTGTAGATATGCTCGATAGTGAATTCACGTATTTTGTCAAAGACCGATGCACCGAGCTTGCCGACATAGGCTTTGGTGCCCTCGGTGATGTCGGCGGATGTGCGGGCGATTTGGTTTGGAGTACAGTCGAAGACGACCGGCATGTCCGCTTCCGGATTCCGCTGGTCCCGCAATTCCTTCACCCGCGGGTCTTTCTGATAACCGAAGCCCTCGATGGTCCCGCTCATTTCGTAGAGGAAGACAAGCTCGTCCTTGGTGAGCGGCTGGTTTTCTTTGGTTTTACGCTCGAGCAAGGTAAGGAGCTTCATATCGGCGGATTTCTTCTTGTACTTGTCCGCTTCGGGGCCGAATTCTTTGAGCTTCGCTTCCAGCACATCGTTCATCTGCGGTTCGAGCGACTGGTGCTGGAGGATGCCGCGCACTTCGGCGAGGCGGTTCTCCTCCATGCGGATGGCTATGCGCGACTGGGTGGGTTTGCCGGTTGCGTCGTTGGTGTAATACACATAAAAATCGCCGCTTTCCACTTGGGCTTCGGCCGTCGAATGTCCGGCGGTACACCACCCCGTGCCTTTGCCTTCGAGCGATCGGAATAGCCTCTCGGCATCGGCCTCATGTCCTTGCTCGTACTTCACCCACTCGCCGCGAATCTCCTCGCGGTTCTCCATCGAAGCGGCGAGGGACTTCTGGATGAGTTCGGCGTAGAGCGCGGGGAACTTTTTGGAGAAGGCGGCTTGGATTTCCGGCTCTTTCAGGTTTTTGTTGTCCGCCTTGACCTGCTCGTAGATATCGGCGATCTGGGCGAGCGGTTCGCGGTAGATGTCGGGAAAGGGAGCAGTCGTATGCTTCGTGCGCTCCTTGAACTTGCCGAGCTCCTTGTCGAATTGGGAGAGCTTGGTGACGTTGCGAAAGACGAAGTACTTGAACCATGCGGGGTAAACCGCATCGTCGCTTGAGAGATAGTCTATCCACGCGTCGAGCGAGGCCTTCTGGTCTTCGATGACTACCGTCTTCATCTGTTCACGAACGTTCGCGGGAATGTGTTCGACCGCCTGCCCGCGTTCTCTAGCAATACGCTGCTGGAGCTCAAAGTGGGATTCTGGGACATCTTCGCGCTTGATGAGAACCGCGTCATATATCTTGTCCCGCAACATTTCGATATTGCGCTCGCGAACGCGCTCGTCTTTGTTGAGGAAGACGTTTTCAAGGCGGCTCATGTAGGCCTCGATGCGCTCCGCAGGGTCGTTCGGCACTTTCTCTCCCGAAAGCCGCTCCTGCTTTGCCACGGCGTCTTCGACCTCGGGCGAGGTCTGCAGGTCGGGGATTTTGAGGTGAAGGGGGTGTTTTTCCATATCGCTGTAAGAATACCATAAGACCAGTGCGGGGTGCTACCCAAAGAATAAAGTGTGGTACAATAGACAGTATGAGTAGTAATCTAAATCTATTTCTACTACACAGACCAAGCGATAGACACCCTCGGTCATGGATTTGTGTGCAGGGGAAGGTACTTATTGATGTTGTTCAGGAACTTGAAAGAGACATTCTTAAAGCGCACAAACTCTCACGCGAACATCTCAGTAAGCTCGTATCGGACGAGTTACATTGCGCACGGGGAGTAGTAAAGAACATACTCCGAGGTGGGGCATCTTTCTACCCTCTCGTCGTACTCAAGAAGTTAATTGTACGAAGTACACGGCCGAAGGCGTTCTACAAAAGAATCAGGGAAAATATCCTTACATTAAAAGTAAACTCCGCATCTGCAAAGCCAGTCAACGCAGTTCATGTTCTCTCAAAAGACCTTGCGAAAATTATCGGGGCATTCGCCGCTGATGGAAGCTTGAGTGTTCAACTCATTCTTGCGACAACAACTCAATCGCCGATGGAGAAATTGTGTGCGGATTTGGGAAGAACTACTTATCCATTAAGAATTCGCTGGTCCCAGGCACGAAAACAATACTATGTGGCGATTCAACTCAATGAACACTCACGAGGCCTGCTTGAGTATCTCTATCGGCATACTCACAAGGATCTTCTTACGCAAACACACTGGGCTATTGAATTGGTTGACGAATACGAAGACAGTGTGCGGGCTTTTGCAAAATGGATGAAAGCCGTATTCAACATTGAGCCGACCTCTTTAAACATTAAAAAAGAGAAACGAGCGTGGCGAGTGATTTTTTCGAACAAAATAGTCGCACGGTATTTAACCGAGTTTTTTGGAATGAAGAGCGGTCTAAAAACATATACGGTAAGTGAACCAGAAGTGATACAGAACTCTACGTTAGAAGTCAGGCGGAGTTTTGCAAGAGGAGCGTTGATGTTTGATGGATGTGTTACCAAAGGAGGAAAGATTTCTTTCAGCTCTAAAAGCAAGAACTTTGCATCCGCAATACAGGATATTTGGGCGAAGGATAAGATTAATCAGGGAATACTATTGAGAAATAGAAGGGGTGAATATGTAATCAGCACGATTATCCCAAATCGTATAAATCGTTTATTGAAATATTTTGAACCGGAAACTCAAAAATGGAAGTTGTTGCGCTGGATTAGTGGTGATAAAAAAGTTAAACCCATAATCCGAGACAATGGAGTACTTTCTGCAGAGAGAATACTTTTACTGCTCAAGAGAATTAAATATTGTGACGTTAATTTCTTGGAGCGATATTACAAGAAAAGATATACTTCGATTCGTCATTATCTCAAGATCCTAAAGAATCATGGAAAGGTCAATATCTCTACTCGACCACATGGTTGGAGTAAATATATTGACGAAAAAGCTACTGTGTACCTTGATAAAACTACACACCGGATGCTTTTCGCTAAGATTAAAGAAAAACTAAATCTCGGGAAAAATGCGGCTGATGTCTTAGGAGTACACAAAGCAACGTTTTCTGCATGGAAATTACAAAACAACAGAATCCCCATAGAAGTTCTGCGGCGGTTATGTTATCTGGTTAATCTGGACTTCAAAAGTGTAAGCCCGCACATAGTCCAGACAAATCGAGATGTCATTGAGTTTATTTAATCTCTGGCGGAAGTGTCGAAAAAAGTTTCCCGTCAATAATCTCCGAAATGATGTCTATAAGTCGTGAGACTCTTACTCGTATTTGTTTTCCACTATCTCGATCTCGCAAGGTGACCGTATCGTTATCCAGTGTTTCAAAATCCACAGTAACTGCGGTAACCGTGCCGATTTCGTCTTGACGGCGGTAGCGTTTGCCGATGTTGCCGTTGTCGTCAAAGACGACCGCCGAAAACTCTTTCTTTAAAGCGACATACACTTCTCTCGCCTTCGCAACGAGTTCGGGCTTGTTTTTTAGAAGCGGAAAGACGGCAACTTTTACTGGCGCGATGGCGGGCTTGAGTTTGAGATAGACGCGTGGCTCTCCGCCAAGTATGTCTTCGGTATAAGCACTGGCGAGTACAGCAAGAATGGTGCGCCCAACGCCGAGCGAGGGCTCAATCACATTGGGAGTAATCTTCGTTTTGGTCTCTTCGTCAAGGTACGACAAATCAACACCGCTTGCTTTTGTATGCGCCGAGAGGTCAAAGTCGGTGCGGTATGCAAGTCCGTACAATTCTTTTCTTCCGAACGGAAAGTCGTACTCAAAATCAATGGTGCGTTTAGAATAATGCGCCCGCTCCCCATCCGACACTTCTAATTCGTGTACTTTCTTCGCGTCAATCCCAACCGCCTCAATCCATTCGTGTATCTTTTTCTGCCAAAGGGCAAATGCCTCTTTCCACTCTTCTTGCTTCACAAAATACTCAACCTCCATCTGCTCAAACTCGCGCGCGCGAAAAATGAAGTCCCGCGGTGCAATTTCATTGCGAAATGCCTTTCCAATCTGGGCAATCCCAAAGGGAAGAGAGGGATGAAAAGAATCAATGATATTCTTGAAGTTGGTGAAGATTCCCTGTGCCGTCTCGGGACGCAAATACGCCGTCGTCGCCTCCTCGCCCGCTCCCACCGAGGTCTTAAACATAGTGTTAAACTTGGTGCCGTCCGCAAGTGGGTCGGCAAAACCAGCGATGTGCCCGCTTGCCTGCAAAACTTCTTGTTTCGTAACCTCGGTCGCATCAACGCCATACATATCTTCCCTCTCGGTTACAAACATCTTCCACCACAGATTCTTCAGATTATTTCGGAGCGCGAGACCGTAGGGACCATAATCCCAAAAACCGGAAAATCCGCCATAAATCTCGGCACTCGGGTAAATGAACCCGCGCCTTTTACAAAGCGAAACAATCTTCTCCATCATATCCTCTATCTTCATATTATCTCGTTACAATACCACCTCCACTGCCTTCGGCAAGCGAGGCGGTTGTGAGTGCTGGACGGGGGCCGCTCTCGGTCGCCGCTCCTGTGAAGCGGTCGCTCGCGCTCGCCTGTGCAGAACCAATCACCACTGGAGCCGTCCCTGCCTGCCCCACGCTCGGGAGCAGTGAGACCTGAAAAGAGACCTCTCTAGGCGAAGAACCGAAGCCGACCCCCGCGCTCATATCACCCGCATCCCAGACGACCTCTCCGCCCTCTTGATTATATGAGACCCGTTCAGATGGCGGACCGACCGTGCCGAGCCACTTCACATAGGGCGGGAGTGCGGCAGAGACCCGCGCGCCCGCAACGGCATTTGAAGAATTTGAGAGCGACCACGAGACGGTGTAAGTTGTCTCCTGCCCGACGCGGGGCGGCACTGGTCCGCTGTTTGAGAAGGCACCGGTTGCAAACGAAAGCCGCGTTCCCAGCGAAAGGGTGGAGGCGACACGAATCTCTTTTGAGAGCGTAGAGAGTACCTCCTGCACGGCGCCCGTTTCGTCTAGCCGTTTGGCACGAAGATAGATATGGAGCATAAGCGAGGCATTCTTGAAGCGTGAGGGGTCGGTGGCTACGGGCAGTAATGAAAAACTAAAACTCTCGGTGCCGTTCTCGCCTGGGTCAACCACCCCAAGACCCGTGCGGTCGCGTTTGTCCCAGACGATTGAACCTGTATTCGTGTCGTATCTCCCCGAGCCCGCGACCGAGTTGCGGTCAACGATAGTCCCGTCAAGGGTCACCGTAATCTCTAGGTCGGTCAATTTGACACCGAGATTGTTTGACCACGGGATGTCCACCCGAAACGGTCCCGCCTTGTTTGTGGCGAAGATGGCGCCGCGCGTGCCGTTGATGAGCGCGTCAAGCGCGACGGGCGATTTGGTGAGCGCAACCACGGGCGACTCTATCAAGAAGATGGTGCCGAGTATCTTCTCATCTTTTGGACTCGCGGTGCCAACAAAAAAACGAACTGCCCGTTCTTCGGCCTCTGCCGCGTCAATCTGACCCGAAACCCGCAGTGTCCGCTTCGCCTGCGACGCGAGGTCGCCGAGTTGCCAGACATTGTCGCTGAAGGCAGGTGCGGGAGTGCTTGCGGTCGGGCGGAATCCTAGCGGATACTCCGCCTTCACCAAGAGTCCGCGAATCGGAGTGCTCGCGTTGGACGAAATCTCAAGCGAGATATCAAAGGGTTGCCCCGCACTCACCTCTTTGGGCGACTTGACAACGACCGTCACCGGCGCGGCATTGATGGTGAAGTTGTAGGCGCTCTCGCGCGAGAAGATAGCATTCGTACCCTTCGCGCGATACTCTACCTTCACCGCAACAGTGCGCGAAGCACCTTGCTCGCCGAAAGGCACGAGCAAGAGGCGACGCGAAAGAGAGGCGCGAGGTAAGAGTGCGCCGAGCGACTCGCGATAGCGGAGTAGCGGCTCCGAAAGTGCCCCCGGTTTTCGGGTATCATCGGGATACGCAACCACAAGGTCCACCGACGAGAGTTCCGACTCATTGTAGTTGGTCACCGTGACCTCAAAGGCGAGTGTTTCCCCTGCGGGGGCGGCGACGGGGCCGAGCGCGGTGAGCGAGATGTTCTGCGGGGAAACGGTATTGCCGCCGCGCGCAAAACCAAAGAGCGCCACGCCCCCCGCGAAGAGAAAAAAGACGATTGACGCAATGAGCACTCGATTGAGCCAAGGCATAAGATGAGAGATGATTCCGAAAAATGCGGATTGTTTGCGCTCCGCCTCTTCCGTCCAGCCGGGCGCGATGCGGATGTGCTTCTCCTCGCCACCCTGTCCTTCGGGAGGACGGAGCGGAGGCGGCGTACGCGAATAGAGACGGCTCTCTAAATCATCAAGAGGCATACGCGCACCAGTATATCACAATTGCGTTTCGCGCAGCGACCGGTTAATTTCGGAGAGGGCGAGCGCGCGGAGCTTTGCCGTAGACCCGAAGAGTTCAGAACTCCACGACAAGGGCTCCGCCAAAAAGACCTCAAACTCCTTGCGCGGCGCGAGATACCCGAGTAAAGAGAGAATGCGAAGTACGAGCACGACCTCAATCTGCGCGACAAGCGCGGCATTCCGATTCTTGTCAAGATAGGTAAAGGTTTCGTGCACGGCACGAAAGAGCGGTTCGTTCTTTTCTTCTCCAGAAAGCAAACGGCGCAGGAGTTTCGCGATGCGTGCGAAGAGTTCGCGCGCCTCAGGAAAATCCCGAAATGCAACGGCAAGATTCTGAACGAGTGCCGCGTTCACGACGCGCCATTTATCACGACCGCGCACGAGCGAGACCGTCGTGTATGAAAAGTCCTGCAGACCGTAACGCAGTTTAGAGCGCGCCTCGCGCACCGAGGTCGCAACAGCAGAGAGCAGCCCGAGCTCGCGGGTAAAGAGTGTGAGTCGCCGGCTCCCCTCCCCGCTTGGTTCCCCCCCAAGCACGAGCGCTTCGGTCTGATAGAGGTGATACATACTCTTATTCACTCATCTTGAGAAGTGCCGTTAAGACGCTCGGAAGGGCGGTAACGCCTTCGCTTGAGCAGAAATGACCTTTGCCGCGCTGCAGAATGGTCTTGGCGCCGAGTTGCTTCGCGAACTCAAGCGACTTCTCCATCGGAACGCACTGGTCGTTATCAGAAAAGAGCACTACAAACTTCTCGCAGTGCGTCTTTGCTTTTTCTGCGTTAAATGGGAGCGAATAAAACTCGGCAATTTCCGGCACCTCAACGCGCCCCGAAAAACCCGCGACAAAGACCGCGCCGCCGACTCTTACTCCTCCTTTCATAAAGGAGGTGCCGAGGTCTGCCGAGGCGGAGGATTTAAATCCCTCCCCCTTACGGGTACTCCCTTTAGGAAAGGGAGAACTAGAGGGGAGTCCCGCGAGATACCGCGCTATCGTAATGCATCCCAAACTATGCCCGACAAGATAAGTATGTTGGTTGGGCTTCCCGACATACTCTCTTAGAAACTTAAGCCATTCGCCTACCTTCGGCTCCGCCGAATGAGGCATCTGCGGCGCGTTGACCTCCCATCCGCGCGCCCGCAATTCTAAAGCGAGCCACGGGAACCAGTGCCCATCCGGTCTCCCCTCCCAGCCGTGAATCAAAAAGACGCGGTTCTTCATACGCTACGCTTTACTCAAGTACAGAAAGAGCGAAATCTCGTCGGCTTGAAAGGGCGCGCCGCCCTCTAGCGAATCGGCAATGGTAATGTTTTTGAGCGACGCGATGCGGGAGAGTTCTTGTTCGTGTTGTTCAATGAATCGCCGCGGGGCACCGACTGCGCCGACCGAGAGTACGGCGAGTTCGCCTGCTTTGAGTCCGGAGGTCTTTCGCATCTCTTGAACGAAGCGCACCAACTCGCGAAACTGCCCCTCGTCTTTGAGTTCGGGAGTCATTTCTTTGTTCAGAATCACCTGCTCCTTTTGTCCTTCTACAAAAATTACTTCTTTCACATTCACCTCCTCTCCAATTATTGTCCGCAGGTCAGAAGAAAGGTGTGTTTGTATCATAAGTTGCGAGAGCGGCTGCCGTACTTTTATATTCGCCTGCGCGCGCGCCTCAAGCGCGAGCGACACTACATTTCTCACTTCTTGCATCTCTTTCAGAATCCTGTCATCAAACGCACTCGCGCGAGGCCACTCCTCCAGATGCACGCTCTCTTTCTCCCCTCCAACCGCTTTATAAAGATACTCGGCGAAGAACGGTGTGAACGGAGCCATAACTCTTGAGAGTGCAGAGAGCACGGAGTCCAAAGTCGCCAAAGCCGCTTCCCGCTCTTCAAGCGCACTTCCCTTAATGCGTTCGCGCGAGCGGCGCAGATACCAAGTAGAGAGGTCGTCTATGAAGTCGCCGATCGGTCGTGTCGCTTTATCTATCTCATAGTGCTCCAGCGCACCCGTTACTTCTGCTATCAGTGTATGTAATCGCGCAAGAATCCATCGGTCAAGAACATTTCTTGAGGAGACGGTTTTTTTCGCTCCCGCATACAACACATAAAACGCGAGAACATTATCAAGACGATTAAAGACCTTTTTAG
>OBEQ010912659.1_pt1 | contig 11139 bp, 8 predicted proteins | sample 1670901 | NCBI WGS metagenome assembly OBEQ01 (sample SAMEA104232315, study PRJEB22302) | groundwater metagenome | biome: forest; feature: aquifer; material: groundwater | place: USA | collected 2011-08-07 | depth 5.4 m | reverse complement strand
GTCTTTTGGTACGCAATCCCTTTTCCCAGCATGCGCTGGAACAGCCACTGGTTCCATTTGTAATACTCGGGCTTGCAGGTGGCGATCTCGCGCGACCAGTCGAGCGCGAAGCCGAGCGCCTGCAACTGCTGTTTCATGTACGCGATGTTGTCGACCGTCCACTTGGCGGGCGGCACCTGATTCGCCATCGCCGCGTTCTCCGCCGGCAGACCAAAGGCGTCCCAGCCCATCGGTTGCAGCACGTTGTAACCGCGCATGCGGTGGTAGCGCGTCAGCACATCGCCGATGGTGTAGTTGCGCACATGGCCCATGTGCAGCTTGCCCGAAGGATAAGGGAACATCGACAGGCAGTAGTACTTCGGGCGCGAAGCGTCTTCGACGGCGCGGAAGGAGCCCTGGCGGTCCCAGTACCCTTGGGCGTCTGATTCTATTTTTTCGGGAAGGTAACGATCGTCCATCGGAATGGCGGATATATAAAGGAGAACTCGGGGCCGCAAGGATACCAGAGTAAATAAGGGCGCGCGTAGCGCGCGCTCGGCTCGCCTCGATCGAAATATGGGTTCTCACATGCTTCCCCTCTCCCGCCGGGAGAGGGCCGTGCAAGACTGACACGAAGCGGAGTGTAGATCCCCCTCGCCCCCGGCCCCTCCCTCAAGGGGAGAGAGAGATCTTTGAGGATTCTCGTGTCCCGACTACTTGGCCTTGGCCTCGTACGCCTTGGCCACGCGCTCGGTGATGTCTATCGGTTCGTTGAGCCAGAGGATCAGCGTCTGGTTGCGTTCTACCACCATGGCGAGTTTTTCCTGCTTGGCGATCTGGGCCACGATCTCGTTCACCGCCACGCTGGCCTTGTCCAAAATCTCGTGGTCGCGTTTTTTGACCTCCTGATCCGCTTCCTGGGCCGCCTTCTGGTACGTGACGATCTTGTCGTCGATTTCCTTTTTCTTCTGCTCTTTCTGCTGGTCGCTCAATACGAGCTTGTCCTTCTCAAACTTCTCTTGCAATGACTTGATGACCGCCTCGTCTTTGCCCAGCTTGTCGCGACGTTCCTTCACCATCTTCTCAAGTTCGACGCGGTATTGCTGCCCCGGCTTGGTCTCGATCAGCACTTTGCGCACATCGATCACACCGACACGCAGGCCCTCGTCCGCGTGCGCGGTCGCGCCCAGGAGACACAGACATCCGATCACCGACAACTTCGCTGCCACTTTCTTCACTGGTTTCTCCTTAGGCTGTCAAACATATCAGAACAATTGTTCGGCAAATCTTTCGTTACCGTTGACGAGCAGGGCCTGTATCGCTGCCCGACCGCCGGCGTCGACCGCGACGCGCATCGAGACTGTCTCCCCCGGCGCGGGGCGCTCGATAGTGCGTCCCTCCCCTTCAGGAATGAAGTACGCTTCGATGCCGTAGCGCACATGCACCACGCGGGTGTCGATCAGCCGGCGCTGTGCATTGGCCTGCACGACTTCGCCGCGAAGCATAACCTGTTCGGCGGAGGACGCCGATAGAAATTTCGGCGCTGATGTATGGATGGAAACAACCTCCCAGTACGGCTCGGCCCGGCGCAGCACAACATATACGGTCTGATGTGCACGAAACTCTTTGTCGCCTTCGATCTTATCCAGAGACAGGTGATTAATAGAGTAGTTCAAACGCACATGGTCGCCGCTGAAGAGCGAGCGCGGATCGATCGGCAGCGTCTCGAGCACGATCGGTCGACCTGCCTCGCGCAGCCAGTGCCGATCGACGAGCATGTAAACCAGCACCAGCGCCTGGATCGCGAACACCGCCGCGAGACGCCATCCGAGGTTCATGGCACGCTCCCGGGCCGGGCCATGCGCGCAGTAAATTTGCGGCGCGAGCGCTCCAGGAAGAAGCCCGTTACCAGCAACAGCGCGCCGCCGGCCATAAAGAAATACGCGCGATCGAGCAGCAGCCAGAAGGTATCGAAGTAACGCGCCACCAGCAGCGCGGCAAAAAACAAAAAACCGAGATTGATGATGCGCCGCTCGCCACGATCGACACCGGTCAACACCAGCCAGACCACACCCATGATCCCGAACACGTTGTAGCCCAACGCGACCCAGCCGGGATAGCGACCGGCGAGCAGGAGATTTCCAATCGCCAGCGCCCCGGCGCCGGCAAGCCAGACGAACGCGCCTTGGCGATAGCGCGGCAACGTCACGAGCGGCGTATCCTGATAGCGCCACACCATCAATGCGCCGACCAGCACCAGCGCGCCGGTGGTGGCACTGATCCAGGCGGCCGGCAAGGTCTCCGCCAGCAACGTCTCATCGATGCGCGCGACATCCGTGGTTTGCGCGGCCGGGAAGCTGAGCACATAGAGCGAAGCCACCGCCAGCACGGCGCCAGCGGTAACGATGGGTGCGGCAAACGACGCCCAACGCGAATACCACGACATGCCGCGCGCGACGATATACAGGGCGATTCCGGCAAAGACATACACCTGCAACAACGCCACGTGCTCGCCGCCGATCCACGGCCGATTCAGGAACTGCGGCGCCAATAACACCGCCAGGCACCACGCGAGCAGGGTCCAGCAGGCGACGCTCAAGATACCGACCCAGCGATAAAAATAAATCGGCACCAGGGCCGCGGCCCATGGAATGAAAAACAGCCAATGCGGATTGCGATCGAACACGACCAGCTCTGTCCCGCTCCACCACAGCATCAGCGCCAGCGCCACGATAAGCGCCGGGCGTGAATTGGCCAGCACCGCCGTGACCAGCGCGCCGAGCGCCCAGACCAGCACGCCATCCGGAGTGTGGGCATCGATGTGATAGACCTGCGCGATCAGAAAAATGTTGGCACCGAACAACAGTACGCCGAGCAATAACAAGGCCTGTCCGAGCGCGTCGAGCCCGTGCACGAAACACACGCGCGCCACGCCATAGGCGCCGCCCAGCGCACCGAACAACACCGCGAGCTTTACGAGCTTCGGGATCAGGCCCCAGTTGGCGGCAAAAAAACTGACCGCGCCCGCACCGAGTAGCAACGCGCCCGTCACGGAGAGCGTGATCACGAGATAGCGGGGTGAATTGTCGGCTCGGTGGCTGACGTGGTTGAGGATCGCCTGCTGATGCTGCGGGGTGACCCAGCCCTGCCGCACCCAGTTCGGCAGTTCCGCCCGGAGACGCCTGAGAAATGCAGGAGTGCGCAGGACATTCATATGCACAGTGATTCTACCGTGCGTACGCAGCGGTTTAAAACCGTCGGGGATTAAAGGCGCGGACTCAAGCGGCTAGGCCGTTTTCTTTTTCGAATGCTCGCGCTGCAGCAGCACCGAAATATCTTCTGCCGACACTGGCTTACTGAAATAATAACCCTGCATCGCGTCGCAACCGTGCGAACGCATAAATGCGGATTGCTGTTCGGTCTCCACGCCTTCGGCAATCACCTTCATGCCGAGCGAATGCGCCATGGTGATAATGGCATCGGCAATCGCCGAGTCGTCGAGGTCTCCGGGAATATCCTTCACGAACGAACGGTCTACCTTGAGAATGTCGACCGGAAAGCGCTTGAGGTACGACAGGTTGGAGTAGCCGGTACCAAAGTCATCGATGGAAAACGTCACGCCCCGATCGGCGAGCCGCTGCATTACCGTTAACGTCTCGTGCGACGACTGCATGATGACGCCTTCGGTCAATTCGAGTTCCAACGCCGATGGATCGAGACCGACTTCTTGCAGAATACCGATTACCGTAATGTCGAGACCTTCGCGGAATTGACGCGCCGAAAGATTCACCGCGATGCGCATGTCGGGGTAACCGTTGCGCCGCCACGCCTGGCATTGCGCGCAGGCCTTACGCAGCACCCATTCGCCAACCGGAACGATGAGTCCGCTCTCTTCGGCCAGCGGAATAAATTGCATGGGCGAGATCAATCCGCGCTTGCCGTGGGCCCAGCGGACCAGCGCCTCGACGCCCAGCATGCGGCCGGTCTGCGACTCCACCAACGGCTGGTAATGCAGTATCAGCTCGTCACGCTCGATGGCGTGACGCAGGTCGTTTTCAAGCGTCAGGTTCTCGGCCGCGCGCGAGGTCATGTCGGCCGAATAGAATTGATAGGTATTACGGCCAGACTCCTTGGCGCGGTACATGGCCACATCGGCGTTGCGCAGCAACCCCGTTACCTCTTTGTCGTCGATGGGATACAGCGTAATGCCGAGACTGGCGGTGATGAAGATCTCGTGCCCGCCGCTGTGAAACGGCTGCACAAACACATTCAGGATCTTGCGCGCGAGGCGTGCGGCATCGTCGGCCTGCGCCATGTCTGCCAGCACCAGCGCGAATTCATCGCCGGATAAGCGCGCGACGGTATCGCCTTCGCGCACCGCGGCGCTCAGGCGCACGGCCACGTCCTTCACCAACTGATCGCCCACGGCATGGCCGAGGCTGTCGTTGATGTTTTTGAATCGATCGAGATCGACGAATACCACACCCACCAGGCGCTGGTGGCGCGCGGCCTCAATGACGGCCTGCTGCAGGCGATCGGCGAACAGCGTGCGGTTCGGCAACCCGGTCAGGCGGTCGAAATGCACCAGATAATGAACGCGCGCATCGGCGTGCTTGCGTTGAATCGCCAGGCCGAGCTGGGCCGCGACACCGGAGACGATATCCATCAAATGCTGGTCGCGCGGCCGGGCCTCGCCTGTCAGAAACCCGAGCACGGCGACGATCGCCTGTCCGGCGAGCACCGGTATGCCCATCGCCGCCTTGAGCCCGGCGGCCATCGCCACCGGCGCGCGCTGCACATCACTCGCTTCGCGCCCCAGATCCGCCACCCACATCGCCTGCTTCGATTCCCATACACGCCCCAATACCGGCTGCCCGCGTGCAAAGCGGAAATCACGGCTGTGTGAAACGAAGTCTTCCAGTTCCGGCGTCGCCGTGTACGACGCGCCGCTGAATTCGAGATACGTATTGTCGGCGTTTGGCAACCACGCCTCGCCCACCAGCCAGCCGGTGGTTTCGCACACCTTGCGCAGCACCACTTCGAGCGCGGAGTTGAGATCGCTGGTCTCTTCGCTGATCGTCAAGGCAATCGTTTGCAGCAACCGGATTTCATCTTCAGCGCGCTTGCGCGCGCTGATATCCATGCCGGTCCCGATGAGGCAAGGCTGGCCATCGAGCTCGATACGCTGCCCCGTAAAGTGATACAACGTGCAAGTCCCGTCCTTGGCGCGCAGGTGGGTCTCGACCGAGGCCGCGCCGGTGCGGAAAGCGTCACTGATCTTCTGTGCCACGTTGTCGCGATCTTCAGGCTCCACCATATCGAGCGGATGCATTTGCGAGATCTCGGCGCCGCTGTAACCACTGACACGCTCAAGATTGTGGTTCCAGCGCAGGTAGCGACCGTTCTCGTCGAACAGATAAAAAACGCCCGGCATGCTATCGAGCGTTTTGTCGGTGAGCATGCGCTCGCGCAGGTTGTCTTCTTCGACGCGGCGGCGCTCGGAGATATCTTCGATGGCACCCTCGTAGTAAATGACCTCGCCGTCGGCGTCGCGCACCGCGCGTGCGCTGTTACGTACCCATATCAAGCGACCGTCCAGGCGGCGTGCGGGGCCTTCGAAATCGTGCACCACTCCGCGAGCGCCGACCTGTTCGCGCCACTTGGAAAAATTCTCGGTGCTCACAAAAAACTCCACGACGTTGTGCGCCATCAGCTTGTCGCGGTCGGAATAGCCGATGAGCTGCGCGAGTGCCGGGTTGGCTTCGAGGATCTGACCCGCGGGCGTGATGCGGTAAAGCCCGATTGGGACGCGGTCGAACAATATGTGCAACTGGGCCTCGGCCTCGCGCGCCGCGCGCCGTTGCACGCGACGCTCAAACGCCAGACCAATCGCTGCCAACAGGCGCTCGAGATAATTGCCGGTCTTGAAGACGTAGCCGTCGAGACCGGCTTTGACCGCCTCCACCACCATGTCTTCATCGCCGGCGGTGAGCAGCAGGATCACCTGCATGTCGGAGTCGCGCGACTTGAGCCGCGCCGAGACCTTGGGGCCGTCGGTCCAGCTCAGCCGCAGACAGGTGATGGCGAAATCAAAATGGGAGTGAAGCGCGGCCTCGAACTCCGCCGCCGTCTTCGCTTGTTCAACCTCGACCTTTTCAAACTCGCGCTGCAGCCCCTGCTGAACCAGGGCGCCGACAGTCGGGTCTTCGTCGATCAGGAGAATGCGAAGGGAATGCTCCATGGCGGTCGCGGCCTTATCGTCTGGCGACCAACACGTCGGGCGTGAACGAACCGCCGGGGCGAACGGTCAACCCAGGCGCAACCGCCGTCCTCGCTCGACGATCCACGGATCGTTGCGTTGGGCTGCTCGACATTTCATAAACCTTGTCGGTCATACTCCTCCGTACTGCCATGGATAAGGCTGCAAACCCTATGCCGGGGCTCCCGGGCAAGGCTCGGTCCAGTTCTCCAATTCAACGTATCCGAGGAAACGGGGCGCAAGGACAGGCAGCGGGTTTGCGGGAATTTGCACAGCCAGTACGGAAGAGCAGCTCAGGTCAGGGGCGGCACACAGGCGCTATTCCACTGATTTTACGGCTCTTATGACTTGTGACCGCCGTCGGCGCGGCGGATTACGCCGCCTTACGCCGGGCGCCGGCCCACGCAGTCACCAGTAGGACGATCGCCAAAACGACGGCCGCCCAATCGCCCACGACGGTGTAGGGCGTTGCACCCTGCATCGGTTGCACGTCGGCACTAAGCACATGGACCCGAAACTGCGGCGAACGCGCCAGCACCTGGCCACGATGGTCGATGACCGCTGACGGACCGGTATTGGCCGCGCGTAACATCGGCCGTGCGGTTTCGAGCGCGCGCAGCCGCGCCATCTGCAGACGCTGATGCGGCGCGAGCGAATCGCCGAACCAGGCATCCTCACTGACGTTAACGAGCACACTCGCCTGTGGCAACACCCACCGCAGTTCGTCGCCAAAGGCATCTTCGTAACACACCGAGACACCCAGCTTGCGGCCGGCGGCGGTCAGCGGCGCCTGCGGCGCCAGCCCCGGGCTCAGGTCCGACATCGGGATCTGCAGGCTGTTCAACAACCACAAGAACAACGGCTTGAACGGTGTGTACTCACCGAACGGCACGAGGTGTTGTTTGCGATACACACCGTCGATGCCGCGCTCGGCATTCAGGCTGATGACACTGTTGTAGTACTCGCGTCGGTCGGCGCTACGCTCGATGACGCCGATCAGAAAATCGGTCCCGTGGCGGCGCGCGTGTTCGCGCAGGCCATCGAGATAGGAGACATCGATGCGATCCAGGGCCATCGGGATCGCCGCCTCAGGCCACACGATCAGCTCCGACGCCGGCGCCGCAACGCTGAGCTGCTGATAACGCGTGAGAATGTCGGCGCGTTTGGTGGAGTCCCATTTTTCGCGCAGCGGGACGTTGGCCTGTACCAGCGTCACACGCAGCGGCGCAGCATCCGGCTGTCCCCACTCCACACGCTCAAGCAGCAGACCGCCGCTCCAGATGGCGGCCAGCAGCGACAACCGGACTGCCATGCGCTGCGGGGTGCGCAGACAACCTACGACGCAGCCGGCCGACAGCGCCACCATCAAACTGACAGCGTACCCACCGCCGAGCGGCGCATAGAACGCGAGCGGCGTGTCGATCTGGCTGTAGCCGAGATCGAGCCACGGAAACCCGGACAGAAACCAACCACGCCACCATTCGAACAAAACCCACAACGCCGGCAGTACCAGCGTTGCGTGCCACCGGCTTTCGCGTTTGAACAAACGCGCCTGCACATAACCGAGCAACGCGGGATAAAGCGCGAGCCCCGCTGCCAGCAGCAACGCTGTCAGCGCGGCGAGCGCCGGCGGCATGTTGCCGAAGTTGTGCATGCTGACGTAGACCCACGAGACGCCGACGCCGAACATGCCGAGCCCGAACAGAAAGCCGCGCCACGCCGCGCGCACGGCCGAGCCTTGGTGCCAGAAATAGAACAATGCCGCCGGCGCCAGGACGGCGAGCGGAAAAAGACCGAAAGGGGAAAATGCGAGCGGCAACAACAATCCCGCGCCCAGGGCCGAGGCATCGGCCGCGCGCGCAGAGAGCGGAAACAACGTACTACTCGTCTTCCGGCTCCGGCGCTTGGGCAAGGTGATTCACTTTCAGCAGGTGGACGCGACGGCTGTCGGCGCGCAGCACTTCAAAACGCAGGCCGTCGAGATCGATATGCTCGCCGCGGCGCGGCACGTGCCCGAGCCGGGCCATGATCAGGCCGCCGATGGTGTCGATGTCTTCGTGCGCCAGCGAGGTCTGAAACCGTTCATTGAGTTCGGCCAGCGGCGCCAGTGCCTTCACCACATACTCGCCGCCCTCGCGCGGCAGGATCATGGTCTCTTCGTCGACGTCGTACTCGTCGGAAATCTCGCCCACGATCTGCTCGATGACGTCTTCAATCGTCACGATACCGGCGACGCCGCCGTACTCGTCGACGACGATCGCCATGTGGTTGCGCGAGGCACGGAATTCACGCAGCAGGACATTCAGGCGCTTGGATTCGGGGACGAACACCGCCGGACGCAGGTAATCATGCAGATTGAAGTGTGTGCGCTTTTTCTTTTCCAGCTGGAAATAGCGCAACAGGTCTTTGGCCATCAGGATGCCGATGACCTTGTCCTTGTCGCCGTCGATCATCGGAAAGCGCGAGTGGCCGGACTCGATCAGCCGCGGCAGGTAGTCTTCGGGCTTCTCGTTCTTGTCGACGATGTCCATCTGCCCGCGCGGCACCATGATGTCGCGCACCTTCATCTCCGCCACCTGCAGCACGCCCTCGATCATGTCGAGCGCGTCGCGGTCGAGAAGCTCACGCTTCTGCGCGTCGCGCAGGATCGCGATCAGGTCGTCACGCGAATCGGGTCCGCCGGCAATCGCCTCGCTCAGACGATCGAGAAACGAGCGTGCCGGGGCCTCGGCGATGGCATCCGGTATATGCCCGTCTCGGGCTTGGGCTTTGTCAGACATTGGAGTGGTTAGGCATAAGGGTTCGGAAATCCCAAGGTCTTCAGCACCCGGGTTTCCCTTGCTTCCATGACCGCGGCGTCCTGACTACGCTCGTGATCGTATCCGCGTAAATGCATTATACCGTGAACGACCATGTGCGCCCAATGCGCGCGCTCGGGCTTGCCTTGCTCGCGCGCTTCGCGGCGCACGACATCGGCGCAGATCACGACATCTCCCAGCAGATCGCTGCGTGTTCCCGGCGGCGCTTCAAACCGAAATGACAGCACATTCGTGGGTTTTTGCTTGCCGCGGAAGCGCAAATTGAGCGCCTTAGACTCACTCTTACCGACGATGCGAACGGTCACGCACACGCTGCGGCGGCGCACCCCGGTGAGTGCTGCCTGTACCCATGCCGACAGGCTGGCGCGCGACGGCAAGCCCTTGGCCATGGTGACTACTTGTACGCTGACGCGGAGATTCATTTATGCGGGTCGGACGATGACGCCGGTTTTTCGTGCGCCTCGTAGGCCTCGACGATACGCTGCACCAGTGCATGGCGCACCACGTCCTGCGGCATGAAGTGGGTAAAGGTAATGCCCTCGACCCCGCGCAGAATTTCAATCGCCTGCTTCAGGCCCGATAGCTGCGTACGGTGCAGATCGATCTGGGTGATGTCGCCGGTGATGACGGCGGTGGTGCCGAAGCCGATGCGCGTGAGAAACATCTTCATCTGTTCGGCGGTGGTGTTCTGGGCCTCGTCGAGAATAATGAACGAAGCGTTCAGCGTGCGCCCGCGCATGTAGGCCAGCGGTGCCAGCTCGATGACGCCGCGTTCGAGCAGGCGCGCCACTTTTTCGAAACCGAGCATTTCGTGCAGCGCATCGTAGAGCGGGCGCAGATATGGATCTACCTTCTCCTCGACCCCACCCGGGAGAAACCCGAGGCGCTCGCCCGCCTCCACCACCGGGCGCACGAGCACAATACGCTCGACACGACTGGCTTCGAAGGCCTCCACCGCGCACGCCACGGCAAGATAGGTCTTGCCGGTCCCGGCCGGGCCGACACCGAAGTTGATGTCGTGCGTCAGGATGTTGCGCACATACTCGCGTTGGCGCGGGCTGCGCGCGCGCACGACGCGCTTGGGCGTACGGATATCGGTATCCGGTTCGGTCTCGCCGGTCGGCGGCTGATACGCGATCTGCTGCAACGCCACGTGGATGCCCGCGGGCGTGAGCGGCTCACCGGTGCCGGTGGTGTCGTATAGCTCGTGCAATAGGCGCACGGCGCTTTGCGACTCTTCCGGCTTGCCGGTAATGCGAAATTTGTTACCGCGGTTGGCAATCTCGACGCCGAGATATTCCTCGATCTGACGGATATGCTCGTCCTGACCGCCACACAATTCGGCCAGCCGATGGTTATCGGCAGGCGCGAGACTGAACTCAATGGGCTGGGGTTTCGTGGTAGCTCGCACAGAAGAATGGTCTTGCGTTGATTTTAGCGCTAAACCTTAAAGAAAGACTTTTTTTCCCTATTCGCCCCCTTACAGGGGAAGGGCTGGGTGGGGGTACGAAGCAGCCGATGTCTCCGGCCCGCACCCTCATTCTCTCTGAGCCGAGCGGCGCTACGCGCGGCGCGTTGATAACACTGGGCGCCCGCGCAACGAATTGGGCTGCGCTTCGGCAATTTCGACGTCGATAAATTGACCTACCAGCGCTGGGTCATCGGTGGAGACATTCACCACGCGGTTGTTCTCGGTGCGTCCGCACAGTTCACGTTCGTCTTTGCGCGACGGGCCCTCGACCAGGATGCGCTGCACGGTGCCGATCATGCGCTCGCTGATGGCCCGCGCCATCGCCATATTGCGCGCCTGCAAAATCTCCAGACGCTTGTGCTTGATGTCGGCCGGCGTGTCATCGTGCAGCTCTGCCGCCGGGGTTCCGGGACGGGCGCTGTAGATAAAACTGAACGAGGTATCGAACTTTATCTCCTCAAGCAGACGCATCGTGGCCGCGAAGTCCTGATCGGTCTCGCCCGGAAAGCCGACGATGATATCGGTCGTGACGCTGATATCGGGACGCACCGCGCGCAGCCGGCGAATCTTCTGTTTGTATTCGAGTGCGGTGTGGTTGCGCTTCATCAATG
>OBEQ012066902.1_pt1 | contig 11141 bp, 9 predicted proteins | sample 1670901 | NCBI WGS metagenome assembly OBEQ01 (sample SAMEA104232315, study PRJEB22302) | groundwater metagenome | biome: forest; feature: aquifer; material: groundwater | place: USA | collected 2011-08-07 | depth 5.4 m | reverse complement strand
GTGCCGATTGGCACGGTGCCGATTTACGAGGCGGTCGCACGGGTGCGGACCATCAACGATCTGACGCCGGAACTGTTGCTGCAGGTGATCACCGAGCAGGCGGAGCAGGGTGTCGACTACATGACGCTGCACGCGGGCATCCTGCTGGAATATTTGCCGCTGGTGAAGCACCGGATTACCGGGGTTGTCAGCCGCGGTGGCAGCATCCTGGCGCAGTGGATGAGTGCGCATCAGGCGCAGAACCCACTCTATGAACATTTTGATGAGATCAGCGAAATTTTGCGCGCGCACGATGTGTCCTACAGTCTCGGCGATAGTCTGCGGCCGGGATGTTTGGCGGATGCGTCGGATCAGGCGCAACTGGCCGAGCTGCAAACGCTGGGCGAGTTGACCAAGCGGTCCTGGGCCATGGACGTGCAGATCATGATTGAAGGCCCGGGGCATGTGCCGATGGATCAGTTGGAAATGAACGTGAAACTCCAGCAGCGGTATTGTCACGAAGCGCCGTTTTACACGCTGGGGCCGCTCGTCACCGACGTGGCGCCGGGCTACGATCATATTACGTCTGCGAGCGGTGCGGCGATGGTCGGTTGGTACGGTTCCAGTTTGCTGTGCTACGTGACGCCGAAAGAGCATCTCGGTTTGCCGAATGAAGAGGATGTGCGCAACGGCGTCATCGCCTACAAGATTGCGGCCCACGCGGCCGATGTCGCGCGCGGCCGCCGGGGCGCCCGCAAGCGGGACGACGCGTTGTCCCATGCGCGCTTCACATTTAATTGGGAACAGCAGTTTGCTCTTTCGCTGGATCCGGAGACCTCACGCCGGATGCACGATGAAACGCTGCCGGACGGGTTCTACAAAGACGCAAAATTTTGCTCCATGTGTGGTCCGAAGTTTTGCTCGATGCGGATCACGCAAACGGCGCATTTGGTTGATACGGCAACTCAGGATGGAGGAACGGGGCATGGAGCTTCAGAGGAAATTGGTGAAGCACTTGAAGGTGCTCAATAGAACCATTCGCCGGCTGGTGGCCAGGGATAAGGCTTTTCAGGATCTGCGCGCGCTGCTTCGCGAAGAACAAGTGGAATTGGCGATTTACGTGGTGCCGCTCATCGGCGGCAAGCCCGCCGGTGGGGAGTTGCGCTATGAACTCACCGATGAGGATCGGAAATTCCTCAAGAAGGCCGGTCTGACGTTTGAACAAGGGGAGTCGGCCGCGTCGTCGTGAGAATCGTTTGCGCCTCGAGTGAGCACGTCCGCACGTGAGTTGGCGCGGACTACGCGTCCGCGTCCCATCGCGGTTTCGCAATCTAAGGCCGAGCGCCCGCCGCGCTCGGCGTAGCCCACGCCATCGAGGCGTGGGCGAAGTGCCGAATGCGCTGGCATTCGGCCATTCCGCGGCAGCCCTGATGGCAGCCGCTTCAGAGGAGGGGAGGAATATGAAACGACCGATTACGCTTGAAGATTTGGATCTTCCCGCGGGAAAGAAAACCCGGTTGTACCGGCTGCTCTACAAGTATGGGCCGGGCAACGGGCGCCTGATGATTCTGCCCATTGACCAGGGGTTGGAGCACGGGCCGCGGGATTTCTTCGTGAATCCCGAGAGCATTAATCCGGAATTCCAGCTGCGCCTCGCACTTGAGGGCGGGTTCTCGGCGATCGCGTTCCAGATCGGCTTGGCCGAGAAATATCTGCGCACGTTCGCGGGCAAAGTGCCGCTGATTCTGAAGATCAACGGCAAAACCGAAATTCCGCCGGATGATGAGGCGTTTTCCTCCTGCAACGCCACCGTCGAGGATGGGGTGCGGCTGGGGGCGGATGCCATCGGCTACACGTGCTACATCGGGTCTTCGCGGCAGGATGAGGACTTCATTCAATTCGGCAAGGTGCGCCGCGACGCCGAGCGCGCCGGAATTCCCCTGATCATGTGGGCGTATCCCCGCGGCAAATTCATGGAAGCCAAGGGGGGCCGCGACAGTTTGTACGCGGTGGACTACGCCGCGCGCGTTGCGCAAGAGCTGGGTGCTGATGTGGTGAAGGTGAACTACCCGAAGATCGATGAATCCAAGATGGGCCAATATCCGAAAGAGTATCAGGGGCTCAAATATTCACCGAAGGAGATGCTCGAGAAAGTCGTCACCTCCGCGGGGCGCACGCTCACCCTTATGTCGGGCGGGTCCAAGCGCAGCGACGAGCAGCTCTATGACGATGTGCGCATCGCGCTGGAAGCCGGCGTGACCGGATTTATTTTCGGGCGCAACATGTGGCAGCGCCGGTTCGGCGAGGCGCTGGATGTGGCGGCCAAAATCACGAAGATGACGCAGGAAGTGGCCGGCAAGCCCAGTGTTGAGAAAACCACGGTAGGAGTTCGGTAACCCATGAGTGACGCAGGCGTTCGGAACGATCTGTCGATTTGGGTCGGGGGTGCTGCCGGAGACGGGATCGCGGCTTCGGGAGAATCCTTTGCCAAGGCGTGTTCCCGCAGCGGCTACCACGTGTTTGCGTACAACAGCTACCAGTCGGTGATCCGCGGCGGCCATGTGTGCATGCACATCCGCATCGGCCAGCAGAAAATCTGGTCGCAGGGCGGGCATTTGCATTATCTGGTCGCCCTGAACGAAGATACCGCGCGCCGCTACGGCAGACACATCAAGCCAGGCGGCGTGTTGTTGTACAATTCCGATAAGTTCCAGGTCAAACCGGAGCAGGTCGGGCATGGCGTCCAGGCGATTGGCTTGCCGGTGATGTCGCTCATCGGCAACCAGCTCATGCAAAACATCGCGCTGATGGGCGCCGTGTTTCACATCGCGGGTCTTGATCCGACGCAATTCAAGGGCCTCATCAAAGAACGGTTTGCCAAAAAGGGCGATGAGATCATCAACGCGAACTTGCAGGCGCTTGAGAAGGGCGCGGAATTTGCAAAAGCCAACGCCCAGCCCTGCGACCTGCGTTTGGGCCCGTCCGACGGCAAGCGCCGGCTGCTCTCCAGCGGCAATGCGTTGATCGGGTTTGGCGCGATTGCCGGCGGCTGCCGGTTTTATGCCGCCTACCCGATGACTCCCGCGTCATCCGTCCTCCACTATCTCGTCAAAAACGGCCCCAAGGCCGGTGTCCTCGTGAAACAAGCCGAAGATGAAATCGCCGTCATTAACATGGCCATCGGCGCGGGCCACGTCGGCGCCAGAGCCATGTGCGGCACCGCCGGCGGCGGATTTGCGCTGATGACGGAAGCCGTCGGAGAAGCCGCGATGACCGAAACGCCCGTGGTCATCGTCGAAGTGCAGCGCGGCGGGCCCTCGACCGGGCTGCCGACCAAAACCGAGCAAGGTGATCTCTTCCAACTGCTCGGCGCCTCCCAAGGCGATTTTCCAAAAATTCTCCTCGCTCCGCGCACCCTTCCCGAATGCTATTACATGACGATTGAAGCCCTGAATTTCGCCGAAAAATTCCAGTGTCCGGTGTTGTTGACCTCCGATCTGTATCTCTCGGAGCGCAACGAAACGTTCGACGGCCTGGACATCACCAACATCAAAATCGACCGCGGACTGCTGCTCGCACAGGTTGATGGCCAGTACCGCCGTTTCCAGGACACGCAGACCGGTGTCTCGCCGCGCGCGCTGCCCGGCACGCCGGGGGCGGTGTACGTGTCGGCGACGGATGAGCATGATGAGGATGGGATTGTGATCAGCGATGTGTTCACCAATCCGGCGATGCGCGTCAAGATGATGGAAAAACGGATGCGCAAACTCCAATACGTCCTCAAAGAGACACCGGATCCGGAGCTGGAAGGGCCTGCCGATGCGCAATTAACGTTCGTCGGGTGGGGCTCGACGTATCAGGTGCTGCGCGAGGCGATGGAGCACTTGAACCGCGACGGCTACAAGGTGAACCTGTTTGCGCCGCGCTATCTCTGGCCGTTTAAGGGCGATGTGGCCCGCCGGCTGTTGGAAAAGTGCAAGATGACGCTGGCCGTGGAAGCCAATTACACGGGCCAATTCACGAAATTCCTGCGGATGGAAACCGGCATCGCCGTCCAACATCTGTTGCGCAAGTACGACGGGGAGCCGTTTGAGCTGGCCCAGATCTTGAAGCACGCGCACCGGCTCATGAAAGAACGCCCGATGCAGCCGACGATCGCGTCGGTGGTGTCGAACGAAGGACTGCCGCCGGATTTTTCCCCGATCCGCAATCCGTCCGTTGGCAGCGAAGCCGTTCGGGTTCACTAAGGAGGTCACGAGAGCATGACGACCGTTGCGCAGTTTCAAAGTAAAATAAAACCAGACTGGTGTCCGGGATGCGGCGACTACGGGGTGCTCAACGCCCTGCAGCGCGCGCTGGCGGAGCTGGACATCCAGCCGCATAACGTCTTGGTGGTGTCGGGGATTGGCTGTTCGTCCAACTTGCCGGGGTTCATCAACGCCTATGGGTTTCATGGCTTGCATGGACGATCCCTGCCGGTGGCCGCCGGTGCGAAGATGGCGAATCATGATCTGACCGTCATCGCGACAGGCGGCGATGGCGATGGCTACGGCATCGGCGTGGGGCATTTCGTGCACACCTGCCGCCGCAACTTCGACATGACCTACATCGTCATGGACAACCAGATTTATGGGTTGACGACGGGCCAGGCCTCTCCGACGACGGAAAAAGACATGCGCACCAAATCCACACCGGCCGGGGTGATCGAAATCCCGCTGAATCCTATGGCGCTGGCGCTGACCTGTGGCGCGACGTACGTGGCGCGGGGATTTTCGGGTGAGGCCCTGCATCTGGCGCAGATCATCAAGGGCGCAATTGAGCACAAGGGTTTCGCCTTGGTGGACATTTTCTCGCCCTGCGTGACGTACAACAAGCACAACACGCATCCGTGGTTCAGGGAGCGCGTCTATAAATTGGAAGATGAGAAGCATGACGCGACCAATTTCCAGGCGGCGTCTGAAAAAGCTTATGAGTGGGGCCCGCGCATCCCGATCGGCCTGTTCTACAAGACCGAGCGCCCGACCTATGAAGATGAAGAGGTGGTGACCAGGGGCGGTATTCCCGTCGTCAAGCAAGCGCTCGACAAAGCCGATTTGGCGTCCTTGATCGAGGAATTCATTTAGCGTCGGACGATGGCCGAATTTACGAAGGTCGCGAAAGTCTCAGAAGTTCCAAAGGGCAGCGGTAAAGTGATCGAAGCCGCCGGCAAGACCCTGGCCGTGTTTAATTGCGACGGCACGTTCTATGCCACCGACAACACCTGCAAGCATCAAGGCGGGCCGTTGGGGGAAGGCAGCGTGTCCGGGACGACCGTCACGTGTCCGTGGCATGGCTGGGATTATGATGTGGCCACCGGGGTCTGCGGTCTGGATGACGCGGTCACTGTGCAGACGTTTCCGGTGAAAGTGGAAGGCGACGATATTCTCGTCTTATTGTAAAACGGACACCACAGATGTCACAGAAGCCACACAGAGTCACAAAGTCAGGCAAAGATTTCCTCTGTGTCTCTGTGGAATTTCTGTGTTTCTGTGGTGTGAGTCGTTGATAATGGAACGCGCGTGCGTGGCCCTGATGTCTGGCGGACTCGACAGCGCCCTGGCGGCGAAGTTGATGCTGGAGCAGGGTCTTGACGTCCACGGGTTGTATCTGTCCTTGAGCTGGGGCTGCTGCCAGAAAGACAAAGCCCAATCCTGCGCCCAGCAACTGGGTATTCCGCTGATGGTGCTCGGGGTGGGTGATGCCTACCTCGACGTGATCCGCCATCCCAAATACGGCTACGGCTCCGGCATGAACCCGTGCATTGATTGCCGCGGCTATATGTTTCGCATCGCCAAGCGCTATATGGAAGAAATCGGAGCCGGGTTTGTGGTGACCGGCGAGGTGTTGGATCAGCGGCCGATGTCGCAGCGCCGGCGGACCCTGTCCATCATCGAAGCCGAGAGCGGATTGGAAGGACTCTTGCTGCGGCCGTTGAGCGCGCACTTGTTGGAGCCGACGTTGCCTGAGCAGTTGGGGATCGTCGATCGCAGCCGGCTGCTGGGGCTCTCCGGCCGCACGCGGCAGGAGCAATTTGCGGTGGCCAAAGACCGCGGCATCACCGAATTTTCCGCGCCGGCCGGCGGGTGTTTGCTCACCGACGAGTCGTTTGCCAAGAAAACCAAAGAATTGTTCGCGCATGAGGCCAAGCCGACCACTAAAGATATGGAGTTGCTGACGCTCGGCCGGCATTTCCGCATCGGCCCGCGCACCAAAGTCATCCTCGGTCGAAACGCCTTGGAAAACCTCATGCTGGAAGGCCACGCGGATGCGGGCTATACGTGTCTGCGGCCGAAATTTTCCGGGCCCACCGCGCTGGTCGCTGGCGCGTACACCGAAGACGCGCGGGATCTGGCACTGGCGCTGATATGGCGCCAGACCAAGCCGGATAAGCGCCCCACTGAGACAGTAGAGGTGTGGATTAATGGTACGCTATGGATGGATGAGGACGGCCGGTCTACGGCCACCACGACGGAAGCAGTTCAACTCTGAGAGTCGAGCGAGCAATGGCTGATATTGATTATGTCTTTCGGGTAGGGGGCGAAGGAGGCGAAGGGGTGATCAGCACCGGAGAAATGCTCACCCTGACGCTGGCGCGGGCGGGGTATGAAATTTATACCTTCCGCACGTATCCGGCCGAAATCAAGGGCGGCCACGCCAACTTCCAGGTGCGAGCTGCCGGTACACTGCTATTGTCCTACGGCGCGGTGGTGGATGTGTTGTTGGCGTTTAATCAGGAAGCCTATGACAAGCATCTGAAGGATGTGCGCCCGGGCGGCGTGGTGATTTATGATGTCGACAGCTATCAGCCGCAGCAAAGATCGGACGTGATCTACTACGCGATTCCCATGAGCTCGTTGGCGACGGAGAAGGTGGGGATCAAGCTCACCAAGAACATTGTCGCCCTCGGTGTCATCGGACAACTCTTCGATATTTCGATCGCTGTGTTTGAGGAATTGTTGAAAGAACGTTTTGCGCGCAAGGGCGAGACGGTGGTCCAGAAAAATATCCAGGCGCTGCACATCGGCGCGGAGTACGCGGCGCAACAGCCCAAGCGCGATGGCATCACGTTGGGCCCCGGGCCTCGCAAGACGCGCGAGCTGGTGATGTCCGGCAACGAGTCGCTCGCGCTGGGCGCGATTGCCGCCGGGTGCCGCATCTACGCCGGGTATCCCATCACGCCGGCCACCGACATCATGGAATTCTTGGCGAAAGAGCTCCCGAAGCTCGGGGGGTTCGTCGTCCAGACCGAAGATGAAATCGCCGCGATTGGCGTGGTGTTGGGCGCGTCGTATGCCGGCAAAAAAGCCATGACCGGAACCTCCGGCCCAGGTTTTTCATTGATGACTGAGATGCTCGGCTTAGCCGTGGCGGCGGAGTTGCCCGCGGTGATCGTGAATGTGCAGCGCGTCGGTCCCTCGACGGGCATGCCCACCAAAACCGAGCAAGGCGATTTCTACGTGGCCTGTTACGGAGGGCATGGCAGTTGTCCGCGCATCGTGATGGCGCTGACCAGCGTCGAGGATTGTTTCTACGGCATCATGCGGGCGTTCAATATCGCCGAGCAGTTCCAGATGCCAGTCGTGCTGCTGTCGGATGCGTCGCTGGGCCATCGCAAAGCCACCGTGCCGGTGCCGGATCCTTCGAAAGTGCCGATCATTGAGCGTCTCAAGCCCTCAGCGGAAGAGTTGGCCTCGGGCACCTACAAACGCTATCGCTACACGCCGAGCTTCGTGTCTCCCATGTCGATTCCGGGGGTCGAGGGAGGCGGCTATGTCTCCGAAGGATTGGAGCATGACGAAATCGGCTATCCGGCGGCGTCGAATCACGAGAACCACCTGCGCGCCACCGAGAAACGCTACGGGAAATTCAAAGCGGTGGAGGCGATCTCTAACGACCTGTGCCGGCAATATGGCGTCGAGAAGCCGGAAGTCGGCGTGATCGGTTGGGGGTCCACCGAAGGCGTCATCCGCGAAGCCGTGCAGATGGCCGTCGACAAAGGGTACTCTGTCGGCGCGCTGCATCCGAAGATTTTGTACCCGCAGCCCTTGGCGCGGCTGCGCCAATTCATGGAAGGCACCAAAGCGATCATCATGCCGGAGGTCAACTACACCGGGCAGTTCGCGACCGCGCTGCGTAAGCGGTTTACGTACGATTTCATCCAGCTCAATAAGTGCATTGGGTTGCCATTTACGCCCAAAGAGATTTTTGACAAGATCGAGGAGGTGGTTCAGAATGTCAGCCGTTCCGGTGGCCGAACTTACGCCACAAAGTTATAAGACCGACGAACACCCGATTTGGTGCCCCGGCTGCGGGGACTTCGGCGTGTTGGATTCGCTCTACAAAGCGCTGGCCAACATGAAGATTCAACCGAAGGATTTGGTGGTGGTGTCGGGCATCGGCTGTTCGGGCCGCACGCCCGGATTCGTGAAGTCCTATGGGTTTCACAGCGTGCACGGACGCGTGTTGCCGGTCGCACTCGGCGTGAAACTGGCGAATCCCGCGCTGACGGTGATCGGCGTTGGCGGCGACGGCGACGGGTTTGCCATCGGCGGAGGGCACATTCCCCATGCCGCGCGCCGCAATCCCCACATCACGTATTTGATCATGGATAACTCGATCTACGGGTTGACGAAGGGCCAATATTCGCCGACGTCACCCGTCGGGCTGTCGGCCGGCTCCACGCCGTACGGCAATATCGAGCGGCCGCTCAATCCGCTCGCGATGCTGATTGCCTACGGGGCGACGTTTGTGGGGCAGGGCTACTCGGGCAAGCCGCGGGAATTGAGCAATCTCATCCAGCAGGCGATGGAGCACAAAGGCTTCGGGTTTGTGAACATCCTCAGCCCGTGCATCACGTTCTACAATACCTACAAAGTCATTCCGCCAAAGCTCGCGGAAGTGCCGGCGGATCATGACGTGACCAGCCGCGCGAAAGCGTTTGAGTTAGCACTCCAAGACGAGCATATCCGCCTTGGGTTGTTCTACAAAGCGCAGGAGCCGACGTTTGAAGACAACGTGGCCGAGGTGATCAAGAAAGCCCAGGCCTCCAGCCGGCCACGGTTGGAAGAAATTTTCTCGGAATTTTCGTGAGCAAGAATAGGGGGACGGTTCTCATGTTTCGCTTGGTTCAAACAGAGAACCGTCCCCTATTTTTCTAACGGACTCATGGCCACGCGACTGGAGCAGGATTCGTTAGGGACGAAGCGGATTCCAGCGCACGCGTATTACGGCATCCAAACCCACCGCGCCGTCGAAAACTTTCCCATCAGCGGCTTGCGGATGCCGGTGGAGATGATCCGCGCCTACGGTCTGATCAAAAAAGCCGCAGCGGTGGTGAATGGCCGGTTGAAACTCTTGAATCGCCGCAAGACCCGGGTGCTTCTCCGCGCGTGCGATGAGCTGCTGCGCGGCCGCTATGACGCGCAATTTGTCGTCGACGTGTATCAGGCCGGGGCGGGCACGTCGTTTAACATGAACGCCAATGAGGTGCTCGCCAACCGGGCCAACGAATTGCTCGGAGCCAAGCGCGGCACCTATCAGTTCGTGCGTCCCAACGATCACGTGAACATGGGACAGTCGACGAACGACACATTTCCAACCGCCATCCGCCTGGCCTGCCTCATGAAATGGCCGGACCTCTCGGCGGCCATGGAAGAGTTGGAGCGCGCGCTGCAACAGAAAGCGCGCCAGTTTGCGGGCATCGTGAAATCCGGACGCACGCATCTGCAGGATGCGGTGCCGGTGCGGCTGGGCCGGGAGTTTGGGGCCTATGCGCTGGCGATCAAGAACGCGCGGCTGGCTATCGACGCATCCGTTGATGCGCTTGGAGAGCTGAGTTTGGGCGGCACGGCGGTGGGGACTGGCATGAATGCGCATCCGCGGTATCGCCGCCTGGCCATCGCGCAGCTGCGGCAGTGGACGCGCCTGCCGCTTCGCCCGGCGCGCGACATGATGGAACGCACGCAAAGCGCAGCCGATTTTGCGCGGTTGTCCGGCAGCATGCGGGCCTATGCGCTTGAGCTGATTCGCATCGCCAATGATCTGCGGTTGCTCAGTTCCGGTCCGAACACCGGGTTTGCTGAGCTGGAGTTGCCGGCGGTGCAGCCCGGGTCCTCGATTATGCCCGGGAAGGTGAATCCCGTGATGGCGGAAATGGTGGATATGGTGGGGTTTCAGGTGTTGGGGCACGACGCGACCGTGGCCTATGCGACCCAAGCCGGGCAATTAGAACTCAACGTGATGATGCCCGTGATCGCTTACAACGTGTTGCAGCCGATGCGCTTGCTCGCCAATGCCAGCCGGGTGTTTGCGCGGCGCTGCGTCAGCGGGATGACGGCCAACCCGCAGCGCTGCGAGATGTTGGCGCAGCGCAGTCTGGCCCTCGTCACCGCCTTGGCGCCGACAATCGGCTATCTCAACGCGGCGAAAATCGCCAAAGAATCACTTCGCACGCGTCACCCGATCGTGGATTTGGTGGTGGAGCATGGTCTGATGGATCGTCCCTCCGCGACCCGCTTGCTGAATCCGCACCGCTTGAGTCGAACTATCGGGTAGAGCGGGTCTGACGCTTGTGCGCCCGCACGGCTCGTGTTACAATTTTTCTTTTGAATGTTCAGGCATCCATGCCGTTTGAGCGTCGGACTCAGCCGACGCAAAGAGGGTCTTTCTCATTCAGCTAGCACTGGTTCAGGCAGCGTGCGCCCGTAGCTCAATTGGATAGAGCGCTTGGCTTCGAACCAAGAGGCAGCGGGTTCAAATCCTGCCGGGCGCACTTTTTTACGTAACGCAGGATTTGAAGATCCCAGAGTGACGTCGAGCGTCGGGCCGCTAGCTCAATTGGTAGAGCAGGGGACTCTTAATCCCAAGGTCGAAGGTTCGATCCCTTCGCGGCCCACTTTTTTTACTTGGGAGATCGTGGCTTCACGGGCGGATGGCGGAATGGCAGACGCGACGGCCTTAGGAGCCGTTGGGGAAACCCGTGGAGGTTCAACTCCTCTTCCGCCCACGGAATTTTTCCTTCGGAAGATAGGGATGTTGGGGAAGATGGGGAATCTTCCCCAACAGCACCGATTGCATTTGCCGGAGAGAGGAATACTAAGGAGAGAACCAGGCAGTGGTTCTCT
>OBEQ012968285.1_pt1 | contig 11143 bp, 10 predicted proteins | sample 1670901 | NCBI WGS metagenome assembly OBEQ01 (sample SAMEA104232315, study PRJEB22302) | groundwater metagenome | biome: forest; feature: aquifer; material: groundwater | place: USA | collected 2011-08-07 | depth 5.4 m | reverse complement strand
TTTTTCTTGTTCCTTTTCCCCTTGAGCACGAGCCTCTGTTTCGGATTTCACTACCCGGAAGGACGCCCCGGCAAGGGGAATGCCTGATAACCCCACGATTTTAATCGGGGTTGAGGGCCCTACATATTTTTGTATCTTTCCATATTCATTGACCAATGCTCTAACTTTTCCCCACTGAGGACCAATGACAAGGGGATCACCTATCTTTAATGTACCTTTGCGGATAAGCACTGTAGCTGTAACTCCTCGACCTGACTCCATTTGAGCTTCGATGACAGTGCCTTCTGCGGGGCCTTCTTGTTCTGCTTTAAGTTCCATGAGTTCTGCCTGGAGAAGGATCATTTCCAAAAGTTGATTAATCCCTGTTTTTTTTGTAGCAGATAGTTCGACTGTGATTGTTTTGCCACCCCACTCTTCTGGGGCTAAGTCATGTTCTTGGAGTTGTTTTTTAACACGATCTTTCATTTTTTGAGAGGCTTCTAAATCCATCTTGGTCAAAGCAACAATTATCGGAACTTGAGCGGCACGAGCATGGTTGATGGCCTCAATGGTTTGCGGCATGAGACCTTCGTTTGCGGCAACAACAAGGACCACAACATCAGTAATATTTGCACCACGTGCACGCATGGCTGTAAAAGCTTCGTGGCCTGGAGTGTCAAGAAAAGTAATAGTTTTTAGTGCTATCTTGGGATCATCGGAAGGTATTGCTACAGAATAGGCACCCATATGTTGGGTGATCCCACCGGCTTCATCGGCTACAACGTTGGCTTTGCGAATTGCATCTAGAAGGGATGTTTTTCCATGATCAACATGTCCCATAATCGTGATAACAGGGGGACGAGCAACAAGCCTTTTAGCTTCGACAAGTTCAGGGATGGTTTTTTGATCACTTACTTCTTCTTTTGGTGATTCAGTGGGCTTTGCTACTGGTTCACCACGTCTTTCGAGTTCTAATTTAAAACCATGTTTTTCACAAAGTTTTCTAGCGATTTCTGGTTCCACAGGCTGATTAATCGATGCGAGAATTTTTAACTGCATCAGATCGCTAATAAGCTGGAACGGCTTAATTGCCATACGAACAGCCAAGTCCTTAACGATGATCGGTGGCCTCAGGTGAATGACACGATCCTCCTTTGGAGGAATAACAGATGCTGCAGGTTGAGGTTTGGACACAGGAGGTAGCGTTGGTTCTACAGGGGTTGCAGTAGACGCTAGCGAAGGAGTTATGACTTCAGTTTGAGTTTTTGATTTAACAGTTGTGACAAAGGAAGAGGAGTACGGAGGTGGATCGTCTCTTTTAATCGATATCATCTGTTTAATTTTGGGTTTAGGTTCAACCAAAACGAAGGAGGGATGGGAACTTTCTGCCGTGGGGGTTAAATTTATAACCGTTGTTTCTTTCAGTTTCTTTCCAGACAAATTAGTCTTTGCAGGGATAGTAGATCTTGTTTTGATAGATTTTATTGTTTTTGGAGCAGTACTTTTGGTAGCACTTTTTTTTAGTGCACTACTTTTCTGAGAACTTGTGGACATAAAAAGTGAAAATTAGAAAACAGGATCTGAAGTTGTCATAGGAGAGGCTACAGGATTTTCTGAGGGTTTGCGTCCAGCAAGATCAAAAATAGCCTTAGCTTGGTCTGCAGTAATACCTGTAATCTGTTCAAGGTCGCTAGGTTCCGCTGATTGAATGGCTTCCACACTAGAAAAACCGGCATGTACTAAAGTTGAAGCTACTGTTTTTGGAATTCCGAGTTGTTGGGCAAGTGTTGCGGCAACATGACTTAATTTATCTTCAAAGGCGGCTTCACTTGTTTCATCTTTTTCAATGATTACATGCCAACCTAATAACTTAGAAATGAGACGTATATTTTGTCCGCGCTTACCCACCGCTAGAGACAAATCGTCTGCACTAACATAAACGATCGCTTTTTTATTTGTTTCATCAAACTCTATAGATTTAATTTTTATTGGTTTTAGAGCTTCCGTTGCAAAATCTTTAATATTGGGATGCCAACGAATAATATCGACTTTTTCACCATTAAGTTCTCGAACGATATTTTTTACACGAACGCCGCGCATGCCGACACAAGCACCTACGGGGTCGACTTTTTCGTCACGTGAAGCGACTGCAAGTTTGGTGCGAAATCCTGCTTCGCGAGCGATACTTTTAATTTCAACTGTTTTATCCGAGATTTCACTTACCTCGAGTTTAAAGAGGCAAAGGACAAAATTGGGGTGGCTACGGGATAAAATAATTTCTGGGCCATGGGCCTCATTTTCTACAGCAAGGACATAAGCCCGTATACGATCTCCAATTTGATATTCTTCTGTAGAAACGCGTTCGCGACTGGGAAGTTTAGCTTCGAATTTACCTAAATCCACATAAACATCCGATCGTTCGAAGCGATGCACCGTGCCGCTAACGATATCCCCAACACGGTCTTTAAATTCGACAAAGATTCGTTGTTTTTCAGCGGAACGCTGCCGTTGCATGATCGCCTGTTTGGCAGCTTGCGCAGCAATTCGTCCGAAATCGCGCGGGTCCAGTTCAATATCGATTTCCTCTCCAATCACAGCATCTGGTTTATGGTGGCGGGCATTAAAAATATTTATTTCAGAACGAGGATCATGCACTGTTTCTACAATCATCAATTTTACTGTAGCTCGAATATTACCATTTTTCCGATCGATGGTTACTGTTAATCCATGGGTTGCGCCATCTTTACGTTTGAGGGCAGCTGCAACGATGCCTTCTTCGATGGCTTTGATCATCGTTTCCTTATCAATGCCCTTTTCCTTTTCGTAGTATTCTAGTAATGCAATCAATTCGCCGTTCATGGTAGCCTTTCAGGGAAATAAAAAAGTGGGTTTTTTAACCCACTTTTCATCAACATCTCATTTAATATAAAATATAGGGGTTCTTTCACTATAGCAATTTTATCAGAAAATCGTCAACATTTTTATCTTTTAAAGAGAGGAGTTTTTGATATAATTTCTTGAGTGTGAAGAGGTTTTAATGTATATGGGCTGAAATATGTTTATGATCTTGAACCAGGGTGGGGTGATGGTGTGGTTAATTTTGCTGGTTAGCGTGGTAGGAATAGCTGTTTTTGTTGAGCGTTTTGTTCATTATCATCGAGCACAAATCGCTTTGGGTGATTTTTTGAAGGGGATTCGGAATTGTATTCGTAGAAATAACCATGTCGAAGCTATTGCAATCTGCAATGATGCTCCAGGGCCTGTCGCCCAAGTGGCTCGTGCTGCAATTCTTAGGCATGATCGGAATCGTTCAGAAATCCATGAAGTGATTGAAAGTGTGGCAATTCAAGAGGAGCGACGCCTTGAGAGAAATCTTCCCGTTCTTTGGACTGTGGCACAAGTAACTCCCTTACTAGGACTCATTGGAACAGTGATTGGAATGATTCGTGCTTTTCGTGCTATTCAATTGGAGGGTAAACTTATCACTGCCACTGATCTTGCCGGGGGTGTTTGGGAGGCCCTCATATCAACGGGTTTGGGGTTGAGTGTTGCAGTTGGTAGCTATGTCGCTTATAATTACTTGTTATGGCGGAAAAATGAGATGGTTCGCGACATGGAACTGTGTGCAACCGAGCTCATGAATGTTTTTGCAGAGGTGGAGCGTGTGCGTCGTAAGGATGAATTTGATCTTTTGGAATCATAGCATTAGAGTTGATAAGTCCATATCTGGGAGAAAATTAATCTCATGGGGGATGAGAGCCATCTAAGGTTGTAAATGGCATTATGCGTCTTCCTTATCACAATGTGGACAACCGTCGTGTGGTGGATTTAGTACCACTCGTAAATGTGGTTTTTCTTCTTATGTTTTTTTTCCTATTAAGCTGGTCTTTTGTTCTTCAGCCCGGCATCGAAGTACGCTTACCTTCCACAAACTTTCCTACAACTAGTCAACAAGGGAGTCATGTCATCACTCTCAAAACTACAACCACGACGACACAGAGTGAACCTCTTATATTTTTTGATGAAAGTAATGTTGATGAAACTGAGTTGCGTGTCTGTTTGAAAACTGCTGCTCGAAAGTCATTTGGTGATTGGATTACCCTAAACGCTGACGATTCGATATCCCACGGTTATGTTCAAAAAGTAGCTTCTATGGCGATGGAACATGGTTTTCATGTGACGATTGCTACTCAATGGCTTACTTCACCATCAAAGAAAAAGGGTACGTGAAGAATAGTTTCCGTAGAAAAACCACCATTGCTTGGCAATGCATTGGTCTTTTTACGCTTTTTGCGATCCTTTGGCATCTTCCTTTGCTGTTTGCTCCGGCTTCTCGACAAATGAGACAACCTTCTTGGAAATCTCTAAACAATGAATATTATTTAGTGTTTAAATCACCCTTATTGAGTTCAACAAATCATGATGTTCTCTGGATGGATCCTACCATTTACCTACTTCCTACAGACATGGGATTTTCAGGATCGCTACGGCAGTATCCTCCTACTTCCCAATTAATACCAGAAAGTCCAACACCTTCCATTCTAATTCAACCATTCCAATCCAGGCAAAGCGATAAGGAATTCAGTGGACAAACCGTATTAACAATGATTCAAGCATCATTTAATACTTGGAATACTCAGGAAGCAAAACTTCAACCACCTTCTAATATTTCTTTAGAAGGAGAGTCTGTATGGCGCGTGTTAGGAAGCATTGCGGATTGGAATCCAGTGGCAACATCGGTATTGCCTGTTTTGTCTTCCTCCGAGCCTCTTGGAGCAAGTATTTTGCGAGTGGGGGTATCCAGCAAAGGGGATCCACAATTTGTAACGTTGGAACGAAGTGCTGGACTCGATAAAGCCGATGAGGTCGCAGTTCATTTTATAAAAAGCATCCATTTTACTCCTCCTGATTCTATTGAAAACAGCAATGCACCGGTATGGGGCTTTGTAAAGATCCTTTGGAAAACAGAACAAGTCTTTGCTAAACCATAGAGTTTAGCGCTTAGCGCACACGTGTTCCTATGGTTGACTTTGAGCATTTTTTTGTTTTTTACTTACTCCTTATTCTTGGGCCTGTGATAGGTTTGTGGATTATAAGTGCTTGGCGTGATCGCAAATTGCGCTCCCTCTTTCCTATACAAGGACTTTACCGATGCCCAGAATGTTTACGGTTTTATGAATCGGACGAGCAAATCGAGAAACTACGCTGCCCGATTTGTGGCAGACAAAATGAACGACTTAAAATCTAAAAGACAACCCTTAACTTGGATTTAATAAAATATGGGTATGTGGATTGGTAGGAATCGTAAGGCCCGTGTCAGTTATGGTTTCGATGAGATTGCCTTAGTGCCGGGAAATATTACCATCAATCCGAATGAGGTAAACACCTCTTTCAGTATTGAAGGTCACACTTTTAAAGTACCTATCCTTGCTTCTGCGATGGATGGTGTTGTTGATGTGGATTTTGCTATCGCAATGGGGAAGCTTGGTGGCATTGCTGTGTTAAATCTCGAAGGGGTTCAGACACGTTATGAAAACTCAAAAGAGGTGATTGATCGGATTATTAAGGCGGACAAGGCAACTGCGACAAAACTCTTTCAGAATATTTACGCCAAACCAATCCAAGAGAAACTGATTCGAAAGCGGATTCAGCAAATTCGAAGGGGAGGTATCAAGGCGGTGGTTTCTTCGATCCCACAACGTGCGGAACGTTTTGGCAAAATCGCTCAAGAAGCTGGTGCCGACATTTTTGTTATTCAGTCTACTGTCTCCACGGTTCGTCATATTTCTAGTGAATACAAGACTCTTGATTTAGCGCGATTTTGCAAATCGATGAAAATCCCTATCATTATTGGGAATACGGTGGGATATGAGATGACCTTGGAAATTATGAAATGTGGGCCTTCTGGTGTGCTAATAGGAGTTGGACCAGGAGCAGCGTGTACGACCCGCGGAGTTCTTGGATTAGGGGTTCCTCAAGTTACTGCAACTTGTGATTGTGCTGCAGCTCGGGATTACTTTTATAAACGTACAGGCAAGTACATTCCTATCATTACCGATGGAGGTATGTGTAAAGGAGGGGATATCTGTAAGGCTTTTGCCTGTGGTGCAGATGCTGTAATGATCGGTTCAGCTTTTGCGCGTGCCGAAGAGGCCCCTGGCCGAGGTTATCATTGGGGAATGGCGACTCCACATATTAATCTTCCTCGGGGAACACGTATTCATGTAGGTGTAACGGGAAACTTAAAGCAGATTTTATTCGGCCCTGCAGAAATGGATGATGGCTCGCAAAACTTAATGGGCGCCATTCGGACTTGTATGGGCAATGTCGGTGCTCGAACCATTCGAGACTTTCAACAGACAGAAATCATCATTGCACCAAGTATCAAAAGTGAGGGAAAACTTTTCCAAATGGTTCAGAGTGTGGGTATGGGAACGAAATAAAGAGGGGACAATGTAAAACGGCCAATTTAAAGTCGACTTTGATTCAAATGGGGCGGAAAGGAGATGCTTCACTTCGTTCAGCATGATATGATGCGATTATCACTCTGAACGAAGCGAAGAGTCTCTTGCCAAATTGCAGTTAAGATACTTTTTCAAGATCGACTGAAAAGGAGCAATTTAAAATTAGCCGTTTTACATTGATGGAGTGGGGTGACCGACGGGATTCGAACCCGCGACGGCCAGAACCACAATCTGGAGCTCTACCAGCTGAGCTACGGTCACCGTTTTGACAAGCAGATGTAGGAAAATAAGACTGTTTTGTCCCACAAGCAAAAAAGGGTTGTCTTGATTTTCGAAGACTACGTTTAACGTGCAGCTGGAGTATCAATCGTTTGCCAATGAAACTGGTAATTGTACCCTGGCATGATATCTCCGATGATATCCAAAATCTCGGGTTCCAAGTGAAGCAACGGTTTATCGTGCTCAAATGCAGTGCCGAGATCATAAAGGCCGCTACTCAATCGAAGCATTGCTTTATAAGGACCACGGATGAGCGAGTCCAAGCTTTGCCCCATGCTCAAAACCCCATTTTCCTGAGTGATCTCAAAAATGGTTTTCGGAATTTCAAAAACAAAGGTCGTTGTATTTAAGAATCCACGAGAAAGCTTTTTGACGGTATAAGGCTCGATCCATGGTTTGCTGCCATCCGGGTAAATAATATCAGCACGAGAGGAAAAGACAGGGGCACTAACACACAGAAGCACCAAGATGCAAAATTTTTTCATGGGAGAATGTCCTATTTCTCCTTTATTTATTGCACAAAAGTGTTTGGTCTGCAAGTTATTTTCTGCTTGTTGAGATATTCCCCATGCTTTGGCTTATCTGGTTAACTGGATGTTTGCTTTTCTTTTCAATTTTTCTTAATGGATTGGCAACTTGGCGTGCATGGAGTTTTATCAAGAGACGTTCAGCTCCCCAAAAAAGCCTGCTTTCTAAACCTCCCGTTACTCTTCTTATTCCCGTCTGTGGAGTTGAGGGAACTGAGGGAGAAAGAGTGGAACACTTTTTACGATTCTCACAACTGGATTGGCCACAATACCAAGTTATTTTTACAGTCTTGAAGGATTCAGATCCTGCGGTTCCACTTCTTCAGCAAATCCTATCTTCTCCGACTTGCACCGTAAATCTTCAAATGGGTGGAATAGCTACAGGTGCTAACCCAAAAGTTCGCAATTTGTTGAATGCCTTACCACTCGTTCGACATGAGTGGATTGTGATTTGCGATGCCGATGTAAAGCCCGAACCTTCTTTCCTAGAAGGATTAATGGCCCCGTTTTTAGAGTCTGACGCGTCATATTCTTCAAGGATAGAACAGGATAGCCATGTGGGACTTGTTCATTCTCTCTATCGTTGTCTGGAGGATACGACCCTTGCTTCTTCGTGGGAACATGTATGGGTCAATTGCGATTTTTGGGCACAAGGTTTGTTAGGCGACTGGCTTCGAGGAACAAATTTTGCTTTTGGAGCAACCATGGCTTTTCATCGAAACACTTTGGAACAAATCGGTGGGTTAGAGAGCATTCAAGATTATCTTGCTGACGATTATCAACTTGGAAATCGTGTGGCAAAATTAGGTAAAGACTTAATTTTCAATCGAGAGTTTGTGACTCTTCAGTCGACTCCACAATCGTGGAGTGAAACTTGGCAACATCTTTTACGCTGGAGCCGCACCATTCGTGTCTGTCAACCGGGTGGATTTGCAACCAGTATTGTTACCAATATTACGCTTTTTGCTTTTCTTGCTCTTTTTGTGGATCGTACTTTGTTCCTTCCTTGGAGTATGGGGGCGTTTATTCTGCGAGTATGGTGGGCCAATCAGTGTCGAAATTGGATTACAGGGCGACAAGGGCTTTGGAACCGTTGCTGGCTGATTCCGTTCAAAGACTTAGCACAAGCAGTCTTGTGGGTTTTAGCGTTTTGGAATGGACCTGTTGAGTGGCGTGGTGTTCGTTATAAGCTAGGTTCGGATGGGAAACTAAGGATATCCTAGATTTACGTCGTGGGGGATCGTGCAGTCTCGAGAAAGCGCCGGAATAAGTTTGAAAAGATCGGGAAACGCTTCCACATGCGTTCAGGATGAAATTGAACTCCGATCCAGAAAGTTTTATCAAAGTCTTCAATCGCTTCAATAATTCCGTCTGGAGCGCGTGCGGTGATCGTAAGACCCTTTCCACATCGGCTCAAAGCTTGGTGGTGACTGCTATTGACAGAAATCTGTGGGACGGAACCAAGAAGTCGGTAAAGTTGGCCTTGGGTTTCGAGATAAATATCATGCGCAGGAAGGGTAGGATCTCCTTTCTGGCGATGAGTGAGTTGAGAAGAAATTTGTTTTTGGGAGTACCATGTTGGAATATCAGGGATGAGAGTACCATGGGCAAAAATGTTCAATATTTGACATCCTCGACATACACCGAGGGTAGAAACGTTGTATTGAGAAGCCCACGTAAGTAACTCTTGTTCATACTGTTCTCGTTCCGGTTCAATTTTTCCTAAGGTTTTTCGTTCCAATTCTGATAAAGGGTGATCGTAATAATACTCACTAAGATCGCCACCTCCTGTTAAAAGGATTCCGTGAAGTCCCAATTTTTTAAAACTGTCTCCGGGTTTTAGAATCAATACCTTGCCTCCATGGAAGGTAATGGCATCGATATAAAGTTGGTTTTTGTCTTCACCAGAAGTTGAACTGATCGCAATAATGGACTGCATCAAGGACATTTTACAAATACGTGGTGCGTTTCTTCCTCAGCGTGTTAAAATCGCATTAAATGGCAATGAAAAGCACAAGCTTAGTACATATTTAACGCCCGCGGTTTACCCAGAATTTCTGTAATGACGATTGCTTGTTGGAGCCCTAACGGTGAGGTTAAGAGTGTATGAGCAAGAGGGAGTTTTAGCTGTAGGGAAGATGGGACGTTGGTAGAAGATTTGGTCGAAAAAGGTAACACATTGTGGGGTATTGTTTTTGTCTCTTCACTGGAAGATTTAAAAGTATCTTCTGATGGGACCTCTAAAGGCAGAGGCAAAGCATGCGTTTCATACAAAGTTTTTACTTTATCTGGAACGAAAGGTTGAGGAGTTTCAGGGGTTTCTTGAACAGGTTTGGTAAGAGGTTTTCCTGGTTGAATAGGAGAAGGTAGACGAGAGGGGAATAGGATTGATCGTTGAGGTGGTGGTGATTGTTTGACTCGCCGGACTTCTTCTAAAAAACGCCGCATTTCTGTTTCAAGATTAGTAAGGACAGGGGAGTCTTTTGGTTCCGATCCCATTGGTTCCGGAGTAGGAGTTGTAGGACGATGAGAGGGTGTGGGATGAATGGGACGGTCTGGTTTTGGTGTTTCTTCACTTTCTGTCGCTTCTGGTTGTTGTCCAAAACGTTTGCTAAGCGCCGAAAGGATGGCAACGATGATAAACACCAATACGCCAAACAAATCGGAGCTGCTCGCGAGCGGAAACAGGATGGATTGAAAACCCACATTCATAACGAATGTTTTATCCCAAATGATAATGGTTGCTGGCCTTTTTAAAAGGCCTTTGAAAAATCATTGAGTTTTGGGAGCACTTCCACCGGCAATGTTCTCGCGCATAGTGGTGTCGGATTGAATGTTTTGCATCCGGTAATAATCCATAATTCCAAGTCTTCCTGAACGAAAGGCTTCGGAGATAGCACGAGGAATTTCAGCTTCGGCTTCGACAACTTTAGCGCGCATTTCTTGAGTGCGAGCCTTCATTTCCTGTTCTGAAGCAACGGCCATGCTTCGACGGACTTCGGCACGAGCTTGGGCGACTTGCTTATCGGCTTCAGCTTGTTCGGTTTGAAGTTTGGCTCCAATGTTTGAACCAACATCAATATCAGCAACATCGATCGAAAGGATCTCAAAAGCGCTTCCCGAATCGAGGCCTTTGCCAAGGCATCGCTTGGAAATCATATCTGGGTTTTCCAAAACTTCTTTGTAACTTCCGGCAGAACCGATCGTTGTAACGATACCTTCACCTACACGGGCGATGATGGTTTCTTCTGTTGCTCCTCCTACGAAACGCTCCAAATGGGTGCGTACAGTTACTCGGGCACGAACTTTCAATTGGATTCCGTCCTTTGCGACCGCATCGATGGTTTGACGACCCGAGGCAGGATTTGGACAATCGATCACACGAGGGTTGACACTGGTCATGACAGCTTCAAATACACTCTTGCCTGATTGTTTAGTGGCTAAATCAATCGCTGTTGCACGTTTAAAATCAAGAGGAAGACTTGCTTTTTGTGCAGCGATGAGGGCCAGAACGACTTGTGTGACATTTCCACCCGCAAGGTAATGCGCTACAAAGAGGTCGGTATCAACAGAGATTCCGGCTTTAGCAGCAGTGATACGGCTGTCGACGATTAAACCGATGGGTACGCGTTGCAACTTCATGCTAATAAGTTCCAGTAAACCAACCGGTGCATTAGCAAGGATTGCTTTAATGTAGACTTTGGCAAAAGAGATAAAGATAAAGAAAAAGACCAGCGCGAAAACGGTACCGAGGATCAGAAGAAATTGAATGATAGTCATAAGGATGATTGGAATAAAATTGTAATAAGGTGGTGCGCGAGGGGGGAGTCGAACCCCCACGGTATAAACCACACGCACCTCAAGCGTGCGCGTCTGCCATTCCGCCACTCGCGC
>OBEQ011724181.1_pt1 | contig 11143 bp, 10 predicted proteins | sample 1670901 | NCBI WGS metagenome assembly OBEQ01 (sample SAMEA104232315, study PRJEB22302) | groundwater metagenome | biome: forest; feature: aquifer; material: groundwater | place: USA | collected 2011-08-07 | depth 5.4 m | reverse complement strand
GGGACCGGCAACATGGCCCATGCGGCCCCTCCCGCGGCGTACTTGTGGACGAGGTTCCGCGCTTTGTCACGGCAGAGGACGGGGACGGGCGCGACCGCGACCGGCGGAGTTTCGTCGCTCATGCTCCTAGCGTACCCACACGGCGGCGCCCGTCCACCTCAGGCTTGTGGAGCCCATTCGGAGTCGGAGTCGGAATCGGAATCTCTCAGGGCGCTTCGTCCAAGATCGTCTCCTCTGGTCCGGCATCCGCCATTGTCGGAACGCCCGCATCCCCCGCCACTGCAGTGCCAATCCCATCGAGCACGCCATCCAGCTCGAGGCGCGCGGTGGCGAACTCGTCGCGGGCTTCGGGCGGCAGTACGCGTACACCATCGAGCTTCAGCGCGAGCGGATCGATGAACGTTTCACCGCGCTTGACCGCAAAGTGAAGGTGAGGTCCGGTTGCGCGGCCCGTTTGTCCGACGAATCCGACGAGCTGTCGCGCGTCGACGCGCAAGCCCTGGTGAAGGCCCTGCGCAAAACGCGAAAGGTGGCAATACGCCGAGACGAGGCCATTCGGGTGCTTGACCTGCACCATGTTGCCGCACGGCCCGCCGTCACCGACCGACTGCACCGTGCCCGCCGCTGCGGAGTACACCGGCGTTCCCGGCGCCGCCGCGAAATCGACTCCGGTGTGCGGCATGACAACGTGCAAGACAGGATGAACACGGCGCAGATTGAAGCGGGAGCTGATGCGCGCAAGGGGAACCGGAGTTCGCCATCCGCCGCGGTAGGGCTGATGCCCTCGGCTATCGTAGTATCCTTGCGCTTTGCCCGAAGCGTGGTGATAGACGCGCACCACCGTGGCACCCGTGGCGGGCGTGTACTCGACGGCGTCCAGCTCCACGTAGCGGGTGAATTTGCCCTGCACCCGCTCGTCGGTCGCGACGATGCGAAGACGTGCCCCCGGGCGCAAATCTGCGAGCTCGGCGTGGCCTTCCAGCGCGTCGTCTAGTCGCTGGAGCAGATCGTCGTCGAGACCCGCCTTCTCGAGTGACGCGCGCAAATCGTCGCCAACGACGACCCCAACCGCAACGCGAATGCGCTCGACCACCAGATCCAGTCGTTTCCCTTCGAGCACTCCGGGACTCGTTTCTCGCGCCTGCCACACCTCGGCAGGAGATGTCGCGTACTCGAAGGCGAGAATGTGCCCAGTCTTCTTCTCCTTCGCGATGACGAAGGTGTCTTTGGGGCCCACGCGATCGAACGTGCGCACTCCCTGAAATGCCTTGAGAATGCGCTGCATCTCGGCGCGCGACGCTCCGGTGACGATGATCGCGGTGGAAAAGGGACGCTTGCCGATGAACCCCTCGGCGAGCTCGATCGACGGATCGCCCTTCATCTCGGCCACGCGCCACACCGGTGGCGGCACAACCACGGGAGGAGCGGCGTCGACCGCGACGACGGCTGCATCCAGCTCCAGCGCAACGCCCCCCTCGACCGCCGCCGTGACGAATGCAGCGGTCATCTCGGCCGCACGACGCTGCGCGGCCATCTCATGCTCGCGCCGGGCGCGTGCGTCGAAGGTGTACACGATGAGCGCCGCTGCCGATCCGCCGCACAAGAAGGAGAATGCGATTTTCAGGAGCCGCGGCAGCTCCCGCCTTCGAACGGGAAGCGCCTCAGCGGCAGGGACGAGCGACGGGGCCGTTGCGTCGTCATTCGGCTGGACCTCCGGCTCAACCACGACCGCCGGGGCATACCGTGCTACGGCCCCGCCTGGCAACCCATCACGGCTTTTCCAAACGATCTCGTTACCCTCGTGGTTCAACCATAGGACCAACCCCGCCACCGTCGACCTGCCAAAGTCGACCTGATAGCCTCCTTCCCCATGGATGAGCGCGTGAAGCAGCTCTTGCTCCTGGGCCGCGAACACTACAGCCAGCGTGATTTCGAGAAGGCCGAAGAGCTCTTGCGTCAGGTCCTCGACACCGAGGACAGATTCGCCGACGTCCACGACATGCTGGGAGTCATCTGCCACTCTCGAGGCAATTTCATCCAGGCCGAGCGCCACTTCGAGCGCGCACTCGAGCTGAACCCTTCGTACACCGAGGCCGCGCTGAACCTCGCCGTCACCTACAACGATCGGGGAAAATACGAGGCCGCGAAGCAAGTCTACGCGCGCATCAAGGGCAAACCTACCGGCAGCATTTCCGGGCTCGACCCTTTCGCGCGCGGCAAGCTCGCCAACATGCACGCCGACCTGGGCCAAGCGTACGCGGATGCGGGCCTACCGCATGAAGCCATCGTCGAGTACGAGAAAGCCGTCAACCTCTGCCCGCATTTCGCAGATCTCCAGACCAAGCTCGGCAGCCTTCTTCGCGAGGTGAACAATCAGACGCGCGCCCGCGAGCACTACGAAGCAGCGCTCGGCTCACGGCCGAACTACGTGCCGGCGCGCCTACAGCTGGGTGTCACGCTCCTTGCACTGGGAGACGCCAAAGCGGCTGAGGAGCAGTGGAAGAAGGTCATCGAGCTCGAGCCCGACAACTCGCGCGCACGCATGTACTTGAGGATGCTCGCAGGAGAGCGCAAATCGACGCCTCTCCCGCCCGCGTGATCTCGCAATCAGGCACATCGCGCGTACGCGCCGCGTGGGAACGCCTCCGCGGCGGCGAGCTCACGCCTTGGCGCGCGGCATCGAGCGTTGCCTTGGGGCTCGCCATCGGCGTAACGCCGCTCTGGGGCGTGCATTTTCTCCTGGTCTTCGCTGCGTGCGTGCCGCTGCGCCTCGACGCGCGCGTCTCTTACCTCGCGTCCAACATCTCTCTTCCGTTCCTCGCGCCGTTCATCACGATGAGCGAAATCCAGCTCGGTGCGCTCACCCGAGCCGGGCACACCTTGCCGGTCGAGCGCGCGTCGCTTCTCGCGCACGGCGCCGGCCCGTATGTGCTGGATCTCGCAGTCGGCACGGCCATCCTGGCCTTGCTCGCGGCAATCGTAGGCGGTGCGCTTACGTGGACCTGTGCGACCACCTTGAGGTCGATGTCGCGCGCGGGCGAGCAGAGACACTGAGCCCCTAACAGCCGCTACGAGCGCCCCGCCCGCGCTTCGTCCTCGAGCTGCATCGCTTCGAGGAGGAGAGCACTGACCGAATTGCGCACGTCGGGTGGCTTGGCCACGTCGAGAGGGCGAAAGTAGAAGCTTCCCTTCTTCCACAAGAGCACCTCGCGCAAGACTTCGAGCGGCGGTCGTTCGATGCCGTCGAGCTCTCCGGAGCCAAACGCATCGGCGACGATCAGGAGCTCCGCTTTGCGCCCCTCGGTGACCACGCGCAGATTCCCACTGCGTCGCTCCATCCCGAGCACCATGAGCACCGTTGCCAGCGACATCTGCTCGATGTCTCCACGGAAAGCCGCTCCTTTTGCCGCCGTTACCGGCTCGCTCCGAAACCCGTCCTTCCGTGTGCGCAGCCGGCGCGCCATTTCGATAAGTGCTTCGACCTGCGCCACGACTTCGTCGTTGGTGTACGGCCGCGTGAGGTAGGCATCCGCGCCCACGTGAAGGCCCTGAAGTCTGCCCTCCCGTTCGGTCTCGTTGGTCAAAAAGAGAAACGGTGTCGCTGCGACCGGGGTGGCTTCGGTGCGAATACGCCGGGCGACCCAATAGCCATCGATGTCGGGTAGAACCACGTTGCAAACGATGCAATCTGGCCGCCACTCGCAGGCTTTCTCGAAGCCGCTTCGGGCGTCGTCGCAGAGAACGACCTCGTGGCCCCTCTCGCGCAGAAACTTGGCCAGGACGCTCGCCGTCCACGGGTCGTCTTCGATGATGAGGACGCGGCCAGGGTCCAAGGTAGACAATTTAGCATGAGGCGCAAAGACCCGCGAAATAGCGGCTATTTGAGCGCCAGCAGGGGACTAGATGCAGGGCGTACGTCCGCGTCGAGTACGTCGGCGAAGTGCTTCGCGCTCGCATGGGCGAGCTCTTCGATCGATGGCGCCTCCACCCCCAGTGCCGCGAGCGATGTTACACCGTGCTCTGTGATTCCGCAGGGAACGATGTGGCGAAATCCACTCAGATCCGTGGTCGCGTTGAAGGCGAATCCGTGCATCGTGACCCACCGCGATAGGCGTACGCCGATGGCGCCGAGCTTGGCGATTCTTGGTGACTCCGACCAGGAGCGCGTGCTCTCCAGGTTCACCCAGACTCCGAGCAGCTTCGGATCCTTCGGCACTCCGGCGTCAATGCCGTGCTCCTTCGCCAGTCGAATCATGATCTCCGCGAGATCCTTCACGTAGCGCCGTACGTCGCAGCGATCCGGCTTGAGATCGACGATGGGATACGCGATGAGCTGCCCGGGACCGTGATAGGTCACGTCTCCACCGCGCCCGGTCTCGAAGTAGTCCACCTGCTCCAGAGCCCGTTCGTGCTCGTCGGCCAGAACGTTCTTCGGCTGGGCGCCGCGGCCCAGAGTGATGACCGGATCGTGCTCGAGCGCGAGGATGACGTCGCCGATGTTGCCGCGCACGCGTTCCGCAACGAGTCGCTCCTGCAGCGCGTGCGCCTCGGCGTAGCGAATGCGACCGAGCCAGTGGAGCGCGATGCTTCGACGCATCACGACCTGTAGTTGGGCGCTTCCTCGGTGATGATCACGTCGTGTACGTGGCTCTCGCGCAGGCCTTGCGAGGTGATGCGGATGAACGTCGCGCGTTGCCGCAAGTCCTGAATGCTCGAGCAGCCCGTATACCCCATGCCGGCGCGGAGGCCTCCGACGAGCTGGTATACGATCGACTTGAGTGAGCCGCGGTGGGGAACGCGCCCCTCGATGCCCTCCGGGACGAGCTTCTCGTCGGCAGTGCCGCCCTGGCCGTAGCGGTCTTTGCTGCCCTTCTTCATGGCTCCAAGCGAGCCCATGCCGCGGTAAACCTTGTAGCTACGACCTTGGAACAGGACGAGATCGCCCGGCGATTCGTCGGTCCCCGCGAAGAGCGATCCGACCATGACGGAGCTCGCGCCCGCGGCGATGGCCTTCGGGACGTCGCCCGAGTGCTTTACGCCGCCATCGGCCACGATGGGCACGTTGTGACGATCGGCCACCCGCGCGCAGTCGCTCACTGCCGTAATTTGCGGGACGCCTATTCCCGCGACCACGCGGGTCGTGCAAATGCTGCCCGGCCCGATTCCGACCTTCACCGCGTCGGCGCCCGCATCGATCAGCGCTTCCGTCGCTTCGGCCGTCGCGACATTTCCAGCAATGATTTGCACGTCCGGGTGCTCTTTCTTCGTCGCGCGCACCGCATCGAGGACGCCTTTGGAGTGGCCGTGCGCCGTGTCGATCACCAGAACATCCACCCCTGCGGCGACCAGCGCCGCGGCCCGCTCGGCGCGGTCCGGTGAGGGACCGATGGCTGCGCCGACGCGCAAGCGCCCCTTGTCGTCCTTGATGGCCAGCGGATTGCGGTCGGCCTGCATGATGTCTTTGATGGTGATGAGCCCCACGAGCTTGCCGTCGTCGACGACCAAGAGCTTCTCGATGCGGTGCTTGTGAAGGAGCTGCTTGGCCTGATCGATCGCCACTCCCGGAGGTACGGTCACCAGCTTTTTCGTCATCAGCGCGCTTACTGGCTGATCGAGGTTTTGCTCGAAGCGGATATCGCGCGCGGTCAAAATTCCGACCGGGCTGTCGCCCTCCACGACGGGCACTCCCGAGATGTCGTGCCCGCGCATGATGCCGAGCGCCTCGCGCAAAGACTGACTGGGGCGAACAGTGACCGGCGCGAGCACCATGCCGCTCTCGGCGCGTTTTACCTTCTCGACCTCTCGCGCTTGGTCGCCGAGCGGAAGGTTCTTGTGGATGACGCCGAGACCGCCTTCTCGTGCCATCGTGATCGCGGTGCGCGCCTCGGTGACCGAGTCCATCGCGGCGGAGAGCACGGGGATGTTCAGATCGATCTTTTTCGTGAGGCGCGTCTTGGTGTCGACGTCCTTTGGCAAGACCTCGCTGTAGCCGGGGACGAGAAGAACGTCGTCGAATGTCAACGCCTCACGCAGTTCGTCTTCGAGCATCGTGGCGCGAGTCTAGCCAAGGGCGGTGCGTTCGTCGAAGGCCGGTCGCGGGCCCTTCGGGCCGATGGTAGGGTCCTGGGGACGCGAGGAGGACCGATGCGACACTTCGTCACGATAACTTGTGCATTTTTCGCTGTTTCCTGCGCTCAATCGACCGGCCCCGAGGGGCCGCCCGGCCCCGCCGGATCGGCCGGGCCGGCGGGCTCCGGAACCCAGGGACCGCCAGGTTCACCGGGCAAGGAGGGGGCACCTGGTGAGGCCGGCCCACCGGGACAGGCCGGAGACGCGGGCGCGCCGGGACCGCTCGATCCGACCAAAGTGATCTTGAACGGCACGACGCCGCAAGCGGCGAGCTTCAACGTGACCGGCACGGGGACGGTTCAAAACGCCTTCGTGTGCGGATCGGTGGTTGGAATCGGCACGTCGTCCCCGCAAGCAGGCCTTCAAGTGAGCTCGAACGTCACGAGCACGCCCTTCGTCACGCCCGATCAGTCCGTCGTCATCGACGGCCGTGACTCGAACGGCCAGGCACGCATCGAGCTCCGCACGTCGGGTGGAACGCCGTACATCGATTTCGCTCGCGACACGGCCTCGAACTTCAACGCGCGTCTCACCCTGACCGATTCGACGACGCTCTCGCTACAAGGGGCGAAGCTCGGCATCGGGTACGCGCAGTACGAGTGCACTCCGGTGAGCACGGTGGGCGACTGCACTTGCCCCAACGCAGGGGAGGTCGTCATCAGCGGCGGCGCGTACACGCTGTCCGGAGGCGGACGTTTCCTGCGCGAGAGCCGACCGCTCAGCCCGACCACATGGCGCGTGACTTGCTCCGACGGATCAGGAGACATCGTCTGCACCAGAATCAACATCGTCTGCGCGAGGCTCGGACCGTAGTTACTCGGGGATCTTGAGGCCCTTGGCCAGCTGCTCCTCGCGATAGACGTCCAGCCCCGAGACGAACGTGTCGCTCACTTCGGGATCGAACTGCGTCCCCGCGCAGCGCTCGATCTCGTTGACGGCAACCTCGTGCGGAAGCGCGCGGCGGTACGCGCGGTCGCTGGTCATCGCGTCGTAAGTATCGGCGACCGAAATGATGCGCGCGATGAGCGGCACGTCATTTCCGCGAAGGCCAATGGGATAGCCGCGACCGTCCCAGCGCTCGTGGTGCAGGTGCACACCCGGGATGAGCGGATGGAGAAATTTGATGGGATCGAGGATGTCTTTTCCGTACCCCGGATGCTTCTTGAATACCTCGTACTCGTCCTGTGTGAGCTTTCCAGGCTTGTTGAGGTTCATCACGCAGCCGATCTTGCCGATGTCGTGCATGAGGGCGCTCTGTCTGACGATCTCGATCATGTCGAGCGGAAGGCCCATTCGCGTGGCCAAGTACATGGCGTACGTGGCAACGCGATCGGAGTGGCCCGCGGTATAGCGATCCATCTTGTCGATCGCCTTGGCCAGCCCTTGAATGGTCTGCTGAAACGTCGCGCGCAGATCCTCGTAAAGGCGCGCGTTCTCGATCGCTGCTGCCGCACGCGAGCCGACGATCGAAAGGAGCTTCCGCTGACCTTCGTCGAACCGCTTCGTCTTCGAGAAGCTCGCGACGGCGATGTAGCCCAAGAGGCGCTGCTTCATCCTCAAGGGCACCGCGAGGAGCGACACCAGCGGCACTGCGGGCGGCTCACGGAAGTAGCGCGTTCCCTTTGGACCGTGCTCGAGGAGCATGGAATCTTTTTCGAAGTGCGCGACGAACGTCGTGGAATCGAGGTGACCTAGATCGAGACTCGATCGCGTGGACTTGGGTTGAACGAGGCGCTGGCGCTCGAAGAAGCCGCCTTCGCCATCCTCGAGCCAAGTGGAGACGAGATCACCGTGGATTTCGTAGAGCGCGGTATCTCCCACCGTGGCGAGCACTTCGTCGAGAGAGAGACTCGCCGTAATGGCTTCGCTCACTTTGTAGAGCGAGAGCGCCTCTTTGAGCCGGAGGTTCTCGGCGGAGAGGCGTTGTTTCTCGAGCCCGCGCTGAACGACGTGGATGACCTCCTCCACCTTGAACGGCTTCAAGATGTAGTCGTACGCACCACGCTTCATCGCGTCGATCGCGGTCTCGACCGTGCCGAAGCCGGTCATGATGACCGTGAGCGCGTGCGGCGCGTGTGTGCCGATGGCCTCGAGCAGCTCGATGCCCCCCATGCGAGGCATCTTCAGATCGCTGATGACGAGATCGTAGTGGGCATGGTTGAGCTCGTTCAACGCGGCCGCACCGTCTTCGGCGGTGCGAACGTGATAGCCCTCCATTCCCAAGAAATCGGCGAGGATATCGCGGATGAACTTCTCGTCGTCCACGATGAGGACGCGGGGGCGTTCGTCGTGAGGGGTGATCATCCTGGAGGCCGAGGATGACTTTACCAGCAATCCGGACGATTGCGCGACGTCGGATGTCTGTGATTCGGCCCCCGAACACCCGGCGGCACGACACGCGGCGAGACCCGTCACGTGCTAGTGTGCACCTGTCGTGCTCGAGCCGGTCCTTCGCACCGTCACTTACGCGCTCATGGGGCTCGCTGCAGCGACGCTGGCCGCCCTTCTCGGCCGCGATCCGCTGACGACGCGCTCCGTGCTGGGCCTTTCGGGACCGTTCGCGCTCACGACCAGCCTAGTCATGGGGGTCGTCTTGGCGGGGGCGACGATCGCGGCAAGCCGCGCGGTCGTACGAACGAGCGCATGGGGGCGCGCGCTCCACGCGGATCTGCGTCCTGCCGTGCGGCACACGTCGGAGCGGGGGATTCTGGTCATGGCGGTCGCCAGCGGCGTCGGCGAAGAGCTCGTGTTCCGCGGTCTCTTGGTGCCTCTCGTGGGCGCGCTGGTCGCCAGCGTCGCCTTCGGCCTCTTGCATCAAGTGCGCGGACGCGCGCGCTGGGCGTGGGCCGCATGGGCGACGATTACCGGGTTCTTGCTCGCGGCGATCTTCATGCTCACCGGCAGCCTCGCGGGCCCCATCGTGGCGCACGTCGCCATCAACTTCGTGAACCTGCGCCATCTGCGTGACCACGACGTGAGCGACACGCCACCGCGCGCGCGGCTGGGCGGTATTCTCAGCGACCGCAGCGGAACTCGGCCCTGAAGCCGTTTCGAACTCCTACCGTTCCGCGATTGCCCGTCGTGCCTCCTCGACGACGCGCTCGAGCTCTCGCTCGAAGACACGCGCTGCGGACAAGGATCCCTCGAGCGCGCCCGCGGATTCCAGAAGCGCGCGCTCGTGCTCCTCGTTCTTGGCGACGAGCTGCCTGGTGAGCGCCTCGACCTGAAAGGTCAGATCTTCGACTACTGCGCGGGCCCGCTCCTCTTCTTCACGCAGCGCGGCCCCGCGAAGGGCCTCCAGGTGCGCGAGCTCGCGGGAGCGATCATGCACGAGCACGTCGATGGCGTGCCCGAGGTTGCCGCGAAACTCGCGACCGGTGGCTTCCAGGAGGTCCACCTTGGCCTGGAGGTCTCCCGCGGTGCGCGATACCCGCTCCAAGCGCGTCACGATCTCCGACGCGCGTTCCAAAAGGCTTTGCGCGAGATCCAGTCGCTCCGGTTTCCCTTTCTTGCCCGCCCGTTCGATGGCTCCGTTCAGATCTACGAGGGCCACGTGCCAGCGCTCTTTGCCCGGAACGTGCATCGACGTCGCGTGTGGCAAACTCGTCCTGTCCATCACGGTCGGCTCGGCCTCCCGGTCGGCAACCCGCATCGAAGGAAGCGAGGGGACCCCGCGGAGCCGGCGAAGCACGTCGGTCAGCGCGTCACAAACGGCGAACGCATCGTGCGGCCGGTCTTCCGGCCGGCGGGCGAGCAGGCGCAAGACGAGCGACTCGATCTCGGGCGGAAGCCCGGGAACCCTTTGCCCCGGCGGAATCGGCGCTTTGGTGAGCGGCAAAAAGAGCAAGTCGGATTGCCCGCGTGCGTCGAAGGGAAGCTTCGCCGTCAGCATTTCGTACAGAACGACCCCGAGCGAGTACAGATCGCTCGCAGGTGAGAGCGTGCCCGCCTCCACGTACTCGGGCGAGATGTACCCCGGCGTGCCGAAAAGCTGCTCGTGAAACGTCAAGGCCGGCGCGTCCACGATCTTTGCAATTCCGAAATCGGTGAGCTTGGCGAGCGGGCCGTCGACGGGCTCGTCCTTCGTCGCGACCAGGAGCACGTTTTCCGGCTTCAGGTCGCGATGAATCACGCCAGCTTGATGCGCACGAGCGAGCGCTCCGCAGATTTGCCGCGCAATTTTGGCTGCGCGCGTCCATGGAAAGGCGCCGCGCTGAAGATGGGACAAGAGCGTCTCCCCTTCGACGTATTCCATGACGAGGTAGGTGACGTTGTCGCTTTCGCCGTAGTCGGTGATCTCGACGATGTTCTCGTGGTTGATGCGATTGACCGCGCGCGCCTCCCGCAGGAACCGCTCACGGTGCGCCGGGTTCAGGCTCAGCTCTTGGCGCAGGATTTTGATGGCGCTCAGCCGCTCGATGATCACGTGCCGTGCGAGGTACACGCTCGACATTCCGCCGAGGCCGAGGCGCTTCATCAGGCGATAGCGCGCCGCAATGGTCCTCCCCAGGTAAGGGTCCGTGCTTCGCTTGAGCTCCTCGCCGCAGGTCGCACAAAATCGGGCGTCTTCGCCGAAAGCCTCCGAGCACCGAGGGCACAGCTTCACACGACGCAGCGTACCCTCTCGAGCCTATCCATGCGCGCGCAGCAAACGCGACCGACGTGAAGATCTCGGCCGCTCGAAAGTCCCCCATTTTTTGCGCATGTCTGGAGGCAGCACCACGGTTCGGTTCTTTCGGATTTGGCAAAGGGGCGATGTATGCGATGCTGCCAGCGCGCGGAGGGGCACCACATACCATCGCGTGAGCCGGCCGCTTGCGCCGGCGCCCTAATCCGGTCATTCACCGCAAGCGGGGACCCCAGGAGTTGAACGCCCATGATCGTTTCTGACCCGATGAGCGCAAACGGTACGATGAACGCGGCTGGTGGTTACGGCCCCCCCGGCGGCGGCTATCCTCCGCCCGGCGGCGGCGGATACGGCGGCCCTCCGCCTGGCGCGCCCCCCGGCGGTGGC
>OBEQ011052270.1_pt1 | contig 11143 bp, 10 predicted proteins | sample 1670901 | NCBI WGS metagenome assembly OBEQ01 (sample SAMEA104232315, study PRJEB22302) | groundwater metagenome | biome: forest; feature: aquifer; material: groundwater | place: USA | collected 2011-08-07 | depth 5.4 m | reverse complement strand
GCCGCCGATCGGCCCCGTAAGGGGGTGACGGCCAACGGGACTTGAGCACGCGTCCCGGGGGCCGTCACCCCCCTGCGGGGCCAGCGCGACCTTCTCCGCGAGCGCCCAGGCACGATTCAAGAACCGGGACATCCCCTCGATCGCCCGCTCGTTCCACTCCAACTGGTCCTCCGGCGGGGCGGCGAACAGGATGTAGACCCGCACGGTGTCGGCGCCGTACCGGGCGATCAGCTCGTCGGGGTCCACGACGTTGCCGCGCGACTTGGACATCACCGCGCCGTCCTTGAGCACCATTCCCTGCGTGAGGAGCCGCCGGAACGGCTCGCCGAACGTGACGAGGCCGAGGTCGCGCAGGAACTTGGTGAAGAACCGGGCGTAGAGGAGGTGCAGGATGGCGTGCTCGATGCCGCCGATGTACTGATCCACCGGCATCCAGTGGACGGCGTCGGCGGGGCGGAACGGACCGGTCGTGTCGTCGGGGCTGCAGTAGCGCAGGAAATACCACGACGAGTCCACGAACGTCGCCATCGTGTCGGTCTCGCGGCGGGCGGGGGCGCCACATTTTGGGCAGGTCGTCTCGACGAACGCCTTTACCTTCGCCAGCGGGCTCCCCCCTTCCCCGGTGAGCGGCGCCTCGGCCGGCAGCTCGATGGGGAGCTGGGCGGCGGACACGGGGACCATCCCACATTTTTGACAGTAGATGACCGGGATCGGCGTGCCCCAGTAGCGCTGGCGGGAAATGAGCCAGTCGCGCAGGCGCCACTGCACGGTGCGGCGGCCCATCTTTTGCGACTCCATCCAGGCGGCGATCGCGGATTTCGCGCGGTCGCTCGGCTGGCCGTCGAATGGGGCGGAGTGGACGAGCGGCCCGACCCCCTCGTACGCCTCGGTCCACGCCGCGGCGTCGTCCCCCCCATCGGGCGGGCGGATCACGACGCGCATCGGGAGCCGGTGCCGGCGAGCGAACAGGAAATCACGCTGGTCGTGGGTCGGCACCGCCATAATCGCCCCGGTCCCGTACTCCATCAGGACGTAGTCAGCCACCCAAATCGGGACGGCCTCTTGGTTGACCGGATTGACGGCATACGCGCCGGTGGACACGCCGTCCTTCGGACGGTCGGCCGCGAGCCGCTCCTGCCGGGACTCCCGGCGGACCCGCTCGACGTACCGCTGGACGGCGGCGGCCTCCGGCCGGCCGGCGATGAGCTGCGCCACCAACGGATGCTCGGGGGCGAGGACGACGTAGGTGGCGCCGAAGATCGTGTCCGGGCGGGTCGTGAAGACCGGGAGCTGGGCGCCCGACCCCTGCACGGTGAACGCGATCTCGACCCCTTCGCTCTTGCCAATCCAGTTGGCCTGCATCGTCCGCACCCGCTCCGGCCAGTCGGTGAGCTGGGCGAGGTCGCTCAGCAAAGCCTCGGCGTACGCGGTGATCTTCAGGAACCACTGCTCCAGCTCGCGCGGCTCGACGGCCGCGTGACAGCGCCAGCATGTGCCGTCAATCACCTCTTCATTCGCCAGCGTGGTCGCGCACGACGGGCACCAGTTGACCGGGGCCTTCGCCCGGTAGGCCAGCCCGCGCTCGAGCATCTTCAGGAAGATCCACTGGTTCCAGCGATAGTAGTCCGGGGTGTGGGTGGCCACACGGCGGGACCAGTCGTACGAGAGGCCGAGCCGCTTGAGCTCCGCCTCCATCTGGGCGATGCAGGTGTCGGTCCAAGCGCGCGGGGCGACGCCGCGCTTGATGGCGGCGTTCTCGGCCGGCTGGCCGAAGGCGTCGTACCCCATCGGGTGCAGGACGGTGAAGCCGCGGCGCCAGCGATAGCGGGCCATCACATCGCCGATGGTGTAGTTGCGGACGTGGCCCATGTGGATGCGGCCGGAGGGGTACGGGAACATCTCGAGGAGGTAGTATTTCGGGCGGGCGGGGTCGGCCGCCGCGCGGAAGGCGCCGTCCTGCTCCCACCGCGCCTGCCACGTGCGCTCAATCTCGGCAAAGGGATAACTCATCGGCGAGGAGGTGATTCTAACACGGGGTCGGAACGGTTGACAATCAACCAGCCCCGCCGGTACACTGAAGTGTCACGGGGCTGTGGCGCAGCTGGGAGCGCGCGACAATGGCATTGTCGAGGCCGCGGGTTCGATCCCCGCCAGCTCCACCATCTTCCTGAACCGTCAGGCACCTCCGCCGGAGGATTTCTGTTGCCCGGCGGCGAACGCCTTGATCGCCTCGAACACCTCGACGGGCAGGAGGAATACGACGGTGTTGGAAGCGGTAGGCCCCAGCCCGTCAATCGTCTGCAGGGTCCGCAGCTGCATCGCCCCCGAGGACGTCAGCATGGTGCGGGCGGCTTGGGCCAAGTTCTCGGCGGCCAGCTTGTCCCCCTCGGCCTTCGTGATGTTCGCCCGCTTCTCCCGCTCGGCGGACGCCTGCCGGGACATCATCTTCTTGAGTTCCTCCGGCATGTCAATGTCCTGGATCTTGATCCCGCTGACCTCCAGCCCCCATCGCTGGCTCTCCGCAGCCACGTTTTTCTGGGTGGCCTGGCCGATCTGCTCACGCTCGGCCAACAGCTCGTCGAGCGACATCCCGCCGATGACGTCCCGCAGCGTGGCCTGGGCGTGCTGGGAGATTGCGTACCGGTAGTCCTGGACCTTGATGACGGCGGCCTGGGCGTCGGCAACCTTGAAGAAGATGACGCCGTTGATGGAGACCGGGACGTTGTCCTTGGTGATGGCCTGCTGCTTCGGGATCTCCATCGTCAGGACCCGCATGTCCACGGTGTGAACCCATTCGACGAACGGGATGATGAGGTTGAGGCCCGGCTGGAGGGTGCGGCTGTACCGGCCCAGTTGGAAGACGATGCTGGTCTCATACTGTTGGACGATACGGACCCCCAGCAGGACCAAGAGCACGATCGGGACGATGATCACGAGCGCCATAGCGGCAGTCTCCTCTGTGTTACAATTGTCTTCCGACGCCGGGATGGCGGAATTGGCATTCGCGCGGGTCTCAAAAACCCGTGGGGGTAACCCCGTGTGGGTTCAAGTCCCACTCCCGGCACTTCTCTTTCCTAGGCGCTCTCGAACGCGCCGATCTTCCGGTACTTCTCGTAGCGTTGCTGGACGAGATCCTCGGGCGAGAGCCCCTCGAGCTGCTTGAGGTAGCGGGTGATCGTCGCGTGGAGGTTCTCCGCGGCGGCGGCCGGGTCGCGGTGGGCCCCGCCTAACGGTTCCTTGACGACGTCGTCAATCAGCCCCAGCTCGAGCAGCTCCGGCGCCGTCATCCGCAGGGCCGCCGCCGCCTCAGGCGCCTTCGCCCGGTCCTTCCAGAGGATGGCCGCGCACCCTTCCGGCGAGATCACCGAGTAGTAGGCGTTCTCGAGGACGGCGATCCGGTCGCCGACGCCGATGCCCAGCGCCCCGCCGGAGCCCCCTTCCCCGATGACGATGCAGACGATCGGCACGGTGATCCGCGCCATCTCCCGCAGGTTGAGGGCGATGGCCTGCGACTGCCCCCGCTCCTCGGCGCCGATGCCCGGATACGCGCCGGGCGTGTCAATGAAGACGACGATCGGCAGATGGAACTTCTCGGCCATCTGCATCAGCCGCAGCGCCTTGCGGTACCCCTCGGGGTGGGCGCTGCCGAAGTTGCGCATGAGGTTTTCTTTGGTGTCGCGCCCCTTCTGGTGGCCGAGCACCAGCACCTTCTGCCCGTCGAGCTTGGCGAAGCCGCCGATGATCGCCTTGTCGTCGCCGAAGAGCCGGTCGCCGTGGAGCTCCGCGAACCCCGTCATCAACATCGTGATGTAGTCGAGGGTGTAGGGGCGCTTCGGATGGCGGGCCAACTGGACCCGCTGCCACGGGGTCAGCGACGTGTAGACTTCTTTCCGGGCCACGGCGAGCTTCCGCTCGAAGCGGCTGATCTCGTCGCTGACGTTGAGCCCCTTCTTGTTATGGCTGAGGGCTTTCAGCTCTTCGATCTTCCGCTCGAGCTCCAGGATGGGGCGTTCGAAATCAAGGTCCATGGCGGGGGATCAATCCACGATCGTGACGTCGGTGCCGAGCGGCAGGAGGGCGTAGAGTTCCTCGACCTCGGCGTTCCGCATCCGGACGCAGCCGGCGGTGACGGCCTGCCCGATGGCGGCCGGGTCGGTCGTGCCGTGGATCCCATAGCCGGGCTTGGAGAACCCGAGCCAGCGAGTGCCGAGGATGTTCTCCGGGCTGCCCGGCGGGATGACCCCCTGCGCGGTGTACCACGGCGGGTCCACCAGTTTGTTGACGATGGTGAACGTCCCGACTGGCGTCTGGTTGTCCTTGCCGGTGGAGACCGCGTAGGTCTTGACGACCTCTTCGTTGGCCTTGAGCATCAAGGTGTTTTGCGACTTGTTCACGACGACGCTGAACGTCGCCATCGGGACTTTGAGCGCGTGGCCGACCAGGATCTTCTCTCCCGTCAGGTGGTTGGCCTTCTGGAGCAGCTCGACGGTCGTCTTGTGCTGGCGGGCGATGCGCCCCAACGTGTCGCCCGGTTCAATCGTGTAGGTGGTGTAGAAGGGGGCGTTCGGCTCCGGGCTGGGATTGAAGAGGAGGTGGATGTTGATCTCGCCCAACCGCTGCTGGGTCTGGGCCACCTCCGGGGATTCCGGATGGTCCTGGAGGCGCTGCTCGCAGAGCTGGCGCGCCTCGACCCAATGCTCCTGGGCGATCGCCTGCTCGATGGCCGGCGAGGCGGGGGCGGTCGGGGCGGCGATCGGCTGCGGGCGGGCAGGCGCGGCGGCCGCTTTCGTCGGGGCGGACGCCGCGGCAGGGGCCGCCCGGCGGCCGGCCCAGTAGCCAAACCCCAGCGCCACAACCCCCAACACGCCCGCCGCGATGCCCACGACCCAGGCTCGTCGAAATCCCATGGTCACGCTCGCTCCTTCCGCTTCACGCCGAGACGCAGATAATCGCCAGCAGAATGCCGATGGCGCTGCCGACGTAGACTTCGATCGGGGTGTGCCCGATCAGCTCCTTCAGTCGGCCGCCGGCGATCGGCCGCTTCCAGTAGATGTCGCCGAGCATCGTGTTGAGGATCTCGGCCTGCTGGCCCGCCGCTCGCCGGACCCCCTGCGCGTCGAACATCGTCACCAGCGCGAAGATGAGGGCGACGGCGAAGAGCGGCGACTCGAAACCCTTCGTCAGGCCCACCGCCGTCGCGAGGGCCGAGACGCCGGCGGAGTGGGCGCTGGGCATCCCGCCGGTCCCGATGAACCAGCGGAAGTTGAAGCGGCGCTCGGTCACGACGCCGAGGAGGACCTTCAGCCCCTGGGCGACGATCCACCCCAGCAGGGCGGCGAGGAGGACCCGATTTTCAGCCATGGATGAGATGTCCTGGGCCATGCTTGACAACCGTGATGGGGTCGTGTATGGTGAGGGTCCCCGCTCGTGGTCGGAGGAATTCTACCATGCCACGACGATGCTCGCAACCGTAGCGTCCCGCACCCTGCTCGGCCTCGAGGCCCGGTCTGTCGCCGTCGAGGTGGACGTCGCCGCCGGCCTGCCGATGGTGGTGATCGTCGGCCTCCCCGACCCGGCCGTCCGGGAGAGCCGCGACCGCCTCAAAGCCGCCGTCGTCAACAGCGGGTTTGTTTGGCCGGTCAAGCGGGTGACGATCAACCTCGCCCCTGCTTCGCTCCGGAAGACCGGGCCGGCCTTCGATTTGCCGATCGCCCTGGCGGTGCTCGCCGCCACCGAACAGCTCCCGGCCGATGCGCTGGCCGGGACGACGGTGGTCGGGGAGCTGTCGCTCGACGGGACGGTCCGGCCGGTGACCGGCGCGCTGCCGGTGGCCCTCGCCTGCGCCCGCGACGGCGTCCGCCGACTGCTCGTGCCGGCGGCCAACGCCGCCGAGGCCGCAGCGGTCCCCAACCTGGCCGTCTACCCCGTTCGCTCGTTGGCCGACACCGTCGCGTTCCTCACCGGACAGGTGACGATCGCCCCGGTCACCCGCCACGAGGAGGCGGCCTCAGTCCCCGACGACGGCCCCGATTTCTCCGAGGTGAAAGGGCAGGGGCTGGCCAAGCGGGCACTGGAGATCGCCGCGGCCGGCGGCCACAACGTGCTGCTGATCGGCCCGCCGGGGACCGGCAAGACCCTGCTGGCCACCCGCCTGCCGACCATCCTGCCGCCGATGCTCTGGGAAGAGACACTCGCGGCAACCGCGATTCACTCGGTGGCGGGGCTGACTGCGCAGGGGGACGGGCTCCTGCGCACGCGCCCGTTCCGCGCCCCGCACCCGACGATCTCCGCCGTCGGCCTCGTCGGCGGCAGCTCCCCGCCGAAACCCGGCGAGATCTCGCTGGCCCACCACGGCGTCCTCTTTCTCGATGAGCTGCCGGAGTTCTCGCGCGACGCGCTCGAGGCGCTCCGCCAGCCGCTGGAAGACGGCCGTGTGACGGTCACCCGGGCGGCGCACGCGGTGGTCTTCCCCGCCCGCTTCCTCTTTATCGGCGCGATGAACCCCTGTCCCTGCGGCTACTTCACCGATCGCCGGCGCGCCTGCCACTGCTCGCCGCGGCAGATCCAAGGGTACCGGCGCCGGATCTCCGGCCCGCTGTGGGACCGGCTTGACCTGCACGTCGAGGTGCCGGCCGTCGGCGTCGCGGAGCTGACGGACCCGGCCCCGGCGGAGCTGTCGGCGGCGATCCGCGCCCGCGTCCTCGCCGCGCGCCAGCGCCAGCGGGAACGGTTCGCCCGCGACCGCCTCACCACCAACGCGCAGATGACCGGACGGCACCTGAAGCGGCATTGCCCGCTGCCGCCCGAGGGGAAATCGCTCCTGGGCCGCGCGATGACCGACCTCGGCCTCTCGGCCCGCGCCTACGACCGCATCCTGAAGGTGGCCCGGACGATCGCCGACCTCGCCGGCGCCGAGACCCTCCGCCCCGAGCACCTCGCCGAGGCCATCCAGTACCGCTCGCTCGACCGCTCGGTGTACGGGTAACTCTTACCGATGTCCAAGGTCGCAATCTGCGACCTTGGATTTAAGGAGGCTCGGTGACTCAGACCATTTTCGCCGAACAAGTGGAGCGCCGGATTTATCTACTACGCGGCCACAAAATTATGCTCGATACTGACCTTGCTCAGCTGTATGAGGTCTCGACGAAACGCCTCAACGAACAGGTGCGTCGAAACATGGCCCGCTTTCCATCGGACTTTATGTTCCAGCTGACCTCTCAAGAAACCGATTCTTTAAGGTCGCAATTTGCGACCTTAAAGCAGGGGAGGGGTCACCATAGAAAATATCTGTCGTATGCGTTTACGGAACAAGGGGTCGCGATGCTCTCCAGTGTCTTGAACAGTGAGCGGGCGATTCAGGTGAACATCGCCATCATGCGGGCGTTCGTCAAGCTGCGCCAGATACTCGCCACCCACAGGGAGCTGGCTCGAAAGCTGGCGGAGTTTGAGCGGACACTCGAGGGGCATGATGCGCAGATCCGGTCGCTCTTCGACGCCATCCGGCAGCTCATGGCGCCGCCGCATCGGGTTTCACGCGTGAACCGCGGGGTGCGTCGATATGGCGGCCGGGTCCTACAAATTCGCCCCGATCCTCTCCTGCTGCGTCAACCCTGTCCTGAGATCCTGCTCTAGCTGCACCGCCAACCCCTCGGGAACACCAAGGCCCATGAGGGCTGTGGCTACGGTCGGGGGCCTGACGCGAATGTGGTAATTTTCGACTGTCTGCTTGACCTTATCGAGATGCGCGTAGCGAGCCAACAACGTGATGGCCACAGGTAGTGTTCGCTCTGCCAGGATCCGCCGGACAAGCACTGCGAGGTCTGGCTGTGCCGAAAAATCCCAGAAGACTACCAAGGGTCGCAACCGCTCTGAATGTTGCAGGGCGGCAAGCAGCTTTAACATACGGGGGTCGTCTGCCGCTTCAACAAGATCGGCGTCAACGATGAGCACGGGCGTCGGCGAATCCGTACCCTGGCCAACGGCCGATTCCGCCACGGCGATGACTTTCGCCAGCGCCACCGGCCGCTCCTTCGGCAAACCGAGCACCATGTCAATGTGCTTGCGCGTGAACCGTGGGATGGCTAGGAACGCTGCCCCTCGAGGGTCGTCTGGTGAGCCCCGATACCGGTAATGTTGCGGCAGGAGTTGGCTGAAGAGCGCTTCGGCATCTTGACGAATCGTTTGTTGCCGTGCCCTGAGAGAGGCAACGATCCGGTCCACCTCGCGACCGCTCGAGGGAGACAGCGAATCCGTGACCGCTGCCTGGAACGGTGTGAGATCCAGTGTTTCGATGTCACGTACGGCGCGACCGACCTCACCCAAACTCACCCTATCAAGTACGCGGTTGGGATTCACGCCCCACTCGTGGAGCGCGACGAGATTAAAGAGATGGCGGATCACCAGATGCGCGTACGTGTCCATATCCACGGCGTTGGGGTGAAAGGATTGATCGAGGTCGAACGTCATCATGGGCTCCGACGTGTCACGCAGGGGACCCTCGTTGCCGATGTGGGGATCCCATCGTCTGATGAAGAGAGAAAAGATCAGACTACGGGTGAACGCTTCTCGCGGATCTTTCTGCCGAACCTCCTGGTCCGCCAGCGTGTAGCTGGTGCTGGTCTTCACCAAGTAGATGCCAGGCTCTGGGACCCCGATGAGTTCCGCCACCATCTTCCGCTCCGCCCCCGGAAGGATCACGATATCCGCGACATTGACACCAAGCGCTCGCCCAACGCGAAACGCCGTGTACTCCCTCACCACATTGTTCTTGTCCTGCCACACATACTGAGGGACAGCCCCATCACTCCATTGGCCCGGCTGCTTGACGAGAAATTGCTCTCTCTGCTCGTTGGCGATGAGCCGGCCGCGACACTCATCAATTCTGTTTCTGAGGCGCTCGGCTAATATTGGGGTGTGCTCCACGTCCACGCGTCGATAAGACCCGGCTGGCGCGCCGAGTGCTCGGCGAACATCTTCCTCGAGGCCCGCGCGCTCGACATTCTCAACGCGGAGAGAACACTCCGAGGTCGTGAGTGGGACAGAGTCCGCCGCCCGCCAAGACGCGCACTGCACGCTCAGCAGAATGATAAGTACCCACGACCCCCATCGGGTTCGCATACTCTGAGTATGCCTGATCTCAACTATGCCTGAGCGGAAACGCACAGGGACGGCCCCCACAGGCGTGGGAACCGTCCCTGATGTGGACGACCGACGAGCTCGTTACGCGGAGTGGGCCGCGCGGTGATTCACCGGATGCCGACCGTTGCCGATCGGCAGCCGTTCCATGACCCACTCGCGGGTCTGGCCGACCCGCTCGACCGCGGCGGCCCGCAGCTGGCGGGCCTGCTTCGCGAGCCGGGCCTGGGTGCGCTGGAACTCCCGGGTCGCGGTCGTTTGGAGGACGCGGACCTTCGTGCGGATCCGACGACGGGTGATCTCTCCCGACGCCGGCGCGTAGAGCAACGCCGTGATGCTACCTGCGGCCGCCCCGAGCACGAACGCTCCGAGCGCCCGCGCGAATCCACCCCTGCGAGGATTCATAGCCATGCTGAGTGCCTCCTACTTAGGAAACATGCGTGGATGATGCCTGATTCCCGTTCCCGTGTCGTCCGTACAGACGGCGGCTGAGCGCCCGCTGTGCGCGGGTCTTCCAAGCCGTCACGGAGTCCATCATGCCGGTGGTGAAGGCGCAGGCCTGCTCGACGACGGTGGTGACATGACGGGTCGTCACGTTGGCGCGCGTGAGGAGCTGACGGGCGTGGGCGAACGTGCCGTGGGCTTCGCGAAGGGTGCGGCGGAGGTCTCGGAGGGTGAACAGGACGGCGACCGTCATCACCACGACGGCGACGCCGATCACCCCTCCGAGGAGCAGGACTGCCAGCCATCCAATTCGGTCCATGCCATTCCTTCGGTAACCCGGCCGCCCTCGCGATCATGCCGAGGGCCCGCGGCTTTGCGCCCCCCGATTGCTCGGGGTTTGCCCTTGTCGAGAATGTCGCCTTCCAACCGAAGTATGGCTGATCGGGAGGCCGATCGTCAAGGCCTCCTGAAAATAATTTCCCGGAGGGCGATGGTACAATACGGGGCATGGCCATCGCTCGTCGGGGTCGGGGCGCGTGGGGCTGGGTGCTCGTCGGGGCAGCCGCCCTCGCGGCGGCCAGCTGCGCGACCGGCTACAACGCCGGGACGTCGCAGGAAGAGCTCATCCTCATTGACACCGACCGGGAAGTCCGGATGGGGGCGGCCATCGCCCAGCAAATCCAGCGCTCGAAGGAACTCACGATCTCCAACGACCCGGCGATCCTCGAGCGGCTCGACCGGCTCGGCCAGCGGCTGGCGGCCGTCTGCGACCGGCAGGACCTGACCTATCACTTCACCCTGCTGGAGTGGGACGAGGTCAACGCCTTCGCCCTGCCCGGCGGCTACATCTACGTGTCCACCGCGCTGGTCACGCTGACGCAGAACGACGATGAGCTGGCCGCCGTCGTGGGCCATGAGATCGGCCACGTCGTCGCCAAGCACGCCATCAAGCGGCTGCAGGCCGCGCTCGGGACCACCGTCCTGCAGGCGCTGGTGATGGTCGGGGCCCACGACAGTCGCGTCGCCCAAGGCACCCAGGTCGCCCTCGACCAACTCTTCTTCGCGCCCTCCCGCCAGGATGAGCTACAGGCCGACACGCTCTCCGTCCGCTATCTCAAGCGGGCGGGATTCAACCCGGAAGGGGCGATCAGTTTTATGGGACGAATGCAGGCGCATCTCCGGAAAGAGCCGATCCGGCCATTCTCCTACGCCCGCACGCACCCCCACTTCGACGATCGGATCCGGGTCATCAAGCAAGCGGTGCGCGGCCATGTAGACTTCGAGGACTACATCAACATGGGCCAGGACGGCTCACGATGAAGGGATGGGCTGTTGACCACGCAAGGAGGGGGCCCAAGGGGGAACCCTTGCGGTGCCCCCTTGAGGTGACAGAAAAGTTGGTAGGGAGGATGACGGTGGTTACTTGCCGATGCAGAACTGCGCAAAGATCGTCGCCAAGAGCTCGTCGCCGACCGACTCGCCGGTGATCGTCCCCAACTGATCCAGCGCCTCCCGCACATCCACCGCCACCAGCTCCGGCGACGCGCCGACGACCGCCGCCGCG
>OBEQ010534271.1_pt1 | contig 11143 bp, 12 predicted proteins | sample 1670901 | NCBI WGS metagenome assembly OBEQ01 (sample SAMEA104232315, study PRJEB22302) | groundwater metagenome | biome: forest; feature: aquifer; material: groundwater | place: USA | collected 2011-08-07 | depth 5.4 m | reverse complement strand
ATAATATCGCCGACGGCATTCAGAGTTTAACAGTAAGTTTACGTACCGAGGATAACGACCATGTAGCGGTGGAGGGCGTAGCTGTGGAAGACAGTATCGACATTATCGTTGATAGCGATCAATCATCCGCTACGACTCCGCTTATTGATAATAGTCTTTGGACAGTACAAAACGCAGCTAAAGACAGTTTGGCGTCGCATAGGCCGAGCGAAATAGATTGCCCCACGACATCTTCATCGGTAGAGGAGGGGGCTGTTGAAATCGAAACCGGCGCATGCAATTATTATTCAGTGGTACAACCATTGTTGGCTGATATCAAGGCAGACGACCAATTGCACTTGGTCCTGTGGCATTCCCAATTGCGGTATGATGAACCGGCATCGGCTCATGTCGCCATGACAGTTGCTGGCCATCGTGTTTGGGAAACAGAAGTATCGATTCCCAATAGCGGACAAATTTTCGATATAACAGTTGATGCAGGTTTCTCCGCTTCGGCCGGCGCCGAAGTGGAGTTCCATTTGCATAATCATGGCAATAATGCGTGGAAGTTGTTGAGTTTTGAGAAGTGATAAGAGCCCTTAATACTCTTGATCAAAACTCCAGTTCAATCCCCGCACGCAAAGTCTGATCTGGCGTATCGTCATCCAGTCCCCACAGCACTCCCAACGAGTAACCAAATTTTCCGCCAGCTGCCGGCACTTTACCGTTAATCAATGTTCCTAATGTATTAGAGTATTCGCTGCTGTAAATTTCTAATGTCGGTTCTAGTTTTTTATTCATGCGCCAACGCAATTGACCTGAAAATAATCCTTCTAATTCACCCTCGGCGTTGTCGCCAAATTCACGTTCAAATAATATGTTGGCAATTGAGACAAGATCGCCAAATTCTTTTTGGATAAGAAAGCCGCCAATGACTTCATCTGGGTGATCATCTTCCAAGGCTTTTTCTAGTTCGAAGAATAAACCCCAATCAAATGAATATTCGCCCTGTTCGCTCATTTGAAAAACGTTTTCCCATTCGACAGCTTCGCCGAAAGTTGCTTCGCCATCAGGGGTTTCATATTCAACTAATAATTCAGTCATCCAGCGTTGACCGGCGCCATAGGCAACTTCCAAACGATCAACCCGTACACCATCTTCTTCATGATCCGAATCATTGATATAGTCGCTCATCACTTCAACTTCGACCTCACCAGGTTCTACAATGGGTGAATAGACAACGTGTGCGGCTTGGGCATTAAGGACAACGCCAAATATTCCTGAAGCCAAGGCAAAGCTTTTTAGGCCAATATATTTCACTGGATAAACTCCTGATGGATGATTAAAAATGTGTGTTATGTGTTAGTTAGATGACGGCAGTGTTTTTACTCGGTATTGAGTTACGGCTGCCAATAAATTGCATAAGCAAATAGGTTACAACCAATGTGACAAAGTAGAAGACGAGTTGAATGCCTGATGGTTTCTCCTGATACCCTATAAGAGTATGAAGTAATTGTCCGGCAATACTTTTTTCAGACAGAACTGACGACGTGTCCCAAACATCATAGGCCAGTGCAGGTACCCAGCCAGCTTGTTCCAAAAAGCCAGCTGCGCCAGCGGAGAGTCCTGCCGCAAGTAACAAGATCATCCATGAGGTTGCATTAAAAAATTGCTTTAGTGGAATTTGAACTAATCCGGTATAGAGAAAATAGCCGGCAAGTGTGCCGGTTCCAATACCGAGTAAGCTGCCGCCAATGAGATTCGACGCATCTTGTCCACTCGCTGAGATCCCACTTAAAAACAACACGACTTCTGAGCCTTCGCGTAATACTGCCATACTTATTGCAAAAGTGAGGGCGTACATCGGAGCTTCACCGATGCTAACGTTGTTGCCGATAGCGGTCATGCGGGCGGAGAGTTCTTTGCCATGCTGTGCCATCCATATGTTGTGCCACGCCAGCATCAATACAGCGAGCAGCAGTACAATCGCATTAAAGGTTTCTTGCCCCATACCTTCAAATGACGCGGCAATGTGCTCCGCAGAAATAGCGACTGCAATTGCGCCGCCTAGTCCCGCTAATATGCCGGCCACTACCCACCAGCCGCGATTCAATAAGCCGCGAGTTGCAGCCATTACAATCGAAATAATTAATGCGGCTTCGAGTACTTCGCGAAAGACAATAACAGCGGAACTTAACACAGGATTTACTCCTACAACTCGTTTATAAATTTATAGCGTCGATCGCACAACTAGAGTGCCACAGAGCTATTACTTAACAATCAATTTACCTTTGGCAGTGGCTGCATTGAACTCACCAAAAAATTCATAGGTGCCGGGTTCTAATGGGCCAACGATGACGATACCGGTACTATTTCCGGCAATCACTTTTTCGCGATGCAGGGTATAACTCTCAAATTCTTCGGCTGTGGAGTCTTGATTTTGAACGTGCAGTTTTACTTTTTGGCCAGTAGGTATTACGGTTTCTGCTGGTTGGAAGAGATGATCTTTGATGATGATAGTAAATTCTGACTCCGCCACTGAGCTGAATGAAATACCTAGACAAAGTAGCAATAGCAGGCTTTTTAAAAATTCTAGGCTCAGAGTTGATGGTTGCATGGGGTAATACTCCTGAATAAAAAATACTGTAATGGCGTAATATTTCTAACAATTAGCGTAAGCAATTTAGCGGTCTCTAGTGTATTTATTGTACTAAAGCTGCTAATAATTAGTGTTCTTAATCTGTATCTTAGTCTAAATGATAATAATTCGTATTCTCTTATTATTCTAGTCTCAACGCAAAATATTTTTCTTAACTGGCTCTAAAATCTGCCGAAAACCTACAGAAATATTGAGTATTCAGCTTTTTATTGCGTCGGGGTAGGAAAGCTTAGCGCTAGGATCAGAGAGAAAGGAAGTATTTTAGAGCCATATATGTGTGCAACTTGATCTATCTCATGAAACTTCAATTTATCTTAACGCACCCGCAGGTTATTTGTTTTTGCCGTGAGGGCACAGCTTCAAATTTCTAGAATCAACTATAATCAACGTTATATCTAAGTATGATGGTGAGTTTTTTGTTTATAAATCGCGCTAAATTTATCGCTCTAATTTTTCTAGCTCTGATGAGTCAGTTTGCAATCGGCATGACTCCTGTGTTGAAGACCGGAAAAACCGCGGTTGATCTTGATGAGACTTCTGACGCGGTAAATCTTAGTCAATCCATTTGGTATCTCGAAGATAAGCCCTCTAATTTTGACCCGCACTTATTAAGTTCCAGCAACGACAATTCAAACTGGGCACCGAATCATAACGAAACCATTAATTTTGGCTATAGCGATTCCGCCTACTGGGTGACAACGTTACTGCGCAATTCCAGTGATGTGCCATTAGATCGTTTACTGGAAATTGCTTACAACGTGTTGGACTCCATTGATATTTATCTGATTGATGAAAACGAAATCATAGAGCACCATCAACTCGGCGATCTGCTACCTTTTAATGAGCGCGTTTATCAACATCGTAATTTTGTCTATCCCATTCATATCAATCCCAATCAATCTCGCCAGCTACTAATCAAGGTGAAAACCAGTACCTCGATGCAGATCCCTTTGATGCTGTGGAAGCCTGCAAGTTTTCATGCTAAGGACCAGATTGAGGTGTTGCATCTGGGTATTTATTACGGCGCCATGATTGTTATGGCGCTGTATAACCTTTTCATTTTTTATGTGGTGCGGACCAGCAACTATTTTTTCTATGTGATCTGGGTGTTCTGCATGGCGGGCTTTATGGCCTCACTCAACGGTATTGGTTATCAATACCTGTGGCCCCAAAGTCCGAACTGGAATGATCAGTCGATTGTTTTATTTCTCAGTTTGACGACAATGTTCGGCCTGATTTTCACCCATGAGTTTTTGAATCTTGGCGTGGAGCGGATTCTCATGGGCAAGTTAATAAAAGTGCTTAGTGTATGGAGTTTGTTGATAGCGATAGCTTCATTTTTTCTGCCATATGTTATTGCTATAAAATTGATTATTGTTACTTGCTTAATCGTGATTGGAATCATCCTTCCGGTCAGTATATTGCGGATTGTCGATGGCTACAGACCGGCACGATTCTACACGCTGGCTTGGTTTGTATTATTGGTGGGTAGTGCCGTGTTGGCCTTTAATAAATTCGGCGTGCTGCCGCGCAATATTTTCACCGAGAACGCTACACAGATTGGCTCTGCGTTAGAGGTCATGTTTTTATCTTTTGCGTTGGCTGATAGGCTTAATACAGAACGCCAATTGCGGGAAGCCGCGCAACAAGCTGTCTTGTTAGCACAGCAAGAATCTGTCGGCTCCATCATGCGTTATCAAGAACTTTACAATAATGCAGTGCAGGGGCTTTGTACGTTAAACGCGAGCGGTTTTTTTACCAGTGCAAATCCCAGCATGGCGAGAATACTAGGCATTAATTCGGCGGAGGAGTTGCTCACTGGCACTAATGATTTACCCAAACGATTAACAGACTTTTTTCCGTCGCTGGCGAGTGCATTTAAATGTGATATGAAGCAATTTCGTATCGAAGGACAGCAAGCCGAAGGTGATCACCAAGGAGTTCCCTACTGGGTATCAATTACCGCGCAGACGGTGCTCAATACAGACGGCAGTATTCGCTACATAGATTGTTCATTGATGGATATCACCAACGTAATAGAACGACAGCGCTTGTAGACTATTAAGATCCGTGTTCTTGCCGTTTATAGCGGAGATTAAAACAACTTGTATTCCTTGCGTAACAAAGCCAGTTCTTCATTGGTTTCACGCAGTCTTTTCGCTAATACGGCGGACACCAGGCGAAAAAATATTGAAAAGAAAGCATCCTGGTCAACTTGACTCATCTCATAAATGAGCACGGCGTCTATTGCCAAACACTGGACTTCTTGTGTTGCAACCAATGTAGCCGAGCGTTCGGATTCATCGATCAAGACCATTTCGCCAAAAATCTCGCCTTGTGTATTCAGCTCAGCAATCACTTCGCCTTCAACGATGACATTGGCTGAGCCCCGTAACAGAATATACACCCAAGGATCAAAGTCGCGTTGGTTGGTAATGATTTCGCCGTGTTGGTAACTGCGCAATCGACTGAGCGACAATAGTTTCGCGGCATAATCACCTTCGAGTTTATCGAGGACGGGAAGGTGAAGGTATTCTTTTAGCAGATCGGCCTGATCACCGAGATAATTGGTTTCTTCCATGATACGTAGCTCTTAAAATAAGTACTCTGAAATTATATTGGCTGCTCCTGGCCATTACTGGAGTTTAGTAGAGGGATTTGAGTTGAGTGAATTAAGTTAGCTAAGATTATTGAAGTGCGATTAACCGTTGTTCATTTTGACTGTTACACAAACATACTTAAGCTAAGTCCATTACCTTTAGGATAAATTTAAAATTATTTGCTTGCCTAGGTAATTTTAATTTAAGGTGTTTTTTCAAAACCAGCTGCATATTTGTAGGAAACTCCCATGCCCTTACACCCTAATTTACAAGTCATGCTTGATAGAATGAACTCCGCGGCAGAATCTGAGCTATCGGATAATAATATTCCCCGACAGCGACAGCAGATCAATAAAGTGCTTACGGATTCGTATCAAGCGATGTCGCAACCCGGTCCAGTTCTTGAAGAAGTGAAAGATATCACTATCGCCGGACCTTACGGTGAGATCCCCGTGCGCATCTATCGCAATGATCCCTTGGGCGATTTGCCCTGTTATCTACATATTCACGGCGGCGCCTGGTGGTTGGGAAATATCGAACATACGGATGCGCTCTGCCGGTTTATTGCCAAACAAGCCAATTGCCTGGTGATAAATATCGAGTATCGATTGGCGCCTGAATTTAAATTCCCGATTCCGCTGGAGGAGTGTTATTTTGTTGCGGACTGGTGTGAAAAGAATGCTCGTAGTTTAGGAATCGACGGCAGCAGAATTGCTATCGGCGGGAGCAGTGCGGGGGGTAATCTTGCTGCCGCAGTCTGTTTGTTGGCAAAAGATCGCGGTGGGCCAGAGATCATCTTTCAATGGCTCGATATACCCGCGACCGACGCCGTTAATCCCTATCCGTCACATGACGAAAACGCCCAGGGTTATTTTCTTACCACGGCAGCCATGCGGCAGGCCTGGCGTTTTTATCTCAGCGAGTCGGCCGACGCAAAAATACCTTATGCGTCGCCCATGTGTGCAGAGGATGTCGGTGGCTTACCAACGGCTTTAATCACCACGATGGAATATGATCCTTTGCGTGATGAAGGCGAGGCCTATGCCGAAAAACTCAAATCAGCTGGCGTCGCCTGTGAATTAATTCGTTATCCAGGGGTGATCCATGGTTCGCTGATGTACACGCGACTTATTCCCGAAGCGATGCAATGGCAAAATGAAATCATCGCGATCATTGCAAAGGGACTGAACCGGCGTTTCGGTTAGATCCATTGATGAAAAAAACAAAAGTCAGGTATGCAGCCAACAATAAATCGATTAAGCCACAAAATACCGGCCAATAATCCGGTATGCCTGGATTAATTAAAAAACTGTGATTGATTGCATCGTAGGCAGCATGACCGGCATAGCCTAGGATTAGCAAGCCTTGAACAATTCGATTTTTAAGAAATAGCGCCGCAAGTATGGCAATAGCGAAAAAAGGAATACCGTAGATTAATTCCTTGATAACGGCGGAGCTATCATTGATATAAAGCGCGAATCCAACACCAACCAACGGAAACATAGTTAAAATAAATGGATAGCCGGAAGCTTTTACCTCATTGCCCGACCAACGTGTTGTGACGATGATGAATAAAGTTAGGGTTATCGCGGCGATTATAGGCAGCATTACTGATTCCTTCTTTTAATTCTTTCAGTCTTATACTAGATGTGCAGTACATGCTGTGCCATACGCAAATTAGCTGTCAGTCATTTATCGCAATACTCTTACAATTCCCCGAGCTTTTCTGCTCTCATAGTGACCTTGTGTGAATGAAATGTTGGCCTATACTTCAGCAAGAAAAATCCTTGGATTGAAATAGAAATGGACTTAGCTTTATGGGTGAATCGTCGCTTAATTTAATTAGCGTTAATAAGCCGCAGCGGATAAATAGGCTAAAAAGAATAGCTCTTCTACGCATTTCATCACTCCTCACGCTTCCTATATGTTGCTTCAGTCACTCGCTTCTAGCGGCGCAAGATTTTCGATTCTCAGGTTTTATCACGGCAGCAGTCGCTATCACCGACAACGAAGAAACTTACCAAGGTTACAATAACGAAGTAAATTATGGCCATGATTCGATCTTTGGATTACAGATTGATAGACGCTTATCTAAAGATGTCCGCGTATCTGCTCAGTTGGTTGCCAATGATGCATCGGATTTTGATGCGGCAGCCGAATGGCTTTACATCCACTACCAAATTTCACCTACCCTCGAATTCAGGGCTGGCAGGCTAAGACTCCCGATTTACCAGGCTTCACAACATATTCATGTCGGCACATCTTATTTGTGGGTAGCTCCACCCCCTGAGGTATATGGCCAGGCGCCGTTTACCCGGTATCACGGTTTCGATCTCATTCACCGCACACAATTTGATGATGTAGTACTTGATGTGCAATTTTTTAGCGGCAGGGTCGAAGATGAATTTCGTTTCTTTGGCACTTATCTCACGGGTGAATCCAAGGAATTATACGGCATTAATTTTATTACCGAAGGTGACAACTTACGTACCCGAGTGACCTACGTAGATACTAACTTTCGGATCACTGCCACACCACCTTTGGAATTTTCTGTAAAGTTCATGACGGTAGGTTTGCAATACGAAATTGGTAATTGGGAAACCATGTTTGAGTGGGCTCGGCGCGATACCGATGCACTTCCTATTGGTTTATCGAGTGGTGCCTATCTGACAATTGCTCGATCCATCGGAGATTGGATGCCCTACGTGACCTACGCTTTTCAGGAATCGGATGATGATGTGCCGGCTGGTTTAAAGCCGAACACCAAATCTGTAACAGTAGGCTTGCGATTCGATGACGTTAATGGTCTGGTCTGGAAAGCAGATCTTCACCATGGCAAGGCGGAAGACGGCGAAGCAGGGCATTTTACTTTCGCCAATGCTACCAATCTGCCAGAAGATCCCACAGTTAATCTGCTGCGCCTTACCGTCAGCACAGTATTTTAGAGGTGACTTTGGTGAAACTCTTATTGGTAAAAATCATCTCGACATCTTCAGCTTTTATTGCGCTGTTCTTTTTAATCTGTAGCTCACTTTTATCAACGCGGGTAATTGCGACCGAGATTGCTATCGTCGTCAATCCCGGCAATTCGATAGAAGCACTTAATCAAGATGATGTGCGGCGCATATTTTTAGGCAAACTCAGGAATTTCGAGTCCGGCAAAAAGCTGCATGTCAGCAATTTACCGGATGATGCGCCGCTACGTGAGGAGTTTTACCAGCGTCTTACGGGACACTCGGCAAAAAAAGCTAAATCGCAATGGGCGGCTTATGCATTTTCGGGTTTGGTGGAGTTCCCGCAGGAATGTGCCAGCGAAGAAGATCTCATCAGTTGGGTGAATAAAAACGAAGAAGGCATTGGTTATATAAATGTCGAATCCGTGACAGACCGGGTGAAAGTTGTTTATCGTCTGGGGACTAATAACGATTAATCCCTCCGTACTCTTTTTTATAAGAGCACTCCGCCATTGACCTATTCTAAAATGGCCTTAGTATATGATCTTAGAAAAACCTGTATAATTTTTACCGACAATATCTACCGATCATAGCGAAAGGCTGAAGTAATGAATAAGATGCGAACATATTATCACTCCCTATTTTTTGTTGTCTTGATACTTTCACTGACATCGTCACTTTCTGGTTGCGGTGTAAACACAATCCCGACTTTAGATGAAAAAGTAAAATCGTCCTGGGCACAGGTCGAAAACCAATATCAACGGCGAGCTGATCTTATCCCTAATTTAGTCGCGACCGTCAAAGGTTATGCGGGCCACGAAAAAGATACATTGAGTGCCGTGGTGGAAGCGAGATCGAAGGTCGGTTCCATTCAAGTTGGCAGCGACATTCTGAATGATCCTGAAAAACTGCAAAAATTTGAAGCGGCTCAGGCGGAATTGGGCAGTGCACTAAAGCGCTTGTTGGTGGTGGCAGAGCGTTATCCTGATTTAAAAGCCAATCAAAATTTTCTCGCACTGCAGTCGCAATTAGAGGGGACAGAAAATCGTATTGCGATCGCACGGCGTGATTTTATCGCAGCGGTGGAGAAATTTAACACCGAGATTCGAACCTTCCCCGGAAAATTCTGGCATTCAATGCTCTACAGTGATTTAAAAATGAAAGAGACTTATAAAGCCACAGCTCCAGAAGCTGCACAAGCACCCAAAGTGAATTTTGAATGACGTTATTAAGCAAATACTCTCTGCAAAAGAAAGAGCCCAGAAATTATTTACGCCAGGTCGAGCAGTTATTACTTTTGCTGACCTGTCTTCTGCTGGCCGATATGGTATTTGGGGAAATGAGTTTCCCCAAGCTGTCGGGCCGAGTGGTTGATGAAGCGGGCTTGCTCAGTCCCCAAACCGAAGCCAAGCTCAGTCAACAGTTGCAAGCGTTGGAACAACAGACTGGGCATCAATTTGTAGTGGTCACGCTTAAATCTCTGCAGGATTATCCGATTGAAGAGTACGGCTATCAGCTAGGTCGACACTGGGCGGTGGGTAAAAAAGAAAAAGACGATGGCATACTTCTCATCGTGGCACCTAATGAACGCAAGGTTCGCATTGAGGTAGGTTATGGTTTGGAAGGCGTGATTACCGATGCCTTGTCCTCAAATATTGTTAATGCAGTTGTTTTGCCGGAGTTTAAGCGTTCGCGTGTCGAAGAAGGAATTATCCTGGGCACCGATGCTATTTTCGCTGCACTGGATGGCAAATATCAACTGAAGCCAACTCGGCAGCCTGCCAAATCCGGTAAATCCAGCAATATTATTCCGCTGGTGTTTATCTTGTTTATCATCTTGATGAATCTGTTTGGCGGCGGCGGGCGTAGACGTGGTTTTCACCGTGGCGGATTCTATGGCGGTTTTGGTGGCGGTGGTTTTTCCGGTGGAGGGTCATCAGGCAGCGGCGGCTTTTCCGGTGGCGGGGGAAGTTTTGGCGGCGGCGGTGCATCAGGGAGTTGGTAATGGCACTTGTACATGAAAAAGAATTCGATGAAATTAGCGCGGCGATTGCCGAAGTTGAACGGCACACCGACGCTGAATTAGTCGCTGTACTGGCGGCTAAAAGTGATGACTATCGCTACATTCCAACACTCTGGGCAGCCTTATTGGCCTTGGCTTTGCCGTTTCTCTTGGCGATGACACCTTATTGGTTGGACGCTTATCACATTGCTGTTTTGCAATTGTCAGCGTTTGCGATAATCGCGCTGTTGTTTCGCTGGCCCCCATTGCTGGTTAGGTTGATTCCTAAAAATGTGCGGTTTTGGCGTGCTTCGAATTTAGCGCGTCGCCAGTTTTTAGAAAACAATCTGCACTATACAAGAGGCGAGACAGGCATGTTAATCTTCGTCTCTGAGCTCGAACGTTATGTAGAAATCATCGCCGATCGAGGCATTGATCAGCAAGTCCAAACGGAGCAATGGCAATCGATTGTTGATTCGTTGGTGAGTGAAATTAAAAAAGGTAGAACCAAAGAGGGATTAAAAGCCTGTATCCAATCTTGCGGGGAACTCCTCATCAAGCATGTGCCCGTAACCGACCAAAAAAATGAATTACCGAATCATCTGGTGGTGCTTTAAAACTGAATGCGACGTGCAACAGGACAATGTTCGGATAAGAATAAGGGGGGCTGTGCTTACCTTAACATTGTTCTTAGAGCGTCTAACTCAATGAAACAATTCTGCATTGATCGTCATTCCCGCGAAGGCGGGAATCCAGTTATGCAGGCATTACGATACTAGATTCCCGCCTTCGCGGGAATGACGGTGAAGTTAGGTTTATTTTGTTAGATGCTTTTAACCTTAATTTTGTTAAACACTCTAAATAAATACTGGTGAGCTGCACTTTGCTCTCATTAACTTTTATTTTTCCTTTACAGTCTAGAATGACTATTCTAATTTTTATTGGTACT
>OBEQ012283249.1_pt1 | contig 11144 bp, 9 predicted proteins | sample 1670901 | NCBI WGS metagenome assembly OBEQ01 (sample SAMEA104232315, study PRJEB22302) | groundwater metagenome | biome: forest; feature: aquifer; material: groundwater | place: USA | collected 2011-08-07 | depth 5.4 m | reverse complement strand
CCCGAGCGGCGGCGGCCAATATTGTGCCCACATCTACCGGAGCGGCGATTGCCACGACCGAAGTCATTCCCCAACTCAAGGGTCTGTTTGATGGCATTTCACTGCGAGTCCCCATAATTACCGGGTCTATTTCTGATTTTGTCTTTGTCACCAAAAATAAAGTCACTCGCGAAGAAATAAATCAGGCCTTTGTCCAAGCCAAAGACAGTCCTATTTATAAAGGGATATTGGGGGTGTCGGGATACGATGGCATACCGGAGCACTTAGTCTCCTCGGACATTATTGGCACGACTTACAGTGCCATTGTTGATCCCGAGTTTACCCAGGTCATTGATGGGGATTTAGTTAAAGTCTTGGCCTGGTATGACAACGAATGGGCCTATGTCAACCGTCTAGTAGAACAAGCGGTTCGGGTAAGTCAAACATTACATGAAAGTTCAGCGCCCACTGATCTGTTGACTGCCAGCTTTACCTGATGATATTATTCCCGAATGAGAGTGGAGACTCTGGGTGAGCAGTTAGCAGGTGAAATGGAAAGTGCTGATGATTGTGACAAATCGGCTAGAGCCCATTTGCAAATAGCAGATGAGTTTGGTCAGAATGAATGGGGAGATTTTGCCAGACGCACAGCTGACCTCATGTCTGATCGAGCAGGAGTGGCTAGAAGGGAAGCTGGGAAACTGATGGGAATCTTATTTCGGAATGAGGGAATTGGTTTGTAGGCTATACTGAGAGAGTGGAAATAATACCTGCAATTTTAACTAGCGATGTTAAAGAATTAGATGATCTGTTGCGGCAAATTAGGGATAGTAAGAAATTTGACCGGGTGCAAATCGATTTTATTGATGGAGAGTATGCTACCAATAAAACCTTTAAACCGATGGAAGTAGATGTGGTTCCCTATACCCCTTTGAAATTTGATGCCCATTTAATGGTCACCGAAAACTATATTATTGAGTGGTCAGTCATGGCTCAAAAATTTGGTTTTGACAGAATCATTGCCCAACTAGAAAGTATTTCCCGCCCCCAAGACTTTACTAGTTTAGCTCTCGATTATCATTCTCCAGTTGCAGCGATAAGGAAGTATTTACCTAAATTAGAATTAGTAGTAGTGATGGCAGTCGAACCGGGTTTTGGCGGTCAACATTTTGTCGAGGCTGTTAAACAAGATATTCAGGATTTAGTTAAACTGCGCCAAGAAAGGCATTTTGCATACCGCATTTGTGTCGATGGGGGAATAGAACAAGAGCATTTACAAATGCTCCAAGATTTGGGAGTAGATGAGGTAGCTGTGGGTGCGAAGCGAGTGATATCATGGTAATTAATGCCCGATAACCCTGCGGAAAAGATCATTAAAACGGTATCTTGCTTGGGTTTTGCTGATGCTGGACCGGATGACCCCTTGTTTAAAGAGGCCTATGGAGTGGGCCAAGCCTTGGCCCAAGCTGGGTATATTGTGGCTAATGGTGGTGGCCCGGGAGTGATGCGGGCCACCACTGAAGGGGCTAAAGCAGCCAATGGTCATGTAGTGGGAGTAACTTTTTATCCCAGAGATGTGGCAAATTTTGAAGGCCGAGATCAAAATAATCATTTTGATGAAGAGATTAAAGCCACTAATTATTTGGAAAGAACCTTAAAACTTTTGGAAGTAGGCCAAGCCTATGTCATTTTTAAAGGTGGGACAGGAACTATCTCTGAGTTTGGTATGGCTTGGGGACTAGCCCGATTGTATTTTGGTCATCACAAACCCTTAATTTTATTTGGCAAGTTTTGGGAAAATATTATGGCCGCTTTTATGGCCAACATGCGTATGCGCCCAGAAGAGTTTCAAGTCTACCGCGTCTGTGCTACTCCAGAAGAGGTAGTTAAATCTTTAGAGATTTTTGAGTATATGTTGCAACACGATCACAAAGTTTTTAACAAAGAAGAAAAAGCCTTTCAAATATGAACATAACTGATGATCAGGTGCGACAATTAGAGTTGAAGGCTAATGCAATTCGCCAAGATATTATCAAAATGCTTCTGGAGGCTGGGTCGGGGCATTCGGCCGGACCTTTGGGAATGGCAGATGTATTTACCGCCTTTTATTTCCACATTTTAAATCATAAACCTGCTGATCCCTTTTGGCCGCAGCGAGATCGATTAATTTTATCTAATGGCCACATTTGCCCGGTGCGCTATGCCACCATGGCCCATTCTGGCTATTTTCCTAGGGAGGAATTATTAACCTTAAGAAAACTCGGTAGTCGGCTCCAAGGCCATCCGGAAAGATTAAGACTGCCCGGAGTAGAAACTACTTCTGGACCACTTGGCTCTGGTTTGTCGCAAGCTTCGGGCTATGCTTATGCAGCCAGAATTGATGAGCGAAAATTTCGGGTATATTGTTTTTGCTCCGACGGGGAACACGAAGCGGGTAATCATTGGGAAGCAGTAATGTTTGCTGGGAAAAATAAACTCACTAACTTAACCGCTGTAGTGGACCGCAATAATATTCAAATTGATGGCTATACCGAAGACATAATGCCCTTAGAACCATTAGTGGAGAAATATAAGGCTTTTAATTGGCATGTCTTGGAAATTGACGGTCACAACATGCGCGAAATTGTGGCCGCCGTTGACCAAGCAAAAGCGATTCATGACCGACCTACAGTAATTATTGCTCATACTATCCCTGGAAAAGGTGTGGAGTTTATGGAAAATCTCCCCGAGTGGCATGGAAAACCGCCTAATGTAGGTGAGGCGATTGAGGCATTAGCAGAGCTGCGGACCTTAGCCGGTCGTATTCAAAGTGAACATGAATAATCTCAATCCTAAATTGTTTGATGAAGATGTGGAAAAAGTCCCTACTCGTAAAGGCTATGGGGAAGGATTAGTGATTGCAGGTGATGAGGATGAACAAGTAGTGGTGTTATGTGCAGATTTAACTGAATCCACTCAGTCTATTTTTTTTAAGGACAAATTTCCCAAGCGCTTTGTAGAAGTAGGAGTGGCCGAGCAAAACTTAGCTACTCTAGCGGCGGGGATGGCTAACTACGGCAAGATCCCTTTTATTAGTTCCTACGCCGCTTTCTCACCCGGACGCAATTGGGAACAAATCAGAACTACTATTGCTTTAAATGACTTACCGGTCAAAATTGCTGGAGCCCATGCGGGCATTTCCGTCGGTCCCGATGGGGCAACGCATCAACAGTTAGAAGACCTGGCTATCATGCGAGCCATGCCCAACATGACAGTTATTGCCCCCTGTGATGTACACCAAAGTCGTCAAGCTACAGTGGCAGCGGCTAAAACTCTTCACCCGGTATATCTGCGCTTTGCTCGGGAGAAAACTCCGGTTATTACGACTGCTGATACTCCCTTTGCCATAGGCAAGGCCCAAGTTTTTTGGTCCAGCAAGACTCCTCAAGTAGCCATTATCGCTTGTGGGCCTTTAGTATATGAAGCCTTAGTTGCGGCCCAGGAGTTAGAGAAAAGTCAGATTCAGTCCCTAGTTATTAATTGCCATACTCTAAAACCTCTAGATGAGGGGGAAGTAATTAAAGCGGCTAAACAAACTGGCTGTGTGGTGACAGTTGAAGAGCACCAAATCACCGGTGGTTTAGGGTCGGCTGTGGCCGAAGTCTTGGCAAGAAATTATCCCACCCCTGTAGAATTTATAGGCATGCCCAACTCTTTTGGCGAGTCTGGTCAGCCTGATGAGTTATTAAACAAATACGGTATGAAAGCAGAACACATTATTGCCGCTGCCAAAAAAGCCATAATGCGCAAGAATGCCTAATTGCTAAATGAGCCTGTATTGACTATATTAATAGTACACAAAAGGTGGTGATCATTAGTGGCAACTAAAAAAACAACCAAAACTAAAGATTCAGATTCTATGTCTATGGCATCTTTACCCCTACCTCGTCCAGGAGGAGAACTGTGGGCAACTGTTGGCTGGGCGCTGCTGCTCTTAGGAGGACTAGCCCATATGCTACCGGAACAAATGGCTCCACTTTTGAAATGGTCAATGTATGGAGTATCGGTCCAAATGGTAGTCGGTATAGTTTCAGTAGTTTTAGCTTTGTACTATTTGTTAGGAGAATAAGTAATGGATACTAATCTGCCCGACGTAGCCAAAAGTTTAGTGGCTGATGGTCATGGAGTGTTTGCGGCTGATGCCAGTCCCAAGACTTTAGGCATGCGGGCTCAAGAAGTTGGCTTGAATTTAGACACGCTAGAGGCCAGGTTGGCATATCGGGCCATGACTTTGGCTACTAATGGATTAGGCCAATATATTGGGGGAATAATTTTGCACCAAGAGGCATTAAGTTTAATTCCCCAACTAGTCAAACAAAATATCCTCCCCGGAGTCAAGGTGGATCAAGGCACAGTCGAAATGGCTCCCGGATCAGTCGAAAAAGTGACTCAAGGCTTAGAAGATTTAGCTCCCAGACTGCAAACTTACCATGACCAGGGAGCCAAATTTACTAAATGGCGAGCGGTGATCGTCATTGGAACCCAAACCCCGACCGTGGCTGCCATTACTAAAAATGCCGTTGATTTAGCCAAATTCGCCAAATTATCCCAGCAAGCAGGATTAGTCCCCATTGTCGAACCAGAAGTATTAATGGAGGGTAATCATACTCTGGAGAGATGTAAAGAAGTTACTCAGCAAGTGGGTCAAGCAGTATTTATCCAGCTGCAAAACCACCAAGTAGATATTACCGCTATGTTGTACAAACCCAACATGGTAGTGGCAGGCAGAGATTGTCCGCAGCAGCAATTATCCGAAGTAGCTAAACAAACCGTCCAAGTAATGAAAAGTTTTGTCCCCACTCACTTGCCCGGAATAGTTTTTCTCTCCGGGGGTCAGGAAGCAATTTTGGCGACTGTGCGCTTGAATGAAATTGCCCAGGTGGGTACTGGTGCTCCTTGGCAGTGGAGCTTTTCTTTTGAACGAGCTTTGGAAGGACCGGCGATGCATGTCTGGCGGGGTAAAACGGAAAACGAAGCGGCAGCGCAAAAGGTATTATTGCATCGGGCCAGATGTAATAGTTTAGCGAGTCTTGGGCATTATAACGCAGGAGTAGAGCATGAAATATGATTTGTTGAGTTTAGGCCCAGCGCGGATGGACGTGTTTGTGCGCTTGCCGGAAGACGAAATTGAGGAAGTATGTAGTATCGACCAAAAACGGTGCATGATTGAACTGGGATTTGGCGAGAAAATTGCCGTTAAAGGGATATCTTTTGCAGTCGGGGGGAATACTGGCAATATTGCAGTGGGATTATCCCGACTGGGATTAAAAGTGGCCATGGTGGGAACTATGGGCGGGGAATGGACCGATCGTCAAGCATTGGCCATATTGCAAAAAGAAGGAGTAGATACAACTTTTGTCAAAATAGATCCGGGCAAGTTTGGTTTTGGGGTGGTGATTAATTACCAAGGTGAACGGACGATTTTGTCCTACTATCCCGAATCCACCAATAGTTTTCCCCAAGACCCTAGCTTACAGGCTGACTGGATCTACTTAACTACCGCCGGAGCTACCTTTGAAGATTTTTACCATCAAGCCGTGGATTGGGCTACTACTCATAATGCCAAGATTGGTTTTAACCCCGGTTCCAGACAACTCAAAGCCGGTCGGGAAGCCATAATGTTTGCCTTGGCTAAAACTGAAGTCTTGTTTCTCAACCGGGAAGAAGCGGCTAAATTATTAGACCTACCGGTTGACGATGTCAAAAAATTGCTCGCTGGCTTGCGGAGCATGGGGCCTAAAATTGCCGTAGTCACTGATGGCCCCGGAGGCACTTACTGTAGTGATGGTCAAAAGAATATATTCATGCCCATAGTAGATGCGCCAGTAGTAGAAAGAACTGGAGCCGGGGATGCTTTTGGCTCGGGATTTTTGGCAGCTTACATCAAAGGTCAGCCCTTAGAGGAGTGTCTCAAATGGGGGACAGTAAATAGTGCCGCAAAGTTGGGGTTTATTGGCCCCCAAGCCGGCCTATTGCATCCTGATCAAATGACCGAATGGCTCAAAAAAGCTGAGTCTGTTACAGTAAAAAGCATATGAAGATTTTTGTCACCAGAAAAGTTCCCTTCTGGGAGGAAGAAGTAAAACCTTTAGTCACTGCTGGCTATGAGATTGTAGTTAGGACTAAAAACTCAGCCATCACAACTGACGAATTAACGACTGAGTTGGCCAAAGGTTATGACGGGTTACTGACTTTGTTGACTGACAAAATTACTGCACCAGTTTTAGACGCCGATAAAAACAAACAGTTAAAAGTGATTGCTAACTATGCGGTGGGTTTTGACAACATTGATGTGGCCGCTTGCAAGACGAGGCAGATTATAGTTACCAATACCCCTTCCGAAGCAGTTAATGAAAGTGTAGCCGAAATGGCGTGGACATTAATGCTGGCATTGTCCCGTCGGTTAGGCGAGGCGAGTCGCTTTATGGAAAATGCGGCCTATACTGGTTGGGAGCCAGATATTTTTATCGGAGAAGATATGAAGGGCAAAACTTTAGGCATCGTGGGTATGGGGCGGATTGGTAGTATGGTAGCCCGGCGGGCAAGTGGGTTTGATATGAAAGTGATGTATTTTGCTCGCAAACCTTTAGAGGGGGTAAATTTTGAATACACTTCAGAGTTGGCCAGGTTATTAAAATCAGCTGACTATGTGACTTTACATGTCCCCTTAACGGCTGAAACTACCCATTTAATTAATGGCAAAAATTTACCTTTATTCAAAAAGTCAGCTTACTTGGTCAATACCGCTCGGGGACCGGTAGTTAATGAGGCTGAAGTGGCCGAAGCCTTGCGAGCCGGGATGTTAGCTGGTTATGGGGCCGATGTGTTAGAAAATGAACCTCATCCCCATCCCGAGCTATTACAAATGGAGAATGTGCTCTTAACCCCCCATATTGCCTCAGCTACTGCCACAGCTCGCCAAGATATGACGCGAATTGCTGTCGCCAATTTGCAGGCTGGGTTGTCTGGCCAACAGCCACCAAACATGGTACAGTAACTCCCACCATGCCCGACTTCGTACGCCCCTTAAACTTGAAAAAACCCGTGGTCAACCGCAAGCTGATTGCTTGGGGTTTTATCTTGACAGGTCTAATTAGTATCGGTGGCTGGGCTGTGGGCCGTTTCCATACCCAATCCAGTGCTAGTTCCAAAAAAGATGTGGCTGTGGAAAAAGAGTCAGGAAATAGTTGGTGGGGCCCGGTCAAAATCTCGTTCACCATTACTCCACCCACTCCCAATCCAGTTGGTCAAGCAGTGATTAGTAAATTACAGGCGCAACTGGGAGAAGACAGTGGTAGTTATGGCATTTATGTCTATCGCTTATCTGACAAAGTTGGCTATGGCCTCAACGCCGACCATCCCTTTCCCGCCACCTCGATTATGAAAGTGCCGATTATGGTAGCCACCTATCGCCAAGTTGAGTCAGGTCAAATTAATTTGGTAGATGTCCAAGATGACTTGGAAGCAATAGGCATTAAGTCGGATAATGATGCTCCAGTCGCCTTAACTAACTTGGTCGGCCGAGATTTTATACACCAGACAATTAATGATCTGGGTATGGCGCATAGTGACTTTGATCAAAATCTGACCACCGCCTTTGATTTAGGCGTGATGTGGAAAAATTTGTACGATGGTAAATTAATTTCCCCAGAGCATTGGCAACAAATGCAAAAGTTTCTGACCGGTTCATTTTTTGAAGATCGGATCCCCGCGGGAGTTCCCAGTGAGGTCACAGTGGTGCATAAAGTGGGGACCGACTTAGACAAATGGGCTGATTCCGGCATAGTCCTGACCGCCAAGCCATTTGTGATTTCAATTCTCAACGATCAAGTTGACCAAATTGCCGCCAAAGACCTGGTGCCCCAATTGGTGCAAACTATCTATGCAGCAGAAACCGCAACCCAATAACCATGGCAATTAGAGCCGATAAAACAATTATCAACAGCAAAGTATTTTTAAAGTTGGTGTGCATTAAGGGGTAGCAATACCTTGAAGAATTTTATCACGCTCTTCCTGGTCTTTTTTGGCCCTGTCTTCTAAGTATTTTTTAACAGATTCCTCAGAGCAAGCCTTTTTAGGTTCGGTGCTCGGAATAAAGTATTCAGTTTTGGTGGGACAACCAGGGCAGGCTAGCTCGCCAGTGATGGTGCATACGTTAGCCTGGACTAGGTCTTGGGGGGGAGTAAAGCCAGGGGGCGGATTGGCCTTAACCAACTCGTTAAAGATTCTTCTCCAAATGGGTGAGGCTCCAGTTACCCCTGAGGCGACATAGCTCATGGGGGTGTTGTCATTGTTACCCACCCACACAGCGACTAGGCGATTAGCGGTGTAACCAATAGTCCAATTGTCGCGTAAATTATTCGTTGTCCCAGTTTTAACCGCTACTCCGGGTAAATTTAGATCGGAGTTGGGACCAAAGGCGGGGGTACGGGCGGCATTATCTGACAAGATATTGGAGATTAAGAAAGCCACTCGGGGATCGAGGACTTTTTGAGCTGCGCAGTGAGTAATCTCCGTGGCCGCCTCGGCGGCTTCCACTGTGGTAATCAGTTGCAAGTGGCTAATGGGTTGCGGACAGCGAAACTCTTCTACCATTCGGCCCTGGGCGTCACGCCCCTGGAATATGGGATGTAAATCTACTCGTAAACCGTCGTTGGCAAAGGTGCCGTAAGCCACAGCCATATCGGCCATAGTGACCTCCCCGCCGCCTAAGGTTAAAGACAGGCCAAAGCGATTAGTTTCATTCCAGGTACTGATGCCCATTTGTTGGCCTAAATTGATCATATTGGCTACGCCATTGGCGGCTAAAACTTTGACCGCCGGAATGTTGTAGGAAGAAGCCAGAGCGGTGCGTAAAGTCACCCGGCCATGGTATTTACCGTCGTAGTTAACTGGGGTGTAATCGGGCTGACCACTAACTTTATAAGTAACGGGTAAGTCGTCGATGGTGGAGGCGGGGGTAAAGTTGTGGCTAAAAGCGAAAGCATAGTTAATCGGTTTAATTGAGGAGCCGGGTTGGCGGGGCCGCAGTGGGACATTAACATTGCCATCATGGGCGGTGTCAAAGTAATCGCGAGATCCCACCATTGCCAATATCTCGCCTGTCTGTGGGTTAGTCACCATAGCGGCGCCATTGGAAATTCTTAAGTAGGCTACTTTGTTGACTTCTTCGGTCACTGCACTTTGGGCCAGCTCTTGGGTGACTAGGTCTAAGCTGGTGATAACGTCTAAACCGCCGTGTTCTAATACCTCAGAGCCGTATTTTTGGGCCAATATTTCTCGCACGTACATGACAAAGTGGGGAGCCAAAATATTAGTGGCCGGGAGAGCAAATTTTAATTCTTGGCCACTGGCAGCTGCGGCTTCAGCCCAGGAAATATAGCCTTCAGACACCATGCGTTGCAGCACTTCTTGCTGTCTTTTTTTGGCTAGTTCTGGATGAGTGCCAAAAGGTGAATAGGTGGTGGGCGAAGCAGGTAGTCCGGCCAAGACTGCGCTTTGAGCTAAATCTAAATCCTTAACAGACTTACCAAAGTAAGTTTGAGCTGCTTCTTCCACCCCATAGGCTGCCCCGCCAAAACCCACCCGATTTAAGTACAGCTCTAAAATTTGGTCCTTGGAAAATTTACTTTCCACTTCAATGGCTAGGACTAATTCCCGCAATTTACGCCGCAGGGTTTGTTCGGGAGACAATAGAGCGGTTTTGACTAATTGCTGGGTAATGGTGGAGCCGCCTTCGACAGTTTGTCCCGATTCAATATTTTTTCTTAAAGCCCGCAGCATTCCCCGGAGGGAAAAGCCAGAGTGGCTATAAAACTCAGCGTCTTCAATAGCGATGGTGGCTTGGCGCAGAGCCAGGGGCATATCGGACAACTTGACCAAGGTGCGATTTTGCTGGCTGTAGACTTTATATAATTCAGTTCCGTTGCGATCGCGAATGTGGCTGGTTAGAGGCGGAGTCTGGGTAGACAGTGAATCAATAGGAGGTAGGTCTTTAAAGATATAAATATAAACACTTATCCCTAGACCAACTACTATGAATAGTTGCAGCAGTCGCCAGTAGTAGGTAAATCGGAAGAGAGGCAAGCGAGGTGGGTGGAGAGTGGAGACAAAATGAATAGCTGGATAAATTGATTTTAAGAAGTTTTTTAAGTGGGTAGAAGAAGATTGGTAAATGATAACTGGTTGAGAAGTTTTCTTGACTTTGAAGCGGTGGGGCAAAAATAGAACTGAAAGTAGGCCATAAATTGGCCTACCAATGGCAATCAGAATAAATCTGATGAGTCTCATTTATACATACAGGAGTTTAATTATTTAAAGAGCAGGCCCGGCTTGGCCTGGATTATATTACCCCGCCTTGAAAATGAAAGATGGAAGTAATAAGATCTGATCGTGTTTGAGAAACTTAGGAAATTACCACCAGAAGCTTTAGAAGCTTTGGACTACTTTACACCCAGTGAATTAGAAGAACGCTTAGCATTAGATGGTTATACCAAAAGAATGGCAACTCGAGTAATGAACGGATTTAAAATTGGGGAAGGATATAGAAGTATTAGAGAAGTAGTTGAACTTCCAGATAACGAATTATATCGCGGGGGTTGGACAGGACAAAAAAGCTTTAAGGCTATAGAACAAGCAATAATCAATCTTTTAAGATCTGGTACTCGAATTGATTAATTTCTTATAGCTCGGCCGTGACTATCAAGTTTAATTACATCGGCTTCGCCATAACCTCCGGCACAGTCTAAACACAACATGGTTCCTAATGGGTCAAATAGCACGGCGTGGTTTTGATTTTCTACATCTCCGGGTGTATCGGTTATTTGTTTAGTGCTAGCTGGGGCTTGAGTGGGTTTATAGATAGGAATATCTCGGTGCTGAATGTCTTGGACATCGGGAATAGTACCTTTCAAGAAATATTCATACCGGGGGGCACAATCAGGTGTAGGTGGATCCGGAGCTCGGTAACCAGAGAGAGAACAAACAGTAGTTCCCACTACTTCAGCCGGTTGTACTGGCCATTTTTGGGGTTGGTCTTTTAAGGTAAAAGTCATGATTTTATTCCAAATCGGCGAGGCTCCAGTGACCCCTGAAGCCACAGCACTCATGGGTGTGTTGTCATTGTT
>OBEQ011185761.1_pt1 | contig 11147 bp, 9 predicted proteins | sample 1670901 | NCBI WGS metagenome assembly OBEQ01 (sample SAMEA104232315, study PRJEB22302) | groundwater metagenome | biome: forest; feature: aquifer; material: groundwater | place: USA | collected 2011-08-07 | depth 5.4 m | reverse complement strand
GCGGAGCTGTCGATGCGTGGCGCCGTCAGCCGCGCCGAGCGCCACGAGATTCTCGTTCGATCGATCGGGTCGGTGACCAAGCCGCTGCGGTTCTCGCTGTTGATCATCCTCGCGTCGTTCCTGCCGGTGTTCTTCCTCGAGGAGCGCGAGGGACGTCTCTTCAATCCGCTGGCGTACAGCAAGACGTTCGCGATGGCGTTCTCGACCGTGCTGACCATCGCGCTGCTGCCGCCGCTGGTCGTCTGGATATTCAGGCGCGAGACGGTCGCGCGGCGGAATTTCCAGGAGAGCGTCGCCGTCCGTGCGTACCGCTCGGCGCTGGGCGCCGCGATCCACTATCGCTACGTGTTCACCGTGGCCGGCCTGACATTGTTAATCCCCGCGGCCGTGCTGCTCTCGCGCTTTCCCAAGGATTTTCTCCCCGACATCGACGAGGGCGCCATTCTCTACATGCCGACGACGCTGCCGGGGCTGCCCAATCGCGAAGCCGGCTGGATCGTCCAGCAGATGGACAAGAAGCTGAAAGCGTTCCCCGAGGTGGAGCGCGTGTTCGGCAAGATCGGCCGCGCCGATACGTCCACCGACCCGGCGCCGCTGACGATGATCGAGACCACCGTGCTGCTGAAGCCGAAGTCGGCGTGGCGCAGGGGGATGACGAAGGACAAGCTCGTCGCCGAGATGGACAAGTCGGCGGAAACGCTCGGTTACGTGAACGCCTGGGTGCAGCCGGTCCGCGGCCGCGTGATGATGCAGAGCACGGGCATCCAGACGCCCGTCGGCATCAAGGTGAAGGGACCGGAGGTCGAGGTCGTCGAACAGATCTCACAGCAAATCGAACAGCTGCTGCGCGGCCTGCCGGGAACCAAGTCGGTGATCGCGGAGCGGATCTCGGAAGGCTATTACGTCGACGTGCAGAACGACCTGAACCGGATGGCGACCCATGGCGTCACCGTTGACGAGGCGATGGCCACCGTGCGCTATGCCATCGGCGGCGACAACATCGTCGGCGTGAAGCAGTCGGGAGACGCGGTCGTGCCGCTGAGCGTGCAGTACTCGCCGGAGTACATCGACACGCTCGACAAGATCAAGAAGACGCCGGTGGTGACCGCGGACGGCCGTGCGGTGCCGCTCGGCGACATCGCGGACGTCGCCGTGCGAAAGATGCCGGAGATGATTCGCAACGACAACGGCAATCTCGCCGGATACATCTACGTCGATCTGCGCGATGTCACCGCGCCCGATTACGTCGATCGCGCGCGGGCGCTCCTCGCGAGCAACGTCACGCTGCCGACCGGTTACTCCATCGAGTGGACGGGGGACTATCAGTACGCCGCTGCCGCGCGCGCGCGCCTTCGCATCATCGTTCCGATTACGCTGCTGATCATCTTCGGGTTGCTGATTGTGGCGTTCCGCTCGGTCAGCGAGAGCATTCTCATCCTGCTGTCGGTGCCGTTCGCGATGGTCGGCGGCGTGTTCCTGCAGTGGCTGCTCGGCTACGCGATGACGACCGCCGTGATCGTCGGCTACATCTCGCTGTTTGCCGTGGCGGTGCAGACCGGCATCATCATGGTGATCTTCATCCGGCAGGCGCTCGACCATCGGAAGGAAGGGCAGTCTTACATCGACGCGGTCATCGACGGCTCGGCGACGCGCCTGCGCCCCAAGCTGATGACCGTGGCGGCCATCGTGCTGTCGCTCATCCCCGTGATGGTCTCGAACGGCGCGGGCATGGAGATCATGAAGCCGATCGCGGCGCCGAGCATCGGCGGTATGGTGACCTCGAGCCTCCACGTGCTGTTCATGACGCCGTGCCTCTTCGTCATCGCCGAGGACGTGCGGAGGGTGTGGGAGCGGCGCGCCGAGCGGCGACGGAAGGCCGCATAGAACATGAGGGGTTCATTGACACGCATCGGAGTGATCGTCGCCATCCTCGCATCTGGCATCGCCGCGTGCGGCGGTGGACAGAACTCGAAACCGCTCAACGAGCTTCAGCGTGCGCACGCCGGATCGCTGGATGTCGTCATGCTGTCTGAGGCCGACACTCTACGCCAGGGAAAGGACATCGTCGTTCTCGAGTTCAGAAACGCGGCAGCCAAGCCAGTCGACGTCGGCGCGGTCAAGGTCAATGCGACGATGACGATGCCTGGGATGGCGCCGATGTTCGGCGACGGCGCGGTTACGCCGACGGCGACGAAAGGGCGATACGATGTGGCCACTGACCTGGACATGGCGGGCACCTGGCGATTCAGCGTGACCTGGGACGGCCCCGCCGGCAAAGGGACCGTCTCGATGCCAGCCACCGCGCGGTGATTCACACTTATAATTTGCGCGTGATCGTGTCCTCTCGCCGGCGCCCGGTTCTCGCCTCGATGCTGATGGCGGCGACCGTCTTCGCGGCGATCCTGCCGCCGTCGCATATTCATATCGGCGCCGATCCCGACGACCACGATCACGCGGCAGCCGTCGAGCATTCGCATTGGGCGCCTCACCACGGCTCGCGCTCCGCGTTCGATGACGACGAGGGGCGGGTGCTGTTCGTGGATCATCCGGCGCTCGTCGGCGCGGCCCACGGCCACGTCGCGCATCCGCAGGCCAGCGTCGTCGCGGTGCTTATCCCGGTGTCCACGCAGGCCTTCACCGTCAGCGGTCAACGTCTCGCGGGCAACGCTCCGCGCGACGGACCCGCGCTCGCCGTCCCGACCCTCCGCGGCCCTCCGCTCGTCCTCTAGGACGACTCAGTCTTTCTCTGTCTTCAAAACAGTTCAAGAGGGGTGTCATGGGTTTACGACTCACAAGAGGGGTGTGCCGTCTGGTAGCGCTTGTGCTCGCGGCAGGCTCGATGAGCGCCGCACCGGCGTACGCGCACCATGAGGCGCTGTTCGGACCACAATCATCCGCAGCATTGACGGCGCCTCAATTCCTGTCCATCCAGGTGTTCGACACGGAGCGCGGCAAAGGAACCGACAAAACGCATTCGACGACAACCGTGTTCAGCGGCGGCGTCAAACCGTTTCGCGTACCGGTATCGCTGTCGTTTGTCGTGCCGTTTTCCGTTGAAACGATTCCGGGGGGTGGACGCAGGCGTGGCCTTGAAGACTCGCTCGTTGCCGCTCGATACCGCGTGGAAACGGAGCGGCTGTCGCATGCGCTAGGCGTCGACGAGAGCTACGTAATGGGTGTGGCCGGCGTGGAGCTGCCTACGGGTTCGATGGATCACCCGGCTGGCCACGGAAGCGCGGGCGCCATCGCGGCCGGGATGCTGAGCGTTGAGAAGCACCCACTTGCGCTCATTGCCTACACCTATATTCACAGGCCTGGCGCATACCACGGCGATCGCGCCAGCGGCAATGTGTTCGCGGGCGGCGGCGTTGCCTGGACGCCAATCGACGACGAAGACCACGGAAAGCTCTTCAGCCTTCAGCTCGGTGCATCACACGAAACGACGAGCAGGGAACACGCAGTGGGAGCGTCGGTCGACCTCACCGGTGGGAGAGGAACGTTCGTGCATCCTACGGTGGTATTCGACATCGGCACGCACGTGCAGATCTTCAACCTGCTGTCGCTGCCGGTCTCGCAGGACTGGCGCGACCCGAACGATCGACAGCGTTTCCGGTTCGGCAGCGGCGCGATCTTCAAGCTCTGAGCGGAGAACGTTATGAAAACCGTTTACTGGTTGTTCGTCGTCAGCGTGGCGCTCTTCATCAGCGGCATCGCGTTCATCATCGCGGGCGCGCGAAGCACGGACGCGGCGACGCCCGCCGCGGCGCCGATCGAGACAACGCCGGTCGCCAGCATCAAGCAGATCATGATCGGCATCACCAATCCCGCGGCGTATGTCGTCTACGAAGCGGTCGGCACGAAGTCGACGCCGACGGGCATCGAGGAGATCGAGCCGAAGACCGACGAGGAGTGGGCGAAGGTGGCGAGCGCCGCCGCAGCCGTCATCGAATCGGGCAACCTGCTGCTCACGGGCAACCGCGCGATCGACAAGGGCGACTGGGTGAAGATGACGCGCGACATGATGGAGCAGGGGAAGGCCGCGATGAAAGCCGCCGAAGCGAAGAACAAGGACAAGATTGTCGAGGCGGGCGGAAATCTCAACAACACGTGTGACAACTGCCATATGAGGTACTCGCGTGAGTAGAGCGTTAACTCCCAACGTCCAACTTTCAACTCCCAAGGTAATTGCTGTCGCGACATTGTTGCTTGTTGCGGCAATGACGTCGGGTCTCGAGGCGCATGGCGTGTCCGGCAAGGACGCCGTGTTCCTGATGGGACTCAAGGGGCGCGCAATCATTCCGCTCATGTACCTGGGCGCCAAGCACATGGTCACGGGCTACGATCACCTGCTGTTTCTCGTCGGCGTGATCTTTTTTCTCTACCGCCTCAAGGATGTCGTTATCTACGTCAGCCTGTTCACGCTGGGTCACAGCGTCACGCTGCTTGCAGGCGTCCTTGGCGGCATCCACGCGAATCCGTACTTGATCGACGCGGTCATCGGCTTCTCGGTGGTCTATAAGGCGTTCGAGAACATGGACGGGTTCAGGCGCTTCTTCGGCGTCCAGCCGAACACGAAGCTCGCGGTGCTCATCTTCGGCTTCTTCCACGGCTTCGGCCTCGCCACCAAGCTGCAGGACTTCGCGCTGTCGCAGACCGGGCTCGTCGCCAACATCGTGAGCTTCAACGTCGGCGTCGAAATCGGGCAGTGCGTCGCGCTGACGGCGATTCTGATCGGCCTGACCTGGTGGCGCACGCGCAGCGGCTTCCTGCACCACGCGTTTGCCTTCAACGGCATCGTGATGGCGTGTGGCTTTCTCCTGGTCGGATACCAGCTATCCGGCTATTTCCTGGCCTGACTATGAATACAGCAAACGAATACGCCATCGACGACGGGAGGGCGCACCCTGTTGGGTCCGCCACAGCGATAGAAATCCGACAGCGCCTTGCGGTCGCGCTCGGCGCAGCCTTGCTTGCCGCGGGACTCATCCTGGTGATGTTCGTCCTGCCGGCGGAATTTGCGGTCGATCCGCTCGGCACCGGCGCAAAGTTCGGCCTGCTGCCGCTCGGCGTCGTCGGACAGCAGGTGGACCAGCTGAATAAGACCGCGGCCACAGCAGGAGCTGCAGCCCAGGGCGCGATCCTCGTCGCGCAGGAGAAGCCGTTCCAGCAGGAGAGTGTGAACTTCACGCTCGCGCCGAAAGAGGGCATGGAATACAAGTACCGCCTCGATAAAGGCGAAGCGTTGCTGTACTCCTGGAGCGCCACGGGTCCCGTGAATTACGAGCTGCACGCCGAACCGGACGGAGCGCCCGCCGGCTACGCGCAGAGCTATGAAAAGAAATCGGCGAGCAATGGCGCGTCAGGGACGCTGACCGCGCCGTTCCCCGGCATCCACGGATGGTATTGGGAGAACACGACGGACAAGGAGATCATCGTCACGCTGAAGACCGCGGGCTACTACAACATCTCGCACGAGTTCAGGAACAATCAGCCGACGAAGAACAAGATGTTCTGATCTAGAAGGCGACGCTCAGCGCGAGACGCGCCGTGCGGGGAAGCGTCGGATGAAGATGCACGTCCGCGACACCTTCGACCGGCTCGCCGCGCAATCGGGACACGTAGAAGTAGTCGATGTCGCTCGCAGTGGTGTCGAGAACGTTGAAGACGTCGACCGAGATGCGCAGCCGGTGAGAGAGCGCGTAGCCGCCGTCGACATTGACCAGTGATGTCGCCTTCGAGCGCGCCGAGCCATCCTCGACGAGCGGACGCGGTCCGAAGTATCGCAGCCGCACGCTGCCCGAGAAACGGCGGACATCCTCGACCGCCGCGCCGGCGGAGATCACCGTTCGCACCGATCCGGGGATTAGATCGCCTGCGGAACCCGCATTGGTGAACTTCGCATCCGACCACGAGACGTCGCCGTCGAAGGTGAGCTGCCGCAGCGGGCTGTAGTAGTTCGCCACCTCGATCCCGTAGCGGCGGCTGGGCCGTCCGGCCTCCGTCGTCCCCGCATCCCCCGCGAACACCAGTTCGGAATCCAGATCGAGTCTCCAGAGCGTCGCGGTCGTCTGCAGGTGCGGAACCGCGACCGTGCGAACGCCGGCTTCTGCTCCCGCGGCGCGGACGAGCGGCGTCACGGGATCCCCCGCGTCGCCCGTCACCGGGTCCCGCGTGATCGTCGCACCGCGCGCGTCGTTGCTGTGAAAGCCGAGGCCGGCGTTGGCGTAAAACTCGGTCGCGCGAAACGGGCCGGCCACAACCCCACCCTTCGGGCTGACGCGCGACGAGCGGCGCAGCCCGCCATTCTCCGGATCGCTTGCATTCACGCGGAATCGATAGCCGTCCACGCGCATACCCGCGAGCGTGCGGAGCCATGACGTCCACGACACTTCGTTCTGGCCGTATCCCGCGGCGCTCGTCTGCAGCACGCGATCCTGCCGGATCGTGTTCACCAGTTCGCGCGCCTCGGTGTGGAACAGGCCGACGGTCGGGATGTTGTCGTTGCGAAGCTGCACGCCGTAGGTGGTCTGCACCGTCCGCCGGTTCCAGCGCGTCAGCCGGAGCTGCGAGATCCTGCCGCCGGTGATGAAGCGGTGATCCGCCTGGTGAAACTGATCGCCGTGCACCGGGTCGTCGAGGAAGAACGTGAAGTTCGAGAACAGATTGAGGTCGTACGCAATGCCGTACGCCGATGCGCGCGTCATCGTGTTGTTGCGTGTGCGCTGCCACTCCAGCGACCCGCTGTACCGATAGCTGTCGCCGCCGTCGGTCGCGTCGAGCGCGCCGAAGGGGCTGATGATCCCCTTCTCGATTGCGCGCCGTGGAATCTGATCCGACGAATTCCAGATGGCGCGATACGCCATGCCCGTGATCGAAAGGCCGCTGAGCGCGTCGCCGCGGCCGTAGCGAAGCAGGCCATTGAACTTCCGGAAGTCATCTCCCCGGACCCACGGCCCGTCGTTGTGCTCGCCTTCGACGACGGCCAGTAGGCGGCCGCGGCCCACGGCATGTGACCACGCCAGCAGCGCTCGGCCGAATCCCTCGCCGCCGCCCATCACGCGCAGCAGGGGATGTTCCAGCGCGTCGACATAGTTGATGTTTGCGGCGCCGGCGGTTGCGAAGTCTCCCTGGTCGGCGAAGTACGGGCCCTTCGAGAATTGGACGCCGCTCACCAGCTCGGGAATCAGGAAGTTCAGATCCGAGTACCCCTGGCCGTGGGCGTGCGTCGGCATGTTGACGGGCATGCCCGCGACGGTCGTCGCGAAATCCGTCCCGTGATCGAGGTTGAAGCCCCGCAGGTAGTACTGGTTCGCTTTGCCCTCTCCGCTGTGCTGACTGATGACGACCCCGGGCACGGTCTCGAGGACTTCGCCCGTACGCATCAACGGGCGTGTCTGAAGCTGGCGCGCCGTGATCGCGCCTTGACTGGACGATTCCGCAATGCCGACCAGATCGCGCGCGGGGTCTGGAGCGTCGGCGAGATTGGTGAAGGTCCGTGAACCCGTGACGGTCACATCGGCGCTGAGTGAAAGGTGGAGCACCGCATCGACCTGCACCGGAGCGGCTGAGGCGATATCGGCATCGCGGCGGACGGGCGCAAAGTTCACGAGGTTGAACAGCAGCTGCGCCCGTCCCGCCGGGACCTGGCGGAAGGCGTAGCGCCCCGCCAGGTCGGTCGTCGTCTCGAGCGTTGGGCGCTGCGGGATTCGGAGCTCGACAAGGACGCCCGGCAGGGGACTGGACGTCTGGTCGACAACCATGCCGGTGACGGTGGTTTGCGAAAACGCGGGGTGCGCGAGCCCGATCAGCCCCACGGCGAGGAAGCTCAGACGTCGCATCACACCGGAGTATACGGCGCAGGGCGTGAAACGGATGTTCCCAAGCGGCTTCGGGCCGACCAGGAATAAGATGTTCCAATAAACCGGGATTCGGGATTCGGGACTCGGGATTCGATGGAGTTGCCAAATTGCAAAGACTTTCGTTTCTCGTTCTGAGTGGACTTTTTCTTATTGCGCTGACGGCGCGCGTCGACTCCCAGGGGCGTCCTGCTCCTGCAGCGAATCCCGAACCCCGAGTCCCGAATCCCGGACAGTACGTCGGGTCGTCCAGATGCGGTGATTGTCATCCCGCGGTCTATGCGCGCTGGTCGAAAACGAGGATGGCGAACGTCGTCACGGATCCAGGCGTCCATCCCGAAGTGATCATTCCCGATCTGACAAAGCCCGATCCGCTCTTGACGTTTACCAAGGACGACATCGCGTTCGTCTACGGAACGAAGTGGAAGCAGCGGTACTTCAAGAGGGTCGGCGACGACTTGTTCCCGCTGTCCGCGCAGTGGGACGTGCAGCATCGGATCTGGCGTCCCTACATGGTCGCTCCCAACACCGACTGGTGGGTGCCGTTTTATCCCGCCGACAACATGAAGCGGCCGACCGGCCCGCTGTGCGACGGCTGCCATTCGGTCAACTACAACATCCAGACGAAGAGACCGACTGAATGGAACGTCGGCTGCGAGCGCTGCCACGGCCCGGGCAGCGAGCACGTCAGGGATCCGAAGCCGTCCAACATCATCAATCCCGCGCGCCTCGACTACGTCCACGCCAACGACACGTGCATCCAGTGCCATTCGCAGGGGAAGCCGTTGAAGAACCCGATCGAGGGGCAGTATTACGACTGGCCGGTCGGCTTTCAGCAGGGGCTGAACCTTCGCGACTTCTGGGAGCTCGAAGAGCACAAGCTCGGTGAGACCAACTTCATGCATTTCGCGGACGGCACGGCGCACAAGAACCGGATGCAGGGCAACGACTTTGTGCAGAGCGTGATGTACACACGCGGCGTCACCTGCTTCAGCTGCCACGACGTGCACGGCACCGGCAACAACGCCGACCTGGTCAGGCCGGTGAAGGATCTGTGCGTGACGTGCCACGGTCCGAACTCACCGAACGGCCCGCACGCGGCAAGCATCGAGGCGCACACCCATCACGAGCGCGGCAGCCGCGGCGGCGAATGCGTCGCGTGCCACATGCCGCAGAACGCGCAGACCATCGCGGACGTGAACGTTCGCAGCCACACCTTCAAGTTCATCACGCCGTCGATGACCGACGACTACAAGATTCCCAACCCGTGCACGAGCTGTCACACGGATCAAACCACTGCGTGGGCCCGAGAGACGCTGAAGACGTGGGCGGGCACGTCGCCCTGGCGCGTGAACTGACGGTCACGACGAAGCCGCCTCCAATGAACAGCGGCGCGGCCAGCGCCGCGTACTGCATCACGGCTCCCGCGATCGGCGGCCCGACCGCCCATCCGATCGTCCGCGTCACGTTCGTCATCGCGGTAAGTTCAGGGAGGGAGTAGTCATGCGACTGATCTTCGCTGCCGCGACGATCGCACTTGTTTCCAGTCAAGCCGCATCAGGTCAGGCACCGTTCACCCTCGTCGGCACGATCGATCTTCCTGGCGTCGAGGGGCGCATCGATCATCTCGCGATCGACACGGCCGCGCAGCGACTGTACGTCGCAGCACTTGGGAACAACACGGTCGAAGTGCTCGATCTGAAGAGCAACAGTCACGCGAAGAGCGTGCCCGGGTTTCGAGAGCCGCAAGGCGTTGCGGTTGTTCCCGATGCGAAGCTCGTCGCCGTCGCCAACGGCCAAGGCGAAGGCGTGCAGTTCATCGACGCGAGTGACTCCCATCCGATCAGGGCGATTCGGCTCGGAGACGATTCGGACAACGTCCGGTACGATCCGGCCGCCAAACGTCTCTTCGTCGGATTTGGCGGCGGCGCCCTGGCGGCGATCAGTCCCGCCGACGGCAAGGTGCTCGGCGAGGCGAAGCTTGCCGGTCATCCCGAATCGTTTCAGCTCGAACGCTCCGGCTCTCGCGTCTTCGTGAACGTCCCGGCGGCGGGTCAGATCGCCGTGGTTGACCGCTCCGCGATGAAGGTCATCGCTACGTGGCCGGTGGTGGGCGCGAGATCAAATTTTCCGATGGCACTCGACGAGGCGAACCATCGCATGTTTGTCGGATGTCGCCAGCCCGCCAAAGTCCTGGTGTACGACACGACCACCGGAAAAGAATCCGGCTCGTTCGACATCGTCGGCGACACCGACGATCTGTTCTACGATGCGCCACGCAAGCGGCTGTACGTCAGCGGGGGCGACGGCTACGTCGACGTGCTTCAGGAACAGGATGCCAATCGCTTCGTTCGCCTCGCGCACATGGCGACAGCCCCGGGAGCCCGCACGTCGTTGTTCGTGCCGGAGCAATCCCGGCTCTACCTTGCCGTTCCACATCGAGGCAATCAGAAAGCCGAAATCCGCATCTACCAAGCACGATGAGTTCGTGGGTCACGACGTGGAACCAGATCATCTTCATTGTCGCGGTGGTTGCCGCGGCGATTTCGGACGTGCCGGCAATTGCATACGCGCAGGAGGCTCAACCGCCGACGCTGCGCGTCGGGGTACTGCCTGACGATCTTGCCATCGATGGAATTCTGAGTGAGGCGGCGTGGCAGGCAGCCGAGTCGATCGATGCGTTCACGCAAACAGAGCCGATGGAGGGCACTCCGCTGGCGGGCCGCACGGTCGTACGGGTGCTGGCCGGCCCAAAAGCGCTCGTGATCGGCATCCTCTGCGAAGATTCGGATCCTGACGGCATCGTGAGCTTCAGCGTTCGGCGCGACGCCCCGCTCGACTCGGAAGACCACGTGCGCGTGGTGCTGGGACCATTCCTCGATGGGCGGTCGGGCTATGTCTTCGCCGTCAATCCGAGCGGCGCCCGGTATGACGGCCTCATCAACCCCGGCGGGGAGTCGGCGAATCCGGATTGGGACGGGATCTGGGAAGCGGCGACGGCTCGGCTGCCGACGGGCTGGAGCGTCGAAATCCGGATTCCCGTGCAGACGCTGAGTTTCAAGGCCGGCCTCCACGAATGGCATTTCAATGTGCAGCGCCGCATCCAGCGCCTTCTTGAAGTCGACCGGTGGGCATCGCCCGCGCGGCAGTATCAGGTCACGCAGACAAGCCGCGCGGGCTTGTTGACGGGGTTGCCCGATTTCAGCTTGGGCATGGGCCTGAGCGTCCGTCCGGTGATGACGGCCGGGGGTGGCATGCCCGCTCCGTCAGCGCCGGCCGAGAGTGACGTTC
>OBEQ012207216.1_pt1 | contig 11148 bp, 8 predicted proteins | sample 1670901 | NCBI WGS metagenome assembly OBEQ01 (sample SAMEA104232315, study PRJEB22302) | groundwater metagenome | biome: forest; feature: aquifer; material: groundwater | place: USA | collected 2011-08-07 | depth 5.4 m | reverse complement strand
GCGCATCGAGGAGATCACAGGCAAATCGATCGAGGGCATCTTCGAGGAGCAGGGCGAAGCACGCTTCCGCGTCTTTGAGTCGGCCAACCTGGCCCGCGCCGTCCGCGTCGAGGCCGAGGCCGAGCTGGCCCTGTGCTCGCTGCGCCTGGGCGACCGCGCGGGCGCGCAGCAGTACCTCAGCCAGGCGCTCGCGCTCGACGCCACGCACCGCCCCGCGCTCCTGCTCAAGCTCGAGCTCTCCGACGGTGGCGCGGCCGCGCGCATCGAGGCGCGCAAGGGCTTCCTGGCCGGCGCGAGCGTGGCCGAGCGGGTCAAGCTGTGGATCGAGATCGGCGACCTCTACCTCGACGAGCTGGAGTCGCCGCCCGACGCGGTGGCCGCCTACGTCGAGGCGCACCGGCTGGCGCCCGAGGATCGCGCGGTGCTGCGCAAGTGCCTGCACCTCCTGGTCGAGCAGAAGAACTGGCCCAGCGCGCTGCAGACCCTCGATCGGCTGATCGCGCTGGAGAAGACGCCCGCGGTGCGCGCGCGCTACCGCACCACCGCGGCGCAGATCTGCGACGACGAGCTGGAAGAGCGCGACGAGGCCATCCGCCGCCTGCAGGCCGCGGTCGCCGACGACGCGGCCGCGCCACGCGCGGCCAGCCGGCTGGCCGAGCTGCTCGCCGAGGCGGGACGCTGGGCCGAGCTGGCCGAGCTGCACCTGGCCGTGCTGGCCCGGCTCGGGCCCGCCGCCGCCGACGGCTCCAATGGCGAGCGTCTGCACCGCTGGTCGGAGCTGATCGAGCTGTACCGCGATCGTCTGGGCAAGCTCGACGAGGCCGTGGTCGCCGCCGAGGTGACCGTGCAGCTCGCGCCCGGCGAGCGGGCGCGCCGGCGCCTGCTGGTCGAGCTGTGCGAGCGCGCCGGGGGCGCGGCGCGGGCGCGCGCCATCGTGTGCGTCGATCAGCTGCTCGCCGAGGATCCCGGCGATCGCGAGGCCTACCGCTCGCTCGAGCGGCTGTGCCGCGAGACCGGGCGCGATGCGCGTGCGCGCGCCGCCGCCGCCGCCATCACCTGGCTCGACGGCGGCCTGCCCGAGCCGGCCGGCCGGCCCACCGGCGTGGCCCGCCCGCTCGACGAGGACTCCTGGCGGCTCCTCGCCCACCCGGATCTCGAGCGCGCGCTCTCGGCGCTGTACACCATCGTGGCGCGCGTGCTGGCCGCGGCGCGCGCGCAGCCCTTGCGCCAGCTGGGCGTGAGCGCGCGCGATCGCGTCGATCTCGAGGCCCACAATGGCCTCGGGCGCATCGTGCGCTACGCGCTCGACGGTCTGGGCCTGCCGCCCATGGACGTCTACGCGCGGCCGGCCCAGGACGCGCCCGTGCGCCTGGTCGCGGCGCTCGCGCATGCGGGCGTGCAGGGCGTGCAACCGGCGCTCATCCTCGGCCGCCCGCTGTCGTCGGGTGGCCGCCCGGTGGGCGAGCAGATCTTCGAGGTCGCGCGCCACGCCGCTCACCTGGTCGGCGGCGGCATGGTCAGGTGGCTGACGCCGCGGCCGGAGTCGCTCGTGCACTACGCACTCGCGTCGGTGGCGCTCTCCGACGCCGATCTGCCGCTCGACGCCTCGATGATCTCGGCCCTGGCGGTGCTGCGCCGCTCGCTCTCGCCCGGCGAGCTCGAGCAGGTGACCCTGCTCGGCCAGCTGCTGCGCGCGCGCGGCCACCACGGCGCGCCCACGGTGGCCGCGTGGCTGCGCGCGGTCATGCTGACGGCGACGCGCGCCGCCTACGCGCTGGCCGGGGATCTGGGCGCCGCCATTCGCTGCCTCGAGTCGGAGCCCGAGTCGGAGCTCTTGCCGCGGCGCGAGCACCTGCTCGATCTGGTGCGCGCCAGCGTCAGCGAGGAGATGGACAGCGTCCGACGGCAGATCTCCTCCGCCGAGGCGGCGACGGAAACCCGCGCTTCCGCCTGAGCCTCGCCGTGATACTTTGCCGTGCTCTGACTCTGCGCCCGACGTGCGGGCCGCACCGGAGGACCGACATGTATCGAATGCGCTGGACCATCGCTTTCGTCGCCGCGGCTTTGTTCGCCGCGGGAAACGCCGCCCGGCCGCGCGTCGCGCGCGCCGACGGCCTCGACGGCCAGAAGTATGTGCCCGCGGCGGGCGCCGCGGGCGGCTTCGTCGTCGAGCGAACCCTCATCCCCCAGCACCTCGACTGGGGCGTTGGCCTGTTCCTGCACTTCGCCGACGACCCGGTCGTGGTCACCGACGAGCAGAGCGGCGACAACGTGGCCGCGCCCCTGCACCAGGCCCTGACCATGGACTTCCTGGCGTCGATCGGCCTGTTCGACTTCGCCGAGATCGGCATCCACCTGCCGCTCGACCTGGTCTACAGCGGCGACAACCTCGCCGTGGGCGGCAACAACTTCGCCGCCAGCGAAGGCATCGGCGACCTGCGCATCCTGCCCAAGGTCGACTTCGTGCGCACCGAATCGTTCGGCTTCGGCCTGGCCCTGCCGGTGCGCTTCCCCACCGGCAACGATCTGGCCCTGCGCGGCGCCGGCGACCTGACCTTCGAGCCCAAGCTGCTCCTGTCGTTCGGTGGCGGTCGCCTCGCCTTCGGGGTCAACGTCGGCTACCTCCTGCACTCGAGCGACGCGGGCAGCGAGGGTCCGGGCGGCAACGCGCTCACCTTCGGCGGCGCGCTGCGCTACCGCCTGCCCACCGACAGCGAGAACTGGGTCCTGCACGGCGAGGTCTTCGGCAGCTACGAGTCGCAGCAGCAGAATGCCGCCTTCCACAACTTCCCCGTCGAGGGCCTGCTCGGCTTCATCTACGAGGCCACGCCGCGCTGGCACATCTACCTGGGCGGCTCGACCGGCATCTCCGACGGTGTGGGCGCGCCCGACTTCCGCGTCGTGCTGGGCGTGCGCTACACCAACGTCGGCTTCACCGACCGCGACGCCGATGGCATCTACGACGAGCGCGACCGCTGCCCCAGCCGCGCCGAGGACTACGCCGACTACGAGGCCGACGACGGCTGCCCCGACAACGACAACGATCGCGACGGCATCGCCGACGACGACGACGAGTGTCCCGATGCCGCCGAGGATCCGGGCGGCGGCGATCACGACGGCTGCCCCGAGCGCGGCCGCGCCGAGTACCGCAAGGGCCGCATCGTCGTGCTGGGCAAGATCCGCTTCAAGACCGACTCGGCCGAGCTGCTCGGCTCGTCTGACCCGATCCTCGACGACGTGGCCACGACCATGAAGCGCAACCCCGGCCTCAAGGTGAAGGTCGAGGGCCACTCCGACAACGTGGGCGACGCCGGCTACAACCGCAAGCTGAGCGGCGAGCGCGCACGCAGCGTCAAGCTGGCGCTGATGCGGCGCGGTGTGGCCGCGAACCGCCTCGACGCCGAGGGCTACGGCGAGACCCGTCCCATCGCCACCAACAAGACCGAGCGCGGCCGGGCCAAGAACCGCCGCGTCGAGTTCAGGATCGTGAAGTGAGAGGAGGATCCAGGATGCGCATGCACTTCCGGATCGTGCTGTCGCTGCTGCTGCTGGCAGCAAGCTCGCGCCTGGCGCGGGCGCAGAATTTCCCCGCCGACGAGAAGTACCGGCCGCTGCACTGCGGCCACCACGTCATGACCGACGGCCGCACCGACGAGCCGGCCGCGATCGACGAGCGTGACCTGGTCGGCGACACCGGCCACGCCGCGGCCTGGCGTGCCGTCGACAACCAGTTCCTGTATTTGCGCCTGCGTCTCGACAAGGATGCCATTCCGGGCGGCACGATCACCGGCTTCAGCTGGGGCGTCGCCTTCGACACCAACAACGACGCGCGCGACTACGAGGTCCTGGCGCTGGTCGACGGCGTGAGCGGCAACGTGCTGCTCTACCGCAACACGCAGACGACCACGCCCGACGACGCCACCGATCCCGCCGACACGCCGGCGATGGACAGCAATCTCGCCACGACGCATGCGAAGTCGACCGTCGCCGCCGGCACCAGCAATGGTGGCGACGACGACTTCTTCCTCAGCTTCGCCGTGCCGCTCGACAAGCTGCAGAGCGTCGGCATCACGCCCAAGACGCCGGTGCGGGTGTGGGTGGCGTCATCGACCAAGACCAACGCGCTCGACGGTGACTTCGCCTGCCACTCGGGCGGCGGCGTGGGCCACTTCTCCGACGTCGATTCGGATCGTACCGTGCTCGACGGTGACGCCGACTCGGATGGCGATGGCTCGACCGACGCCGACGAGGTCGAGGCGGGCACCGATCCCAACAACCCGGATAGCCATCCGGGCGGCAGCGGCGAGCTGCAGCTGGCCGGAGGCGGCGGCTGCCGCGTGGGTGTGGGCGGCGGCGGAGGCGCGGCGGGGCTGGCGTTGGTGCTGCTGCTGACCGGCCTCGTCTGCTACCGCAGGCGGAGACGCTAGCCGGCGGACATCGTCGAAGGCGTGTGGGTTTCGGGTTGCGGCCACCTTTAGATCGAAGCAGACTAACGCTCACTAACGGGGATCACCCCCCGTTAGAAGAGGGCGTTGCATCATGGCCAAGGACACGTGGAAACTCACGACCGCTCAGGTCAAGGACCTTGCGTCCACCTTGCGGCCGCTGGCCAAGAAGATCACGGTGCGCGACCGGTCGGGCAAGCCTGGAGCGCGACGCGCCGAGCCAGGTGTGGAGTCCAGCGAAGTGCTGGTCTTGGTGCTCGGGCCCGATGACGCGGTGATGACTCGTACTCGTGTTTCCAGGCGACCCGATCAGCGCGCGCTCGAGAAGGTGCTCCTGGGAGCGAATGTCGCGGCAGATCGATTGGACCAGCCTGGGGTCGGCCCATCCCCCCCACTGACGAGGGCCGAAACCAGTCTGCTCGACGAAGCCGGCCTCGTCGACGCTCCTGGTGGAACCGAGCAATTCGACCGGACGCAGGTCGAATACGACCTGCTCATGCGCGAGAGCTTGAGCCTCGCCGTGGCGGCGCGCGACCTCAAGGTTGGCCAATCGCGGCTGCGGCAACGACTCTCCCCACGGGTCCGTACGCTCTACGGTGTCAAGGATGGGGAACGGGCCTGGCGCATCCCGAGGTTCCAGTTCGCCCAGAAGGGTCGGCTGGTGCGGAACATCGACAAGGTGATTCCGCGCATTCGTCCAGACGCGCACCCGCTCGTGGTGTACAGGTGGTTTGCGGAACCGCACCAGGACCTGGTCGCCGCCGACGGGCAGGCCCCGATGACCCCCTTGGCCTGGCTGGACGCTGGCCTCGCCTACAGCGCTGTTGGTGACCTCGCCACCGAGATCTGACGCGCGAATGCCCAAGTTCCCGCACCCGCCTTCGCGTCTCGCCATCCCTGCCATCATCAAGGTGCTCCCCGCGGGCACCCGGCTGTGGCGCGTCTACTTCGCCGCTGGAGCTCACCCGGGAGCGTGGAATGCGTTTCGCTTCTTCGGCCCGACGACGTCGCGCTTCGATCACCATGACCTGCCCAGGAGCGTCCAGGCCAAGGGTATTCTGTACGGTGCCACCGATCCGGTGACGTGCCTGGCGGAGGTCTCTCAGGCGACGCGTGTCATCGACCGCCATTCGGGTCAACCGTGGCTCGGGGGTTTCGACACCGCGCTCGGCTTGACACTTCTGGATCTCTCGGGGACCTGGCCGACGCAGGCCGGTGCATCCATGGCCATCAATAGCGGCCCACGGCCTCGCGCTCAAGCTTGGTCGCGCTTGATCTCGGCGACGTACTCGACCATTGATGGGATCTACTACCCATCCTCGATGCACGCGAATGCTCCCAGCGTGGCTCTCTACGAGCGCGCGCACGCGCGAGGCGTGATGCCCGGAGCGCCTGTCTTCAACAGGGCCCTTTCGGATCGTGCGCTGGCCAGCCGACTCGGTGCGGCGGCGCAGCTGCTTGGCTTCTCGATTATTTGATCGATGATGTATCTCGCTGCTCTTGCAACAGCGTCACGACCGGAACGAGTCCGGCTCGATGCCGTACTCTTCCAGCCAGCGGTACACCTGCCGGCGCGAACGGTGCAGCGACTCGGCCACCTTCGAGACCACGCCGTGGTGCTGACGTAGCAGGCTCTCCAGCACGTCGCGCTCGCAGCCGCTGCCGCGCTCGGCGGCGCCGCTCTCCCCTGCTCCCGGACCGGAGCCAGGACGCGCACGCACCACACGATCGCGCAGACGGTCGCGCAGGAGGTCGGCCTCGAGCTCGGCGCGATCGCCGCCCTGCAGGCGCAGATCGCGCGCGGCCGCCAGCAGCTCGCGCACGTTGAAGGGCCAGTCGTGCAGCAGCAGCGCCTCGGCCAGGCCATGGCTCAGCCGCGGCGGCGTGGGGCCGAGGCCGAGCACGAACAGCTCGAGCACGTCGTCGCGCCGCTCGCGCAGGGGTGGGATGCGCACCTGTGTCTCCATGAGGCGTGCGTACAGATCGCCGCGGAAGCGCCCCTTGTCGACCTCGCCGACCAGGTCGCGGTTGGTCGCCGCGATGAAGCGCACGTCGCACACGATGGGCGTGGTCGCGCCCACCGGCAGCACGACCTTCTCCTCCAGCGCGCGCAGGAGCTTGGGCTGCAGCGGCGCCTGCAGCTCGCCGATCTCGTCGAAGAGCAGCGTGCCGTGGTGGGCCGAGCGGAACAGCCCGCGCTGCGCGGTGGCGCCGGTGAACGCGCCCGCCACGTGCCCGAACAGCTGGCTCTCGGCCAGGCTCTCCGGGATGGCCGAGCAGTTGACCGCGATGAGCTCGCCGCTGACGCGGCTCAGCTCGTGCAGCGCCCGCGCGGCGACCTCCTTGCCGCAGCCGCTCTCGGCCAGCAGCAGCACGGTGGTGCGCGCCGGCGCGACCATGCGCAGCGTCCGCCGCAGCCGGCGCATGACCGCCGACGAGCCGAGCAGCCCGGGAATGGGCGGCCCGGTGTCGGGCGGCTCGTCCTCGCACACCAGCACGCACGAGTCGCCGATCGAGATCACGTCGCCGATCGACAGGTCGGCCGTGGCCACGCGCTGGCCGTTCACGAACGTGCCATTGCGACTGTCGTGATCGGTGATGCGAGGCCGTGCGTCACCCGTGCAGACGACGGTGGCGTGGTGGCGCGACGCGCGCTGATCGTGCGCGAGCAGGATGCCGTCGGGTACGCCGCGGCCGAGCCGCACCGGTCCACCGCCGAGCGCGTAGCTGGTGGGCGGAAGCTGCACCTTGCCGGCGCTGTAGACGAGCCTCAGCGCGAGCGGCGCGGAACGTTGCACGCGAGACGACAGCACTGCGGGTTTCTGCTCGGTCGTTTCCACCGGTGTCCGTGCTCGTCGGCGCGGGAGCATACACCCGTCGACGCGGGCACGGACACTGGCTACGTGGTTGGTGATCTCGGCTCAGGCGTGCTTGTCGCCGGGAGAGCCGGGCGGCGGCGTGGGCGGCGGATCGGGTGGCTTGGGATCGTTCGCCACCGCGACCCTCACGCGCTCGGCCGCCTTGCCCGGGTTTGTCTCTCGCTGCTTTGGATCATCGGTCAGTTCTTTTTCACGCATGGTTTCCCCCCTCGGTCAGCAGTCAGTCACTTGGCTTCCACGGCACATCGAAAGCCGATGCTCTTCGATGGATTGGTCTGGTTCCAGCGGCTGCGCCGCGTCGATTGCAGCAAGATGGCCATGTCCCAGCCGGCGCCGCGAATCACCCGCCAGGTGTCTTCGGGCCGCGCCTTGGCGTCGGCGTCGAAGCGCGGGTTCACACACTCACCACAATCGGGATAGAGCAAATTGAACGCGTCCGCTACCCATTCGGTCACATTGCCACCCATGCCGTGCACGCCTTCGGGCGTGTCATCGAGGCTGCCCTTGCTCACGTCCTCGGCGTGCTGCGGCCAGGCCTTGCACTTGCCGTCGTCGTCGCGTCCATGGACCACCGTGTCGCAGGTGGGCTCGGTCTCACCCCACGGATACCGCCGCGGCGCCACGCCGCGCGCGGCAAACTCCCACTCTGCTTCGGTGGGCAGGCGCTTGCCGTGGGTGGTGCAGTACGCGCGCGCGGCGTCCCAGGTCACCTGCACGGCGGCACGCTGCTCGTAGCCGGGACGCGCGGCGACCTTGCCCTGGTTCACCACCAGCACGCCGCCGTGCATGTAGTGCAGGTCCACCAGCAGGCGGCCGGTCGCACGCTCGCGGATGAAACGCGGGCTATGCAGCTCCTCGTCGATTTGCCAGCTCTCCGGCGCGGTGTTCAGCCACTCGACCAGCTCGGCGTTGGTGACCTCGTGCTGGTCGAGATAGAACGGCGACAGGGTGCCCGCGCGCGCCGGCTGCTGCCGCTGGTAGAACTCGGGGCGGCAGTCGCGGTCAGCGGCGCATTCGTCCTGGATCTCGCGCACCACCTGCTCGGGCGTGAGCCCCATGGTGAACGTCCCGCCTGGCAAGCGCACCATGCCGGTCAGCTCCACCGCCGGCGCCTTGGGCGACCTGCGCAACCCGATGCCCACCTTCGCCGCGACTCCACCCAGGAACAGCGACCCCAGCAGCGTCCCGGCCACCAGCCAGCGCCGCGCTCGTCGCGACGGGCGCTTCTTCGCCACCGCCGCCTGGCCGGCGCTGTTCTCCAGCGTGGGCGCAAAGACGAAGGGCAGCGTTCCGTTCTTGGGCATCTGCAGCTCGCTGGCGACCACCGCGGCGGTCGGACGGTGCCACGGCTGCTTGGCCAGCATGCGGTAGACCAGCGCCGCGATGGGCTCGGGCACGTCGCGCAGGACCGGACGCACGGTGTCATCGAGGTGGGCTTGCATGGCGGCCTGGCCGTGGGCCGCGTGGGGCAGCGCACCGGTGAGCATCTCGCAGGCCATGACGCCCAGCGAGTACACGTCGGACGACCAGTCGACGGTGGCGCCCGAGCACTGCTCGGGAGACATGTAGACCGGCGTGCCGATGACCATGCCCGGGTCGGTGAGCAGCGACGACGCGCCCGAATCCACCCGCGCCACGCCGAAGTCGAGCAGCTTGGGCCGCTCGCCCGTGTCGGCGACGTCGTCGGCGACCATGACCACGTTCTCGGGCTTGACGTCGCGGTGCACGATGCCGCCCGCGTGCACCGCCGAGAGCGCCGAGGCGATCTGCCGGATGATCTGCACCGCCATCTCGAGCGGCAGCTTGCGCAGCCGCTCCAGGCGCGCGCGCAGCACCTCGCCCTCGAGGTACTCCATCAGGATGTACGGTGTGCCGTCGGCGAGCTTGCCGAAGTCGAAGACCTTGACCAGGCCCGGGTGCGCCACCGCGCTGGCCGCGCGCGCCTCGTTGGCGAAGCGCTCGAAGTAGTTGGAGCGCCGGGCGCCCGCGCTGGCGAGCACCTTGATGGCCGCGCGCTGGCCAATCGCGCGGTGGATCGCCTCGTAGACGATGCCCATGCCGCCCTGCCCGATACGTCGCACGATCCGGTACTGCCCGACGGTGGCTTCGAGGCGGTCGTCTACACCGGGCAGGCCCTCCGACTGGCCCGAGCTCATGGGCGGCGGAATGTAGCATGCATCGTCTGAAGCGGCGGCGGAGGCAGATCTCATCGGGAGCTCGGCCCTGCCCAAGCATCCTCCGTGCCGGGCTCTGCGCGTGCGCAATGTCGGATTCGAGATGCGCCCACACACCACGCCACGCGCGCCCAAACATGAATGGGTACGCGCCACTCCGTGGGTCCGCGCCACTTCGGGGCGCGCGCGCGGGAGTGAGACATGGGCGGCACATGCGCCGCACAGTTCACGCGCCACGTGGGCCGCGACCTGGGGCAGACTGGATCCGTCGCGATGATCGGCCCGAGCTTCAGCAGGGAGCTGCGCGACGCCGCGGCAGCCAGCCGCGTGGTGCCGCGCCTCATCGCCGAGCGCCCGCCCGAGTGGCGCCTGGGGCCGCTGACCCTGCTCGTCGACGCCCGCACCGGCAAGGCGCAGCTGCGCTACGCCCGCCTGGCCGTGGCGCGCGCGCCCGGCGACGCGGGGGCGGTCATGAGCGCGTGGACGCGCGCGCTGGGCGTGCTGTCGAAGCGCTCACTCGCGCCCGACACCTTTCTGCCGCTGGTCGCCGCGGCCTACGCGGCCCTGCTCGAGCGCGCCGGCCACCCGCCGGGAGAACGGGTGGCGTTACCCGAGCTGCGCGAGCAGGTCATCCACATGCAGGCCCACGCCCGCTACACGCGCGCGCAGTTCGCCTTCGACCTGGCGCGTCTGCGCCGCGAGCGCCGCCTGGTCCACGAGGGCCGGCGCATCGACCTGGGCGTCGCCACCGGCCACGCCACCGCGCGCTCCCGCCAGGTCGTCTGGGTGGAGGACGAATCGGGCGCCGGGCAGTACTATCAGACGTTTCGCATGCTGGAGGAGTCGCCACGATGACCAGTGTCCCCAGGCCGCCCGAGGGGCTGACCGCCAAGCTCGCGCGCAAGATCTTGGCCCAGATGGGCGAGAACGGGAAGCCGCCCGAGCTGGGCATCTCGCACGTCAACGTCGGCAACGAGTCGTACCTGCAGATCATCGACCGCGTGTACATCGAGGATCTCATCCGCAACGTCGACGGCTCCAGCTTCAAGCTGGTGCAGGGCACCTACGGCGCGGGCAAGACGCACTTTCTCACCTGCGTGCGCGATCTGGCCTGGCGCCGCGGCCTGCTGGGCGCGCTGGTGACCATCTCGCCCAAGGAGAGCCCGTTCAACAAGCCGCTCGGGGTCTACCGCGCGGTCGCGCAGCGCATCGAGCTGCCGCGCGACGGCGAGCGCGACGCCACCCGCGGCATCGACGACGTGCTGCGCCAGGCAGCCGAGGACAAGGTCATCGAGCTGGGCCGCGAGGACGCGCGCGGCTGGGCGGGCGCGGCGCTCGAACGCGCACCCCTTGCCAGCCATGCCTTCCGCGACGCCGCCCTCGCCTACCTGCGCGCGGTCATCGATGGTGCCGAGCAGCCGGCGCGCCTGCTCGCCGCCTGGCTGCGCGGCGAGGACGTGCCCGCCTCGGAGGCCAAGGCGGCCGGGCTCTACGACGTGCCCTCCAACGAGAACGGCTTCGTCATGCTGCGCTCGCTGGTCGTGGCGGTGACCCGCATCGGCCACGAGGGCACGGTGCTGCTGCTCGACGAGGCCGAGCGCCGCCTGAGCGTCGAGAGCAAGCCGACCAAGGCGACCACCGAGACCATCG
>OBEQ011287739.1_pt1 | contig 11150 bp, 16 predicted proteins | sample 1670901 | NCBI WGS metagenome assembly OBEQ01 (sample SAMEA104232315, study PRJEB22302) | groundwater metagenome | biome: forest; feature: aquifer; material: groundwater | place: USA | collected 2011-08-07 | depth 5.4 m | reverse complement strand
TTAGCCTCTTGGGCTTCGGCTTCGGGAGCGGCTTTGGCGCTGCGGCGGCCAGCCTTAGCTAGCGAAGCCGGCGGCTCCGCAGTAACTGGTACCTCGGAGTTAGGAACTGGAGTTTCGGCCCTTTCTTCCGGTACCGATTCTTCTACTTTCGACTTACTACTGGCTAGTTTCTTTTTACTGGTTGCTAGCTTCTGCGCCTTTGGCGCTTTGGGCTTGGGGCCGGTTTTCTTATCTGCCATCGCTTCTCCTTTGAGGTACAGACGTCCGGCTTTTAGCCAAGACTCCCTCTTATTTAACTGCTTGATTCTGCTTGAGGTACTACTTTTTCGAAAGACTCAAAGTCGTACATGATACCGCCGCTTTTACCTAAACCAGCCGGCTTAACTGTGATAAGTCCATTAAAGATGCCGCTTGGATTTAAGACCTCACGGTTTAATAAATGACCCTCAAGATCGACGGCCTCAACTAAATGGGCATCTGCTAATTCTACATCGCCCAACTCTTTTGTTTGAACGCCGGGCACCATAGCCACCACCTGACCTCGCAGCCAGTACTCATAGGCTTCGGGACTGATAAAGTTGGGGCTGTCGGCTGGCATGTTCAACCCTCGATCTCGATGCCCATGCTGCGGGCGGTACCGGCCACCATTTTCTTGATAGCTTCGATGTCTTCGCTGTTAGTATCGGCAGCTTTGGCTTCGGCGATCTCGGTTAGCTGGCTTTGTGATAATTTCTTCTCGAGCTTAGCCTTGTTGGGCTCACCGGAACCCTTATCAACCTTAAGCGCCGCCAAAATCAGCTCATCGGTTGGTGTACCAACGACTCGCCACGCCATGGTGCGATCGTCGTAAATGGTGATATGGACCGTTACGCTCTGACCCATTTTGTCTTTTGTCTGTTCGTTAAACGGATTTATAAAATCCATCATATTTACACCGTACTGGCCCAAAATCGAACCAACCGGCGGTGCGGCGCTGGCCTGGCCACCGCGCAGCTTCATTTTTAGATTAGCTCTTACTTCCTTAGCCATTATTCTGCTTCGCCTCCCCTTGTTCTTGACTCTCCTTGGCTAAATCCACTAGCTCCTGTAATTCATGGATAAGAGATTCTAATTCGATTGGAATAGCTCTTAACATAAGGCTATCTCCATCTTGAGCAGCTTCCTCAATTCGAGTTTTATAGTAACTCTTGATTTCTTCAAACTGTATCTCCTTATCTATTCCACCCCTTAGTCCCTCTGGCATGTCAATCGGCTCGGCCATACTACACCCTCTTTACCTGTAGGCCGTCGAGCTCGACCGGAGTTTCACGGCCGAACATATTGACCAGCACCTTAAGTTTGCCCTTTTGCGAATCGATCTCGTTAATGGCGCCATCAAAGCCCTTGAACGGCCCGTCGACGATATTAACGACCTCGCCAACTCGGAAATCGAACTTGTGCTTGGGTTCCTCGCGACCCATCCGCTTCATAATCTTGTCGATTTCTTCTTGGTCAACCGGGGTCGGTTCAGCGCCAGTACCGACAAAGCCGGTGACGTTCGGCGTGTTGCGCACAATATACCAGGCGTCTTCAGACAATTTCATTTCCACCAACACGTAGCCCTGAAAAATCCGCTTCTCAACCACTTTGCGCTTGCCGTTTTTAATCTCGATCATCTTTTCTTTGGGCACCAATACCTGAAAGATCTTGTCGCCCATATCTAGCGATTCGGCGCGTTGGCGGATGCTTTCGGCGACCTTTTCTTCGTAGCCGCTGTAAGTGTGGATGGCGTACCATTGCTTGGTGGAGTCGTAGCGTTTAGTCATGAGCAGCCTCCGGCAGCCAAGGACGTATAACGGGAGGCGTATAACGGAAAACAGGGGAGCTGGAGCAACTCGCCTCCGCAGCGAGCTGGCGTCATACGTACTACGTTATACGAATTGTTCATTGCTCACTGCTCTCTGCTCATTATTTTAGGACGGTTTTCTTGAACAGATCGTCAAGACCCTTGTCTACGACGGTTAATAGGGCGCCAAATACGACAGCAAAGATAAAAACAGCGCTGGTCAAACGCCAACTTTCGCGGCGGCTAGGCCAAGTAACTAATCTAAGCTCACGCCAGGCATTTACGAAATAACGTGGCACCAGCCAGCTCAACACCTTTTTAACGAGCCTAAAAACCGGCGCTAATGGACGAAAAACAGGTGCCAATAGCCTAAAAACTGCTTTAACAGTGCGCCGAAACAAGCTAAATAGGCCAGATCGCTGTTTAGCAACTACTTTAACGGCTTCGGTTCTGGGCGCCGGTGGCGCTTTGCGGATTCGCGGTCCTTTGATTTTGCGGGTTGCCACTTATTTCTCCACTAAAAAAGCCTACTTAATTTTGTAGGCATCTGAAGTCAATACTACTCCTTTTTTTCTCCTGGGTCAACTTCTTTCAGCCGGCTATCACGCGCGGTTGAAACTGCTTGATCTCCCGCCGCAGTTGGCGGGCGTTGGGGAGGATTGCTAAAAAGTCGCTCCAAAAATCCGGCCCATGGTGCATTCGCTTGGTGTGGACTAACTCGTGCAAAATAACGTAATCGATCAGATGCCACGGCAATTGGATCAAATAAAGACTCAAGGCTACGTTTTGGTTCGAGGAGCAGCTGCCCCAGCGCGAACGCATTTTTTTAATGGCTAGTGACCGATATGAGAAGCCGTGGTGCTTGGCCAGCGTGTCTAGGCGCTGGATTAGAAGCGTTTGGCTCTCTTGGCGCAGGGCGCGTTCGCTGGCCAAAAGTGCCGCGCTTTGGACGATCGGGTCTGCTGGCGCCAGATTGCTATAAATTTTGACGCTCGTCGGCTCAATACGGCTATGGACCATCTTAGAGCCAGTGGCCAGCTCGAACTCTAGGCGACGAGATTTACCAATTCGATCGCCGGCTTTGAGGGGCTCGACCTTAAACTCGGGGGAGTGTTCAAGGATCCAGGCCCGGCGCTGCTTGGCAAAGTGGATGGCTGTACCGTATGGCGCCCAGTACGGCAAGCTCACCCTCACCTGCCCCTTGGATGTAATACTTAGGCGTAAATTCTTGGCGCCACGGCGCTTGGCCAGTGTTACCTCGCCAATCCCCTCCACCTGAACGTATCTAACCATTTATAATGATGTTCCTGCGGCTCAAATCGATGCGCTCATCGGCTGGCCCTGGAATCAAGTTAACTAACTCCGGTTTGGTGATGTTGGCTTGAACGCTTTCGCCGCTAACTAAACCGAGCTTATAAAGCCGGCTGATGATGGCGCTCTTTTGAATGCTAAAACCATGCTTGCCGCTCAAGACAAGGTAGGTTTCGTTGGCGTCTGGATTTTGCATTTGGTCAACAAAATAGCTAAAGCTATCTAGGGTGTGCGGGGTGCTAAATTTATCATCCATGGTGCGACGGTCGCGGTTTTGGTGGCGCATAAGAGCCGATTCTTGGTCGACCTGCAGCCATAAAAGCAAGTATTCAGCCTGATGACGGTGGGCCAAGGCCCGCAGGGCCCGACGCTGGCTGGCTCGGATCGCATTAAAATCATAAATCACGCTAACTCCGGCTTCTAAAAAAGCCTCCGTCATGTAGTTCATAAGCCTTATAACTACGGTGTCTTCGCGAGCGCTAAAGGCCGGCTGTTCGAATAACTCACCCCGCAAGCGTTCGGAACTAACGTGTGCCATACCGAGGTCGTTGGCCAGATTACGCGCCGTAAAACTCTTACCGGAGCCCGGGAAGCCGTAGACACAAATTAGAATCGGTTTATTGGGTCGGGTTTTAGTCATTTATAGATGCATTTTACCTGTTTTGCACTCAAATAGGCGAAGAGGAAAGGGTCGACTCTACTAAGAAATAAAGTCTAGTCTGGCAGGGGCACGTGGAATCGAACCACGATCTAGGGTTTTGGAGACCCTCATACTAGCCGTTGTACTATGCCCCTAAAATTCGGCCACGTGCGGCCGAATTTATCTTAGCATGAAAAGGGTTAGGGCTAAGGCTCGTTGCGACCCAAGTTTTTGCGGGTCTCGAGCTGCTTGGCGCTGACGCGCTTAACCGGGCAAAACTTGGCTAGCTCCACCTTGTCTGGGGAGTTGACGCTGTTTTTAGTCGTGTAATAGTGCCGCTGACCGCAGCCTTCACACACTAAACCAATAACTTTGCGCTTATCGCCTTTTGCCATTAGCTCACCATCATAGCAAATCCGCGCCTGAAATCCAAGCCTTAAACTACGTTCTAACTCCGTGCGCTATGGTATACTAGCTTCAAGAAAAGTCGATGGTATACCCAGTAATAACAAAATCAGAGTTGGTGCAGCTGTACAACAAGGAAGGGCTGTCGATGATGCAGATATCCAAGCAGCTAGGCTGCTCACACCACAAAGTTGCTTACTGGATGGCCGAATTTAAGATAAATCGTCGCAGCCGCAGCGAGGCTGTTTATACACGGCATAATCCTGATGGCGATCCCTTTAAAATTAGGCTGCCCAAGACCAAAAACGAGCTGATTCTTTTTGGGCTTGGTATCGGGCTTTATTGGGGCGAGGGTAATCGTGCGCACCGCAATGCAATCAGGCTCGGTAATTCCGACTCAGCCATGCTAAAGTGCTACATTCAATTTCTATCCCTCCTTTGCGGGGTCAAGAAAAGCGCTTTAAAGTTCGATCTGCAGATATTTTCCGATGTAAGTGTGACTTCAGCGCTTGGCTACTGGACTAAAGAGCTAAGCATAGAGCCTTCTCAATTTTTTAGGCCCCGAGTCACCATATCTGGCTCAATAGGTACTTACAAAAAGAAAAGTGAGTACGGAGTTGTTACAATATACTTCGGCAACACAAAGTTGCGTAATGTTTTAGTGGCCCAAATTAGCGACGCGGCCCAAAAGTTAGTGCCTTGATAGCTCAGTGGTAGAGCACCGGCATGGTAAGCCGGAGACACGAGTTCAATCCTCGTTCAAGGCTCCATTTTATTCGATTACCGCTTCGACCTTCTTCACAGCTTCCTCGACTGTTTTTGCTTTTATGCCTTTCGTTCCAGCTGCTCGTTTGTGGCCTCCACCCCCTAATTTGCCGGCGAGTTCGGCTACGTCCCTGACTTTATTGGCCGATCGAAAAGAAACAGAGTAGGCCTTCTGGCCATTAGCTGGTTCGGGATAAACAAGAAAGCCCCATTCGTTAGCTTCTATGTTTCTCATAAAGCGGCTAGTAAATAATTCACAAGCAGTCTTAAAAGCAGGTTGGTCTGTAACTTTTTGAACAAAGTCGTCATCGATGTAGCTGTAGGTATAGCCTTTATCACTTACATGGACGTTCTTGGCTAGATTGCTAAAAACTAACATTTGGGCTTGTGTGTAGCGTTCGAGCCGGTTTTCGAGAGCTTCAATGCTTGCGCCATCATCTAGAAGCCGCTCAACTACACGGAAAGTCTTTTTATAGGCGGGATTGTCGTACTTAAATCGACTTGTGTCAGCAACAATTCCAAGGAGGGCGGTTTGAGCATATTTGTTGGGTTTCTGCAGTTTTAGGTCGTCAAAACACAATTGATATACTTGCTGGGCCGTAGCCGGTAGGCGGTCGTTGATGTAAAGATCTACCTGATCGCGCCCTATCTCTTCGTGGTGATCAATAATAATTTGCTTCACTTTATTATGAGCTAGAAATTCTCTGACGGCCGCCGCGCCGGTTCGAGTGTTGCGCTCAACATTCATGGCGTCAACCATAATAAAAAGGTCTGGCTTAAAGTCGGTTATAGCCTTGTTGAGTGGTTGCTGCGTGATTTTGTCGTAGCTTTCAAGAAAACTTAGGTCGTGATTGCTAGCCTCTTCCAGCACCATCTCGATCTGCTTGTCCGGATAGTTAAGTCTAAGCGTTGTGCCAAGCAATAATACCGAACTAATGGCGTCCGGATCCGGCGAGATATGCGAAGTAATTAGAATTCGTTCGGACTTATCAAGAAGATGTGCAAATTGTTTGGGCTGATTCTTCATCGCGCAGGTATTATACCTTAACCTCGATTGAATCTTATCTGTTATTTTGATAAACTGGCGAGCGTGATGCCGACGTAGCTCAGTGGCTAGAGCGGCTGTTTTGTAAACAGCGGGTCAGCGGTTCAAATCCGCTCGTCGGCTCCACGCTCGCTAAAGCGAGCATTTAACATTTAGTATTTATCATTTGCCATTGATTTTTCATTGATCAATGTTCATTGTTAATTCATTGGGAATTGGTAAGCGGAAATTGCTTTTTGTTTTACAAAAAGCCTCGCTGGGGTAGTGAAGCGGTCAAACACGACTGACTGTAAATCAGTTGGCTTTAGCCTTCGGGGGTTCGAATCCCTCCCCCAGCACCAGGTACGGGCATAGGCAAAACTCACTGCCGGAATCGCCTTTTTGCTATGATGAAGTCATGAGCACCGATCGGCCCAGGTTATTCAAAATAATAGCCGCCATTTACAATGATGTGCTTGTGAATAAATACAAGGATCAGCATTTCTGGATACTGGGTACTTTTATTCCGACTTTTTTGGTTAGCAGGTTGCTGGTTCACTCGTCGCCGAGGATTTTTTTGCAAGTGCACAACCAGCACGTTCACCACTTTACTTACGGCATAGTCATACTGGCTGTATCAGGCTACTTAGCGATAGTCAGAAAAGGCAAGTCTCCGGCTTGGCTAGCCGCCGTCTTTGGCGTCGGCCTAGCTTTGGCAGTCGACGAAACTGGCATGTGGCTACACCTAACAGATCGATACTATAACGATACTTCAGAGAACGCCTTAATCTTAGTCATCGCTTTTCTGATAAACGTCGTGTACTTCAGGGAATTTTGGGCGAGAGTGGTTAAGGGCATAGTCGGCTGGGTTCGGGGCCATTAACCAATAGTAGGCTTTTTCGCTGGTGTTAAGCTAAGGATAAGCGTATTGACTTGGTGGTATTTTGCTATTAACCTTAGTTAATAATGAACCGCAAAGAATCAGGTTTTAGCCATGTAGCTCTATTATTGATAGTAGTTGTTCTGGTAGTTGTAGGATTTATCGGCTGGCATGTCCATAATTCAGCCAGCAATGCAAAAAGTAATAGCACTGCCGCGACTTCTAATATCCCGGCTGCGGCGCCAATTTCTACTGGTACGGTTACCGGCATCGACCAGCTAACCCAGCAAGATTCACAAAGCGAAAGCAGCATAAACAGCAAGTACGACAGTAGCGATGCTGCTTCAGCCAACAAACCCAATTCTGCTCAGAGCGAACTAGGAGGAGCTTACAATGAATCTAGCTTCTAAATCAGTAGTCTTGGGCCTATTACTCACCTTCTCGGTAGCCACTCTGCCAGCTTTTGCGGTGGAACCCGCCAAGCCAAACCAGGCCGCTAACCAGACGACCACACCTAAAGAAAGTCCCTTTTGCACTAACTTGTCAGCCACAGTCAGCAAGGTAAATACCAATGTTACGAACCTAAAAGCCAAGATCACTAGCTCTTTTGCTCAAAGGGATAGTGAAATTGCCTCCAATCGAGCTAAGTGGGACCAGGAGATTAAGGACAACCGAGCTAAATGGGATAAGGTCAGGCAAGACAATTTCACTAAGCTAGAAACTAAGGCTCAAACAGACGCCCAGAAAGCAGCTGTTAAAACCTACGAATCAGCCATAACCAACGCCGTCACTACCAGGAGAGCGGCTTACGATGCGGCTAGAGTCACCTACCGCGGCGCCGAAGATGGGGCAATTGCTGCCAAGCGGGACAAAATTAACGGTCAGATTGCCAACTTCACAAATGGGGTAAACGGCGCTATAAGTACCGCTCAAGCCAGCTGTGCGGCTACGCCCAGCAATGGTCCAGCCATCAGAGATAAGTTTTCGGCCGATATGAAGGCAGCTGGTGACACTTATAGTCAAGACCGCAAGAATGACGATATTGGTTCCACCCTCAAACAGCTCGCCCAGACGCGCAACGCCGCTTTTGCGGCAGCCGACAAAACCTTTGACGCAACTGCGCAAGCGGCTCGCGACGCTCTGAAGGCTGCCTTCAAAGGCGCTTCCATTTAGTTCAAGATATTCACTGCCCTGGCAGCTACTAGGCCCAAGGTGGTCAACGATACAAGAGATTGACCCAACATAAGTAATTTAGCCGTCCGACTAAGCGGCATGGTATCGGTGGGGCTGAAGGCTAAAGCGTTAGTGGCCGAAAGGTAAAGGTAGTCGACGAATCTAGGCACCCAGTTGAGGGGAGCAAAATCAGGCGTCGTCATTTGCGGGAATAGAAAATCCCGGTTGCGCAATTCTTGCCAGGTGCGCTTGAGGGGACCGCTGCCATCTATCTCCCAGTACAGCAAGGCGAAGACGATGATATTGGTTAGGTAGATATTTATAGCTGCTCTTATAAGGGCGTGCCCGTTCGAGACCCTGCCGCCAATTAAAAGTTCGTGGGATAATCTTTCAAGCGCATAAATATTGGCAACGCTAATTAAAACGATTAAGCCGATTGTGTTGATTCTTCTAACTACTGACTTAACCAGCGTGACCTTCTGGGCGGTGGCCAAAAGCGATACGAGTAAAACAGCCTCGAGGAAGGGCAGCACATAGCGTGGGCCGGCGACAAATTTGTCCGGTAGTGTAATTTGTAAAATCAGGGCTACTAATATAACCAGCTGGACATGCCAAATAGGGTCTTCCTGGTGAATCCTGGCGTTTATCGAGTCAACCTTTAGTCGGCCTCGCATTAAGTTAGCCTCATTTTATTAAATATTAACAAATATCGCCCAGTAAGCAATTAACTAATAAGTAAGAGATCAGAAACTGTCGACAGCCAAGAATAAGGGCAACCCGACTCGGAACCTAGATCACAACTCGACGTGGGCGGTTGAGTCGTTTGCTGCGGGCGACAGCCGGCGGCAAACGCGCAATTTTCTTGCGAATAGCCTTGGCTTCCTGGCTTAAGCCCTGGTCCTCGTAAGCCGTCATAAGTAGTCGCAAAGTCGTCGGCGACGGCTCTAGCTCAACTGCCCGTTCCAGTTCTTGAATGACTAGCTTCTGGTTGCCGATTTTTTCTTGAACCTTGGCGTAAGCGATGTGCCTGGCGGCCAGGTTCTCTTCTAGCTTCAGAGCCTGCTCGAAGGCTGTGGCGGCCTTGTGGTAGTTCTCGGTCTCGAAGTAGATCAGGCCCAAGTTGTGTAGGCTAGAGGCACTGGGCTCGATGCTGCTGGCGATCTCAAAACAATCGATAGCATCTTTATACTCGCGTTGCTTAGCGTAGAGAATGCCCAGTCGGTTGTAGGCCGCGGCGTTCTTCTCGTCGATTTTTAAGATGGTCAGTAGCGCCTTCTCGGCTCGCAAAAAGCGATTTTCGCGCATGCCGTGGTGGGCGATTTCCCACAAATGGGTCAGGCGACTACCGATACGTTTAGGGATGATGACAATTTCGGCTTCGGATCTAAGACTGTGCTGGTAGACCAAAGCCATAAAAATAAGTAATAACGCCAAAGCGTACATTAGTCACCGCCTCCTGCGGCTCCATTTACCAATTTACATTTACCAATTTTCAATGAATTGGCATTTAGGCATTTATCAATGAGTAATGAAAAAGGATAGACAAGGGTGAAATGTGAACTCAAAAATGGGAAGTGGAGCTGCCTAGTCACGATTTGAGTATACCAGATCAGGCCTTGAGGTTAAGGGCCAGATGCAGTGCTACCAGCCGAGCCTGGGTGTTGGCTTCGAGTTTAGTGAGGCTGTCTTTTACCAGGCGACGGTTGGCTAGTAGCTTTTCGGCTTGTCTCGCCCGGCCCTGGTCGAGGCTGCGGTGGTGCAAGGCACTCATGACTAGACTTAAGCCGCCGAGCAAGTCGTATAGATCCGCCTTCGAGCGACCGAGCTGATCAAGAACCTGGATTTTTTTGGTTTGTGATTCGCCTAGTAACTGCTTAGCATCAGCGACGGCTTTTTTTAGCGGGTGGAGCTGCTCGGCCTCCAGTAAAGCAGCGGTCAGCCCTGTGCGGCCACCGCTTAAGAGCCAGGCGGACTCGATCCTGGCTGGTGTGTGAAGGTCGGTAAAAAAGGCTAGAGCTGCTTTGAGTTCGACTGACTGTAGCTGGATTTGCTGGGCGCGCGAAGCGATCGTTGGCAGCACGCTGCGCGGCGACGCTGCGGTCAAAATTATTAAACTGTCGGCCGGCGGCTCTTCCAGGATTTTGAGTAAGGCATTTTGAGCTTCGTGACTCATTAGCTCGGCATTTTCAACCAAAACTACCCTCCGTAGCGTCGATTTTCCGGTTGTTTTAAGTCTTAGGCTACGGGTTATCATCTTGATGGCGTCTAGCGAGATATCTTGCTTACCTTCGTCACGAGTAATCGAGATGAAGTATGGGTGCTCTGCGAGCTTGTCGACCGAATCAAGGCCCAGCAAACGACTGGCTAGGTGCTCGGCGGCGTTGCGTTTGCCGCTGCCGGGGGGTCCGCTGATCATTAGAGCGTGACTAGGCTGACTCAAGAACTGCTCCAGCTGCAGCCGCGGCCGGGCGTGGATTAGGAGTTCGCTAAACACCCTAGCCACGGCCCATAAACTCCTTAAAGCTTGAGGGCGGCATGGCCCGAAAAGTTTTTAGCTCACCGCTCGGTAAATTTAACGTTAAGGACTTGGCGTGCAGCAGCAGTGGCCCGGCTGTGTGGCCATAAACATGGTCACCGACCACGGGGTGGCCAATATATTTAAGATGCACCCTAAGCTGGTGGGTGCGGCCAGTTAAGGGTTTTAACTCAACATAAGAGAAGTCACGGCCGTCTTTTTTAAAAGTTTTTAGCAAGCGGTACCGGGTTTGAGCCGATTTACCTTCTGTTGAGACTCTGAATGTCTGCGGCTTTTTGGGGTGACGGGCGATGGGCGCATCGATTAGTGCTACTTCGGGTTCAAGCTGGCCCTCAACCACCGCTACGTAAATTTTCTTAGTGCGCCGGGTAGAAAACTGCTTTTGCAGATGGGCTTGAGCGGCCGCCGTCTTAGCGGTAATCATAACGCCGCTGGTGCCTCGGTCTAATCGATGAACGATGCCGGCGCGGTTGCCAGTTAAGTTCTTATCCGTCAACTTCGATTTAATAAAAGTAGCAACGGTTGGCTCTAAGTTCAAGCCGCCTTTGGCGTGCGTTAGCAATCCGGCTGGTTTATTGATAACAACGATTT
>OBEQ011237145.1_pt1 | contig 11150 bp, 10 predicted proteins | sample 1670901 | NCBI WGS metagenome assembly OBEQ01 (sample SAMEA104232315, study PRJEB22302) | groundwater metagenome | biome: forest; feature: aquifer; material: groundwater | place: USA | collected 2011-08-07 | depth 5.4 m | reverse complement strand
TAGTTTTATTGGTAAATGTGTACGTTAGTCCAGCAGCCACTTCACCATGCGGACCCTTGATAGTACCGGTAGCCGTCCCGTTTCCAGCTGCAAAAGTATGCGCTGAAAATGTGAAAACTAGCGCTAAACAGCTAGCAATCAAAAATAGTTTTTTCATGTCCCCCCTCTAAGAACATATGTTAATATTCCTCTTTATTATAGTTTAGGCCTTAGAAAATAAATCTGTCAAGGGGCATCACTGTTCTAACCCTCGGTACACTAACCAGCAGGCAAGCACAAAGCGTGCATTATTGTTGCGAGAGGAATACCATCCCGATGTACTTCGGGATGGATACACGAGCTCGTTTGAGCTCGCACCGCGAGTAACTAGAAGATACCACGGCCATGAGCCCGTGGAGCTTCATTTTATTGGATCTAATTGCTCATGAAATCCGGATGTCTTTTTTATATGGTTGATCAGAATACTGGTTTTTCGGCAATGCAAAAATTAAAATCAACCCTTTTCTGTGGTATAGTGTCCGGTAGGGCACTAAGTGCTACTGGTCATCCTAACCACTATATAGTGGTTGGTAAACCACTTAGCAATGTACCATTTGCTATAGTAATCAAATGAATGCGTTAACGATCATAATTGCCAAATACTTATTCATAGTCATTATCGGCTTCGCTTTTGTCGTAGGATTAATGCAGCGTCCAGCTCAGCGAAAAGATTTTATTTCGCACCTAATTGCCTCTGGCATTTTAGCTTTTATTCTTACAAAATTAGCCGGGATGGTATATTTTGACCCAAGACCGTTTGTGACTAACCACACCATCCCCTTGATCCCTCACGCCTCAGATAATGGCTTTCCATCTGATCACACCGTACTGAGTTTTGTAATAGCGTTTGCAGTGTATCGACTGAATCAGCGTATGGGTCTTATATTGATGATACTGGCGGCCCTGGTTGGCGTAGCCCGAATACATGCTCAATTGCACTCCCCACTTGATATTGTAGCTGCAATCATTATTGCCGTAATTGCAGTAATCGGAGCCCGCTCTATTCTCCATTTTTCTAGCAAAGGCAACCGTCTGAAATAAAAAACCAAACCGGAAACTGCTACTGGTAATGCCAGAGTAAAAGGCTAGAACACCATTGATCCACATTCTTTAATGTATAAATAGCGCCACTAGTACGTATCACATCAAAAAACACTCTAGCTTAGTGCTCTATTAACTCTAACAAAACTACGATGGATCAGCGTATTACGTATTCAACGCTTTGTGATTTCTTGCCGTTAACGTAAAACACGATTGTATAATTTCCAGCTTTTCTGGTTTTACCTGACTTGAGGGACCACTGGAAATGGAAATTTTGGATACCTGATTTGGTTGGATGTGATACTCTAGAATCAACATATTTTCCCTCGAAATAGCGAATATAGCTAATCTGGGTACGACGAGTAACATCTTTGACAGGAAGGACCGAATAAATGTTTGCAATAGCAGGCGAGAACGCGGTGGTTGGCTTTACAACCTCGCCTTTTTTGTTCAATTCACCGCCCATAGAAATTGTCGTTGTAGAAGCAGATGTAGGAGCGGTAGATGGTGGCGTGTCAGATTTCGACGGCGTAGCGGTGGATGGCACCGTGCTTGTAGTCTTAGGCTTAAGAACAGGAGTGCTTACTGACCCAGTAGATACCGTATCTGCCGGTTGTTGTACTTGATATAGGTAATATACACCACCACCTAGACCGAGCACTGTTACAATAGACAGAGATATAATAAGAACTTTGTGATTGACCATCCCCCCACTCCTTTTATTGCTACACTAATCAGTTTCCGGTCGAGCTACCCGATGTCCCAGAACTCTCGTTTGAACTTGAGCTACCGCTTGTATCTGGTGAACTTGATTCTGCTCCACCGCTCCCATTTTCTTCATTCTTCTAGCGCAAAACCGCGAGCGTAAGCTCGAGGCTGAAGCCTCTCTTTCGCTCAAGCGAAAGCGCGATTTACGCGCCGAAGAAGAAACCCCGACCGTTAGGTCGCGGGAGTTTCATCAGCCGTATCTTCCTGATGTGCTTCTTGTTCTACTTCTTGTTCAATATCTTTCTCATCTTTTTCGCCATCTATCTCTTTCGCTACACCATTTTCATCACCAGCCCGTTCTTGTTCGCTCCCCAAAATACCACTCTGATTATTGTGACCATCTGGTTCGTTTTTCAGTGAATTCACTGCTTGGGTAACATCTGCCTTAAAGTCTGGAGCAATAGTTGGAGTCGTCGAAGCGGTCTGTGCTATGACTGTTGAGAAACTTCTGCCAATCATAAGGCCAGTTATGATGAGACCACTGACTAACGCTATGGTGCGAATACTGAGTACCGATGTTTTCATAAATCCCTCCTTAACTTCTGATAAGCTGTTATTTAGCGTACTTTGCCAGTGGCATCTTGGGCTACTACTTTCAAATATTCGCTGCGCACCCAACCAGTTTGATGCCCGTTTAAATCAATCTCGCACCAACTACCACGAAGGGAAGTATTGATAATTTTCCCTGTCCATCCGGCCGGCAATATCGATCCGTATGAGCCATTAGCGTCCACCGAAGCAGCGGTAAAGGAAGGGGATTTAACCAAAGTAGCAGTATCGAGCGCTACTACAATCAGGTAACGGTCTGCCCGCAGGCTGCCTCCGCCGCTTTTAGTTGACGATAACACTGGCCCTTTCAGGCGAAGGCTACTCGCTTTCGTCCATCCCTGTTGCTTCCCGTTTAGGTTAACCTGAAACCAGTTTACGTCAGCCGTAGCATCGGCAACGGTGCCGCACCAATCAGTGGCAAAGACAGCCCCAAAACTGCCGATCGTATCGACAAAGGGCGCCAGATCTGAGGGCCACTTGCGCAAGGGGGTATCCTCAATAGCACACACAACATTGCCCTTATCTGAGGACAATCCATGTCGGCCAGTTTGAGCAAAGATGCTGGCAGTCATGGAAACGGCTTGTTTTGATTTAGCCATTATCGGATTAACCGTCGCTACCGTTGCTATCACCACTACTACTGCTAGTACAAGTTTTGTCATACATCTACTATATACTCTCTTGGCAAATGATGCACAATAAGAGTAAGGTAATGATACGAGGAAATAGTATATGGAACAGGCACATCAGGCTCCGTATGGGCGCCATAAACCACAAGATACCAACAAGAAGCATCTTGAGAGTTTAGGGCTGCAAGACCGTATTGCCCTCTTCATCACCACTGCCATCGGTACCATGTACGCGGTGTACTTTTTTGGCCTGTTTATGGCCGGATGGATGCTATGGCAAACATATTTTGACCATAAACCTTTTGATCCTTATCCGTTTGCTTTTCTGCTATTTCTCGGAAATATTGTGCAACTACTACTGATGCCGCTCATTATGGTAGGACAAAACATTCAAGGCCGGCACGCTCAAATTCGGGCAGACGAAGAGTACGAAACTACCATGTCCAGTTATCATGACATTGAGCACATTTTGGCCCGGCTCAACAGTCAAGATCAAGAGCTACTCAAACAGACCAAACTACTTGAGAAACTAATTGAATCGAGAAAAACATCGTAGTGGCACAAAAATAGCTCTGGTGCTGCCTTACACATCTTCCAGTCAATAGATTGAGAAATCATCGTGCGATCTGGAAATATGTCTGTATCTGTATATGGGTTTTAGTAACTTCATAGTCTAAAGCATACTAGATTTTGAAGTTAAGCACAAAACTTAACCTCCCTAGAATAGCGGGCACTGAGACAAAAGTAAAAAGGCCAAGATAAGTATGGGAGTAGCTTACACCCTGACTATTTGATCGCCGCTTTGTAGGTAGCTAGAGCAGATTTTTTGTCTGCGTTCATCTTATCACGGGTAGTCTTTAATGCATCATTATAAACTTTTTGGGTAGCTTTCCTATCAGCTCTATTTTTTGCGTTAGCTAAGGCAGTTTTATAATCATTCTTTGCCGTTGTGCGTGCGGCTTTATAATCGTCATTTGCCTTCTTAATCGCATCTTTATAGGTCTGATTAGTGATTTTCTTGGTCTCGATTTTACTCTGAGCCGTAGTACTATTAGTACTTGTAGTCATAGCATAGGCTGTGGTAGTTACAAGTGACGTGGCCGGAAAAAACACCATAAGAGCAATTAAACTACCCTTGACAATTTTCATTTTCAGATTCATGATCTCTTTCCTTTTTTCTATACTAATGCTGTTAATTCACAACGTCAATAGAGACATTATAATGTGCGGTCATCTATTATTGTATTCCCTGCCGCACCATATGTTATTGAAAATGCATCGAATCTAGTGAACAATCACCTTGCCCATATGGCTCGGATTCAGATGATCATGGTAGCCAAATGTACCTATTTTGGTAAATGTAAACGAGTAACTATCGTGTGGTGGAATACCGCGCCGTGTGTCAAATCCTGGTAAATCCGTATGAGCGGGGTGTGGATCAGATGCTACCCACATGACATCGCTACTGTTGTTTACAAACACAACTGTTTGCCCCACAGTAATGGTGATAGGTGATGGATTAAACCCCGGCTGTGTGTACGTAACAGTAGGATTTGTATTAGCTGTATCTGTACCCTGATTCGTGTTTGTAGTTACGGCAGGGACACTATTGTCGCGTGACTTTACTAACCACAACGCCAACCCTACCGCCAGCACTATAACAATAATCAGTACTATATTTTTCATTCAATCAACAAATGCGTGATATGATTTTGGCAACGCCGATAAACAGCTCTGTTTATTGCTCGGGTCCAACATGACACACATTTCCTTTCCTTTGCTAACACTATCATAATACGTTAGGTAATAACTGACCATTCCTTGAATACATGGAAATGTAAGACTTGATTTTGCTGTACTGCACATACTCTCTACTGCCTTTGGATCAGTAATATTAAACTTCATTGCCAGACTGCTGGTACCACGTACGCATGAAGCATCAAGGCCAGCTGCAAATGTCTGACACCATTGTATGGTTTTTCGATAATCGTCATTATTCAGACTCAAGTAATACGTCGGTGCATAAAAATAACAGATAAGCCTTGCACGAGGCAACTGTTTGTCACAGGGATAAGATGGGTTAGCTGGATCGACGTAGGAAGAGGGATGTAGCACATGGTCTGACAAGAAGTTCTCCATAAAGACCCCCTCATAGCAGCGATTGAGAGCAGGCTCCTGAAACGTTGTCCGGCAGATTTCGGTTGACTTTGGTAAATCGTTGCCCGTATAAAACATCAAACCGTGCCCTAACCCATGATAGCATCGCCCAGCGGCAAAAGAGTTGAGGTTAGCGTAGCCTTTACAAATAGTTTTGATGTCAGCCAAAAAATCAATAGATTTAGCTAAGCGTTCCTCTATTACTCCGTGGAGATATCCGTCGCTGCAAGTAGTATCTTGATACTTGAGTGCTGTAGCAAAGTCTTTGTACTTATTATATCCAGCGTGACCAAGTTCATGAGCTACAGCATGACAGTTTTTTAGCACATACGGATCGGTAATCATCCGTTGGGCAAGTTCCTGCAGCGCAGCGTGGGGGGTTTGTGTCGTAAGAATGGCAGTGAGTTCGTCCAGATTCTTTTTGTACGGCTCCTGAGCACTATGATCATGATGATTATCCACCTGTGATGGACTGCTGGAAGTGACAGAGATGGGAGAAGATAAACCGTCTCTAACATTTGGCCGAAGTTTATGGTTAAATACACCATAGCTGACCACTATCACTATGATTGCTATCATAAGCAAGTATAATTTTTCGCTTTGTAATCAACACATTTGTGCCTAACAGTATCAGCCTACAAAATACCCTCGGAGGTAGCTATGTTGTCACTTATCTTAACATATATCATCTGGGTTGCCTATTTCGACGTGACTTGAAATTATTTGAGCTCTCATGCAGCAAGATTTTATCTGAGCAAACAGTCTGCATTTACCACGAAAAATGGCCCTAACGGGCCGAATATCTTAATTGGCTCACCTGCGTTGAGGATGTTAGAACTAAAATGGAAGCTATTCCTGTTCTTGCTACATAAGAGCATAATAAAACTATGAACTCGTCTCGCTTTAAATGGATTGGGCTGACCATTCTTTTGTTGTCCGTACTGACAGGTTTTGTTACGGTGATGAAGCGGACATATCCTTCTAGCCAGTCTGGTAATGAACAATCGAACCAGCACGCTATTGATACGCCTCGTAGCAATAGTTCCTCGAAAACTACTGGAGCCTCTACCAACCCACTTTTTGGAGTGCCGTGCAAGGACAATGCGCGACCGGTTTTTAGTCACGATCTTACTGACTCGAGCGCCATCGATCACATCCAAATCTACGGCCTGGGTGAAATATTCCCACGTTTCCGTAGTTTTTTGTGGATTAAGTCGACACACCCCGATAAAATTCCTGTATACGCCCCGATTGATTCTGATTTAGTCGAGGCGGTGTATAAGAATGCTCGCGGCGCTCTGGACTTTGATGTTCACTTAATGGTGAGCTGCCAAGTGTGGTACCTCGTTAATCACATTACCGATCCGGTGGATAAAATCCGCAATGCTCTGCCCAAAACGCCTGCCACCACCACCATGGACGCACCTCCTATTTCGCCACCGATTCACTTTGCGTCTGGTGATTTACTCGGTTATACGACAGGTACGCCGCTAGCTCATAACTGGGATTTGGGCGTTTTCGATCTCACTCATGCCAACGTATTTGTGAACCAGGCTCGTTATTCTCAAGATAAATATAACAAGTTTCTGACCGCGATTTGTCCATTCGATGTCTTTCCAGACGCCCAAAAAACGACCTACTACAGCCTGTTTGGCGAAACCAAGCCAGTTAAGAACGCCCTTTGCGGCCCCTTGAGCCCAGACAAAGCTGGAACCATAAGTGGTTCGTGGTTCGCAGACAAATTTGGGGCAGATCAACATAACGAACTTCACTTTAAGTTGATGATCGGCATCTACAGTGACGGCCTTATCCGCATTTCCGGCGAAGATTTTCAGTTACCGATCGAGATACCTGCTGCTAATACAACGTATATTGACCCATTGTCTGTCACCGACCGCCATTGCTACAGCGTCAATGGCAAAACGGTAGATTTTAAAGTCGTGTCTGACCAAGAGATGCAGGTTTACAGCGGATCAGGTAGCTGCCACTCGACTTTCCCAGCAAGCGGCTTCAAAACATATTATCGTTAAATGTCGGGGTAAAAAAGTTTGACTCTCCATAGTGATGGAAGTTAGAACCGCAAGTCAATGCGGTGACTATGCGAGGTGAGCACAGTACTCAGCTCACCGCTTTCTTCCCCAGCGTGGCGATCTTTGCCTCATCGGCTGCAGTCAACTCTGTCAGCGCAAAGGAGGTTGGCCACATGGCGCCTTCGTCCAGGTTCGCTGGATCATTGAAGCCGAGTGTCGCGTACCGATAGTTGAATTTGTGTGCGCTTTGGAAGAAACAGACAACCTTGCCGTCTTTATTGGCATAGGCGGGCATGCCGTACCAGGTTTTCGGCGTGAGGGCTGGTGCGTTCTCTTTAATGAGGACATAGAGTCGTTTGGCCATGGTGCGATCCGGTTCGGGCATTTCAGCGATCGCACCCTGAACGTCACGTTCCCCTTGAGCTTTATTCTTGTTTGACCGTGCTTCCGCCATAAGTTCTTTGGCGCGAGCCCTCATTGCCCCTCGTTCTACTTCCGAGAATCCTTCGAACTTCTTTTCGTTGTTTGCTGGCATATAGGACTCCTTACTTTTGCAATTACCTGTTCTTCCATTTTAGCTTAAAAATATACATTTTCAAAGAATAATGTAACTTGGTTTTCGATCAGGAAAGGGATATTATTTAATGAAAACCAAGCGTCAAATCTAAAAGTTATAACCTCGTCCACTACCCTACCTTAAATGAAAAACTCAGGCTTTCACCTCTGTTACTATCGGTTCTAACCTTGGCTCTCAGTAGCGAAGGACGTTAAGATTGCGATACAGAATCATCAAGAGTATTTATATATCCCTGACCTAGAACATAAGTCTAGCCAGCCTCCAATAGTTACCCGTCATTCATAATGTAAAAAGTCGGTATATTCATTACATTCGTTAATTGCTCACTTTGTTCGCAACAATACTTCGTTGGTGACTCATTTTCATTCGTAACCATAATTTTGTAAACTTTTGCAAAATTTGCAAATTGTTTCAGGGAGTGAAACAATTAAGCGGTATAAATCGGTAGGGGGAATATGAAGTGGCATATGCCAAGCGCTTCAAAGCGTAATTGGAAGTTCTTACGTAGTCGGCGGTTTTGGTTCAAGACAGTACTAGTTGTACTTGGCCTATTTATCACCATAACAATCGCCGGAGCGAGTATTCTGCCGGGGAATCCGCTTTATCCGATTAAGCGAGTAGGCGAAGCATTATTAACTACTATTACCCCAAACCTTAGTTATCAGCACGTTAAAGCCAAAGAAGGGGTACGGGCAATATTTGCCGCTCGAAGATTAAACGAAGCAGCCTCGATGGTGGAGCGGCTTGATAGTCGTTCTGTTAACAAGCAAGCCAGTGACGCCGACACGATTGAAGTATTACTGCAGCAATTCGGCGAAGTCTTTAACGATACTACCCTCTCTTTAAGCCAAACCATTGACCTCGGTGAGCAGCCATCAGTTAAAATCTTTACTGACTTGCAAAAACGCTCAGCTGAACTAGCGGTCAAACTAGAGCACCTCCGTCTTGAAGCGCCACCAACTGATCAAGCTACGGTCTTGCGCTCAATCGTTATTATCAACAACAATCTAGCCACCATTAGTGATGCACTGCACCAAGCTCCGATCTCTGAAGCTGACGCCACTGAATTAACCAAGCTGATCTCCAGTGGTCTTATTTCTAAAAGCGATTTAACTGCTCTGCTTGGCCAAGCCAATAGCAATAGACGCCTACTTGATCTGCTGCGCGAGCGAGTCAAGAGCGGGCAACTTCCTTCCGGCATTATTTATGCTATGAACTTTGATTTGGTGACCAAACTCCTACCCGATGAGGCACCGACATACATTAATAGCGTCCGCTTCGATGAGTTACGAAAAGTCGCTTTGCTAATGAAAACAATCGAACCAACTCCAACCCAAAAAACTGCTATTAACCAATATTTACAATCATATAAAGCGGGTGATTTGGTGCCAACCAATTCACTAACCCGCTATACCGCCCCGCTTATCTATGGGTGGCATTTAGTGGAAAGCAGCGGAATTGATCTAGGAGTTCTCCATGCCGACCATTTAAGCCCAGAGCGCCGAATTTTTTATGATCTGTGGTCTCCCTACTTAAGCAAGACCAAAAATGCCTCTACCGGGAAACAATCGTCACTCATTATTCCAAAAGCGCTGGCACAAAATTCAGACAGTGTGGCAACCGGCACAGCCCCCACGTACGATCAAGTGTTGTCGTCTGCCAATATTGGTATAATTAAGAGTTCGACCTTGCTTGACCGAGTGCAGCTAGAATTGCTCAAAGCGACCAGAAGCGAAGTCTCTTATATGGCCTTGCCGCCGGGATGGACAGGCAGCGACGTTGTGGCTATGAGCGATGGTTTCAAGCAGTCAACCGAGGCACTGCGAACAAATGAGGTCGTCCAAGCTAAAACCGAACAAGTTACAACTACTCTGGCTAGTGTGACCACTCCGCTTCAGGCTACCGATTCTAACCAAGCCGTCGATGCTCTGCGGGCTGATATCAAAACCCAAATTGAAAAGCTGCGCGGCGAATTGATCCAGAATACCTACAACTCTACCTTTACTACTACCAATAATACCACCGTTGTTAATCAGAACTCAGTTACCAATACCAACGACATCGATACCTTACGTCAAACATTCAACCAGTCACTGACTGATTTAGGAACAAAACTAACCACTGATAATCAAGCAGCTGCGTCATTAGTGCAACAAGAATTAGCTGATCTTAAAACCGCTACCAACGATTCTCTTGACCGCCTCAAACAAGCCGAAGGCGCTCTTAAAGAGCAAATAAAAGCTCAAGCTGAACTGGTTTCTGGTGTCAAAAAAACCATTGCTGGCCTAGATTCTAGCCAAACTGCACTTGAAAGTAGCATTGCCACTGCCCGTAAAGAAGCGGCTGATTTAACCAAATCGACCGCTGCTACGCTAGACGCCAGTATTACCAATGCCCAAAAACTCCAAGCCGGCAATCTGGTAACCCTGCAAACAGAGCTGGCCGATCAAGTTAGCCATGCTGCGGCACTTGAACTATCGCTTGTTAGTGTTGCCCAAGCGGGGGCAGAGCAAAAAGCGGCTTTGCAAGCTGAAATTGATCTCAGCACCACGGGTATAACAATACTAAAGCAGCAAATCACCCAAGCCGTCGCATATTTAACAGCGGCTCAAACTAAAAATATTACCGATATTACCACAGCCATCGCAAGCTCAGAAGCTCGGGGTGCTACGCAAATTACTGAAACCAAGAATGCGCTGGGAGAACTCAAAACCACTCAGGCTGATTTAGTTAAATCGTTACAAAGCCTGTCTGACGACAAAGAAGTTCTTCGCTCCCAATTGATGAGCGCCATCGCTGAAGTAAAGACGACTCAAGATCGTACTAACGCTGTTGTACAAAAGCTTACCACTGATCAATCGAATTTGCTGACATCCGTCCAAGAGATTAAGGTAACCGAAGCTAGTACCTTGACTGCGCTTCAGGCCACAGCTGCCGAGACCAAACTTTTGCGAAGTGAATTGACACAATCGATCAGTGATATAACCGCTGCACAAGCGGCGGGAGCCCAAGATTTGCATAACGCGGTTCTTGCACTTGGCAGTCAATTTACACAGTCAATCGGCGAAGTCACTACCGCACAATCCCAAAGCAAAGCCCGTCTCGATTTAGTTGACGCTAAAACCGTTACCTTAAGCGCTGCTATCGATGGCATTGGTCAAACTAACACCCAAGTTCAGACTGATTTAGCTGGTGAAATTCCCGAGACCAAAACTCTGCAACAGCAAATGACTCAGTCCCTTGCTACTCTACTGCAAGCACAAACGAAGATCTCTGACGAAGTGGCTACGTTAAAAAGCGATGTTACCACAGTGAAACAATCGGTGGCTGATATCAAAACAGCCCAAGTGGCGGCAGACG
>OBEQ011475394.1_pt1 | contig 11151 bp, 12 predicted proteins | sample 1670901 | NCBI WGS metagenome assembly OBEQ01 (sample SAMEA104232315, study PRJEB22302) | groundwater metagenome | biome: forest; feature: aquifer; material: groundwater | place: USA | collected 2011-08-07 | depth 5.4 m | reverse complement strand
TTGACGAACTGCGCCATTTTCTGTTAGATTTCATGGAGGAACAGGAAATACAGGAGCCGTTCGGGCAGAAGGTAATGGAGTGGCTCGGGTTTTAATTCAGGACTAGGGCTGTCGCTTTTGGATGAGATACGACGGCTACAGATGAGAGGCGTAACGAGCCGTACTTAACAGTACGGTGAGGCGCGCCTAAGTCTGTAAGCCGAGTAGGTCGCCAAATGCGACAGCCCTATAACCTCTCGTCGTTCAATGGATAGGACGCAAGCTTGCGGAGCTTGCGATGCAAGTTCGATTCTTGCCGAGAGGACATGATAAAAAATATCCCGCTTTGTGGCGGGATATTTTTTTAATTACGCGACTTTTTTAATCATGGCGACGATGCGGGACTTCTTGCGGGCGGCGGTGTTCTTTTTGATAACTCCCCGCTTTGCCGCCTTATCTATAGTTTGATACACTTTCGGCAACATTTTTTCCGCTTCCGCCCTGCTCTTTCCGGCAATGAGTTTTTTCACCTCTTTGACCGTTTCCTTCATAGCCTTCACGCGACGAAGATTATAGACCTGCTTTCGCTTTGAGCCTCGAAGCGCCTTTTTTGCTGATTTGATTATTGGCATGGATTATTTTACTTTCTTTCTTTTAAGACTTGGACTTGGAAATACTACCAAACATTGCCCAAAAATGCAAATTTTACATAAAAATAAAAACCCCTCGAGCAAAAATGCTTGAGGGGTGAAAAAACCTACAATCCTTCGTCCCGGTGCAAACAAAGCGGTTTTCGCGGAAAGCGCTCGCCCGATATGACTTCTTCAAAAAAGATGTCGGTATCAACTTCTTCTTCATCTTCCCTTGCTGGCTGGTCTTCAACAAGATACAAACCGATGGAAGCGATATTACTATTTGCCGGCTTGCCGATTCGAAGTTTTGCCGTACGACCGAGTTTCAAAGACGCGAGCGACCAGTGGTGTTTTGCCACCGTTATGCCGTCTTCTTCAAGCGTTATGCTTTCTCGCGGGACATTCCCGCAAAATTCTCCCGCCCTGTTCGGGAACGGACCGTGCCATTCCACATCGCTCAAAAGTGTTTTTATAATGCGCGCCATGACTGCCTCCTTATAAAGAACCGTATTAAGTCTTGATTATATATATCATACTTTTCTTTTATTGTTAAATCTCCCGCCCGTCTGCTACAATACAACCATGATTGCTTCTCTTTCAGGAATCCTCTCTTTTGCCGCCGAGCGTTTTGTCGTACTCGATGTCGGGGGCGTGGGATACAAAATTTTCACCACAAGTGAAGTGGTGCGGGAAACGCAAACAGAAAGCGGTGCGGCGCTTTTTTGGACGCATTTGTCCGTCCGCGAAAACGCGCTCGACCTCTACGGGTTTCTTGAACAAAGCGAACTTGAGTTTTTTGAGCTCCTTCTCACGGTTTCCGGCATCGGGCCAAAAACCGCGCTCGGAATCATGAACGCCGCGCCGGTGGAGATGATTGTGTCCGCCGTTATGGAGGGCGACAGCTCGCACCTCACGAAAGTGTCCGGCATCGGCACGAAGAACGCGCAGAAAATCGTCATGGAGCTGAAAGGAAAAGTTGACGGCTTCCGTTCCGAAACGCCCGCTGGCGACAAAGAAACTGATGCCCTCGAAGCATTGGAAGCTCTCGGCTATTCTCTAAAAGAAGCGCGCGAGGTGCTCAAAAAAATCTCCCCCGAAGCTGAAACGCCGGGAGAGAAAATAAAAGAAGCGCTTAAAATACTTGGTAAGTAATTTAGAATTTTATTAAAAAATAATTTCTAATATCTAATTTCTAACTCCCAACAAAAACAAAAATTTCTAAAAACCATACTGTTTTGAAATTAGGCATTTTTTTAGAAATTGAAAATTAGTAATTAGAAATTTTTACTCACATGGAATCAATCTTGCGCCACATCAAAAAATTCGTCCCCCGACCAATCTTCGAGTTTTTTCAGCCCGCCTATCACTACACGCTCGCGCTTCTCGGCGCTATCCGTTACGGCTTCCCGTCGCGGCGCATCAAGGTTGTCGGCGTGACGGGCACGAAAGGAAAGTCCAGCACGACGGAATTTTTGAACGCGATGCTTGAGGCGGCGGGGAAAAAGACCGCGCTCGTGAACGGCATTCGTTTCAAAATCAGCGATGTCTCAGAACCGAATCTTTTCAAAATGACGATGCCGGGGCGGATGTTTATTCAGCGAAAAATCCACGAGGCGATACGGGCGGGGTGCGAATACTTTATTCTTGAAATCACCTCGGAGGGCGCAAAACAATTCCGCCATAAATTCATCAATCTTGACGCGCTCATTTTCACCAACATTTCGCCGGAGCATATCGAGTCCCACGGCTCATATGAAAAATATCTTGCCGCCAAACTCTCCATCGCCCGCGCGCTTGAAATGTCTCCGAAAAAAAATAAGGCAATCATTGCAAACATTGACGACAAAGAAGGCGCGCGATTTTTAGAAACCCGCGTGCCGGTGAAAATCCCCTACTCCCTGAAAGATGCCGGCGAATACTCTGCCGACACAAGCGGAATTGCTTTTGTGGTTGATGGAGAAAAAATAAACTCCCCGCTCCCCGGCGTTTTCAACATTTATAATCTTCTCGCCGCCGCCGCGTGCGCGAAACATTTTGGCATTTCTCCCGCCGAAATTCGCCGCGGGGCGGAGGCGGTTTCAAAAATCCGCGGAAGAATGGAGAAAATTGAAGGGGGGCAAAGTTTTGATGTGTATGTGGATTACGCCCACACCGCCGACTCTCTCGAGCAAGCGTATCAGGCGCTTTCTGGCAAAAACCTCATCTGTATTCTCGGATCGACCGGCGGAGGGCGCGATCAGTGGAAACGCCCCTTGATGGGCGCGGTTGCCGAAAAATACTGCTCACATATTTTCCTCACCAACGAAGATCCGTACGATGAAGACCCGCAAAAAATCATCAAAGAAGTTGCGGGTGGCATAAAAGACAAAACGCCGAAAATAATTCTCGACCGCCACGAAGCGATACGGGAAGCGCTTTCTCTCGCGCGCGCGGGCGATGCCGTTATCATCACGGGCAAAGGCACCGACCCGTATATAATGGAAGCGAGCGGCAAAAAAACCCCGTGGAACGATGCAGCGGTTGCGAGAGAAGAACTCCGTAGAATGAAGTAGATTTCACTTTTTTGTCGTTTATTGATATACTGCGCATATGTTAAGTTTATTCCCGACACTTTTTGATTACGGCGCTGTTGCCGTTGGCATTTTGCGCATTGTCGTCGCAATCATTTTTATTGCGGAAGGATACAAACGGCTTCCCCGAAAAGGCGCGGAAACAACCTTCTTCCGCAACCTCATACCGATTGTCGAAATGACTCTTGGGACACTCTTTCTTGTCGGACTTTTCACCCAAGCGGTTGCCGTCGCCCTCGCAACCGTTTCCGTAAAACAAATGTTCGCGGAATACAAACACAAATCCGCTGAAGAGCGAAATTTGTCTTTTTATATCCTTCTTTTCTTTATCTCCCTCTCTTTCCTTTTTTGGGGCCCGGGACTGTGGAGTATTGATTATCCCTTGTAAATATAGTATAAAGTATCAGTAACAACCGCTGTTCATAATTTCATAATATCCGCCTATAGCTCAGCCGGTAGAGCACCTGCCTTTTAAGCAGGGGGTCGCAGGTTCGAGCCCTGCTGGGCGGACAAGAAAAAACACTGCGCAAGCGGTGTTTTTGCTTGTCCGCCCGGAGGAAGTGAACTGCTTCACTTCCGTCAGGGCTCGAACGCCGGAACCATGTTTTTATGCCCGCAGGCTAAAAACAGGTGAGGTGGTGCCCAGACAAATTTTTTAGCAAAAAAATTTAGTCGAGGGAGAGACCCCTGCTTCGAAAAGACAACCGCTAGTAAATTCTAGCATATGCTAGAATTTGCTAGCGGGGAAAAATAAAATACGGGTTGTGGTTTTAGAGATGGCATCATTTTCCCAATAAAAACTTCTCAAGCTCTGTTTCAAGCTCTCCCCCCTCCATACGGATACCGTGATACATATCCACGAGCCGCGAGAGTATTTCCTCAATTTCTTCTTCCGAGAAGTTTTTTGCAAAAAGTACCGCCTTACTGTACGGAAATGGTTTCAGCCCCGCCTCTTCCGCGCTTTTTGTTTTTTTGGCAAGCATTATCGTTTTCATTTGCCAAAAGAGCGTACCGTGAATTTCTTCGGCGGAAGACCCCGCGCGAATCGCTTTTTGAAAAAGCACCCATACTTTTTTTCTGTCCTTCTCACCGTATGCGTCGGCTATTAAAAAAGTTGAATTATTGCCCCATTCCGCTTTCTTTTTTTCGCCGAACGAGTATGTTTTTGTTGCATGCTTTTCTATCAGAGCAACCGTTTTTACATCAAGCGCTCCATCAAGCAAGAGAAACGCGCTCGAAGAACCGGCTGTCTGCGAAAGCGCGCCTAAAACGGATTGCTTCGCCTCTTTGTCCGACAAAAGCCCGTCGAGTATTACAATGTGCTTCTGCTCAAAAAGACCCTGCGAAGAATACAACGATTCAAGTTTAGGCATCGTAAAAGTTTCGGTGTCGAGAATAAACACCTCCGCGTCCGGACGTTTCCCGCGAAGCACCGTAAGGAGTTCGTCTTTTTTTGCGCGGGCTTTGTCGCGGTCGCTTCCATAAATGAGATATAACATACACCCATTATGCCCGCACGGGAAACAAAAAGAAAGTATTTGACAAAAGTATCGTTATCTGGTAGTTTTATCGCAGGAAAAACTCATAAAAAACCAATTGAGAGTACCTTGAAACGCCTTTTAGGGGGGCTAAAAAATGGACAAAATATTGCAACTTACCGACTTTAAGCCGGCACATCAGCCTCGCGCGTATGTAAATAGTGCGGTACGATTTCACACTCCATGCACCAAAGAAGACCGGCTCGCGGCCGCGATTAAAGCGGGGTGGAACGTGTTCCAGTTTCCGTCCAAGTTTACTGTCGGCGATTTTCTCTCCGACTCAGGCACAACGACGCCCACCATAGAACAGCTTGCGTATTCTCTTTTGGGAGATGAGGCTTATGGTACGAACTGGGGATACGAACAATTACTGGAACAATTTGAAAAAACATTCGGCATCACGCTTCTCGGCGACCATGCGGAGTGGGAAATTTTCCTTTTCCATCAGTGCCGCGCCGCCGAACACGCGCTTTTCACACAGATCGGCCGCGGAAAAGGTAATCTAGTAATTCCAAGCAACGGACACTTCGATACCACTCATGCGAATATTGAAATGAATGGGATTGGGGCGTTGGATATTCCGTCAAAAGAAGATAAAAACTTCCAAGGAAACATGGATATTGATAAACTCTGTGATGGATTCCATAAATCATACCAAGCGCCAATGGTTTTTTGTACGATTACAAATAATACCATGGCGGGACAGCCTGTTTCTTTGAGAAATATTGGCACAATTTCAGAGGTTTGCCGAACATATAAAAAACCATTCTTCTTGGACGCCTGCCGTTTTGCGGAAAATTCGTGGTTCATTAAAGAAAACGAACACCCTGAATTAACCGTTCCGGAAATCGTCCATGAAACATTCTCTCATTGCGACGGCTTCACCATCTCTCTCAAAAAAGACGGTTTGGCTAATATGGGCGGAGCGTTGTGTATAAAAAACGGAACGGCGCTCTTTGACGAGTATCCCGATATTTTAGACAATCTGCGCGACCATCAAATTTGTACCGAAGCGCACCCCACGTACGGCGGCATGTCCGGACGCGATATTATGATTGCCGTTGAAGGATTAAAAACGGTCGTTACGCAAGAATATCTTGATAGCCGTATTCTTCAAGTGCGCACTTTCGGCGATTACTTGAACGAGCTTGGTATTCCTGTTGAAAAACCTTTCGGCGGACACGCAGTCTATATTGATGTTGATAAATTTTTTGAAGGCACAAAAATGGGGCGGGAAGATTTCGGCGGGATTTCCCTCACCGCGCTTCTGCTTCTCTCCGGTCCGCGTCTTTGCGAGCTTGGCGCTTTCGCCTTCGGAAAATACGATCCAAAAACAGGAGAGGAAACACTTCCGCCGTTCAATTATGTCCGCGCGGCGATTCCTCGCAATAAATACGAGGAGCAAGATTTATTCTTCGTCGCCGACTGCATAAAAAATCTGTACGACCGAAGAGATGAAATCCCGCGCGCAGTGCCGGTGTTCGGGAGAGAAAAAAGTCTGCGTCATTTTAAGGCGCGTTTTGATCTCGTCCCGCATTCATAGAGTGCGGACCAAAACCCCGACCATAAAGGTCGGGGTTTATTTTTTGAAAGTTATACCATTTCTTTTTCTTCATGTGTGCAAGCGCAACCTTCGCACTTTCCGCAACAAGATTTGAGAAGCCATTCGTCCGCCGACCATCTCCCCGCTCCGGTAATCATGAGCGAAAGAGCGGCGGCAAAAAGCAAAAGTGCGAACTCGTACCCTCCCGCTTGGGAGAAAAATCCGGCGCGCAAATGCACGAGAAATATCGCCACAAGCATTTCAAGGGCGAAGAGCTTGCTTATCCAGTGAGTAAGAAACCCGAGAATAAGCGCGATACCGCCGCCGATTTCAAGAATGACAACTGCCCACGCAAAAAATTGCGGCGCCGGAACCTGAAGAACGCTGAGGAATCCGCTAAACATTGAAACATCGGCGGTCTTCTGCAGACCATGCATGATAAATATAATACCGACAACGACGCGCAACACGAGCGGAGCAACATCACCCCACTTCTCCGCACACGAACATTTGAGCATCTTCATAAAAAAATATAATTAAAGCTGGTAATGTTTTCATTATACCATAAAAATCATTTCAATTTCCGCATTTCTCCCCACCTCTCCCCAACAGAAATATCCACCACAAGAGGGACGGAAAGTTTGCCGATATTCTCCATCGCGTTTTTTATCAGAGGTATCGCCACCTCGACCGCATCTTTTTTTATTTCAAAAATAAGTTCGTCATGTATTTGAAGAAGCATTGAAACCGCACTGTTTCCTGAAATTGCTTTATCAACTTGTATCATCGCGAGTTTCATGACATCGGCCGCCGTGCCCTGAAGCGGCGCGTTCATCGCCATTCGCTCGCTCATCGCACGAACAAACGGCAACGATGATCCGAGCCCCGGGAAGTATCGCCTTCTCCCGAAAAGCGTTTCAGTGAAACCATGTTTCGCCGCTTCGCTTTTTACTTTTTCAAAATAACGGGCAATATGCGGAAACTTGAGAAAATAATTATCATGAAATTCTTGCGCTTCCGCCCGCGTGCCACCAAGATTTATCTGAAGTGCCGAAACCCCCATGCCGTAAATAATGCCGAAATTTATAACCTTCGCCCTGCGCCGCATGTCTTTCGTCACCTCGCTTTCAGGAACTCCGAAAACGCGAGAAGCGACGGATGCGTGTACGTCTTTCCCCGACCGAAAAGTTTCAATGAGGATTTCGTCTTCTGAAGCTTCCGCGAGTATCCGCATTTCTATCTGCGAATAATCGGCGGCGACCAACATACTGCCTGCGTCGGCAACAAAAGCGTTCCGCACCTCTTTCCCGTGTTCTCCGGTTGCGGGAATGTTTTGCAGGTTCGGATTATTCGATGACATCCTTCCTGTGGTGGTTCCAGTCTGCGAAAAAGTGGTGTGAAGCCGCCCGTCTTCACCGACCATCGCGGGAATGTTATCAATGTACGTTGAGAGAAGTTTTTGCAGTTCGCGATATGAAAGTATCTCTCCGATAATCGGATGCGTGCCGCGAAGCTTTTCGAGCTCGGACTCTCGCGTGGAGCGCGCGCCGCCGGCAGTTTTTTTGAGCCCCTTGGTGGAAATCAGGAGCTTGTCAAAAAGAGTCTCGCCGACCTGCTTGGGAGAATTGATATTGAATTTGCCCCCCGCAAGCTCGTAAATTTTTTTCTCGTACGTTTCCATTTCCGCGTGATATTTTTCCGAGAGCGCCTTGAAGTGCTCCGCGTCTATACGGATTCCTTTCTTCTCCATTTTTTCAATAATCGGCACCAAAGGAATCTCTATTTCCTTGTAGACTTTCTCAAGTCCGCGCGCTTTCATTTCGGAAAAAATCCACGCATTCGCCTCACGAAAAGTTTGCTTGTGTGAAAACTCAAGAATATCTTCAAGCGTCGGGTTCGTCATATCGGAATTCAGAAGCCAAAGCGCGATGCCCGTTTCGCGAAGCTCGCCGTCGGAAATTTCTTCTTTTTCTTCTTCTTTAATTATTTCACTCTCACCGGTAATTTCGCCGATTCGCGCGCGGAGCGAACGAAAATCAAGTTCCGCCAAAATATTCTCCGCCACTTCGCGGTCAAAAACTTCTTGCCACTTTTTCTCCGGCAGCTCAAAGTCGAGCTTTGCATCGCGACGTATCGTCCCGAGCGCTTTTGAAAACATCGCCTCCTCCTCCCCTTCTTTCAAAAGCCCGATGATGCGCGGCTTCACTCCCGCTTTCTCAAATGCGCCACTGTTGTCTTCTTGTTCTTTTTTGAGCGCCTTATATATATCTTCCAGCGATCCGAAATTTTGTATCAAAGTCGTCGCGCTTTTCTCGCCGATGCCGACAATGCCCGGGATGTTGTCCGACTTGTCGCCCGCGAGCCCTTTGTAGTCAACGAGAAATTTCGGCTTGAAGCCATACCGCTCCTCCACCGCTTTTTCGTCGTACAAAACAGTGTCGTTTATTCCCTTGCGTAAAGTATACACGCGCACTTTTTCGTCATCCACCAGCTGAAGCGTATCCATGTCGCCCGAAGCAATAATGGTATCAATATCTTTTGATTTCTTCACCTCTTCCGCAATGGTGCCAATAATGTCGTCCGCCTCAAATCCGGGAAGTTCGTAGCGCGGGATACCGAAAGCGTCAATTACATCGCGACTTCGGATAATCTGCGCAATGAGCGCATCGTCAGTCTTCGCCCGCCCCGCTTTATACTCCTTATACTCCTTGTGCCGAAAAGTCTGCTCTGGCAAATCGTATGCCGCGATAATATAATCCGGATGCAAATCCTTTACCAGTTTGAACAAAAGCGCGACCAGTCCGTACAGCGCCCCCGTCGGCTCACCCTTGGTTGAAACAAAATCAGGTAAGGCGTGATACCCGCGATGAAGTATCGCGTGCATATCAAGAAGGACGAGTCTTTTGTTGGTTTTCATAAAAATTGCTTGACTTTTTATTATGTTGGTATATACTTATAAGCACAAATGGCCTTTCGGCTCGGTTCGTCGCAAGACGAATCAGAAAAGAAGAAAAACATAGTCAAAAACGCGATTAGAGCATGGCTTTAATCGCGTTTTTGATTGCAATAAACGAACTTTCTTCAACTACCCCGATTTTGTCTATAAAACGCTTTGTGTCAACCAACCGCACTTGAGAAATAATAGCCATACGGGGTATTTTATCGTGAACCATTGAACACGGCACATAATACTTGTTATCCCTCTTTATTTTTGTGGTGAGAGGAACAACAAGCACGACATACTTGTTAAATTTTTTCAGTACCAATACCGGTCGACGAAATTCATCACCCTTGCCATCTTGTTCAAATCCAACATTAACACCAAGGGCTGCCCACCAAACCTCTTTCTCGCGAAAAAATATAGTATCAATATCTTCCCGTTCATTCAGTATTTTCTTTTTATTATGCCATTCATTGTATTCTTTTTTCATAAAATTATAGTAGCACAAAGAAGCGAGACGGAAAAATCAAAAAAACGTGTGCGGGCATAGTTCGCGTATGCGAACTGTACCCGCACATAAAAAGATAGGCGACCCCGCAAGGAGCCGTCTATTTATTACGAAGATTGCGCCAAAGAGAACCATTCCGTCATTGCGGGAACACCTTCTCCGTCCCACTCCCACACCACAGAGACATTTGTTAATTCTGGTTGTTGACTAACCGATTCTTGAGCCTCTTCGAGGGTCGCGAACCCATCAGTGTGATGTCCAGCAGAACGATAGCGCTGTGCCGCCAAATCTTCGTCTCCGCTTGGCGGAGGAGCCGGGCGAAAAATAATCGGGTGATAACGGTTTGTTTTTGTGTTCAATAAAAAACCTACAGGATTAGACATTTTTTATCTCCTTAGTTGTGTTGATGTTACGGTAAAGTCTACAGGTATCTTACATGTCTTACTTAACGATTGTCAACACCCGTGTCGTCTCATCTATAAATTTGAATCGTATCATCCGAGTCTTCTCCGGCAACACTTCCGCCACCCGTTCCGGCCATTCAATGAAAATGATGTTATGCGGGTCGCTCGCCATTTCTCTCCACCCGAGAGAAAGAAGCTCCGCGCCGTTTTCGAGGCGATATGCGTCTATGTGGATAAGGTGAGTAAAACCGCTGTCAAGGCGAAACCTTGCCAAATTTCCAGTAAGGTTTAACCTTGCTGGAAATTTATAGACCTTTTCCAGCACAAAGGTCGGGCTCGTGACGGTTTTTTGTATGCCAAGCGCTTGGGCGACAGCTTTCACAAAAGTCGTCTTCCCCGCACCCAAATCACCCTCAAGTGCCACGATGGTGGCGAGTTTTCCACAGTTTTCATCGCTTTTCCACAGGTTTTCCACAAACTCTTTTGCAATTTGAGCCGTATTGTCAAGGCTTTTTGAAACAAGGGTTCTTTTTTGCGCCATAAAAATAGTTTACACGGGAAGATTCTCCGGCGGCATCCCTTTTTCCGTTACGGCTTTTTTTACCGGAATAATCGGAAGTATTGTTTCATCTGTTGTTTCGTCTATTTCTTCATCCGATTTTTTTCGGCGCGTGATGAAAAACACGAGATACGCCGCGAACAGCAAGAACAAAAACCCGATGATAACGCCCCAGCTCTTCAGTGTGAGCGGGAAAAATGAAGAAGTAATTTTGGCCGCCGATGCTGCGGCGAGGTTTTCTTTCGTTGCCGCCGTGTCGTTGCCGGGTACGACTTCCTTTTTCAAAACCTTTGCGCCCGGCGACACGGCGACCGCTGACGATGCGCGTGTTTTTACATTACCGGACGCAACAATTGGTGAAACAATCGATGAAATAACCGCGGGGGATGCTCCGGTAGTGTGAAAACGGAAGAGAGCGCCTTCGGACGTGCCGCCGGTGCTTTGAATTACCGGCTTGAAAAAGTAGGTTGTGCCGGG
>OBEQ011404963.1_pt1 | contig 11151 bp, 10 predicted proteins | sample 1670901 | NCBI WGS metagenome assembly OBEQ01 (sample SAMEA104232315, study PRJEB22302) | groundwater metagenome | biome: forest; feature: aquifer; material: groundwater | place: USA | collected 2011-08-07 | depth 5.4 m | reverse complement strand
GTGCCTTCGGAGAACACCCGCACCGTGCTGTTGTCGTGCACGCCGTCTGCGCCGTGGCTGTTGCCGATGATGTCGTTGTTGAGGTCGGCTTCGACCTGCCAGCCTTGAGCCTTGGCGTATTCGGCCAGCACCTTGCCGCCGAGCAGGCCCTGCTCCTCGCCCGACAGCGCGGCATAGACCAGCGTCGCGCGGAACTTGTGTTTCGACAAGACTCGCGCCGCTTTCATCACTGCCGCAACACCCGAGCCGTCGTCGTTGGCGCCGGGCGCGTCGCTGGTGAAATTCATGATGTCGGAGACCCGCGAGTCGAGATGGCCGGTGATCAGGATCACGCGGTTCGGGTCGCCGCTGCCGCGCTGGATCGCGACGATGTCCATCACTTCGGTCGGCTGCGGGATGCGCGGGCCGCTGACCACCTGCGCCGGCGTCACTACCTGCAGGCAGCCGCCGCACTGGCTCGACAAGGCGTTGAAGCGCGACTGCACCCAGCGCCGCGCGGCACCGATGCCGCGTGTCTCGGAGCGCGTGTCCGACAGCGTGTGGCGGGTGCCGAAGCTGACCAGCCGGGTGATCGTCGCCTGCAGCTCGGCCGGGCTCACCGCCACGCTTGTTTCGCGCAGCAGCGGCTGTTCACCGGCGGGCTCGGCCGCGCTCGCGGACCACGAGGCCAGCACGCCGCAGCCGAGCCAGAGGCCGAAGTGCAAGCGCAGGTTACGCATGGGGCGCTCCTCTATGTGGGTCTTCGCTCGCGCCCAGTCTATGGCGCGGCGCGGGTCTGCGCCGGGCAAGGGGTGATCTTCAGGGGCTCGGCGGCGACGCCGTGTGGGCACAGTCCGACACCGATTCGCGGCGTGTCCCCACGAGGCACGCGCGCCGCCCCGCCTATCCTCCGGCCGCTACTTTGAAGGAGAAAGCATGAACCACCCATCGAAACATTCCGCTGCGTTCCTGGTTGCTGCAATGGCCGCTCTCGCGCTGGGCGCGTGCAGCAAGCACGACGAACGCACGGCCGGCCAACAGGTCGACGCCACTGTCGCGAAGGTCGAGCGCCAGGCCGCCGAGGCGGGACGGGCGGTGAAGAACGCCGGTGCCGAAGTCAGCGCCGCTGTCACCGACGCATCGATCATCAGCTCTGTCACCGCCGAGCTGGCGCGCGACGGCAAGCTCGACCCGGCCAAGATCGACGTCGACGCGGCACGCGGGCGCGTCGCCCTGCGCGGCACCGCACCCGACGCCGAGTCGGTGGCGCGGGCGCGCCAGATCGTGCTCGCAATCAAGGGCGTGACCGGGGTCGACAACTATCTGACCGTCAACAAGTCCTAGCTGTAAGGCGTCTCCTACAGCAAATCCACGCCTCACCTGATAGTGCGGGGCCGGTCCGCGGCGCACGATCCTTCCATCCAGCCTCCGCAGTTTGCGCAGCTGAATCGGGAGACAGATCATGGGCAGCGATTCGCAGTGTTTCGACCCCGCAGCACTGGCCTTGTCGGCAGCCGCCAGCGGCAGCCCCGAGCCGGTGCCGCGTGTGGCGTCCGATACCGACCCCATCGGCTACGAAGCGGCCGACCCTTCGTTGCAGGCGCCGCAGTGGCTCGAAGCGCTGCAAGGCCTGCCCAGCCGGCGGGATTGGCGATGAAGGCCGCGCCGTTTCACCCGCCGAGCGGCTTCGCCTCCGTGCAACACGAGATCGAGCTCTGGTGGCAGCGCCTGCCGAACGCCGTGCGGGCTCCGCACTGGCCGATGACACTCGCGGTGCTCACCATCCTCGCGTTACTGCTCGCCTTCCACCAGGTCGTGCGCGACGCCGTTCAACAAGGCGAGATCCTGCGCATGGCCACCGCCAGCCACGCCGATGCGATCTGGCGCTGCGGCGCGCTGCACGGCGCACGCATGCGCGACAGTTGCATCGCCCAGCTCAACGCCGCGCCGGACAACGAAGCGGCGGCACTGACCGAACCCCAGCTCGCGACCGTCGCGGCCGTGTCGCCGATCCGGCGCTGAAGTTCAGTACTCGAGCATCAGGTGCAGCACATGCGACCCGATGCGTTTTTCGACGCGCGGGATATAGGCCACGCGCGCCTTCACGCCCTGGTAGCTCAGCACCACGACCGACGGCACCAGCAGCGGCAGCACGCCGTGCCCGTAGCCGGTGATGCCACCCGCGGTCAGGCCGAGCCGGCCCGATTCCCAGGTGTAACCGCCGTAGACGCTGCCGCGGCGCAATGAGTTGCGGTACGCGCCTGCGGTCCAGCCATCGTCGCTGCGGTAGTACAGCCCGGGGTTGAAGTTGTTGAAGTCGCTTTGCGGAAAGTGCAGGCTCGTGACGTGCGCGCCCAGCGTGCCGGCCGTGGCCCCGCCTGCGCAAGCCGTGATGGCCAGCGCTGCGAGGCAGCGCAAGACGGGGCGCAGAAGGCGGGACATGGGCGTTTCCAATTCACGACGCAGACCCCTTGCTTATCGACCCGGCGGCGTGGCCACTGAACCGTCCGAATGCGCGATATGACCGGAATCGGCCTGCCGATGCGCGCCGATCGGCGCCCTTGCGGTGCACGGCCCGGCGTGCTGCAATCCATCGCCATGGCCAAGACCAAGTCGCCCAAGCCGCCTGCAGGTGCCGACACCGAAGGCGGCGGCGCGCTCGGCCGGGCGCGCCAGTTCGCCAGGTCGCGTGGCCTGCCGATGCCTGAAGTCGATGCGGCGGCGCCTGCCAAGGCAACTCCTGCCAAGAAAAAACCCGCTGCGCGCAAGAAGGCCGCCCGCCCGGCGCCGCGCTAGGGCCTGAAACCGAGGAGCCTCGCGATGAAGACCCCTGCCGCTCCCACCAAGGTGGTTCTGGAACCGCAAGCCCGGGGGGCAGCCCCCGCGCAGCAGCCCTGGGGCGGCGCACCGGCCCGAATGCTGGTCGAGCAGGTCCAGCCGGCCGCGCGCTCGATGGTGCACGAGCGCTTGAAGGCACGGTCCAAAGACGATTGCCCCGAAGGCAAGGTGTTCGAGCGGCTGCGCTACTTCGTCAAGCAGCGCGGCCTGCCGGCGCCGGCCAGGCCGTCGCAGGGCGCGCCGCGCGACCTGCCGTCGCCGGCGGTGCGCAAGCTGGTACGCGACCTGGCCGCGGCCGTCAAGTCGCCGCCGGCGCCGGCCTTCAAAGCCGCCGCGCAGTTGCCGGCCTGGCGCGAGCTCGGCCCCACCCTGATCCCGCACGGCCAGACTTACGGCAGCGGCACCGGCGCCAGCCCGGCGGTGTCGGGACGCTGCTCGGGCATCGTGGTCGATCGCACCGACTCGCGCCACCTGGTGCTTTGCTCGGCCGGCGGCGGGCTGTGGGGCAGCCGCGATGCAGGCGCGAGCTGGACGCCGCTGACCGACCGCCAGCCGACGCTCGTGATGGGCGCCATCGCGCAGTCGGTCTCGGCCCCGCACGTCATGTACGCCGGCACCGGCGACGGCGACGGCCAGATCCCCTACGGCGTCGGCCTGCTGCGATCGTCCGACGGCGGACAGGCCTGGACGCTCGCACCGGCGGCGGTGCTGGTCGGCGTCGGCGTGTATGACCTCGCAATCGATCCGAGCGACCACCTGCGGGTCTTCGTCGCGAGCAGCGCCGGTCTGCATTCCAGCGCCGATGGCGGCGCGACCGTGCGCACGCTGCTCGACGGCGTCTTCTGGAGCATCAGCGTCAACCCGCGCAACCCGCAGGAGGTGCTGGCGGCCGGCAACAAAGGCTTGCTGCGGTCGAGCAACGGCGGCGCGAGCTTCGCGAAGCTCGCGCTGGCCGGCGGTGCCGCGAGTTACTCGCGGCTCGAGGTCTGCCATGCGGCGAACGCCGATGTGGCCTGGGTCGCGGGCTGCGCGCAAGGCAAGGCGCTGCTGTGGCGCCGCGCCAGTGCCGCCGGTGCGTTCTCCGCCGAGGCGGTGCCGGCACGCATGAAGCTCGACCAGGCCTGGTACGACTGGTGCCTGGCCGTGGCGCCGCACGACGCCAACCTCGTCTACTGGGGCGCGATCGACCTGTACCGCGGCAAGCGCGGCGCCAACGGCATGGCGTGGAGCAAGATCTCGTCGCGCACCAGCGGCGACTCGATCCACCCCGACCAGCATTACCTCGGCTTCGACCCGGCCGACCCGCGCCGCGTCTACGCCTGCAACGACGGCGGCGTGTTCCACTCGCCCGATGGCGGCGACCACTGGCAGTCGCTGAACCCGGGGCTGGGCATCACCGAGTTCGAGTTCCTGGCCCAGCTCGACAGCGACCCGGCCTGGCTGCTCGGCGGCACCCAGGACAACGGCACGCTGACCAACGCCGGCTTGCGCCACTGGGACCAGATCGCGCTCGGTGACGGCGGCGACTGCGCATCGGTCGACCGCGCCGCCGCGTCGATCTGCTACCACTCGTTCTACGACATGCCGATCGAGAAGGCCCCCGCCAAGGGCGCCAACGCCTTCGCCTGGGTCGACGTGTCGCCGCCGACGCCCGATGGCTATGCGGCGCTGTTCTACCCGCCGCTCGAGGCCAGCGGCGGCATGCTGGTGAAGGCCGGCGCATCGGTCTGGGTGTCGGTCGACGAAGGCGCGCAGTGGCAGGAGGTGAAACTGCCGACCTCGAACCAGGCCGACCCCGACCTCGCTTCGGCGCTGGCAATCGCCGGCGACAGCACCTTGTTCGTCGGCACCAGCGAAGGCCGCATGTACCGCATCAGCCGCACCGGCAGCAGCTGGGCCGGCGCTGTCGTGACGCAGCTCGGCGCACTGCCCAATAACTACGTCAGCGACATCGCGGTCATCGGCGCCGGCGCGCGCACGCTGTGGATCAGCTGTTCGGCGGCCGGCGCGGGGCATGTGTTCCGCTCGACCGACGGCGGTAAAACCTGGGTCGACCGCAGCGCCAACCTGCCCGACGTGGCGGTCAACGCACTGGTGGTCGACCCGAAGAACAGCAAGCTCATCTACGCCGCGACCGACCGCGGCGTGTTCCGCAGCAAGAACGCCGGCGCCGCCTGGAGCGACTTCGGCAACGGGCTGCCCAACGTCATCGTCGGCGACCTGCTGCTGCATGCGAGCGGGCGCAGGCTGCGCGCCGGGACGCGGGCGCGCGGGGCTTGGGAGGTGGATCTCTAGGTGTCCTCCCGGCGCACGCCGGGATCCACTGCGACTTCACCGCGCGTCTGCACAAAGTGGATCCCGGCGTTCGCCAGGCGTGCGCCGGGATGACGCCAACTACGAGGCGATCGCGCGGCGCAACGCCGCCAACGGCGCATCGTCGCGCAGCGTCGCGCCCGTCAACGGCACCCCGAGGTCGCGCCACAGCGCATCGAGGTCGATCGCCGCAGGGCAGTCCTTCAGCAGCGCGTACAGCTCGGCGAGCGTGGTCTGCTGCACCGACGCGTCGGCCGCTTGCAGGATGCGCTCGACCGGCCAGCGCACGGCGTAACTGCCGCCCGCCGCGAGCACCCCTTGCAGCGCCTGCTGCAAGCCGGCGCGATTCGCGCTGCGGCGGCGGATCTGCACGTCGGCGAGCAGGCAGAACAGCGCGCCGCCCCAGTAGGTGCGGCCCCAGGTGTGGGTGTTGTCGAGGCCGCGGTCGCCGTCCTGCGGCAGGCCCTGCGGCATCGCCCGCGCCAGCTCGATCCACATCGCGGGCGCCGCGATCAGGCCGGCGCGGGTTCGCGCCATGCTCTCGACGTAGGTCGCGATGCCTTCGTGCAGCCAAGTCTGCGGCCGGCGCACGCCGGGCACCGCGAGGTGCACCATCTCATGCACCAGGACCCAGTCGTCGAGGAGCTGGGCGCGGGTCGTCGCGCGGCCCAGGCGCACCCGCACCAGCGGCGACGGCTCGCCGAAGGACACGCCGCTGCGTACGCCGGCGCCGTCCACCGGCACCAGCAGCAACTCGACCCGCGGCACCGGAAAGCGCCCGAAGTAGTCGGCCACCGCCAGTGCGCAGCGCCGGACCCAGGCCCGCGCCTCGTCGCGCAGCGCGGCGTCGAAGCCGGGCGCAAACTGCAGCTCGAGCTCGGCGCCGGCCAGCTCGAGCTTGTGGATCAGCGGCTGTTCGGCGTCGCCATCGGCCGCCGCCGCGGGAGCGCAGGCTGCGCCGGCGAGCCACGCCAGCACGCGGCGCCGGGGCAGCTCGGCTGACAACAAAGGTTCGGGTGCGGACATATGATCGAACGGCTTGCGGCAGCAAGTCTGCACCCGCCGGCGCCTGAACGCACGAGAACTTCGGAGCCTCCATGCAACATCGCCCGCTTGGAAACACCGGCCTTTCGGTCGCCCCGCTCGCGTTCGGCGGCAACGTGTTCGGCTGGACCGTCGACGAGGCCACGTCGTTTTCGCTGCTCGACGCCTTCGTCGATGCCGGCTTCAACCTGATCGACACCGCCGACGTCTATTCGCGCTGGGTGCCGGGCCATGCCGGCGGCGAGTCGGAAACCATCATCGGCCAATGGCTCAGGAAGAGCGGCAAACGCGACCGCGTCGTGCTCGCAACCAAGGTCGGCATGGACATGGGGCCGGGGCGAACCGGCCTGTCGCGCGCGCGCATTCGCACGGCGCTGAACGAGTCGCTCGCGCGGCTGCAGACCGACCACATCGACCTCTACCAGTCGCACGCCGACGACGCCGCGACGCCGATGGAAGAAACGCTCGCGGCCTACGCCGAGCTGATCGCCGAAGGCAAGGTGCGCGCGATCGGCGCGTCGAACTTCGGCGTGGCGCGGCTGGCCGAAGCGCTGGCCCTCGCGCGCAGCCAGGGCTTGCCGCGCTACGAGACGCTGCAGCCCCTGTACAACCTGGTCGACCGCCAGCCCTTCGAGTCCGAGCTCGAGCCGCTGTGCCTGCGCGAGAAACTCGGCGTGATCAACTTCTATGGGCTGGCGAGCGGCTTTCTGACCGGCAAGTACCGCAGCGAAGCCGATCTGGCCAAGAGCCCGCGCGGCGCGCGGGTCATGAGTTATCTGACACCCCGCGGGCTGCGCATCCTGGAAGCGCTGGATGCGGCGGCCGAGCAACACCAAGCCACGCCGGCCCAGGTCGCGCTGGCTTGGCAGATGGCGCGGCCGGCCATCACCGCGCCGATCGCGAGCGCCACATCGCTCGCGCAGTTCGACGAGCTGGCGCGGGCGGCTCGGCTGAAGCTTGGAGCCCCAACCATTGCGGCGCTGAACGCAGCGAGCGCCGACGGCTGAGAGGCAATCCCATGGGCCCCACTTGGCCCATACTTGGCGTCCACCCGAGTCCGCAACCCAACCCCTTCCCGGAGGCACACAAAATGCGCCGGAGACTGCTTCTGGCTATCGGTGCCATCGTCGCAGGCACCTCGCTGCTGAGCGCCTGCAAGGACGCGTCGGTCACGCCGCCGGCGGCGCCGCCCAAGCCGCCAGCGCGGGCCCGGATCGCGCTGGTCATGAAGACCCTGACCAGCCCGTTCTTCGTCGAGATGGAAAAGGGCGCACGCCGCGCCGAGGCCGAGCTGGGCGTCGAGCTGCTCGTGAAGACGGCGGCGCAGGAGACGTCGATCGAGCAGCAGATCGCGATCATCGAGCAGCTGACCCGCGCCAAGGTCGATGCGATCGTGATCGCGCCGGGCGACTCGTACCGGCTGATTCCCGGCCTGAAGAAGGCACAGGAGGCCGGCATCGTGGTCGTCAACGTCGACAACCGGCTCGACCCGGAGCTCGCGCGCCAGCAGGGGCTGGCCGGGGTGCCGTTCATCAGCGTCGACAACCGCCGCGCGGTCTACGAGGCCACCAAGTACCTGACCGAAGAGGTTCGCGAGCCGACCCAGGCGGCGATCATCGAAGGCATACGCAGCGCCTCGAATGCCGAGGACCGCAAGCAGGGCGCACTGCGCGCCTTCGCCGAGAACCCGCATGTCACGCTGGTCGGCAGCGAGTCCGCCAACTGGAAGATCGACGACGCCCACGAGGTTGCGCGCAAGCTGTTCACGGCGCACCCGCGCATCAAGCTGCTGGTGTGCGCCAACGACATGATGGCGCTGGGCGCGATCCGCTACCTGCAAGAGGCGAAGATCAGCGGCGTCAAGGTGGCGGGCTACGACGCGCTCGACGAAGCGCGGCAGGCGATGCGTGCCGGCTGGATGAGCGCCAGCGTCGACCAGCAGTCGGGCCAGCAGGGGTTCATGGGGGTGGCCTACGCGGTGCGCATGCTCAAGGGTGAGAAGCTGCCGGCCGACACCCTGCTTCCCACCGAACTCGTCACCGCGAAGGGCTTGAGCAAGGCCGGCAAGTGACAGCGGCACACGACGACCCCATGCAACAGCCCGCTGAAGCGCCGCCCGCTGCCGGGCGCGGCTGGTTCCAGCCCCAGCGCAACATCGTTCACCGCTTTGTCGCGTTTGTCGCGCTGCTGAGCGTTCTTCCACTGCTGGCGCTGGGGGTCGCGTCGTTCGAGATCTCGCGCTCGACGCTGCAGAAGCAGGCCGAGCGCAACCTGTCGCAGCTGCTGCTCGAACGCAAGCGCTACGTCGACCTGCAGACCGACCAGACCGAGGACCTGATCGCCAACATCTCCGGCGTCGAGGCGATCACGAGCGGGCTGTCCACGCCCTACGACCCGGCCGACAACTACGCGCGGCTGTCGATGCAGGCGCGCATCGGCTACATCCTGAACGGCTACGTCAACATCAAGGGCCTGGTCTCGATCGACGTGATTTCGCAGAACGGCGCGCAATACCACGTCGGCGACACGCTCGATGTCGGGCCGCTGCGGCGCAACGTACTCGAGGAGCTGCGCCGCCAGGCAGCGGCCGGCACGCGGGCGGTGTACTGGGCCGGCCTGGTCGACAACGTGAACGTCAATTCCAGGTTCCCCAAGGTGATCACGGCGGCCAAGGTGATCCGCGGCGCGACGCCCGGTGGCAGCGCGGAACAGTCGCAGCTCGGTCTGCTGCTGGTGAACTACAGCCCCGACTACCTGCGCGAGCAGTTCGGCGACACCGCCGCCGACGGCCTGGTGCAGCTGGCGCTGGTCGACGCGGCCGGCCGGCTGATGCTGCACCCGGACCCGCGGCGCGTCGGCACGACGCTCGACGCCGCGCTGTGGGCGCGCCTGCACGGCGACGCCGACAGCTTCGTGCGCGAGGTCGACGGCGCGCCCACGCTCGTCAGCTACCGGCGCTCGGAGCCCTCGGGCTGGCTGCTGGTCGGCTTCATCCCGCTGGCCGCCACCAACGTGCACGCCTGGGAGATCGGCCGCGCGACCGCGCTGGCCGCGCTGCTGTGCCTGGCGGTGGCGGCCATCGCGACGCTGTCGTACTCGCGCCGTGTGGTCGCGCCGCTGCGCCAGATCACCGAGCGCTTCAAGCAACTGGGCAACAACCGGCAGGCCCTGGCACAGCAGCACCTGCCGGTGAGCGGCGAAGACGACATCGCCGAGCTGACGCGTTGGTTCAACGCCTTCCTCGACGCCCTGCATGAACGCGAGCGGGCCGATCAGGCGGTGAAACAAGCCGAGGGTGAACGCCGCGCCCGCCTGGCCGCCGAGGCCTCGAACGAAGCCAAGAGCGTGTTCCTTGCCAAGATGAGCCACGAGCTGCGCACGCCGCTGAACGCGGTGCTCGGTTATGCCCAGATCCTCAGACGCGACGGCGGGCTGAGCGAGCGCCAGGCCTTGAGCCTGAACACGATCCACAGCAGCGGCGAGCACCTGTTGATGCTGATCAACGACATGCTCGACCTGTCGAAGATCGAAGCCGGCCGGCTCGACCTGTTCGCCGAAGACGTGCCGCTCGCGTCCTTCCTGCGGGTCATCGCCGACACGATCCGCGTGAAGACCGAGGAGAAGGGCCTGGCCTTCGTGTTCGAGACCTCGGCCGGGCTGCCCGCCGCGGTGCGCTGCGACGAGAAGCGCTTGCGCCAGGTGCTCCTGAACCTGCTCGACAACGCGGTCAAGTTCACCGACGAGGGGCGGGTTGTGCTGCGCATCCGCAGCCTCTCGGCGCGGGCGCCGGAACCCGCCGACGACGCCGGCCTGGCGCGGCTTCGCTTCGAGGTCGAAGACAGCGGCGTCGGCATCGCCGAGGGCGAGGTCGAGCTCAGCTTCCAGCAGTTCGAGCAGGTCGGCGACGTGCGGCGCCGCGCCGGTGGCACCGGCCTTGGCCTGGCGATCAGCCGCCAGCTGGTTCGACTGATGGGCAGCGACATCCAGGTGCGCAGCGTCGTCGGGCAGGGCAGCTGCTTCTGGTTCGAGCTCGCGCTGCCGTGCGCCGAGCTGCCACCCGAATCGGCTGAGGGGCACGCCGGTGTGGTGGTGGGTTACGAAGGCGCGCGCAAACGGGTGCTGGTGGTCGACGACACGCCGGAGAACCGCGCGCTGGTGAGCCACTTCCTTGCGCCGCTGGGCTTCGAGATCTTCGAGGCCGGCAACGGGCGCGACGGGCTCGCGAAGGCGCAGGCGCTGCGACCCGACCTGATCCTGATGGACGCCGTGATGCCCGAGATGGACGGCTTGCAGGCCACCCGCGAGCTGCGCCGCAGCCCCGAGCTTGCGGCGGTGCCGATCATCTCGGTGTCGGCGGTCGCGTCGCGCTCGGACCGCCAGAGCAGCCTGCAGGCCGGCGCCGACGCTTACCTGCCCAAGCCGATCGACTTCGACGCATTGACCCACGAAGTCGGGTTGCTGCTGCGGCTGCAGTGGGTCCACGCCGAGCCGGCCGACGCCGCAGCCGCGGACGCCGGGACCGAAAGCCTCATGCTGCCGCCACGCACGGACCTGCAGGTGTTGTACCGGCTCGCCAAGAACGGCAACATGCGCGCGATTCGCGACCATGCCGAGCGCATCGCGGCGCTCGACCCGCAGTACCGGCCGTTCGCCGACCGGCTGCGCCGCATGGCGGCGGGCTTTCAGAGCCGGGGCATCCTGCGCTTCGTCGAGCAATGCATGGCCAGCGTCGAACCCAGGCCAGAGGCCTAGGTTCGACGCTGGCCGGCGGCCGACCGGACCGCTCCCCCGAGCCCCCTCCGAGCGGGGGCTCCAGTTCGATTGACGAGCCGGCTGTTCGCCGGCGAACACATCGGCGAGCCTCGCATGCGTCGTGCGCGTCTCGGTCGCGCGATCGGTGTTGCCGGCCTTCGGCCGGCTCGTTATTCATGCTGGAACCCCCTCTCGGAGGGGGCCCGGGGGAGCGGTGCGTTCAGC
>OBEQ010014632.1_pt1 | contig 11151 bp, 12 predicted proteins | sample 1670901 | NCBI WGS metagenome assembly OBEQ01 (sample SAMEA104232315, study PRJEB22302) | groundwater metagenome | biome: forest; feature: aquifer; material: groundwater | place: USA | collected 2011-08-07 | depth 5.4 m | reverse complement strand
TCGACGTTGACCTTCGCCGAGGGTCGCCACACGATCCTCTATAGAGCCATCGACAACGTGGCCAACGTCGAGGCGATCCGCACGCTGAGCGTCCAGTCCGACGCCACGGCGCCGCTCAGCTTGCTCATCATCGGCGCGCCCGCAATACGGGTGCGCGAAGTAAGCCAGTCTCAGTCGAATAATTGCGGTATTTCCGTCACTTCCTTGACATCAGGGAGAACCTGATCTACACTTCTCCGAGCCCCATGACCCGAGCGCGCGTGCTAGTCGTAGAGGACGATGAGGAGTTCCAAGAACTCTACAAGAAGTTCTTTGCCCTTCACGCGGAGGAATTTTCTTGGGCCCTGGCCAAGACCGGGGACCTGGCGCTCACCGCGATCAAGGACAGCCCGCAGCCCTTCGACGTGGCGCTGCTCGACTGGCACCTGAACCGTGGCACAAAGAACGGCTTCCAGGTCCTCCAAGCGATCCAGTCGAACCCGGCGACTCAGGACATGGTCACGTTCATGGTCACCGCCAACGAGCACGAGCGCGACATCCAGACCGCGATCGAGGCCGGCGCCGACGACTACGTGACCAAGCCGTTCAACTTGGACCTGCTGGCCGCGCGTCTGCGTGGCCGCCTCAACCGCCAGCGCCAGCAAGCCCCCGTCGAGCAGAAGATTCTCGAACTCGACGGGCTCAGGCTCGTCGAGCAGACGGGGATCGTGCTGCTCAACGGCCAGCGGCTCGACCTGTGGAAGACCGAGATCGCGCTACTCAAGCTATTCCTGGAGCAGCCTGACCGCGTCTTCTCCCAGGAACAACTCTGGCACTCAGTCCGGGGCTACGAGTCGGGCACGGCGGGCAAGGCGCTGACGATTCAGATCAGCAACCTGCGCAAGAAGCTCGGGGCCTGGGGCGATCGGATCGAGACTCGCCGTGGCCAGGGCTACGTCCTGAACACGAACCTACCGGTCTCCTAGGCCGCTCCGCCGGCCAGCGCCGACCTTGTCAAGGCCCACGCCGGTCTAGGACCTTGCCCCGTTCGGGCCAATTCCTCGACGAGAACCCAGCCAGAGCCGTCCTTCCCCGGGGTCTGTTTTACCTTGCCTAAACCTTCACCTGCTATGCCTATAGCATGGGAGAGGAGCGGCTGAAGCGGAAGCGCTGGACCTCGGTCGACCCCCTGGAGGGCGACCCGGACGAGGCCGCGCTCAAGAAGCCCTTCGAGCGCGCCCTGATCCGCAACCTGCGGATGCTCAACCGGCATCTGTGGGAGTTGCGCGGCGAGGTCTCGATGGTCGCGGAGCAAATCGTGATCGAGAGGAACGAGGCGGCGAGGGCCAAGGGGAAGGGATGATCAAAAGAAAGGCAATAGCGATCTGCCTGCTGTTCACAGCAACGTCATTCGTGACAGCGGCAGAGGGCCCTAAAAAGGCTCGCGAGGCTCTGGCGTCCGCACGCGCAACGAAGGAGGCTGATCAAAAGCTAAAGGCCTATCTCGGCCTCAAAGACGACGCCGTGACTGACGAGGCGGATGTTCGCGCCGTCTATGACGAGTTCGGAAATCTCGAATCTGATTTCTCCAAGAAAGAGAAGGCTCGGATGGAAAGGGCCTCGGAGCATCTCGCGAAGGTTCTTGCTTCCTGCCAGGCGCCGAAATACAGATCGCTGATCCGTGAGTTGGTCGAGAAAGAGAACGCCGGCCTTGGCTCGGGCTATTGGGGTCCTTGGGCAGCGAAGTCGGAAGCTGACCTCATGCGCGAGACACCCCGCTACGCTCGGCTGCAAGCTGTGCTTGAGGCCTCTGGGAAGGGCGGTAATGAAGAGGCACTGCCCGCATTGCGTTCAATGCGGAAAAAGGGCGGGCAAGCCGGCAAGATGGCCGAAACGGCGATTGGACGGATCGGCAAGGATGAAGACCTTGACTCGTTCGTGGCTGAGATTAAGTCCAATCCACGATCTCTAGTCAGCTTGTATGGCTTCGGGCGAAAAGGGTTCGCACGCGTCTCGAAGGAGCTGACTGCACCAACGGTTTCGGCTGAAGAAAAAGTGCGGTTGGCCGGCGCCTTGCCCACCTCTGTGTCGCATGACGATTTGCCTGCGGCGATGGCCCTCCTCAAACACCCCGATCCGAGAGTGGTCTCTGTGGCGGCCCGAACGGTCGCCAATAGCCTTACGCCGGCTGATGACGCTCTCCTGCGAGAACTCCTCAAGAGTAAGGATCAGGCCGTTCGCGGTCCTGCCATCTTAAGCATTGATCGGAATTGGGACCCCAAATACATTCCCGACCTAATCGAGGTCCTGAGAAAGGACCCGGATGATGGGAACAGATCAGCCGTGGCGCATATGCTCGGTGCGAGAAAGGCTAAGGCGGCCGAAGTCGACCTTCGCGCGGTCGCCAAAGACGACCAAGTCCCCTGGGTCCGCGAGGCCGCACAAGAGGCGCTCAACGTCCTATCAAAATGAGAGTACCCCGCTATAGCCAAGGGATGCGGCCGGGACGGACTGCGTTCCTGTCCGCCGCTCTTCTTTTCGCTATAGCTGGCACTGCGCGGGCATTTAAAAATAATCAGCACGATGCCGCGTCAAACCTGGCTGTAAGCCATACCGGAAGCGAAGCGGCCGACATCCAGAAATTCAAGTCGCTCATCGTCGGCTGGAGCTATGGCATCAACTACTCGATCTTTGGCGTAAGCGGATTTGCCGGGAAGCCCGCAGAACAGTTGGCCCATGTTGGAGATCAGCGGCGCGACATCAGCACGGTGTTCAACAACAACGGAGACTTCGCAGGCTTTCTCGGCCGCGCGCGGCAGCAATATCTCACGCAGAATTTTGGTTCCGAGTTGGCAGGACAGGAAGGGGCCTACGTTCTCCTCGGAACATGTCTGCATCTTATCGAAGACCAATCATCGCCGCCTCATGGTGCCAACGTTCTGCACCAATCCGGCGATCACTTCGAGGGCCCGCTATTCCCTCAGCGAGTGGAGGTCGGGTGGACAGGGAATCAAGGCAACGTGACGCCTGATAGCTCCTACGCGGGCAGCCTTTCGGCCACCCAGGCGAAAATTCTCTTGCCGGAGAATATCCCGCCGAGCCCCCTGTCTCCGCAGTTTAACCAATACTGGGTCATGAATGACCAGTTGCGCGCGGCGGGAAATCAATCAAAGAGCGCGCAGCGATATGCGGGCCAGTATAGCGGGAATGAAGGCGTTGACCCGGCCGTGACCGGCGCCTATGGCGGCCAAAATGGCGAAGATATTTTCACCTACGACCTCGTGCCTGGCCTTTATCAAGAGCAAGGCACCCAGGCCACGGACTTTGCCTACAACTTCCTCTTGAAGATGTCGAAGTCGTTCCGCCCGGTCGCATCGGGAATGACCATCGGCGGCGCAGGCGGGGCCACGCCGTCGATCATCAACTCCGCCAATGGAAGTCCTGTCCGATTTAAGATCGTCGAGAATCGCCTTCCGGGGATCGACGTTCGCGTATTCGTGCAGGAGACCGGCCAGGCCATTACTGCATCAAACTCCGTGCTCCGCATCGCGGCTGGGCGAGGCGCGAATGGGGCAGCAAACGAGACGCAACTTGGCGGGCCCACAACCTGGGACAATTTACGAACCGCTCTGTTCGACACGAAGGCCGATGACATGACCCTGCTCCCGTTCGAGGCGGATTTCGAGTTGACCTGGAAGGGCGAGGTCGTCGGCCAACCGCTCGCCGACGGAACGTATAACCTCTGCGTGGTCGCGCGCGACCTCGACTCGCTTTCATCTCCCGGTCCCACCGAGGGGCGCAGTGATACATGTGTGAGTTTTGCAATAGCATCGCCCGATTTCTCGACGAGGACCGCATGAGCGCGTTTCAGGAAGTCGCGCGTGGAAGAGCCGAGAATCGAAAGGTTTTTGTGTTTCATCATAGGGAGTTTCAGGCCGCGAATGTGTCCTCGCCCGCGCGCCTGGGCCTTGATTTCTGGCGAAGCGGGGTTAAACTAGGCCGGATCGGGGACTCGGCCCGGTCCCTGGAGGGGGTCGCGTGAGCGTCGAAATCGCGCGGACAGGGCGTGGAGCGTGCGTTTCTGCCCACGCCTCGGGTGTCGTCGCGTTCGGCCCGGTTCTGGCCCAACGCGCGGCCCTCGCGCCCACTCCCACCAGCTCGCGAGATCAGCTTGACTGCGCGGCGCTCAAGAAGGTACTCAATGTCACGGCGCGCGAGCTGCGCGGTGTGGCGGACGAGTCGGGACGGCTGGGCCTCGGGCTCGCGCCGCGCTCTCAGCCCGTGCGGCCCGGCGAGGTTGTTGGGTTCTTGGAGGTTGTTGGCGGTGCTTGGGCGGCGAGTCCAGCTCGCGATTGCTCAAAGGAACTCGACAGAAGTCGAGCCGGTTGTTGGGTTCTTGGGCAGTTTCGCCAGAGAGGTATAGGCCGGTGTGTTGACCCGAGAAAAGTAGAAAAGTCTGGCACGGTCTGGCGTGGTCTGGCCGCGCTCTCGCCTAGCAGTTGTCGCGATAAACTCGACGGAACTCCCCTAAAAAATCTGAAGGTCTGGCATTCCCGCCAAGTAGGTATAGGCGGGCGTGGCGCGTCGGGTCATCGTGCATGCGACGAGGTGCGAGCATGACCTTCGAAGAGATGAAAGCTCGGGTCACGGGGCTTGGCCTCTGGGTCGTGAGCGCCTCTTGGACCCCTACGGAGGCCGATGTCACCAAGGCGCGCCGCGTCATCGCCTTCCTAGAAGACAGGCGTGTGCTCTACGCTCCCTATGACATCGAGTTCCCCGAGCACTGCGTACACTCTGTCCTGGAGATCCGCAAGTTCTTGACCGACGAGATTGGAGCGATGACGAAGAAAACTCCCTTCTCGGACCACCTGCGCGCGATGCGAGCGGCTTGTCGCAAGTTTCTTGACCAAGTGGGGCCGGATGAGCCTCGACGCTTCAGATTCAGGCCCTATCACGGCGATGGCGAAGGATGGGACTTCTCGATGGCGCTGGGCGAGCTGCGAGCCGTTTTCGGCGTCTACATTGCTTTGATAGCCGCACAGCACGGCCTCCCGGTGGAGGGCGAACTTGCGAAGACGCTTCCTCCTATCCCGCGCAAGGACGACGGCAGCGATTCCGTCCGCGAGCGCGCGGCGCGGGCGAAGGGGCAGGGATGAGCATGGGCGAGACCAAACGGCAGGCGAAGGAATTCGGCAGGCTCGCGGGCCGCGCAGTATTCGGAATGTCAACACTCATCCTGCTGGCGCCCTCTGCGGTCTTCCCTCAGCGCAACGCCAGATTGGCTCAAGACGATGCTGTCGTATACAACGTTCATGTCACTGCTCCGGCCAATGCCGCAGATTTCGACGTGGCCGAAGCGAACCACACCAGCACGCCGCAGGTTGCATTCACGGGAGAGATTCGCCCCGCCAGGGTCGGCGGCAACATCGACTGGAGGCCCGCCCTTGAGTACGCGACCAGCGGGAATCGCGGCGCGACAAATTTGACGCGCGCGTTTCAGACCACCTCTGGCCAAACAAGCAATCAAGTCTACGCCTCGGAGGGCGGCCGAATCACTGTGAATGCCACGGCGACTATCGGCCAAGCGCGGGCGGTTGTCGCCCAGCCGCCCCGATTTACGGTGACAGGGGTCCAGATTCCTGATGCTGAGATAACAGATCGGCTGGTTGCCCTCTACGCTGGCGCGACGCCGCGGATATTGACCGGGATTTCAACGGTTGAGAGCACCTACCGTCAATTCGGGACCAGTACCCTCTATGGTCGAGCTGATCGATGGCCGTTGGAGAGCTTCGACGGGGGAAGCCACATAGGGCTCATGCAGGTAGCGGTCTCGCTCGCGCCGGCATGGAATTGGCTGACGAATACCCAGGGCGGAGCGGATGTCTTCAACGAGGGACTCAGGGTCTCTGGTGTCCGTGAAACGACCGAGAGGAACGCGCATCCAACGCTCCCGGCGCTAACGGGAGCGCAGCACGAAGATAATGCGCTCTGCTTTTACCGCCTCGGCACAGCGGCGACCAATCGGTACTGGGTCCCGGCGGCTGATTTCCAGAGTTGGGTGGTGACCACGACCAATGCGACGTGCGTGAACTACAGAAACGACGTGAGGGCTGGCATCCAATAAGGACAAAACCATGCGGCATTTGAAGGTCGTCGGCTTGAAGCTCCTTCTCGGCGCTCTCGTACTGATAGCTGCTATGCCCAAAGCCGGTTTCTCTGCACAGGCCGTCCAGTCGGATTGGGCACAGTTGGCCTCGACGGGCGCAGTTCAACAATTCTTATTCCAGCTTATCCACGGCATGGACCTGCCGACTTACAAGGCACAGTTCATCGCGGCCCTGCCCGCTCAAGAACGCCCTCGTTATAACGCGATGACCAATGAGGATTTCAATCGCATCGACGGCGTAATCGTGGGTGGATATCGGGTCGTCGATCTCGACCGCGATGGCAAGAGCGAGTTCGTGGCCGTGATTGGGCAGGGTGGCCGCCAACTCCTTAATACCTTGGTAATAGTCCACGGTCCCGCAAGCAATCCCAAGCACACGGAGTTATTATCCGACCCTCCGAATGACCTGGCGAAACAAATCGTGGATCTCGACGGCAATGGGGCCTTCGAAATCGTTACACACGAGGCGCTACGCGAAGACCCGATGGGACGAAGGGCCCTGTGGAAGAGCGTGTGGGAGTGGCGTGGCGACAAGGCAATGCGCGCCGAGGGCAGCCATCCCAAGTTCTATTCCGAGTCGGTGTTGGCTGCGGCGGAGACTGAACTTGCCAAGATTCGCAGCAAGCGTTTCGGGATCACGATCCAGCCTGGTAGAGCGCCTAGCCTGCTTACGGACTGCTTTGAGATTTCTGAGGGACAGAATTTGGCTGCTAACCAGCGGGAAATCACCGAGGAGGAGAAGGAGGTTCTCGCGAGCATCTTTCATCTGCTGGCATTCAGGGCACGTCGCTTGGCAACTGGAAGCGACAGCGAGGCCGTGCAACGTGCGGCGCAGTGGGCGAAGTCGAGCCGACGGGAGCTGCGGGAGTCTGCGGCTATTGCTTTCGAAGATCTGAACGGACCGGAGATGCAGCGCTGGCTAGACATCCTGGCAGGGGACAAGGAGCCTCGTGTGTCGGGCCGCGCCAAAGCGGCACTTGGGAAGAAAGGGCAAGGTCGCGAGAAATGAACGGTCGCCGAGATCAGCCGATGCTCCGTTGGTTCTTTGCTCTTTGGGCGATCCTTGTCGTAGCCCTTCCAATGGAGATCAACGCGCAGACGACCTTGTTTGTTCGCCCTGGGGATACGGGGCAACTCGAACTTCCAGTCGCCAACGCCACTGACAGCGACGGCGACATGGAGGGGGTAACGGTCGAAGTGGCCGCGGTATCCAACCCTGCCGCATTCCGGGTGCTCCCAACGTCCATCCTTGGCCCCATGACGATACCACCCGCGGCACCGGGATCGGAGCCCTTTGTCTTTCGCGTCGATTACGAGATTCCGATCGACGCCTTTCCTCCAGACGCACCGGATGGAACGATCGAGGTCACTTTCCGTCGGCGAACCTCGAACGAGAACGTAATCCCGCCAACAAGGGATACACTGGTGAGCTTCGAAACACCAATGACGATTGCGGAAAACAGCAACCTGCGGATGCTCAACCGGCATCTGTGGGAGTTGCGCGGCGAGGTCTCGATGGTCGTGGAGCAGATCGTGATCGAGAGGAACGAGGTGGCGAAGGAGAAGCGGAGGGCCTCATGCTAGTCCTTCTCCTTCTGCTCAGCGTGCTTCCCTACATCCTCTGTGTAATTGCGATTAACCGAAAACTAAGCGGCACACGAGCGTTTGTGCTGATCCTCCGGTCGACGATTTTCCTTGGTGCCATCAAAGCGGCGGCAATTGGTCTCATCGCATTCCTAGCTCGAAGAGGAACGGATGCCGGGATGGTCGCCTCCTGGTATTTTGCCTTGTTACTGTTTCCTGAAAATTTTGTGGGGCCGATGGCTACGACGGCAAGCACGGCTGCGGCCATCCAGACGGCGGTCCTTGCAATTCTATTCAGCTTCCTGTGGGGAACGCTTCTCGTTGCTTTCGTGAAAGTCGGGCGCCGTCTTAAAGGACCTGCGCGCTTGTCTTTGATGGTTTGGCTGGTGGCTGGCCCCGTGCTCCAGGTTTCCGCCGCTGACACGGCACTGCCGAGGAAAAGCACCAAGCTGATTATTAAGATCACCCAGGACAAGAAGCTCTGGTTCTTTGGCACTGGCGTAACAACGCCTAGCGGCTTCACTTCGGGGGCAACCCAGGTGACCCTGACCGCGAGTGGTCGAACGACGGGCACGTTCAAGTGGGATGTTGTGGCTGGAGCGGACAAGGTCAAGCTCGAAGGCGGCGGAGCCTCGATCACGAAGACCGACGATAACACTCTGAACGTTACCTCGGTTGCGCCGAGCGTCTCTAAGTCAGATGTTTCGATACGCCTGACCTACGGTGCCGCGACAGCTACCAAAAAACTCGAAGTGCGCGCGCCCAAGAGCTTCACGCCCGTAACCACCGCCGACGCTGCGGCTGGGCTTACTTGCACAGCCGATGGGGACGTTGGATGGCGGTCGGGGATCGTCTACACGGTCAACGATAACGTCGGTGGCGTGGTCCCAAATGTTCCGGTCAATGAAACCATTGGCCAGAAGACGAGCGTCGAAACCAATAACTGGGGCGTCCCCGCTCCGTTCGCGACCGGAACTGACGGTAATGCCCAGTTCTTTGACCTGGTGTGCGTCACCGGAATTTCGTTCACGCCGCAACCGCAAGTCCCGGGAAATCCACTGAGTTCCCGTCTCATCGACAAGGTCGGTCAAGCATGGTTTGTCGGCAGCACGACTCCAGGTGTTGGGATTCGGGTTCAATCAGACAATGCCGCACGATTTATTGATCACGGCCGGCACGTAGACATCACGTCTCCGTAGGAGAACGCACATGATTAGTAATCCGAGATTTCTTGTCGCGGTCGCCACGATCCTGGTGGCAGCAGCGCCACTGAGCGCGAGGCCGATGCGGATGCCGGGAAGCGAAAATCTTGGGCAAATTATCAAGGACAGCGATCTCGTCATTAGGGGAATTGTGACTCACGTGGAGGAGAAATCCGGGGCGCCGGCACCGACTGGTCTCACTGTTGACGTTCAGCGGGCTTACAAAGGGAATTCCAAGGACAAGCTCGACGTGACGATAGAATCCGCGTCATCTCTTTGCCCGGTTCCGAGGGAAGGGAATGGCGTCTTGGTCCTGGCCAAAGTTAAGGACGGGAAGGCCGTAGTCACGGACTGCTCTCTGGGCGTCTGGTCGGCCGGGAAGACACTCAAGAAGGGCGGTGGCGCGCCGTCGCTTGAGGATGACCTCCTTAACGATCTCAATGATACCGATCGTAAGGTCGTAGCCGGTGCGCTCAAGCAGCTCGGCAACTTGCGGACACGTCGGGGCCATGAAGCGCTTCGGCAGTTCCTCAGCTCTGACGCGCCCGACATTCGGGCGCTTGCCGTCAGCGGCCTTTTAAAAGATGGGGACTACTCCGGTCTTGGCCTGGTCGATGGACTTAAAGAAAAGAAGATTGGCGAATGGTTGATAATGGCGCAGATCGACGGGCAGATTTCGGCCATCCGCGATAAGGCGGCTCTGCCAGCACTAATTGAGCTGACGCGGAGCAAGCACGATGACGTGGTGAAATCTGCGGCCTATGCCCTGCGTGAGATCAAGAGCCCTACCAGTGCGGCGCGCCTGGTCGAGTTGTTGGATCACTCGAACCCCAACGTGAGATACGACGCTGTCGCGGGGCTGGACGCCATCGAGCATGGCGAGAAAGCAGAAACCCCGAGCGTGGCATCGTTCGAGAAAAACTCTGACAAGTATGTGGTGCGCTGGAAGGACTGGTGGACCAAGACCGGAAAGAAGAAATACCAGAAATGATTGGTGCTGAGACTGCCCTAATCTGATGAAGCTATTGCGCAACGTCGGAGTCGCTGTCTTGGGGCTGGGCCTGCTGCTCGCTAAAGCTGAGGCCCAGACCCAAGCAACTACTGTAGCCGTCAAGCCGGGCGACTCCGGCACGTTGAGCTTGCCATTTGGAAACGACCCGGCGAGCCTCGGCAACCTTGAGGATGTCTCGGTGCTGGTAAATGCGCCGCCGCAGGTGCAGATACAGAACGTTTCCCTGCTCGGTCCGACTACCATCTCGCCGGGTCAGGACTATACCTTCGTCATCTCGTATACGATCGACGCGAACGCGACGGAGGGCAGCTACCCTGTCACGCTCAGCATGGACATCCCGGGGCAAATCGTCGAACCGGATGCGGCAAGCTTGGATACAAGTGTGAGTTTCCCGGCCGAAGGCCCCCAAATCCTCGAGGACAGACTCGCCCATCTCGTTTTCAAAACAGAGTCGTTCAACCCCGTAAAACGTGGATTGCTCAAAACCGAGATCCCCGATGCCCGCGGCGGCGCACTGGCCGCCACTTCGGGCCAACACTTCGCGGGAGGCGGCCGCGCGCCGCACGCTCGTCGTTCCTTCGAGGCACGGCCCACGCCCGCGCCCTTCGCACGGCCTGGCCTCACGCTGGGGCAGCTCGTGTCCGGCCGGCTCGGACGCTGGCCCTCCCTTCGGGTCACGGCGCTGCCCGCCGCGCCGCACGTCGCTAGACGCTATAAGCCATTCCTCAGCCGCGTCTGTGCCGGGCCTTCCCAGGCCCGGCCTGGCCGCTCCTTCGAGGTCCAACCCTGCCCGCTCGCGCGGCGCAGGCTCGTCGCTCCTTCGGGGCACATCTTCGTTTTCGACCTTAGCGCGTTTTCGATTTCTGCTGCTCGCCGGTCCGGACCGCGCCTGGCCGTGGCTTGGAGCAAAGCCCATGATCGGCGCGCCCCGGCCCAGCTCGCCGTCAACGGCCACGGCAACGACCCCGCGCCCGCCGTCGTCATGCCCAGCCCTGGCGGCTTCGCCGCCCTGGCCGTTCATGCCGCCGGCTGGCTGCCCGCGTCCGGCGTTCATGACGCGGGCGTGCCGCTTCCGCTTCCCACTGGAAGCGGCCTGCCCCACGTCCAACAGCGCGCCGCCGAAGGCGGCGCAGAGGAGTTCTTTCGTACCCCCCACCAACAGCGTCCCTGCGATACGGCCGCAGGGACCGGGGAGTTCCTTCATAACG
>OBEQ011963191.1_pt1 | contig 11152 bp, 8 predicted proteins | sample 1670901 | NCBI WGS metagenome assembly OBEQ01 (sample SAMEA104232315, study PRJEB22302) | groundwater metagenome | biome: forest; feature: aquifer; material: groundwater | place: USA | collected 2011-08-07 | depth 5.4 m | reverse complement strand
GTCATTCTGAGCGCAGCGAAGAATCCACGCGTTCGCAGGTGATGTCATGATCGTTGCCGTGGATTCTTCACTTCGTTCAGAATGACAAACCAATTTGAAAAACGCCGCTGTCAGCCAAGGGCTGCCGAGGTTGCCGTCACATAGGGGTTGCCGGCTTTTTCCTCGCCCACGGTCGTCCGCGGACCGTGCCCGGGAAACACGATCGTTTCGTCCGGCAGGGTGTAAATCTGCCCCCGGATCGAGCGCGTCAGGGTTTCGAGGCTGCCACCCGGCAGATCCCAGCGGCCCACGCCGCGATTGAACAGCGCGTCGCCCACGAAGGCGGATTTCGCCCCGGCCGTATAAAACAGCACGTTGCCCGGACAGTGACCGGGCACGTGGCGCACCTCAAACTCGCGCCCGAGCGCGGCCAGCCGGTCGCCCTGGTCGATCCAGTGGTCGACCTTGACTCCTTCCAACCCCATCCGGGCGCCCATGAATTCCTCCATGATCTCCGGCGTCTCGATCAGGGACTGATCGGCGCGATGGGCGGTGACCTGGACCCCCAACTCGCGTTTGACCCCGGCCGCCTCCTGCATGTGGTCCCAGTGGCCGTGCGTCAGCCAGAGTTCCTTCAGCGCGCAGCCTTCCTTCGCGAGCACCGGCTTGATCTTCGCCAGGATCCCGCCCGGTGCATCGATGAGCACGGCGGCACCCAGCCTGGAGTCGGTCAGGAGGTAGCCGATGGTCTGGATCGGCCCGGATGGCAGCACATGGATTTTCACGCCGCTACCTTCGCGCACCCGCCGGTTGACGCGCAACGCCAAAGGGGCCGCCATGACAACGGCTCCCCGGCGCCCTGTTCCGGCGCGAATGGCCCCCGGGAGCCGGTTCGCTCAAACCACCACCCGCCGGAGCAGATCGCTGGTGAGCGCACGCTCCACCGTTTCCAACAGTTCCGCCGGCGTGAAGGGTTTTCCAAGCATTTCCGTAACGCCCAACGCCGCCAATTTGGCCCGCCGGTCGTCGTGGTCCAATCCGCTGGTGGCGACAATCCTCACCCCGGATTCCAAAACCCGCAGCGCCTGGATCAGTTCCACCCCACCCATCACCGGCATCATCACATCGGTCAATATCAGTTGGATGGATTCGTGGTGCTGCCTGAACAACTGGATGGCCTCCTCGCCATTGCCCGCCGTCAGCACGCGATAGCCGTGCACCAACAGCGTCCGACGGATCGTCTCGCAGATCAGCTCCTCGTCATCCACCACCAGGATCAGCTCGTTGTGGCCGATCGGCAACGGTCCGGAGGGTGGGCTCAACGGGGCGACGACAGCTTCGATCGCCGCCGGCAGGTAGACTTTGAAAGCCGCGCCCCGGCCCAGCTCGCTATACACTGAGAAAAAACCACCATGGCTCTTCACAATGCCGACGACGGTCGAAAGCCCGAGACCAGTGCCCCGGCCGAGGGCCTTGGTCGTGAAGAAAGGATCGAAGATACGGTCGATGATCGCCGGCGGTATGCCCTGCCCGGTGTCCGACACGATGATCACAACATACCGGCCCGGCCTGGCCTGCGCATTGACCTTGGCTTCGACCTCGCTCAATTCCGTGTTATCGGCCTCCAGCGTCAACCGACCGCCGTCGGGCATGGCGTCGCGGGCATTGACGCACAGGTTCATCAGCACCTGGTTCAACTGGGTGGCATCGGCCATGACGGTCCACAAATCCGACGACGTGCTCTGGCAGATCTCTATATTGCGCGGAAAAGTCTCCGTCATCAAGTGCGCCATCTCCTTGACCAGGTGTCTGGGCTGGACGTGCGTGCGCGCACCCTCGACACCCCGGCTGAATGTCAGCAGCTGCTTGATGATATTGGCGCCGCGCTGCGCGCCTTGCTCGACCATGGCCAGGATGTCGCGGTCCCGCTGGCTTTCCATTTTGCTCTTCAACAATCCGGCCGCCATGAGCATCGGAGCGAGAATGTTGTTCAGGTCGTGCGCCACGCCGCCGGCCAGGGTGCCAATGGCTTCCAGCCGCTGCGTGCGCAGGAATTTCTGCTCGAGTAATTTGTGCTCGGTAACCTCCCGTCCCACGCCGACGATTCCGATGATCTTGCCGGTGCGGTCCCGGCGGGGAAGTTTCGTGGTCAGGAAATACCGGGTGTGTCCGTCCGGCGTCACGCACGACTCCTCCTTGTCGATGAGGGGTGTGCCCGCCAGCACCGCGAGTTCATCCGCACGATAGGCCGCGGCCTGATCCGCCGGATAAAAATCCGCGTCGGTCCGGCCGATCACGTCCTCGGGCGGAGCCGACGCAATGTGCCGGGCGCACCGGTCGTTGCACGCAATGAACCGGCTTTGTTCATCCTTGATGTAAACATAGTCCGGCAGCAGATCGAACAACGTGCGCAGCAGGTTGCGCTCGGTGCTCAAGGCCTCTTCGGCCTGCTTGCGCTCCGTGATGTTGTCAAACACCGCCACGAAATGCTCGTGCTTGGGACAATAGACTGTGACGGAGAACCAGATTCCCAGGGCCGCGACATGGGTTTCGAATTTCTCCGACCGGCCGGTCAGCGCCACCCGGCCGTAGATCGCAAACAGCTCCGGATTGTCGTGCTTGAGCGTGGGAATGACTTCGCTGACTTTTCGCCCGATCACATCCTTCAACCCGGTCAGTCTTTCAAAGGCGGCGTTGACTTCCAGATAGACGAAGTCCTCCGGCGCTCCGTCCACAAACAACATCCGGCAATGCGCACAGCCCTCGAGCATGTTGGCGAACAAGGAACGGAAATACTTCTCGCTCTCCCGCAAAGCCTGCCCGGCCCGCTTGCGCTCCGTGATGTCGGTCCGGATCGACATATACTGAGTGGGCTTGCCGCGCTCGTCGAGGAACGGGACGATCGTGGAATCCACCCAGTAGAACGAACCGTCCTTGGCCTTGTTCATTATTTCCCCGTGCCAGGTCCGGCCATTCGTGATGGTGGTCCAGAGATCGCGCATGAACTCCTTCGGATGGTGCCCCGAATTGAGCAGGCGGTGATCCTGGCCGACCAGCTCCTCGCGCGCATACTTGGAGATCGCGCAGAATTTGTCGTTCACGTAGCTGATCCGCCCCTGGAGGTCGCTGATGCAGACGATGGCATGCTTGTCGAGGGCCGCCCGCAGGTCGCCGGTTTCCATGGTCAGGGTCTTGAGCTTCTCCGAAGTCTGCTCCCGCGCGACGGCCTCGGCCTCCCATTTCCGCAGATACCTGCGCAACAGGACCGCCAGCAGGATCGTGGTGACCGCCACAAAAAAGACGCCCTTGTAGGTCTGCCAAGTCCCGAGCCGGGCCGCATCACTGGCCAGTGACTCAATGATCCGATCCGACAGCAAAATCCAGACGGTCGCGATCAGACCATAGATCCCGGCGAGCTTCACCACCAACTGCGTCGTTCTCGTTTTCATGGGGGAGGGCGGTTGGTCAGAAGAGAATTTTACGCAGAACTCGCCACATCGATCGTCACATGGCCCTTTTCTTGTGACGATGCTCAGCGACATGGAACTCTAGGAAGTCGCGTGAGTGCATCTTGCGGACAAGCCTCGCCATAGCAAGCGCCCAATCCCCGTTCAGCATGAGGCCTAATGGCCCTGCATAATTTTCTTTCCCGATGCTCCCCGGCCATTTTAGCTGGCCCGTTCCCGGTTCTCCCCACTGGATTCCACCGCCAATGACTTCCGCCGCCATCCGCCAGTCGTTCCTCGATTTCTTCGCCTCGAAATCGCACATGATCATGCCGTCGTCGTCGCTCATGCCGACGGCCCCCAATCTGCTGTTCACGAACGCCGGCATGAACCAGTTCGTGCCCTACTTCCTCGGCGACCAGACCGCGCCGTGGAAACGGGTGGCCGACACCCAGAAATGCATTCGCGCCGGCGGCAAGCACAACGACCTCGAGGACGTCGGCTTCGACACCTACCACCACACGATGTTCGAGATGCTGGGCAACTGGTCCTTCGGCGACTACTTCAAGAAGGAATCGCTCACCTGGGGCTGGGAACTGCTCACGAAGCATTGGGGCATCCCGCCGAAGCGCCTCTTCGCCACCGTGTTTTGCCCATACATGGGCAAAACAAACTGGGAAAACAAATGGGCGGAGGAACTGCGTCAAATCCTGACACTGGCGGAAACAGGACAGCCCGCTCCGCTCCAAGATGCCGCGTCCGCCTTTGAAAATTGCGATGCTGAAGCCGCGCATACGTGGGCCGGTTTGTTCCGGCAAGCGGGGCTGGACCCGGCCCTGCACATCCTTCCGGGCAACCGGAAGGATAATTTCTGGCAGATGGGCGACACCGGCCCCTGCGGCCCGTGCTCCGAGATTCACTTCAACCTCCTGCCCGACGACGACGAGGCCGCCGGCCGCAAGCTCGTCAACTCGTCCAGCCCGCGCTGCATCGAGATCTGGAATCACGTCTTCATCCAGTTCAACGCCAACACCGATGGCACCTTCGCCCCGCTCGCCGCCAAGCACGTCGACACCGGCATGGGCTTCGAACGCGTTGCCGGCATCCACGCCACGACGAAGGGCTTCAAGGACTTCACCGCCGAGCCGTCCAACTACAACGCCGATATTTTCCGGAAAATTTTCGACCTGGTCGAAAAACTTTCCGGAAAGCATTATCAAGGCACGGTGCCGAAAGAACGGACCGGCCTGCCGGAACAAGAGCAGATCGACGTGGCCTTCCGCGTCCTCGCCGACCATGCCCGCTGCGTGAGCTGCGCCATCGCCGACGGCATTCTTCCCGGCAACGAGGGCCGCAACTACGTCATCCGCCGCATCCTCCGCCGCGGCGTCTTGTATGGCCGCAAATCCCTTGGCCTGAAAATCGGCGACTTCGCCTCGCTCGTCGACCCAGTGATCCAGTCACTCGGCAAAGTCTTCCCCGAACTCAACACCCAGCGCGTTATGGTCGAAAAAGCCATTCGCGCGGAGGAGGAGTCGTTCGGCAAGACGCTGGATCGGGGACTGGCGATTTTCACCGCAGAAGTCGCCACTCCAGCCGCAGCCGCACACGATTCCGACGGTTCGGGGAGCACACGCGTCCCGCGTGTCGAGTCCGGCGTCTCGCCGGACTCTCTCCAAAACATCCGCTACTCAAAGCGTCACTTGCCGCACTTCGAGCGTCCGTGGGGCAAGTATCACGTCACTTTTGCCACTGTCGAACGCCGCAAGCTTTCACCCGAAGCACAGCGGATCGTGTTCGAGAGCATTTTGCACGGCCATCGCGAACGCCGGTATCAGCTCTTCGCCGTCTGCGTCATGCCGGACCACGTCCACCTCCTGCTCGAACCCCAGCCCAAATCATCCGCCGCTGGCACCCTGCTAGAGTTTCACTCGTTGAGCGACATCATGCATTCAATCAAATCCTACAGCGCCCACGCGATCAACCAGACGGGCGGGGGCACAGGCAGCGTGTGGGAGAAAGAGTCTTTCGATCGTCTGATTCGCTCCGAGGGCGATCTGCAGGAAAAATTTGCTTACATCGTGAAGAATCCGCAGGAAGCGAAACTGGCCGATGACAACGGTGATTACGAATTTCTTTGGACGGGCGATGCCACGCCAGAAACGGCCCGGCGAGACGCCGAGCCGGACCCGCGGGACGCGGGTGCTCCCCGGACCATTCCGGGCTCCGTCGCGTTTCTTCTCTACGATACCTACGGCTTCCCGCTCGACATGACCCAGCTCCTCGCCGCCGAGCGCGGCTTGACGGTGGATGTCGACGGCTTCGAAGCTGAGATGGAGAAACAGCGCGAGCGCGGCCGCGCGGCGCGGAAGACCGACATCATCGTCGCCTCCACCGAAGGCGACACCGTCGCCGCGGCGACCAAGTTCACCGGCTACGATCTTTCCCCAGCAGCCGTCACGCGCGCGAAACTCATCGAGGTCGTGAAGACCGAGAAGGACGCCTACTTCGTGTTCGATCAGACGCCCTTCTATGCCGAAATGGGCGGCCAGGTCGGCGACGCCGGCCACGCGCTGATTGACGGCAACAAAGTCGACATCATCGACTGCATCAAAGACAAATCCGGCCGCCACCTGCACAAAATCGGAGGGCCGAGCTCCAGCGAGGCCGCGAGCATCCCCATCGGCTCCGACTCCATCCTCCATGTGGACTACAAGCGCCGCCGCGCCATCAACCGGCATCACTCCGCCGCGCATCTGATCCACTGGGCCTTGAGGAAAATGCTCGGCACGCACGTCCGCCAGTTCGGCACGCACAAGACGCCCGACCGGATGCGTTTCGACTTCACCCATTTCGAGGCGCTCACCGCCGCACAGATCAAGGAGTGCGAGCAGCTCATCAACGAGAAGGTCATCGACAACGCCCGGGTCGTCTCGTCCGAGATCGAATACGAAAAGCGCCCGCCCGACGTGCTCGCCTTCTTCGGCGACAAATACGGCAAATACGTCCGCCTGGTCGATATCGGCGGCTTCTCCAAGGAACTCTGCGGCGGCACGCACGTCAGCACCACCGGCGAGATCGGCGTCATCAAGATCGTCGCCGAGATGGCCATCGCCGCCGGCACGCGCCGCATCGAGGCCGTCGCCGGCCAGGCTGCGTTCGATCACATCGCCGCCAAGGAGGCCGCCCTCTCGGCCGTCAGCCTCCGGCTCAATGCCGGCGTGCAGGACGTGGTCCCGAAATTCGAGTCGGTGCTCGCCCACCAGAAGGACCTCGAGAAGAAGCTGAAGGCCTACGAGGCCAAGGCGTCCGCCGGCCTAGCCGAGGAACTCGCCGCCGCCGCGATCACCAAGGACGGCCTGAAATGGGTCTCCGCCGTCGTCACCGCCGAAAGCCCCGACGCGCTCCGCTCCCTCGGCAGCCAAGTGTTGCACAAGATCGGCGCCGGCGCGGTCGTGCAACTCGGCGCTCTTCTCGACGGCAAGGTCAGCCTGGTCGCCTACTGCTCGCCTGAAGCCATCAAGGCCGGCCTCGCCGCCGGCAAGCTCATCGGCGCCCTCACGGCCAAACTCGGCGGCAAGGGCGGCGGCAAGCCCGACTATGCCCAAGGCGGCGGCGGCGATGGGACGAAGCTGGCCGAGGTTTTGCGGTTGTAGGGGCAGATATACCGCGGAGTGAGCCAGCTCCCACCGCTACGAAATCATGCCATTTGGCAGTACTGGAACTGCCGTTTGGCAATTTCTGCTTGAAGAACCGATTTCTCCGGCTAGCTTCAAGGGGATGAAAACGCCCAAGCCCAAGACCACGACTTATGAGCAAGTCCACGACAACCACGCCATGGTGCAGCGAGTCGAGGAGGGCTTGCCCATGATGGACGTCGTGAAATTTGGCAAGCAAGCCGGATTCAGCACCGATGAGCTGGCACGCTTGATCCAGATTCCCGCCCGCACCTACGCCCGGCGTGTGGCCGGCAAGACTCGCCTTAAAATCCCCGAGGGCGAACGGGCTGCCCGGCTGATGCGGGTATTTGACCGGGCGAAACGTCTCTTCGTCACCGATGAAAACACCCGTGATTGGTTCAATCTAGAACTCCCGGCCCTTGGCTGGCGCACTCCGCTGGATTTTGCCCAGACGGAGCCGGGCGCGCGCGAAGTCGAGGCGGTCATCGAGCGGCTTGAAGACGGAGTAGTGATGTGAGTGACCTTGCTGTCTGGCGGGTGAGCCCAGCCTACCACGCCGACAAGGCCATGTCAGGGGATGGCTCCTACCGACGGGGCGGACGCTGGAATCCTCCCGGCATCCGTGTCGTATATTGTGCCGATTCTCGCTCCCTGGCGCTAGTGGAAGTGCTGGCGAATATCAGACGGCCCGCGCTCCTCCATGACCAGCCCTGGGTGCTAATACGCGTGGATGTACCGGAGTATCTGGTAGAGCGGCCAGGACGGGTGCCGGATGACTGGCGGCAGCACCCTTACTCCGTGGCCACCCAAGCTTTCGGCGCCGAATGGGTGCAGGCTCGGCGGAGTACCGCACTCCGCGTGCCCAGCGTGGTCGTGCCAGGCGAGTTCAACTACCTGCTCAATCCCACGCACCCGCAATTCGCCAGGGTCAAGGTCGGCAAACCCGAGCCTTTCTCCTTCGACCCGCGGCTGGCCTGAGCGTCACTCGTCCTGCAGCGCCACCAGCGGATCGATTTTGGCCGCGGGTGGCATGCGCAGACCCAGGGTGGCGAGGCCCGGATTGCCTCGCTCCGGATTCCCTCCGGCGCGGAAATATATTTTCCCGGCTGGAATCGGCGCCCGGTCCGGGTGTATAATTCCCGCATGGAACTGAAGGGCATCGTCTCCGAGATCTGCGACGAAGCGGACGATTTCCTCACGGGCGTGACCCGGCCGGACGAGGCCAAGGCCGGCATCGCGGAATGGCTGACCATTCGCTACTCCATGCTCGCCCCCGCCGACCGCAAGACGATCACCGAACAGGCCATGCGCATCCTCGGCAACGAGGGCTTTTTCGACCGGGTCGCAGGCTACGACGAGTGATTTGGATCCGACGCACGAGCCGCAGCGACCTCGCTGCGGTGCTCTGGCCGCCCCATGAGGTCGCCGTGGCTCCAAATATGGCCGTTTTCACGGCATCAGCCGTTCGATGAGCCAGCGCCCATCCGGCTGCCGCGCATAACGAAACCGGTCATGCAGCCGGTTCGGCCGGCCCTGCCAGAATTCGAAGGTGGCCGGCGTCACCCGGTAGCCGCCCCAGAAGTCGGGCAGCGGCACCTCGCCGCGCATGAACTTGTTTTTCATCTCCGCGAACTTCGCCTCGAGCAGCGAACGCGTCGTGATCGCCTCGCTCTGCCGCGAGGCCCACGCGCCGATCTGGCTGTCGCGCGGCCGGCTGAGGAAATATTTCAATGACTCCGCCGCGGAGATCTTTTCCGCGCGGCCGGTCACGCTCACCTGCCGCTCCAGCGGGAGCCAGGAGAAGAGCAGCGCCACCGCCGGGTTGGCCGCGATGTCGTGCGCCTTGTTGCTGGTGTAGTTGGTATAAAAGACGAATCCGCGTGCATCAAAGCCCTTGAGCAACACCACGCGCAACGAGGGCGTGCCGGCCGCCGATACCGTGGCCAGCGACATGGCGTTGGGCTCGAGCAACTGGATCTCGATCGCCTCCCGCATCCACGCGTCGAACTGGGCAAACGGGTCGGGCTGCAGGTCGGTCCGGTCGAGCGATCGGCTGGCATAGTTGCGACGGAGTTCCTCGAGGTTCACCTGCGGAGCGTGCGCGGAATCCCGGCCAACCGCAAGCATCCGTCGGACCACACCCCGCCGTTGACCCACCGGCAAGTTGTGCTTCCGTGGTGGCGTGATCGAAACTCCGTCCGCCACCTCCGCCCTGTGCGCGCTGCTTGCCTTCAACGCGAGCAACCAGCTCGCGGTCCGCCGCGCCGGGACCCGGCTCGGGCACGCGTTTGTCGGGGCCGACGAGGCGATGGCGACGGCCCGGCTGGAGGCGAATTTTCCCGCCCACACCCCGGCGGTCGAATATTTCACCTGCACGGTCAACGGCCCCGCCTACCGCGTGTTTTTCACGCAGGTCACCGGCCAGCCGGCGGACGCCGAAGTGGAGTTCCGCACCATCGAACAGCTGCAGGCGGAACGAAGTTCGCTCGCGCCGGCACTCGGCGCGGTGCTCGACCAGCTCGAGCCCTGCCTGATCGAGATTCCCTATCTTCACCTCGGCGAGAGCGACTACATCTACAAGTTCCGCGTCGAACGGGACCGCAATCGGGACATCTACCAGCAGGACGACGCGGCGCGCGCGCTCTACCAGAGCCGGCTTTGCGAGGCCATCAAGACCCTGGCCCGGACCAATGAACGGTCCGCGTCGCGCCCTGCGATCCTCGATTTCGGCGCCGTGCAGTATGTCATCCCCAGCCATTTCGGATTCTGTCTCGGCGTGAAAAACGCCATCGAGCGCGCCTATGAAACCCTGGCCGAGAATCCCGGCCGGCGCGTCTTCATGCTCAGCGAGCTGATTCACAATCCCTTCGTCAATGAGGACCTGCTGCGCCGCGGCCTGCGCTTCCTCCAGACGGACAAGGGGCAGCCGTTCAATACCGCCGGCAGATTGGCGTCCGGCGACACCCGGACCACCGCGGCGACCGAGCGGCTGCTGTGGGACACGCTCACGAGCGAGGATATCGTCATCATCCCCGCCTTCGGGGCGACCGACGAGGACAAGAAGAAACTCGTGCGCAAGGGCATCCGGGTCGCGCAATTCGACGCCACCTGCATGCTGGTGGAGAAAGTCTGGAAGGCCGCCCGCACCTTCGGCCGCGAGGGCTACACGGTCGTCATCCACGGCAAGAGCGAGCACGAGGAGACGAAGGCGACCTTCTCCAATACGCGCCGGCACGCTCCCTCGATCATCATCCGCAATCTCGACGAGGCCCGGCTGCTGGGCGACTACATCTCCGGGCCGACCGAGGAAAGGCGCACGGCCCTGCTGCACCGGTTCGCCGGATTGCACACCCCGGGCTTCGATCCGGTCCTGCACCTCGACCGCCTGGCGGTCGTCAACCAGACCACCCTGCTGATGAACGAAACCGCCGCGATCATCGACTATTTCAAGTCGCTCTTCGTCGCCAAGTTTGGCCCGGCGGACGGACCGGGGCACGTCGGCGGCGCCGGGAAAAAGGACACCCTTTGCTATGCCACGCAGGTCAATCAGGACGCCCTGCAGCGAGCGTTGGCCGAGCCGCTCGACGCGGCCTTCATCATCGGCGGCAAGAACAGCTCGAACACCTACCAGCTTTACCGGTTGTGCCGGCAAAAACTGGGGTGCCGCGCCTTTTTCATCCAGTCAGAGGCCAACATCCGCTCACGCGATGAGATCGAGCATTATGTTTTCCCAGCCGCTGGCGGCGGCAAGGGCGGTCATATGGAGGTGCATCCGCTGTGGCCGGGGGACGACGCCCCTAAACGGGTCCTCATCACCGGTGGAGCCTCGTGTCCCGACGGGCTGGTCCAGCAGGTGATCATGCGCATAAACTCCTTCTTTCCGCCGCAACGCCTGAACAGCATCGAGAGCGTGCTGGCCAAGCTGGGCGCCGGCTGAGCCGTATCCATGCAGTCGAAATTGTGCGCTGTAAAAACCCGGCCGATTCCTCGTTTTTTCGCCGCAACGCGGCGAATTAAGGAGTTTGTCGGAGAGGCCTGCTCGCTTGG
>OBEQ010038618.1_pt1 | contig 11152 bp, 10 predicted proteins | sample 1670901 | NCBI WGS metagenome assembly OBEQ01 (sample SAMEA104232315, study PRJEB22302) | groundwater metagenome | biome: forest; feature: aquifer; material: groundwater | place: USA | collected 2011-08-07 | depth 5.4 m | reverse complement strand
TGCCTGTGACGGCACCATTGTTATAACTTGAATCGTTGAAAGTTGCCTGGCTGGGGCTGCCAGCGTTATAACTTGAATTATTGAAAGTGGCATTGCCGGAAACGGTACCGCCATTATTGTTAAAACTTGAATCGTTGAAAGTGGCATTAACGGAAGTGCCAGAATTGTGACTTGTAGAATTGAAGGTGGCATTACCAGAGACAGTGCCATTGTTGTAACTTGAATTGTTGAAAGTGGCATTGCCAGAAACAATGCCACCAGCTCCATTATAATTAAAACTTGAATTATTAAAAATAGCATTGCCAGAAACAATGCCATTGTTGTAACTTGTAGCATTGAAAGTGGCAGTGCCGGAGACGGTTCCATTGTTGTAACTTGTAGCATTGAAAGTGGCATTACCAGAGAGCGGAAGGCCGCCATTAATACTTGAATCATTGAAAATAAATTGAGTTATTACGACACCATCAATACCTTTAACAGTTCCAATAACAGTTTTCCAAACTTGAGTGCCACTAAAAGTAAATGTTCCTCCTGTGGCATAACTAAAGTTAAAAGTTCCATTACCAGAGACCGTGGAATTATTCCAACTTGAATCGTTAAAAATGGCATTGCCGGAAACAGTGGCATTGTTTAAGCTTAAATTATTGAAAGTGGCATTACCGGGAACTGTGCCATTGCTAGAACTTGAATTATTAAAAATAAATTGAGTAATTAAAACAGCGTCATTGCCTTTGACGGTTCCACTGACGGTTCCCCAAATTTGACTACCGCTAAGAGTAATTGTTCCTCCTGAGGCATAGTTGAAAATGGCATTCCCTGAGACGGTGCCAGCGTTATAACTTGAATTATTAAAGATAGCACCATTAGCAACAGTCACAGGAATCGCTGTATAAACAGAACCATTAACAGTCATGGTGTTAACTGAGGCAGTGGGTCCAGTGTTTGAAACTACATTTCCCGAAATAATCACATTATCGCTGACAGTCGGAAGACTTCCGGCTGGTGTAGTAAATCCTGCATCTGTCCACCAGTTAGCAAGAGTATTCCAGTTAGTATCTGTGCCCGCATTATAATAAAGAGTCGCCGCTTGTGCAGAAAAAATATTAAACAAAAATCCCACAAAAAGAATTACAAAAAGAATTACAAATATATCTCTTTTTTTCATGAATAAATCAAATTATAAATTAATGATAAAACTGGCTTAATTATACTTAAATTAAGCTAAAAATGTAAATGTATATAAATACATCACAACTTCTTTTTTTCCATCTCAACAAAAATCCTAATTTAAAAGAAATCTGAGAGTGGAAACCACACGAATCTTTTTGTATTCAGGAGAGCCCGGATCTTTCTCGGAAATATCAAACACACCTTGATTGCCACGCGCCACACTACCCAAACGAGATCCGGATTCTTTTGCAAATTGCTTGGCTGTATCCTTTGCATTTTTAATCGCCTCAGCCAGCATTTCTGGTTTGACACTATTGATATCTGAAAATTCAAAAACGATGGAGTTCTGGCTCATTGTAATTCCCTGTTTGACTAAAGACAAGGTGTCTTTAGATGTAGATTTAACTAAATCAACTTTTTTTGTGTAAACCGATAATTGTGTACTTGAATTATATCTGAACAACGAATCCTTATAAGTGTCTTGATAAATATTGACTGGAGCGACATTGATTTCGGACGCATCAAAACCTTTTGCTAAAAGAAAAGAATTAATTGTTTTTGTGTCTTTATCTATATTCGCGTACAGTGAATCAATATCGTTAGATTTAACATCAAAATTGATTGACCAAATTGCAACATCCGCCTTCACAATTTTCTCCGACAAGCCCTTTACCTCAACATATTTACCCTGATCAGAAAAATTCTGCGCAGACAAGAAAAAAATAACAGAAAAAACTAACAATACTGCACTGATAATAGAGATACCGTAATTTTTTATGTTTTGCATAATTATTTCTTTTTAGCGAGCATCAACCTTTTAATTTCTAAACGCTTCTTAGTTTTATGAGAACGTCTTGATTTCTTCTTCGGACTAAGTGTTGTTCCTCTTTTTGCCATAAAATTTGATTCTGCAGAATCATGCCGCGCAATGTCGATTAAGGCGTGGCACTATCTATTATTAATAAAGTAGTATTATACTCCAAAATCTATTTATTTTCAATTGAATAGTCCAAACTATCCAAAATTATCATTCTACTTTGACTGTAGTAGTAGTTCGCAATAAATATAGCCCCAATAATAGCAAGAACAATTAGTCCATTTGTTATTAAATCAAGATGATATTGTCTTGCTTTTACAATTACATATAAAAGTAAGGCAAAACCAATTATTCCAAACATAACAAACAAAATTATATTCATAGTGTTGCGCGGCGAAGCAAGTAGTTTCTGCCAAAATGTTAAATTTTGAACAGGCGCCACCGGAACAGTATTAGCATTACCCGTATCTAGGGCGACTTCTGCTCCGAGAACATTTGAGGGTTCTTTTACATACACAGTATTTTCTACTTTCCCGCCTTCTCGGCGGGTCAAGGGTGGGGCGACTTTTTTTACAGGTTGAACTTGAGTTTCTGCTTTTAGAAGAGAGTTGGCATATACTTGTGCCACAAAAATAGTTTGCTTCCCCTCGTATATGCCGCTCGCCACACCTGTACCAATTTCTTTATAGTTCCCTTTTACAATATTCGCTTTATGGGTAGGACTTGCCATCCATGCGTTTGCAACGTCTTTTGAATCACTAAAATTAATAGCGAGATTTTCTCCAGCGTATTGATAATTGTATCCAGCTTTTTCAAGCCAATACCAAGGGGTCTTTCCTTCTGGGCTAGTGTGAGCAAAGTAGCCCTTTGTGGCCATATCTGTCGCTTTCATTTCTGCTGCTTGGTTTAAAATTGGACTGACTGTAAGAATTGCAAGATTTTGAGATTGCCGTTCGTCATTTGTAAAAGCAGATAAAACACCGGGCAAAACCGTCGCCATACCTCCCGTCATATTTATATGAGTGAGAGTTGGTATTAGAAAAGTAAATATTTCCAAAAATATAACAACAGCGACAACATTGCGGACACTAACGTCACGCAAGATATGCGGACGATGTTCATTTCCTTCGTGCGGGATAAAATGTTTTTTAAACCAAGAAAACATAAATCTATTATAACAAACAAAACCTCATCTGTAAAGATGAGGTTTTGTTAAAAACAATTAAAAATATTTTAATTATTTATTAAGCACTGCTCGAGTAAGAGGGCCTACAACTCCATCTCCTTTCAATCCATTTGCTAGTTGGAATCTAATGACAGCTCCTTTGGTTATTGGTCCAAATTTACCATCAACTGGGTTGCTGTTAAATCCGGCTGCATTCAAGAACTTTTGAAGTTCCATAACTTCATTAACATAAGCAGCACCTCTTGGATATGGTGGTGGGGTTGTTTGTTTAAGTAAAAGAGTAAAGATAAATTTATCAGCACCAAGCACTACGCCTTCGTTATGTGGAATATTATTTACACAAGATATACCTGAAACTGTGCTAAATCCGGTTGTTCTCAAGGCACATCCTGGAATTTCCCAGAAGCCTGAAGTTGTTCCACCGCCTCCGCCACCGATGGGGCCACCTCCGCCTCCGCCAGTACTACTATTCGTAAAATCAGCAACAATAGTATGATTACCAGTAACATTAGTAAATGCATAACTAGTAACTGCGCCAACAGAAGTAACGTCAACTAAAACACTGGATACACGATAAGCAGAATTAGCTGTAATAGTAAATGATTGACTGCCCCCGCTATTCACAAGAACTGCACCAGAAGGAGTGATTGAACCATTGCCACTAGTAGAAGCAGTGATAGTGTAAGAACTACCAGCCACAAAGTTCGCAACGATAGTATGGGGAGCTGTGACATTATTAAATGTATAGTTATAGGCTGGACCGACAGAGACAGTATCAACTAAAAGATCAGTCATAATATAACCGAGAGTAGGTGTAATAGTAAACGATTGACTACCACCATCAGCGACAACAACTATTCCAGTAGGACTAATTGAACCATTAGCACCAGCTGAAGCAGTGATGTTATAAGTAACAGCTGCCACATTCACTGTTCTTGTTTTCTGAACAGCTTTATTGCCAGAACCATCAGTTGCGTCATAAGTAACAGTATAAGAACCAGCAACTAAACAATTTACAGCTGAGGAATTAATTTGAACCAGTGAACCATCATTGGTTGTTGCGCCTAATTCTGTGTAGCAGCTAGCGCCAAGCTTAACAGTTTGTGGATTTATTGCCGGCTGATTAAGAGTAATAATCGGCTTAGCGGTATCAGTAACATTTACTGTTCTTATAACCTGAAGACCAGGAACACCTAAGGTATCATTTGCAGTGTAAATAACAGTATAAGAACCAACAGCTGCAGTATTTACAGTTGAAATGGCCACTATAGTTGAACCATCGCTAGCTGTTGCACCTGGGTCTACATAGGCGCCACTACCGAGTTGAACTGTTTGTGGATTTGCTCCATTCAAAGTAATAACTAAATTTTTAATCTTGAATATCTGGCTATTTGATCCGTCACTAGTAGCAACATAAATATAACTACCAGAAACAGAAACTGCTGTAGCACTCTTTGCTGTATTGTATCTACCTATTAATGAAGAACCTGCAAGGTTATATACTCGAAGTCCGTTTCCATTAAGTCCGTTTCCATTGGCAACATAGAGATATGTTCCATCAGTTGTTAAACCCTTTACTGAGTCTCCAGTTGAAATAGTTGATACCAATGTTGGACTTGCTGGAGTTGTTACATTAACAACGTCTACTGAGCTACCATGTCCGACATATAAAGTAGTTCCATTTACCGCTATCGAAGTTACGGCGTCGGGGGTTAGATATGTTCCAGCTACAGACATTGCAGAAGGATTTGAAATGTTTACAACATTAACGTATCCGCCATTTGAACTATCTTGTATTCCAACATATGCATAATTTCCAGAAACAGAAAGCGCAGTAATATCAGCTGCGGAAGTTGCTGGTGTAAGCGCAACTGAAGAAGTAGGTGAAATCGGAGCTATCGTAGTAGTGCCATTGTATGATACTGCTTCAAGTTTAGGAGCGTATAAGCCGTCAAATAATGCAACAAATACTAATGCGTCACTTACTGCGAAAACTTTATTATATGTATAAGTATCAGTTCCATAAATAGCAGAAGTACCAAGTACTTGCAATCCACCACTAATTGAAGCTGAATCACGTTTTCCAGCTGCAACAAAGAGATGATTATTTACAAAAGAAAGTCCGTAAGCTCCATCACCAACAAGAGAAGTTGAAGTGAAGGGCGCAGGAACAATCCCGCTTAAAACATTCGTACCATTAAAATTAGAAACATAACTTGTTCCTCCATTTGTTATGATCGCACGTGCATCAACACCCGACAATGGAACATTTTCATTGTCAGCTGCAAAAGCCGAACTAGGAACAAAAGCAATACTGGCAAATGCCAATACTACGACCAATAAACCACGAACAACATTATTTATTTTCTTCATATATTTTTTACTTGTCCCGTAGTGAGCTTTGCTCTACTACTGGGATGGCGTTATTAATAATTTACTTAATTTGGACCTTTAATAATGTATTTATAAACCTCGCTATATTTACAAACCTTATTGTATAGACGTATCTATTTTCCTAAATATTACTCTATTAATAAAATAACTATAAACCTTCTTAAATGTATTATCTACTATTATAATAAAAATGTCAAGTCCACATGTTAATAAGTCAAAAAGTTGTGCACTAAAAAACTTGACATTTATTGTTCTTTGAAATATAATAACGAAGGACTTATAGATAAGGGACATGGTAACGGACACGATAAAGGACATAGACAGAGTAATATTTAGTAAATATACGTCGTCTATAGTCAATAGTATAGATAAGTTCATTAACCCCGAGGCAACAAAGCATTTTGACAACATAAATCAAGTCCTCTACTATAGTAGGGGCGAAGGAGACTCAGATGAACAAAAACCTCTTTGTTGTGTTTTTGTCGGCTTTGTTGTCGACATTATTCACAACCATGGTGCTCGCGCAGATCCCGAGCAATTGCTCGAGCAACTTCGAACAATGGATGCCCGGAGTGCCCCCCAACTCTTCTCCATGCAAAACATGGAGTTATTCAAGCACTGGGACCACCTGGTCGCCCGTGCAGAAAAACGGAAAGTGGACATGGTATATGCCCGACGCAACAACGACAACATCGTCATATTTGCAAATCGGCAATGTCGCTCAGCCACTTTCGGTGAACAATAACTCCATCGCTTTCCTCGAGTTCGACACTAGCAATCTCGAATTCAAAAGAGATGGGATTACGCCCGAATACTCTCCCGATGTAGGAGCAACATGGATCGAGTTGATAACGCCAGCGACAGGGGCCATCTTGTCACCTCCAGACACCACCCTCATGACAGGAGGGCCACTATTAGGCAAAAAGGGCTTCACCGGTGTCTTCTCCGGGAAATATCAAATCGACTTTCGAACATCGACCTTAGTAGGGTCAACGATCCTGTTGAGACTTCGGTTCGGGTCCGACAACTCAATCGGGCGAACTGGAGTCTGGGTAACATCCTTTGATTACTGGTATGGTCCCATTACACCCCCACAGTCTGTGGTAGGACAAGCGGACAACACTTGCCTCTCAGTCCAGTGGACTCAAAGATATGATCCTCGCAACCGTTTGGATTTAACCGAACTGTGGGACAATGGAAGTTCCCTCGGGGTGCGAACTTCCCCCGTGCAGATATGCAATCTCGCAAACGGATCGACCCATGCTTTTGAAGTCAAAAACTACGATACTGGAAAGGTGCATGTGGCTACAACCGCGTGTAACCCGTCCCCGCTCATCCCAACCTGCACAGGGAAACCCCCCATGACCCTAATTACGGGGTCAAAGTCACCCACCTATGTACAATGGTCGTTTATCGCCCAATCAGCCCAAGTGCCTTGCGTAACAGGAATTCCTGGGCCAGTGGACGGATACACCATCTGGCGGAGCAACACCCCAAGCGTACAAGGGACAATCATCGGCTCAGGAGGGCCGACTACCCTTTCGTTCTTTGACACCCCGGGACTGTCTGACGGTATTACACATTTCTACACCGTCCTCAGCACCAAAAACGGAGTCTCCGAGTGAGACTTCCGTAAACATAAACAACGATCAGCCACTTTCGAAAGCGGCGACCTATCATAAGGTCGCCGCTTTTTTGTTTCATTTTTTTATAAATATCTACTTTTATTTTACTTCACCCAAGCTTGGGTCTTTTATCTCTCTTGTCATTTGCACGCTAGTTCTTTGCAAAAGATCATTTCGCATTTGTTCGGCAATTTTGGAATCAATCACCTCAAAAATTCCTTCGGACTCCCCGGTTTTGTCATTGTTGTCATTTCCGGCAGTCAAAATAACCAGCTTGCTGACCCCCATCATTCTATTATAGAAAGTTTGCTCAATAGATATGTCTTGAATTTGCCTATAGGGTATGGATACTTCTTTTTTACTAAAAATCCCCCGCTTGATGTTGAAAGATTGCTCATCCAAAGCAAAAGTACAGCTTATATAATCGAGCCAGCTTATTAAAAATCCTCCGGCAATGAATAAAATAGAAATTACAAACAATCCAATAAGCAAATAAGAAACTACGGCGACAGATACGCTCATAGGAAAAATCAAAACAATTTTTGAAACTATAGCGTCTTTTAAAGAAACAACAACAAGAGAAACGAGGAGAAGCAAAAGACCAACGAAAATTCTTTTGGAGAGATAATAATAAAATACTTTAATCCCTAATTTTTGTTGAGTCCCCATATTTTTATCCTTGTTTTTTAAGCCAATTAATCATCTTGGTAAAAGTGCTAGAAGCAGCTTGACCATCCGCTCCCAACCCTTGGTCTTTTTGAAAAGCGGTCACTACCTTTACCGTACTTGCGCCATAATCATTATCCACTTTACTGGAAGTATTGTTGTAAATATTTAAAAACTTTTGTACAGTACCCACCTGCGTGCCCTTAGATCCTAACTTTAAAAAGATATTACCGTCTATGAGTTTTTGCAATTCATTTATCAATCCTTGATTTTTATACGCAGTCGGAGACGAAACTACTGGGCTCGGTGTATTTATCTGTATTTGTGTTTGTAGTCCAGCCTTAAGCGTTCCGAGCTTACTCTCAAGATCTTTTACTTCTTTTGCAAGATCTCCATTTTCTTTCTCTAATTGTTTCACTCTTTGGCTTGTGACGCTCTCATTGCCTGACTGTATAGTAACGACAGCCCAATAGCCTGCGAGTCCAAGCAAAGATAAAACAACTATTGAAAGCAAAGCAAATTTTAATTTATCCATATACTTAAATATACCAAAAAAATAAAATAAAAACACTCAATAAATCTAAACGTATTCTATGTGCCCGCAATTCCAAATAACTTTCCGACTCCGAAGGTCACAACCATCGCAAAGACTCCGCCAATTACAACCCGAACAATAGCTTTCATTTTATTTGCACCGCCTGCATGAGCGCTTAACATTCCGGTAATTACAAGTGCGCAAATAACCGATAAAAACGTCACGGGAACATACATTGAAACAGGTGAAATAAGAATTGCAATAATGGGTATGATCGCCCCAGAAAAAAAAGCCAAACCAGATGCATAAGCGGCATGAGATGGATTGGTCAGTTCATTTGGATTAATGCCTAATTCTGCGTCCACATGTGCGGCAAAAGCATCGTGGAGAGTTAATTCTCCGGCGACAAGTTCTGCTGTTTTTCTAGATAAACCCTTTTTTTCATAAATGACAGTAAGTTCTTCTAATTCTTCTTCTGGAACAGTTTCAAGTTCTATGCGCTCTTTTTCTAATAGGGCTTTTTCTGTATCTTTTTGCGTACTGACCGAGACATATTCTCCGACTGCCATAGATAAAGCTCCGGCGACGAGGGCAGCTACTCCTGCTGTTAATATAAAATTCTTGGAGTTTGATGCACCCGCTACGCCTACGATAACAGAAGATACAGAAACAATTCCATCGTTCGCTCCTAGCACAGCAGCTCGGAGCCAATTTAATTTAGAATCACTAACATAATTATTGAGCTCAACATGAGCAATGGGATCGCGTAAAGTATTCATCTCCTTGCTTTAAATTCATTAAGCCCCTGTATTTGTAATTCACTTAAGTGGATTGCCGGTCGCTTATTTGATAGGAGCTCTTTGGAAAAACCAACCTGGCAACACATATTAGTACCGATAAAAACATCATCAGTAATTTGATTGTAATCAAAACCGGGCTGTCCAGTCAAATGATTAAAAATATCTTTTGGACCATGTGCAATCATAGTAGTAATTATATCATAATTATAATTAAAAAAGTTGTTATGTTATTTTGTAATACGTAAAAAAGCACCGCTGAAGTTATCTCTGGTGCTTTTTATTTTTCGGATGCCTTGTTCGAAGTTTGTTAAGACCTGGCGGGTGGTTATTTTTCCTTTCGGAAGTTAATGTCACCATTCGCCACGCTCGGGGTTCGGATAGCCACCACGACCGTCTTGTTCAACAGCCCCGAGGTGGAGTTTTGACCTTAAGAAGTAGTCACAGCCAAAAAATTCCGAATGTTCGGGATCTTGTGGCTATGACCACTTCTTTTGCAAGTAGTTTTTTAAGGAACGTTTATTTATTTTACAATATTCTATTTTAAAAAATTGTCAATTTTGCTCTGCGAATGAGAGAATGTTCGAACCTGTTTAATATGAGAAAAACTTATATAAAATAAAAAAAACCCCGAGAAAGTTTTTCTCGGAGTCTGACAAACGATAATAGGAGAATTACTCTCCCGCCTCTGTCGCTCGAACACTCGAGACGACAGAGGCTACTCCGCAATTCAAGAGGGATAAATCCTCTTGGATCCAGTGTCAAAACTAAAGGAGCGCTGGGCGGGTACTAGACACCCCGCCCATAACCGATGAAGGAGGGGCACCGGGACGCCGGGATAGGGTGAAAGCTAACCCTTCCCTGACATATAAACTATCACTTCTGCCAAAAAAAGTCAAATAATAAAGTTAATAACATTCACATATTCACGAGCTCCGTACCAAATATAAACACTAATAACTAATTAAAAAAGGGGCAAGATAAATCTCGCCAATCTTTCTTTTAAACTTAAAAGGATTGACATATTTTAAAAAATAATTTATAATACTCTTGATATACCATTAGGAGGTATATCATGTACTCAACCACCGCACTGGTGGAAAAAGATGAAAAGCTTTTGAAAATGGTGGCCGAAGTTCGTGAAATTTATCGCGAGGAAAAATGGGTGGGACAAAAAATAAATTTCATGGAAATCATTTACAAGGTTCTAAACCAGAACTATATCAATGATTCCGATTCACGGTCCTTCTATTCCCGTGAAATCGGTCGCCAAATGAGACGAAAGAAAGCATAACAGAAAATCTTCCTGAGTCTCAAAAATCTGGCTGACACGCTCCGGTGTGTCAGCCTTTTTTATTATCAACGATATTTTATCGTCTAGCTAATGGAAGTATATTGGCAGCGATACCAAAAGCAACAGCAGCAAGAACTAGATTTTTGATTATGTATTGTCCTTCAAGGGTTGGCACGAGAAAACCAGACCATGTTTCGCTAGGAAGAAGAATCAGCGGCAGAAAGGTCGCAATTATGTGAAGAAAAAGGAGTGGCATAACTGCACGTTCACATCCTTTAATGAGGAAAAGTAATCCAATAAGCATTTCAAATAAACCAAACAAGATAATAAAAAGTGAAAAAGGCATAATTGGTATAGTTTGTTTAAAAAGTTGCTGCACAAGCTCGCTCGCGGGGCTTAATCCAAATACTTTCAAAATGCCAAACCAAAAAAATACAACAAACAAAGCGAGCCGAGCAGCTGGTAGAGATATGCGTCTAAAAAATTGAATGAGTGCTGTATCAAGTATTTTTATGTTCATTTATATATTCTATATTATTTATGCTGCAATCTCACTCTCGCTGGCTCTCAATATTTTGATAACGAGCTTTGAGGCTTCTTGATATTCTCCTTGCATAATGAAATCTCTTATTTCTTTGTTTTTTGGATCATCTATAATATCACTTATT
>OBEQ011147252.1_pt1 | contig 11153 bp, 11 predicted proteins | sample 1670901 | NCBI WGS metagenome assembly OBEQ01 (sample SAMEA104232315, study PRJEB22302) | groundwater metagenome | biome: forest; feature: aquifer; material: groundwater | place: USA | collected 2011-08-07 | depth 5.4 m | reverse complement strand
CAGGGGGGAACCGGGAGTTGTCGCGCCATCCGGGGCGGCCTTTCTTTTGGGTACTTTTCTTTGGCCGTACAAAGAAAAGTGCCTCGCGCGCGGCGCGAGAGCCGCAAGTAAGACCTAACACACGACGATCGCGCCGGAGGCGCGCACAACTACGCATCAGTTATGAATGAAGCTCAGGACAAACGAGAGGAAACCACGAACACTTATTTCTGACGCGACCTACCAATCAACATAACCCCCACCACCGCAAACATCACAAACCAAACCAACGCCCACTCCGGAATCGAAAGCCCCAGCATCGTCCACTGCACCGCACTGCAATCCCCGGTGCCACGAAAAATTGCCGGCAACCCCGAACTCAACGGCAGCTCAAGCAGATAACTCAGCTCCGCACCACAGTTCTGCGACGGATTCGGAAAATGCTGCAACCATGAATGCCGAATGGCAACACCCGCGCCCGCCAGCGACAGCACGACAATCGCGCCACTCAAGATCGTAAGCACCAGCCGCCGCGCATTCACCGCCGCCGCCACCAGCGCCACCATGCCAATAAGGATGAACACATAACGCTGCAGGATGCACATCGGACAAGGCTCAAGCGCCTGCGCATGCTGGAGAAACAGCGCATACGCGATCAGCACCAAACAGGCGACAAAAATGCCGGTGAACGCGAAACGTGGTGTGGAGAGTTTCATTGTCTATTTATCCGCAATCGGTGGATGGTAAATGAACTGCACCAGACTGCCCTCCGGATCGCGACAGTAAAAACTCCGCGCTCCGTCGCGATGCGTCTTGGGTTCTTGTGCCACAACGATGCCATGTGCCTTCAAGAATTCGCACCACTCGTCAACGTTATGCGCCGCGCGCAAAATAATTCCGACGTGGTCCAGGCGCTGCCCTTCAGCCGCCAGCGGTTTGGTGGCCCGATGCAACGCCAGGTTGTCATTGCCGCTGGTGAGATAAAGGTTGTCCGCGTCCGGACGCCACTCGACCTGCATGCCGAGCAGGCCGACGTAAAAGCGCTCGCAGGCATCGAGGTCGTTGACCCACAGCGCCACGTGCCGCAGGCCGCCGAAACCGTCCGGTCGTTTCATCACTGCCCTCCGAACACCGCACGCCTGACGTCGCGCCACACCGGCTCACCGAAGACACGCTGGATCGCCAACGGCAAGGCAATCGCGCCGGCCGACAACAGCCGATCGTGGAACGAACGCAACGACACATTCGGCTCTGCGGCGCGCACCTTGGCGCGCAATGCATTGATCAACGCCCAGCCAGTCGCGTAGCCGAGCGGAACGGTCGGCGACTGCGTGTACCAGGTGACGTCGGCAATCGCCTGCGCGCGCGGAAATCCGAGCACGCTCACCAGGCGATCGGCCGCCGCCTCGAGCGTCAGTTCGCGCGTGTGCAACTCGACATCGATGCAAACGCGCAGCGCGCGCCACAAGCGATCGCGCAACAACAGAATTCGACTCTCGGGGCGATTGAGAAATCCCTGCTCCTGCATCAGCTGCTCGCAATAAAGCGCCCAGCCTTCATACGACGTCGCCGAGGCATTGAGCAGTCGCGGCAGGGTACGCGCGCTGGCGCTGCCATTCACGGTAACGAAGTGCAGGTGGTGGCCCGGATAGGCCTCGTGCACGCAGGTGTGCATGAGGCCGATCTCGTCGTGTTCGGCCAGCGCCGCCGCATCCGCAGGCGGCGTCAGATAGTAGTAGCCATGCTGGGCCGGATCGTTCGGTGCCGGATCGCAATAGGCCGCGAACGGGATCTGATGACGCAGAAATACCGGCGTCTCCACTACCTCGATATGTTCCGTCGCCGGCAACGTCACCAATGCGTGCTCGGCGATAAATTTGCGTGCGGCACGAATGGTGTCGGTGTACACCGCACGCAGCTGTTGCGCATCCGGGTGACGCGACTGAATTGTGCCAAGTGCGCGCGCGATATCGCGATGGCCGTACACTTCTTCGCAGGCCGACTCCAGTTCCTGACGCGTGCGCTCGATCAGGCGCTCGCCGAATGCATGCAACGCATCGGCGTCGACATCGAGAAAATGCCGTTGGCGCAGCAAGTGCTCGAAATACTCCCTTCCGCACGCAAAGCTACCCTTCGCCTCACCGGCCACGCCGCCTTCGAGAAAATCGGCGAAATGCGCCAGCGCCACAGCGGCCTTCTCGAGATGCGCGGTCAGAATTTCGCATTTGGCGCTATTGACGATCTTGGGATGCGTCGCCAGGCCACGCACGAAGTCGACACCGGCGCGCGCCGAGACGGCGGCCGCGTGCACCCACAGGGACGGGATGCGGCCCGCGCGCGTCGACAACCGCATCTGCGCCGCACTCAAGTGCCCGGGGATGGTGGCCAACCGTCCGGCCATGGCCTCGTCGAAATTCTCAACGTGGCGGATGGTCAGTTGGTAAATGGCGTTAATGGGCAGCCAGCGCTGCGGATCGGGATGCAGCGGATCGATGTCGATGATGTGCCGGTTCTCGATCTCGGATGCACCGCTCAGAATGTGGTATTCCATCCGCCGGTCGGGATCGAGCGCGTCGGCATTGATTTCCTCGAGCTCCACCCGCAGCTCGTCATTCAGGCATATCAGCGCGCCGCGCTCCTCTTCGCCGCGCGCCGTCAGCAGATGCGCATACCCCGGCACACCCGCCTCGACCGCCTGTTCCGGGTGATAGCGAAACCAGGCCCGGTAATAGGCCGCGACAAGTTCGTCGAAGCGTGTCGCTTCCGGAACAGGTTGACTCGCGATAGGTTGATTCACTGGGCCTCGAGGATTTCAAAATCGTGGGTGATCTCGGCGGTCTTGCCGAGCATGATGGAGGCGGAACAATACTTGGTGGCGGACAGCTCGATCGCGTGCGCCACTTTTTTCGCATCGAGCTTGCGGCCGGTCACGGTGAAGTGCACATGAATGCGCGTGAAGACCTTTGGCTCGGTCTCGGCGCGCTCGGCGTCGATGTCGGCGACACAGTCGGTCACGTCCTGACGCTGCTTGCGCAGGATGTGCAACACATCGAAGGCAGTGCAGCCGCCCATGCCGATCAGAACCGTCTCCATCGGCCGCGCGCCTTTGTTCTCGCCGCCGTGGTCAGGCGGGCCGTCCATCGTGATGGCGTGGCCGCTGTCGGCACGCCCCACGAAGCTCACGCCGCCCGCCCATTGAATCGTCGCCTTCATTGCCGCTCCCGTGGAATTTTGCAGAGTATATCGAACGCCCCTCGGCATGCCTATTCGATACGCCAATCGTTGCGAGCGCCCCTGCCGGGACGCCCACAGAGAACAGATGATCGGTGAATTCGAGCGTTACATTGCGGATGCGGTAACACGGACCGCTTGGACGTGAAGCGACTCTACGAAAATAACTCGGCAAGCTTTCGCCCCGGGTCCTCGCTCTTCATGAACGCCTCACCGACGAGAAAGGCGTTTACGCCGCGCGCGCGCATGAGCGCCGCGTCTTGCGGCACCAGAATTCCGCTTTCGGTCACCACCACCCGGTTTTTCGGAATCATCGGCAGCAATTGCAGCGTCGTATCGAGGCGGGTTTCAAACGTACGCAGATTACGGTTATTGATACCCACCAATATCGTCTCCAGCGGTAGCGCGCGCTCGAGCTCTTCAAGATCATGTACTTCAACCAGCACATCCATGCCGAGCGTGTGCGCCAACTGCGACAGCGCCGACAACTGATCGTCGTCGAGCGCCGCGACAATCAATAGTATGCAATCGGCCCCCAGCGCGCGCGCCTCATAGACCTGATACGCATCGACGACGAAATCCTTGCGCAGCACCGGCAGCGCGCAGGCCGCGCGTGCCTCCTGCAAATGCGCATCGGCGCCCTGGAAGAAATCCACGTCGGTCAGCACCGACAGGCAGCTGGCACCATGCTGTTCGTAGCTGTGCGCAATCTCGGCCGGGCGGAAATCCGGGCGCAACAGCCCTTTGCTCGGGCTCGCGCGTTTAATTTCCGCGATGACCGCCGGCTGGCCGGCGTCGATGCGACCACGGATCGCTTCGACAAAGCCGCGCGTGGCGGACGCCGTATCGAGCCGACGCATGAGTTCGTCGAGCGGGCAGCGCGTGCGGCGTTCGGCAAGCTCTTCGTGTTTGCGTGCCAGGATGCGCTGCAGGATATCGGGTGTTGCGTTCATGCTTCGCTCTTGGCGCCCTGCAGCTGCTGCGAGACATCCGCCAGGGCGCGCATTTTTTTCCAGGCCGCACCGCTGGCGATAACGGCCAGCGCCGCTTTTACGCCGGCGTCGAGACTCGATGCAATACCGGCGGCGTAAATCGCGGCGCCGGCATTCAACGCCACGATGTCGCGCGCCGGGCCCGGTTTGTCGGTCAACGCGGACTCGATCATGGCCAGACTTTCAGCCGCGCTCGTGACCGCGAGCGTCTTGATATCGGCGCGCTTCATTCCAAATTGTTCCGGCATCACCGTGTAGGTGCGGATCTTGCTATCGTGCAGCTCCGCCACGCGCGTTGGCGCGCCGATGGAAATCTCATCCAACCCGTCTTCGGCATGAACCACAAGTACGTGCTCGGCGCCCAGGCGCTGCAACACTTGCGCCACTAACTCGACCCACTGCGCGGCAAACACACCGACTACCTGGTTCGGTGCACTGGCGGGATTCGTGAGGGGTCCGAGCAGATTGAAAATCGTGCGCACGCCCATTTCGCGGCGCGGCCCGATGGCGTGCTTCATTGCTGCATGATGCTTGGGCGCAAACATGAAACCGACGCCGACTTCGTTGATGCACGCCGCCACCTGCTCGGGCGTGAGTTCGAGACTGACACCGGCGGCTTCCAGTACGTCGGCGCTGCCGCACTTGCTCGATACCGAACGATTGCCGTGCTTGGCCACTTTGCCACCGGCTGCGGCCACCACGAACGCCGCCGCCGTCGAGACATTGAACGTATGCGCGCCGTCGCCGCCGGTGCCGCAGGTATCGACCAGATGCGGTCCGGACACGCCCACGTGCGTGGCCAGTTCACGCATGACCTCGGCCGCAGCGGCGATCTCCTCGACCGTCTCGCCTTTCATGCGCAGGCCGATCAGGAAGCCGCCGATCTGCGCTGGGGTCGCCTGACCGGTCATGATCAGACGCATCACCGCGCGCATCTGCTCGGCGGTCAGGTCGCGCCGCTCGGTGGTGGCGCGAATGGCGGAGGTCATGTCCATGGCTTGTGGTCCGAAGAAAAGTGGCAGGGATTGTGTCGTCGTGGGCACCGACGGTCAAGGCGACGCGCGCGTGCTCCACCAAACGACGAGCGCCAGAAGCGTCAGCGTCAACATGCCGAACGCAAACCAGGCGATGTGCCCCACCAGCGCCGGCACAAACAACCCGGCCACCACGGCGCAAAATGCGGTCTGCGTAAAGCTCTGAATGGCAGAGGCGAGCCCGCGGTTGCGCGGCAACAACTCAAACGCGAGCAGGCTCAGATTCGGCATCGCCAGCGCCATGCCGCTGGCATAGATCGATACCGGCGTAATAACGGCGATCGCCGACGGTGGAACCAAAACACTGAGTGCAATATTCACCAGTGCCGCCGCCAGCATGACGCTGAAACCGACGGCCACTGCCTGTCCGTGCGTGTACTGCCCGGCCATGCGGCCGGACACCACGGCGCCCGCCATCAGGCCAAGCACGATCGGCACGAACATGCGCCCGAAATCCTGCGCGCCATAACCCAGATCGCGATACAGGATCGTCGGCGAGCCGGCGATATAAAGAAAAAGTCCGCCGAACACGAGCGCGATGGTGACAATCATGGTCATGAAACGCCGCTCGGACAGCGCGCGCCAGTACGCCAGCGCAATCGCGCGCGGATGGCCGGGATGGCGATCGGCCACCGGCAACGTCTCGCGCAACAACAGCGCGACCAGACACCACACCACGGCACCGAGCGCGGCCATGAACCAGAACACCGAGCGCCAGCCGAAGGCGTCGTGCAGCCAGCCACCGATGATGGGCGCGATCGCCGGCGCCACCGCGAACATCAGCATCATGCGCGACATCACCCGCTGTGCGGCGGCACCGGAAAAACTGTCGCGAATAATTGCGCGGCTCACCACCAGCCCGCCGCTCGCCGACAGCCCCTGCCCGATGCGCAACATGAGCAACGCATGCGCGTTCGGCGCCAACGCGCAGCCGATGGAGGTGACGACATAGATCGCCGCTGACACCAGCACCACGTTGCGCCGTCCGAAGGTATCGGACAGCGGACCGTACACCAGCGTCATGGCGGCAAACGCGATCAGATAAAAACTCAGGGTCTGCTGCAGATAAAACTGCGAGGCATTGAACTCGTGCGCGATGTCCGGCAGCGACGGCAGATAGGTGTCGATGCTAAACGGCGCGATGATCGTCAGCGCCACGACCACCATCGTCAAACGCCGCGCCAGAACCCGATGCATGCCGCCGGCAGATACTGAATCAGTCATGCGCCCATCCCTGATCGCGCTTCACGCGGCACGCTTGTGCTGGCGCAGGAAGTTCGCCAGCAGCTCGTGGCCATGTTGCGTGAGGATGGATTCGGGATGAAACTGCACGCCCTCGATCGGCAACGTCTTATGGCGCACGCCCATGATCTCGCCGTCCGCGGTCCAGGCCGTAATCTCCAGACACTCCGGCAGACTCTCGCGTTCGATCACGAGCGAGTGATAGCGCGTGGCCTCGAACGGATCGGGCAACTTTTCGAACACGCCCTTGCTCGCGTGGTTCACCATCGACGTCTTGCCGTGCATCAATTGCTTGGCGCGGATGATCTTGCCGCCGAAGGCGGCGCCAATGCTTTGATGCCCCAGACACACACCGAGGATGGGAAACTTTCCCCCGAGCACCTTGATGGCCTCAATGGAAATCCCCGCTTCATACGGCGTGCAGGGGCCGGGTGAAATGACGATGTGCGCCGGCTGCAGGCGTTCCACCTCGGCGACCGTGATCTGGTCGTTGCGGTGCACCTGCACGTCCTCGCCCAGCTCACCGAGGTACTGCACCAGGTTGTAGGTAAAGGAATCGTAGTTATCGATCATCAGGAGCATAAATCACCTCAAGATTGTGTCTGCCGTCCATGGCGTCGCAGCTGCAACGTCGATATGCCCCGGCCCGCACATCCGTACGCCGGCCCGCACATCCGTACGGGAGCGTTCGCCAGCGCGAATGCACGTTAAGTGCATTCGCGATTACCCCGGCTCACCCCGCGCGCCGTCGAGGCCGGACGATGCCAGCTCCACCGCGCGAAAGATCGCGCGCGCCTTGTTCATGGTCTCTTCCCATTCGAGGCGCGGCACGGAGTCGGCGACGATACCGGCGCCGGCCTGAATGTAGAGCGTTCCGTTCTTGATGACCGCGGTGCGAATCGCAATCGCGGTATCCATGTTGCCGGACCACGACAGGTATCCCACGGCACCGGCATAAATGCCGCGGCGCGTCGGTTCGAGTTCATTGATGATTTCCATCGCGCGCACCTTGGCCGCACCGCTCACCGTGCCGGCGGGAAACGCGGCGCGCAGTACATCGATGGCATCCAGCCCGTCGCGCAGCTTGCCGACCACGTTGGAGACGATGTGCATCACGTGCGAATAACGCTCGACCACCATCTTGTCGGTCACGCGCACGCTGCCGGTTTTGGCAACGCGGCCGGCGTCGTTGCGTCCGAGATCGACCAGCATGATGTGCTCGGCGCGTTCCTTCGGATCGGCGAGCAGCTCATCGTGCAGCGCCTGGTCCTCGGCGCGGTCCTTGCCACGTCGGCGCGTGCCGGCGATCGGACGCACCGTGACTTCGCCGTCTTCGAGCCGCACCAGAATCTCCGGTGACGAACCGACGATCTGAAACTCGCCGAGATCGACGTAGTACATGTACGGCGAGGGATTGAGCGTGCGCAGCGCGCGATACAGATCGAGCGGCGGCGCCTTGAACGGAATCGACAGCCGCTGCGACAACACCACCTGCATGATGTCGCCGGCGCGAATGTATTCGCGCGCCTTCTCCACCGCGGCTTCAAAACCGGTTTGCGTGAACCCGGAGACGAAATCCGCTTCCTTCACGCGCACGCCGCCGACGGCGTGGCCCCGCGGCGACATGTCGCCCAATCCAGCCACCAGTTCATCCAGCCGGTGCTGGCCCTTGTCGTAGGCGTTTTCGATTTCCGGATTGACGTGCACCACCACGTACAGCTTACCCGCAAGATTATCGAACACGATGACCTCGTCCGAAACCATGAGCAGGATATCCGGTGCGCCAATGGCGTCGGGCTTCTGCATGTCACCCAGGCGCGGTTCGATGTAGCGGATGGTCTCGTAACCGAAGTAACCGACGAGACCGCCGGTAAAGCGCGGCAGCCGCCCCTGCTCATACAGGCCTTGCGGCACGCTGTAGCGTTCCTTGAAACGGCGCACGTAATCGAGCGGGTCGGTGACGGTTTCGCGCTCAGTGACGTTGCCGTCTTTGGTCACGGCAACGTCGTGACCGGTAATGGTCAGCACCGTGCGCGCCGGCAGGCCGATGATGGAGTACCGGCCCCACTTTTCGCCGCCCTGGACCGATTCGAACAGATAGGAACACGGCCCGCGCGCGAGCTTGAGGTAGGTACTTAACGGGGTATCGAGATCGGCAAGCACTTCCCGCATCAGGGGGATGCGGTTGAAGCCTTGCGATTGGTATTTATTGAATTCGGTCTTCGAGATCGACATGACTCACCATGAGTAGGCTGTACGAATTACGGGCAAACGCAAACGTGGGAGGCCAGGGGCCGCCACCACCGTTTGCTTCGCCAAGTCCGTACGCCGTTGCTCATGGATGTCATGCCGGAATGAAGTTCAGATATTGCGGTAGTTCCGCCAACGAATCAACTACCCGATCGGGCCGCAACTCACGCACGTCGCGCCCATGGTTATAACCATAGCTCACGCAGATCACCGGCATTCCCGCCGCACGTGCCGCGCCGACGTCGTTGGCCGAGTCGCCGACCAACGTCGCCTGCGACACCTCAATACCAAAATACTCGCAGGCGTGATGCAACGGCGCGGGGTCGGGTTTGCGCACCGGCGTGGTATCGCCTGAGACCACGAAGCGAAAGTATTTCGCCAAGTGCAATTGCTCCAACAGTGGCAGCGTGAACTGCGCGGGCTTGTTGGTGACGCAGCCAAGCGCAAAACCACGTGCCCTCAGGGTTTCAAGCGCCTCGATCGTTCCCGGGTAAGGACGCGTCAGCACCGACAGGTTAGCCGCGTAGTGCTTCTTGAACAGCGCGAGCGCATGCTCGAACAATTCGTTATCCGGTTCGCCTTCCATCTGGCCGGTGAGCGCACGCTTGATCAAACGCGCCATACCGTTACCGACCCACGTCATCACCCGCTCCAACGATTCCTGCGCGCGCCCGAGCTCACTGAGCGTGCAGTTCACCGCCGCGGCCAGATCCGGTGCGCTGTGCACCAGCGTGCCATCGAGGTCGAACAGCACCGCCTTTACCTGCAATGGAAGCGACTTCGACACTGCGGCCACCTGATTCACTCAGGCTGCGCGCTTGTTCAGCAACATTTCGCTCGCCGCCAGTAACACGCAGACCGCCACGCCTTCCGCGGCCGGCGCGACTTCGGCCAGTTCGGGAAAGCTTGGTGCAATGCGAATGGTGCGATCTTGCGGATCTTTACCATACGGATGCGTCGCACCGGCGGGCGTCAGCTCGACGCCGGCTTCCTTGGCGAGCTTCACCACTTGCTTGGCGCAACCTTCCGGCACATCGAGGCTGATGAAGTAACCCCCTTTGGGCACGGTCCACGTCGCCACACCACTGTTGCCGAGAATCTCGTTAAACACGTCCAGCACCTTATTGAACTTGGGCGCCAGGATTTCGCGGTGACCGTCCATGAGTTTATTCAGGCCGGCCCGATCGCGCAGGAAGCGAACGTGACGCAGCTGATTAACCTTGTCGCCGCCGATAGTGCGCTTCTCGATGCGCTTCAGATACCAGGCGATGTTGTCTTTCGACGACGCGAATAGCGCAATGCCGGCACCCGCGAGCGTGACTTTCGAGGTCGAGCCGTACACGAACGGCCGGTTCGCGTGGCCGTGCTGCGCGCAGGCGTCAACAATGTTGGCGATCTCAATCCGCTCGGCGGTGACGTGGTGCACCGCATAGGCGTTGTCCCACATCAGCCGGAAATCGGGCGCCGCAGTCTTCATCCTGGCCAACCGCTCCACCGTCTCGGCGGAATACACGGTGCCGGTCGGGTTGCTGTACTTCGGCACACACCACATGCCCTTGATGCCAGCATCGCTGGCCACCAGCTTTTCGACCACGTCCATGTCCGGGCCGGCGTCGGTCATCGGCACCGTGATCATCTCGATGCCGAATTCCTCGCAGATGGCGAAATGGCGGTCGTAGCCCGGCACCGGGCACAGGAACGCGATGCGCTTTTCTTTGGACCACGGCATCGGGCTGTCGCACACGCCTTTCATGAGCGCGAACAGGAGGCTGTCGTGCATGAACGCGAGGCTGGAGTTGTTGCCGAGGATGACGCGCTCGGCCGTCACACCGAACACCGGTGCCAGCAATGCGCGCAGTTCCATCAGCCCCTGAAGTCCACCGTAGTTGCGGCAATCGGTCTTGTCGGCGGCGGTGTAGTCGCTGGTGCCGGGCAACGCCAACAGCCCGTTGGAAAGGTCGAGCTGTTTCGACGACGGCTTGCCACGCGTCAGGTTCAGCGTCATGCCGCGCTGCTTGAACGCATCGTAACGGTCGCGAATCTGCTGGTGGAAGGACTTCAGGTCGTGCTCGCTCAATTGAGCCAGATGGGTCATGGCAAATGCTCTTAGAAATAGAAATAAAACTGGTTAGTTTAGGAAACGCTTTTTTTAACTCTTTGCGAGTTCGGCGCGCAGCGACTTGATCACCGAGTCGTAGCGATGCGGATCGCCGCTCTTGGCGGCGCCGAAAATAGCCGAGCCGGCGACAAACGTATCGGCACCGGCGTCGGCGATGGCGCGAATGTTATCCACCTTCACGCCACCGTCAATCTCCAGCCGGATCTTGCCGCCGGAGCCGTCGATCCCCTTGTCGATCAGGCGGCGCGCCTCGCGTAATTTCGTCAGCGTCGAGGGGATGAAGCTCTGGCCGCCGAAGCCCGGGTT
>OBEQ010783863.1_pt1 | contig 11154 bp, 11 predicted proteins | sample 1670901 | NCBI WGS metagenome assembly OBEQ01 (sample SAMEA104232315, study PRJEB22302) | groundwater metagenome | biome: forest; feature: aquifer; material: groundwater | place: USA | collected 2011-08-07 | depth 5.4 m | reverse complement strand
GAAGCATATCGAGATACGCTGACGAAAAAGACGCGATTTGTAGCAGAATTTTGAACATTTCGGCAGGCAAGCTTAGTTTTCTTCACTTGTTGCGGTTAGATAGTGGATAGGCTCTTATATGATCACCATCATTGATTACGGACTCGGGAACGTATTTTCCATGAAGAACGCGCTCGACGTTATCGGCGTCCCCGTCTGCATTTCGCGGGAGCCAAAAGACATTGAAAGCGCTGAAAAACTCATACTTCCCGGCGTCGGGGCTTTCAAGGACGGAATGGAGAATCTTGCGCGGTTCGGCCTCATCGCGCCTCTGACGCGTCAAGTTGTCCATGAGAAGAAGCCCATACTTGGCGTTTGTCTCGGCATGCAATTGTTCGCCTCAATGGGTGAGGAGCATGGACAGGTCGAGGGTCTTGGGTGGATTGAGGGAAATGCGAGACGGTTTACCGTGGACGAATCACGATTCAGAATCCCACACATTGGATGGAATGAAGTGTTTCCCCGTACGGGAGCGAAGCTTTTTGAGGAGCACACGCATCCAGTCTTTTACTTTGCCCATAGCTTCCACCTCGTACCGAAAGACCCCTCCGTCATCTCGGCGCAAGGCGACTATGGCGAGCCGTTTGTCGCCTCGATTGAAAAGGAAAACATATTCGGTGTTCAATTCCATCCCGAAAAAAGCCAGCAAGCTGGTCTGACACTCTTGGAGCGATTCGCGCGCCTTTAATCACTATGCTTAAAAAACGACTTATTCCCTGTCTTCTCCTGCAGAATGGCCAACTGGTCAAAAGCATTGGCTTCAAGGAGTACCAAATCCTTGGTAATCCGAAGATTGCCATCAAATTCTTCAACGCATGGTCGGTGGATGAAATTATCTTTCTCGACATCAGCCTCTCGAATAACTACACCACGCTACTTCGGAGAGATTACAATTTCAAGACCCTCGAAACTATCGCCGACATCGTCAGGGAAAGCGCGAAGATATGTTTCGTGCCGCTCACCGTCGGAGGCGGAATACGGAGTCTTGGGCAAATGGAAACCCTATTCAAAAACGGAGCCGATAAAGTGGTCATTAACACCGAAGCCGTTCGGCGTCCCGAGTTCATAACCGAAGGAGCAAAGCGATACGGAAATCAAGCCATCGTGGTTTCGATTGACGTTAAAAAAAATAGCAAAGGGGAGTATGAAGTATTCACTGAGCACGGCAAGCGTCCTACCTTGCTACACCCAGTAGCGTGGGCGAAGCAAGCCGAATCCTTAGGGGCAGGAGAAATCTTCCTCACCTCTATAGAGCACGATGGGATGCTCGGCGGATATGATTTAGAACTCACCCGAATGGTTTCCGACGCGGTGGGTATACCGACAATCGCGTGCGGAGGTGTAGGGAAATGGCAGGACCTCGTTGACGGCATTACGGTTGGAGGCGCTTCGGCCGTTGCGGCGGCGAACATCTTCCACTTTACCGAGCAAAGCACGAAACACGCCAAGAGGTTCATGAGCGATGCCGGTCTTGATGTGCGACTATAAAAGAAGTAAAGTATCAACTATGAAGTTTTGCACTCGATGCGTCTACCCCGCTTCATCGGCTTTCCGGCTCACCTTTGACGAGAGGGGAGTATGTAGCGGATGCCGTGTGGCCGACGAAGCGAAACATATCAACTGGCAAGAGCGCGGACAAAAGCTCAAAGAAATAGCGGACACGTATCGTAAAAAAAGCGACGGGAAACAATATGATTGTATCGTGCCAGTAAGCGGAGGAAAAGACAGCTATTTCCAAACGCACTACGCGATTAACGTCTTGGGACTCCGGCCACTCTTGGTTACGTATCACGGCAACAACTATATGCCGGAGGGCGAATATAATCTTGAGCGGATGCGTCACGTCTTTGATGTGGATCACCTTATTTTTCGACCGAGCGAAAAACTGCTCATTAAAATGAATCGCCTCTGTTTCAAGAAGATGGGTGATATGAATTGGCATGCCCATTGTGGCATCATGACCTATCCGGTGCAAATCTCTGTCAAGTTCAATATCCCTTTCATTTTGTGGGGGGAGCATGGAACGCTCAACTTGGCGGGTATGTATTCACTCGGTGATATTCCCGAAATGTCGGCCCATAAACGACTTGAGCACGACCTCCGTGGTTTTGATTGGTATGACATGCTTGGCGGCGAGGAAGGCATTAACGAACAGGAGCTTCTTTGGGCAAAATATCCAACCGATGAAGAACTGGAAGTGGTCGGCGTCCGCGGGGTCTATCTCGGGAACTATATAAATTGGGACGCGAACACTCAAGTCAAAGTGGTGCAGGAGAAATATGGGTGGAAGGAGGCACAGCAACCGTTTGACCGCACCTATCGCAGAATGTCTAATCTTGATGATATGCACGAAAATGGAATTCACGACTATCTTAAGTTTGTGAAATTCGGCTATGGCCGAGGGACCGATCATGCCTGCAAAGATATTCGCGGAGGCTATATGACGAGGGAGGAGGGCGTCAAGATGGTTCAAAAGTACGACCACGTGAAGCCTCACGACCTCGCGCGCTGGCTTCAGTATGTCAGCATGACCGAGGTGGAATTTGACCGCATCGCAGACACGTTCCGCGACCCGAGAGTGTGGCGCAAGAACGTGAAAGGCGAGTGGGAAAAGGACGAAATTAAATAGTTTTTCATCACCGATTTCTAACCTATCTTCAATGCAGGCCATCATAATACTCGGCGGCGGACTCGTGAAAGGTGTGCATGGTTGGCGGACGTCCCTTTTTGACGAACGCGACGACTTCGGAGTGTTAGGAGACCGTCTGCGGGTGCTAGCGGGGGCATTCCTCTTCTTTGACAAAGAAAAGGAATCGGAAAAAGTGCAGATACTGGCGTGTGGCGGCAGAGGCCACATGTTTCGCACTATCCCAGACGCACCGACAGTTTCGAGCGTGATTAAAAAAGAACTTATAACCCTTGGAGTGCCTAAAGCAAGCGTCTTAATTGAGGAGAAATCCCGAAATACCCACGAGCAACTCGTCAAAGCGCAGAATATCCTACGCCGTGAAGGATGTAGCAAGATAGTAGTCATTACCAATCGGTATCATGTACCCCGCGTATGCGCTCTCTTGGAGGATGGTCAGCGCCTTGAGGTACTGAAGCAGTTTCTTTTCGGGGGGAACATCTCCGTTCTTTCGGCTGAAGAGGTGCTCCTTCAGCGCGAAGCTAAAACGTGGGCACCTGTCATCGAATCAGCGTATGCGACGAAGGAGATGAAGGAACGGATACTAATGGAGCAGAAGGGAGTAGAGGATATTACAAGAGGCGTTTACGCATACACCACACAATGATACTCTTGCGCAAAGCGACAAAGAACGATTCAGAATTTTTATTTACGTTGCGAAACGAAGAGTCCGTACGGCGCGTTTCTGGGAACCCTGAGTCTATTTCCCGGGAAACGCATGAGAAATGGTTTGAGGAAAAGCTCACAAGCTCCGCTGCCGTTATTTTTATCGCCGAAGAAAACGGTTCCGCCATCGCCTACGTTCGGTTCGAGGTGATTCAGAAAGATACGGCGAGCATTAGCGTTGCGCTCGTCCCGAGCGCCCGCGGGAAGGGGAACGGCACACGGATTATTACACAAGCCACGACGCGTTTCTTGGACGAACACCCGGCTCTGTCAGAAGTAAGAGCCTATATCAATCTCGGGAACGAAGCATCAGAAAAGAGCTTTTCTGCTGCTGGTTATGAGCCGAAAGGCGACAGTGAACGTGGCGGCATGCGCCAGCACCTTTTGATTTCAAAAAAGAAGAGGTGAAAAAACGATGGAAAAGGCCTTGTAACTACTTCTCTCCGGAATGGGTTTACATCAGTACAAGAGCAATTAGACTCAAATCCGAAGCAATTCAAAGGGTTTTCTTAAGTTGAGAAGAATACGACAGAAAGACCAAAGCATAAAATTTAAGACCATCTTGATTACTTGAGATACTGGATCGTTTACCCAAAATGATATTTACGATGATGAAAACAAACAAAGAAGGCGTTTTTACTGAAAACGAAATAAGACCAGATAAATATGCTAAACAACAGGCGCGAGTATACCACTCTGATGTCAAAAGATTGCTTCAGCAAAAGAAAGAATTTGTAAAAGTGAATTGTCCAGCGTGTGCTGGTAAGGACTACAGAATATCTTTCAAGAAATATACACTGGAATATGTCGTGTGTGGCAAGTGCGAGACCGTCTTTTTGAATCCAAGACCAGCGCCAAAGACATTGAAAGATTTCTACCTGAACTCCAAGAATTACAGGTTCTGGGATAAGTACATATTTCCTGCTTCTGAGAAAGCGCGTAGAAAAAACATCTTCAAGCCACGAGCAGAATTGGTAAAAGAACTGGTTGAAAGATACAGTACAAAGAGAAATATCCTGCTTGATATTGGCGCAGGATTCGGGACTTTTTGTGAGGAGATTGGGAAATTATCTTTCGTAAAAGAAGTCGTTGCCGTGGAGCCGAACCCAAACCTTGCCGCAACCTGTCGGGAAAAAGGAATTAAGACGATGGAACAGTTCGTAGAGGACATCTGTCTTGAGCGTCCTGTAGATATTGTTACCAGTTTTGAGATGATTGAACACTTATTTTCTCCCAGAGATTTTATACTGCAATGCGTTTCCGCTCTTTCCAAAAATGGTATTTTGATACTAACGACCCCTAATGTTAAGGGTTTTGATATTCTCACCCTAAGGGAATTGTCAGGGGCCATTGATACGGAACACCTGAATTATTTTCATCCTCGATCGCTCTGTCATTTGCTTAAGCGGTGCGGTCTTGAGGTGCTAGAGGTATTGACTCCGGGAAGGCTAGACGCGGAATTGGTAAGAAAAAAGATTCTCGCCCGGGAGTTTGATATTTCACCTCATCCGTTTCTTAAGCAAGTTCTTATTGAGGATTGGGAGAGAGTGGGCAGCCAATTTCAAAGATTCCTTTCAGACAATCTACTCTCATCCCATATGTTGATTGTCGCGAAAAAGACTGAGACCGAGATAAAAAAGTAAAAAACATAATCTTCTGATATTTTATGGCACAAAAGATTATCGTGCGCTTTTGTGTGAAGACGTAGCATAGTGCGGAATTGATATTTTTTTAGGATATATTAGTCTTTAGGGAAAATACAGAATCACTACACCGTCTCTTTAGAGAGTAAACTTTGTATCTGTTATGAACTGCGAATTTTTAAAGAATAAGATAATTCTTGTTACGGGGGGCACCGGGTCGTTCGGAGGCAACTTCGTACGATATCTGCTCTCGCATTCCGGAGCGAAAAAGATTATTGTATTCAGCCGAGACGAACTGAAACAGTTTAACCTGAAGAAAAAAGTAAACGATTCGCGTCTGCGATTTTTTCTCGGTGATGTCCGCGATCTTCCCCGCCTCGAGCGGGCATTTGAAGGAGTGGACATAGTTATTCACGCCGCGGCTCTTAAGCACGTGCCAATGCTTGAGTATAATCCGTTTGAAGCCGTCAAGACAAATATTTTGGGAAGCCAGAACGTTATTGACGCGGCACTCGACAAGGGTGTAAAACAAGTAGTGCTCATCTCCACCGATAAGGCGTCGGAGCCGGCCAATCTATACGGTTCTACCAAGCTTTGTGCCGAGAAATTGTTCGTCAGCGCAAATGCGTATGGCGGAGGGAGGACCGCATTCAGTTGTGTACGCTACGGCAATGTCATCGGGAGCCGCGGAAGTATTGTTGACACCACCCTCACTCATCCAAGGCAAGACACCATTTCTATTACGCATCCGGAGATGACACGTTTTTGGATAAGTCTCGGACAGAGTTTTGAACTTGTCCGCTTTGCGCTCGCGACCATGAAAGGAGGAGAGATTTTTATCCCGAAAATTCCAAGTATGAAGGTTACCGAACTTGTTGCCGCACTCCGTCCCCGGGCGAAACAAGTGGTTACGGGCGTCCGGCCTGGGGAGAAACTGCACGAGCTCCTCCTTTCGAAAGAAGAAGCGCGTCACGCTGTCGAACTCCCTGAGTTTTTCGTCATTCTCCCGGAGAATGCGGAACTTTTCGAGATAGCCAAGCAGTTTAAAGAGCTTTTGCGGAAGGGTAAAAAGCTCCCGCCGCAATTCTACTACGCGAGCGATACGAATACAGAGTGGCTTACCAAGCCGAAATTATTGACAATGATTGGTGACAAGCAGACAGAACAACCTTAAGCGGACAGAGGGAATGTGTTTCCGCGTATGTTCGCTCTCTTTTTAGTTTTTTAGCAGTTTCGTAATTCGTAGTGCATGATTCCCTACAGCCGACAAAGCATAAACGAAGACGATATTGTCGCTGTCGAAAAGGTACTGCGCTCCGATTTCTTGACGCAAGGGAAGGTTGTTGCGGATTTTGAACGAGCGCTCGCCGCCCGCGCAAAGACCCGCTTCGCCGTGTCCGTGTCAAGCGGCACCGCGGCGCTTCATCTCGCGTATCAAGTTATAGGCCTCAAAGAGGGCGATGAAATTATCACCTCTCCGAATACCTTTGCCGCGACCGTGAATATGGCGGTTGCCTGCGGCGCACGGCCGGCTTTTGTCGACATTCGCCCCGATACGCGCAACATTAATGAAGCAGACATTGAAGCGCGCATCACGAAAAGAACACGGGCAATCGTGCCGGTTCATTTCGGAGGCCACCCCTGCGAGATGGATGCGATCCTCACTATCGCGAAAAAACACAACATTCCGGTCATTGAAGACGCCTGCCATGCGATTGGCGCGGAATATAGAGGAAAGAGCATCGGCGGATTAAGTGATATGACGGTTTTCAGTTTTCACCCCGTCAAGCCCATTACTACGGGAGAGGGAGGGGCGATTCTTACCAATAGCGAAGAGCACTACCAAAAGATGCTGTTGCTCAGAACGCACGGCATCGTGAAGAACCCTACACAAAGAGAGATTGTGGGCGGATGGTTTTACGAGATGAAGGCACTCGGATGGAACTATCGCATCACCGATATACAGTGTGCGCTCGGTCTTTCTCAATTGAAACGGCTTGATGAGTTTCAGGCTAAACGAGAAGCGGTTGCGAACTATTATTTTGAGAAGTTAAAAAATGAATCTCGAATTATCTTACCTGTCCGTTTGCCTGATATCAAGCATAGTTGGCATTTGTTTGCCATAGAAATCAAAGATACGACGAAACGCAAGACGGTCTTCTATCATCTGCAAAAGAACGGGATTGGAGTGCAGGTGCATTATATTCCGGTTCATTATCAGCCCTATTATCAGAAGCTCGGTTACGGAAAGGAGAGGTATCCGAATACTGAATCCTATTATGCTGGTGCGATGTCGCTCCCTATTTATCCCGATTTGACAAAAGCTGATCAAGACTTCGTGACTCAAAAGCTACATGAGGCACTTAATGGATAACATATGGATTTCGTTCTCGAAAACAAGAAAGTTGGTCAAGGCCACCCCTGTTTTGTCGTTGCAGAAATTTCCGGAAATCACCATCAAAACTATGATGAAGCGGTTCGCTTAGTGCGTGCGGCGAAAGAGGCGGGGGCCGACGCGGTGAAGCTCCAAACCTACACGGCGGATACGATGACGCTCAATTCCGATAACGAATGGTTTCGTGTTGGCGGTAAGGATAATCCTAAAGGATGGAGGGGAAAGACATTGTATGAACTCTACCAAGAAACATACACTCCGTGGGAGTGGCAGCCGAAACTGAAAAAAATCGCGGATGAGAGCGGCATCATTCTATTTTCTACGCCGTTTGATGAAACCGCGGTGGATTTTCTGGAGAAGATGAACGTTCCTTGTTACAAGATTGCTTCATATGAAGCGACCGACTTTGTGCTACTTCGGAAGGTGGCACAGACCAAAAAGCCGGTCATCCTTTCCGTCGGGTACGCTTCACGGGAGGAAATCCAGTTTGCGGTTGATACGCTCCGACAGTATGGAGGGAAAGATATTGCCATACTCCATTGTGTCACCGGGTATGCGGTAGCCGCTAAATTAGAGGATGTGCATCTTTCGAATATCAGGGACATACAGAATCGATTCAAAGTGGTAAGCGGATTTTCGGACAATAATGCCGGTATAGAAATACCTCTCATGGCTGTTTCCTTCGGTGCCAGCATCATTGAAAAGCATGTTACTCTGGATAGAAGAAAAGGAGGTCCGGATGCGCAGTTTTCCTTGGAGCCGAAAGAATTCCGCGAAATGGTCCGTACCATTCGGGCGCTAGAATCCGGCAAAGAAGGTGTCGCTATTCCGAAGAATGCCATTCAAACACCTCGATATGGGCCGAATAGTACTCTCGAAAAGTATAACAAGCGCTGGCGCCGGTCGCTTTTTTCGGGAAGAGATATCAAGAAGGGGGAATTGTTTACCAGAGAAAATGTGCGAGACGTCCGTCCCGCATTCGGCCTTGAAACTAAATACTATGATGAGGTGATAGGGAAACACGCAACGAGAGATATTCCTTTTGCGACGCCACTGTCATTGGAAATGGTGGCATGATAAGATTCTAAAATTGTTTCTTCCATCATGCTCACCAAAGTTTCAATTTTAGTCATGATTGGTGCGGTCGTCTACGGTATGGTGATAATGTCCATCTTTCCTGGCGCATTCGTGATTGATGATGTGTATATTACCTTTCGCTATGCAGATAACCTAGCGCTTCACGGCGAACTTACGTGGAACGTAGGCGATCCTCCGGTAGAAGGGTATACGGGCGTCGTGCTTCCCGTTCTTATCGCAGGTGCCATCAGAGCGGGAGTTTCTCCACTGGTAGCAACCCGTGCCATCGGCATCGCTTCGTTCTGGCTCAGCTTCCTCATGCTCTTTTTGATCGGGAGACGTCTCAAAGTTCCGCCCATTGGCATCGCGGGGAGCCTCCTCATTTTTGTCACAACTCCGATTCTCATCACACATACGTTTAGTGGTATGGATACGATGCTCTTTTTGAGCATGATGCTCTCCTCTATTTTCGCGTTCATTAGCAAGAAGGATAGGACGCTTCTTGTGCTCTTGCTTTTGACGAGTTTGGTGCGGCCGGAAGGGGTAGCCTTTTCCTTTTTCACGCTTATCGTGGCGGGATGGGAGAGATATCGCGCTTCGCGCGCGGAATGGCGAAAATTCTTGATGCAATTTCTCTTCATTTATTTTCTCCCCGCGATTGCCTATTTTCTGTGGCGCGTCTCGTATTACGGGAAGCTTATGCCGAATACATTCTACGCGAAGTCAGGCATCGGGTTTCAGATCGGCACTCTCATAGACTTAGCACGATTTCTGCGCCGATACTTTGCGGTACCGCTCCTCGGAGTTGCGGTACTTGTTTCGGCGGAGACCGATGTTCTGTGGGAAGGGCTCCGATCAAGCTACCGCGCGCGCGAGGGAGCGGTGCGTCTTATCTTTGCAGCACTCTTTTCTCTGACAGTCATAGGCATGCTTTTGCAGTCGCACCTCACTATGAATTTTTCTCACCGATTTTACACCATGCTTTTTCCGGTCGTCTGGGTGTTCTTCCTGTATCTATGGAAAGTCGGATTCTCTTCGATCGAACATACGAAAGGCGACAAACCAATCCGCTATCGTTTTGTGATGACCGTCTTCTTCATCCTCATACTCTACCAGTCTGCCTTTCAAGTCGTAAAGGTACGCGATGAAGTGAACTTTGCGAAACGGGAGGTTATTCTGCTCCAAAGCGTGCATATGGAAGTGGGAAAGGAACTTAAGAAGATAGTACCCATTTCCGAGACCCTAATCGTGTATATGGATGCAGGCATCATTCCCTATATTTCCGAACGGCGAACCATCGATTTCGGAGACCTGAACGACTCACTGCTCGCAAGTCACACGCTCTCTCCCAGCGAACGAGTGGATTATTTCTTTTCGCATAAAGCGGCCGCGGTGGTGATAACCAGTATCAACCATGAACGGATAGAGGAGAGTGAAGAAGCGATACGCATCGTGAATGACCCCCGTTTTCGCAACTATGTTCTCTATAAGCGCTTTGCGCCTAGTGACCCGGCGATACGGTATTATGAATTCGTATATCTTCGAAACGACCTTTATGAAAAGTTGAGGAAGGAAGGGAAGATATCCAAGGAGATTTAAAAAGAAAACCATGACCATAGAATCACCACATTCGTTGAAGCGAGAAAGCCATGAAAGCATTCCTTCCGTGGAAGTGTTGGCAATCATCGGACACAGCATTGAAGCAGATAAGGCGCGGGGCTTTGTTCCGACTCGCCTCATTCAAGAAATGAATGAAGAGAAAAAACGCACCGGTGTTCGCAATAGGGGGCTCCGTCCGGATGATGATTCAGCTTATGTCGGCGGTGGGAACGCCGTTGCGCTTGCCGCCGCCGAGGCGTATAACGCGCTCCTCGAAAAAGGCATGCCGCCAAAAGCGGTTTCTGTGGTATCCGGGCGGCCGCTTTACCTTGAGAATGTTCCGCTAGATGTGAATGAGGGCGCGGTCATGCTGGAAGCTTTTGCAAGGAAAATACAGCGGGAGCCGGATGCTGTTATCACCCTTAGCGCGGCGCGTAATACGCAAGAGGAGTTGGAACAGCATTTGAAAATGTGCGTGGAGCGCGGTTACAAAAGTATCGGATTTGTCTTGCTTGACCTGCGAATTGAACGCGCCCGGGCGTTGATTGATAAGCTGAAAATGGAACACACGGAGTTTTCGCCTCTAGAAACCCATCTCGTTTCCGCGGAAACACTTTTGCGCGATCGTTATCGAGATAATCCGCGGCGTCTTGGGCAATTGGAAAGCATGTTAACGGCATTCGCGAAGTCATCGGCTCATACCAAAACATTGGTCGACGAAAAAGGAGGGACTGAAGCGATTCGAAAAGATACCTATAAAGGCAAGGGCAACTACTAGGCCTTTCACCTACCTAAGCATTTCATAAAAGTTCTTATGACCACTAACCTCTCAATAACCACCGAACTCCGACACCCTGCGCTCCTGCGCAGGGTTGAATTGGCACCGAGCGTTCGTGAGCCGCTGGCGACCCACAGGGTCTAACGCCCTGTGGTGTCGCTCTTTAATTTACAAAAGTTCTTATGACCACTAACCTCTCAATAACCACCGAACTCCGACACCCTGCGCTCCTGCGCAGGGTTGAATTGGCACCGAGCGTTCGTGAGCCGCT
>OBEQ011848542.1_pt1 | contig 11156 bp, 6 predicted proteins | sample 1670901 | NCBI WGS metagenome assembly OBEQ01 (sample SAMEA104232315, study PRJEB22302) | groundwater metagenome | biome: forest; feature: aquifer; material: groundwater | place: USA | collected 2011-08-07 | depth 5.4 m | reverse complement strand
CGGAACAGGATTATGAAAGTCGGCTCGATCCAGAGCTCGCGAGCCTCGTCCCCTCGTCACTGCGGGTGGTGCGCGCGCGAGCGCTGTCGCCGCACCTGACACGGGCCGTGGGGCTGGGCGATCTCGGCCTTCGCGCCCTGCCGGGGCTGCGCCGGGCCGCATGGGACCTGCTCGAGCGCGATCGATTCGATGCGGTGTTCATCACGATCTATCCGACATACCCGGCGGTGCTCGGCCCGATGATCAAGCGTCGCTTCGGCATACCCTTCGTCCTGGACTACCAGGATCCGTGGGTGGGTGCCTGGGGGCGCGACGTCGGCGGCGGCGCGAACGGTGCCGTGGATTTCAAGAGCCGATCAACACGCGCAATTGGCGAGCGGATCGAGCCGCGCGTCCTTCGAGCCGCCGACGGCGTGACCGCGGTCTCGTCGCGGACGTACGAGGACGCGTTGCGGCGCACCGGCGCCACTCCGAAGGAAGTCGCGGAGATTCCCATTGGGTGGGACGCTGCGGATGGCGACGCCCTGTCGCGGCGCGGCAATGCGCCGCGTCTCATCCCGGACGACGGGCGCGTGAACATCTGCTACGCGGGCACGCTGCCGCCGCTTGGCGGCGACACGCTCCGCGCCGTGCTCCTTGCCGCGCGGCGCGTGATCGAACGGCACCCGCAACTGCACGATCGCCTGCGGTTCTATTTTTTTGGCACGAGCAGCCAGACGGCCTCGACCGAGTGTCGCGTCATGGCGTACGCCCGCGAGTGCGGCCTCTCGGACATCGTGCACGAACAGCCGGCGCGCCTCGACTATCTCGACGCCCTTGCCGTGCTGCGGCAGGCGTCGGCGTTGCTGTTGATGGGAAGCTCGGAGGCCCATTACACCGCCAGCAGGATTTTCCCAGCGCTTCTCGCGGACCGGCCGACGCTTGCCGTGTATCACGAGGCGAGCACCGTTGTTGACATCTTCAGCGCCGCAGCGCCCTTGCCGGCGGGTCATCTCGTCACCTACGGCGACGAGCATCCAGTCGGCCACGCCATCGATCGCATTGCCGGGGCGTTCATGGAAGTCGTTGGCGTAGCGGGACAGCCTGTCCGCATGCGCCGCGAGGCGTTGGCGCCCTGGTCGGCGTCCACACTCGCACGCCGTCTCGCGGCCGTCTTCGATCGGGTGGCCGCATGACCACGCCGTGCCGCGTCACGTTCGTGCAAACGCATCCCATTCAGTACATGGCGCCATGGTTCCGGTACATCGTGGAGCATCGGCCGGACGTCGAGCTGACGGTGTTGTACGGATCGACGCCGACGGCAAACCAGCAGGGTGTCGGATTCGGCGAATCGTTTTCCTGGGATGTGGCACTGCTCGAGGGCTACCGATACTCGGTCCTGTCACCGCCCGCCGCCGGCAGACGATTTGATTCCGAGAGCTTCACCGGGGTCGACGTAGGCGGCCTTGACGAGGCGATTGCCGCGACCCGCCCGGATGTCGTGGTTGTTCCCGGGTGGCACTCCATCTATTACGTCCGGGCGATCGCCGCGTGCCGTCGCGCGGGCATTCCCATTCTGTCTCGCAGAGACAGCAGTTTCCTGAGTGCGCCGCGCGGACTCACACGATACGCGTGGGCGGTCAGAACACGGATCGCGTTGTCGAAGTTCGACGCGTTCCTCAGCGTCGGGAGGCGCATTCGCGAATACCTGCGCTACTTCCACATTCCCGACCCGTTGATCGTCGATTCGCCGCACGCAGTGGATAACGAGTATTTCGCCACCGCTTCCGCCCGCGTGATGGAGAACGATCAGCTCGAGACCGCACGACGCGAGCTCGGAGCCGCGTCTGACGACTTCCTGGTGCTGTTCGCCGGAAAGTTCATCGAACGTAAGCGGCCAGCTGACGTCATTACCGCCGCCGCTCGACTCGGTGCCAAGGTGATCGTCGCGATGGCCGGCAACGGGGAGTTGATGGCGGAGACACAGGCCGCTGCCGAGCGGGTCGGCGTTCGCGTCACCTGGTGCGGCTTTCTCAATCAATCAGGCATGTCCCGCGCGCTGGCGGCGGCCGATTGCGTCGCGGTACCCAGCCAGTGGGAAAGCTGGGGATTGATCGTCAACGAAGCGCTCGCATCCGGGACGCCATGCGTGGTGTCGGACGGCGTCGCCTGCGCGCCCGATCTCGTGCGCGACGATGTGTCGGGATACGTCCATGCCGCCGGTGATGTCGAGAGTCTCGCGCGAGCACTCGGCCGAGTGCGCGACGCGTCTCGCGATGGCCTGATCACTCGCGAGTCCTGCCGCGCGATCGCCGCCACACACTCCTTCGAACGCGCGACCGCCGGCGTGCTGGCGGCGGCCCGCCGGGTCCACGCGCACCGCAGCCTTTCGATCACCACCAATCCTGGCGCGCCGAGGATCGTTGCCGCGTTTGGCAACATGGCGATCATTTCCGGCGTCGAGCGGATGTCGTTCGAGGTGCTGCGGACAGTACGCGACCGGGGTGGCGCGGTGCACTGCATCGTCAACAAATGGGCCAGCGGGCAGGTCGTCGACAGGGCGGAGTCGATCGGAGCGAGCTGGTCGACCGGCTATTACTGGTATGAGCTCCGCCGCCGCGGCAACATGCGCGGTCAGTTGCTCGTACTGTGGGATATCTGCTGCACGAGCGCCGATCTCCTTCGCGATGCGCGGCGTTTTGCGCCGACCCACGTCTTTGCCCCCGAGTTTCACGCGGTGATTCGCTCGGCGCCTGCGCTGTGGCTTCTGCGATGGTTCGGGGTGCGCGTCATCCTGCGCCTCGGCAATGCCCCGGAGCCAGGACGCTTCAACGGTTTTCTGTGGCGCAGCCTCATCGATCGCTGCGTCGATCGATTCGTTCCGAACTCGCAGTTCATTCACCGCGAGCTTCTTGCGCATGGCATCGCGGCCGATAAGAGCCTTGTGGTCTACAACACCGTGCCACACCGCAACGACCCGTGGGAGCGGCGCGAGCGAATCCCTGGGCGGATCATCTACGTCGGCCAGATCATCCCGCCGAAGGGCGTCGATGTCCTGCTGGATGCGTTTGCCCTCGTGCTGCGCGGCGGCGCGAACGCGTCGCTCGACATTGTTGGCGACATCAACGGATGGGAGCCGCCCGAGTTCGATGGATACCGGGAGCGGATTCGCCTTCGCGCCCTGGCGCCTGAATTTGCCGGGCGGGTGCGGCTGCTCGGCTCGCGCGAGGATGTTCCCGCCTTGATGGCGGCCGCGTCGGTGCATTGCCAGCCGTCGCGCCCGGAACAGAAGGAAGGATTCGCGGTCGTGGCGCTCGAAGCCAAGCGGTCGGGTCTGCCGTCCGTCGTCACGATGAGCGGCGCTCTTCCCGAAATGGTGACGCATCTCGTCGATGGGTGGGTCTGCCCTGAAGTCACGGCCGAGGCAATCGCCGAAGGTCTCCGCTATTTCGTCGCCGACGAGGAACGAGCGCGGCAGGCCGGTGAACGTGCGCGAGAGCGGGAGCTTCAGTACGGCCACGAACGATTTGCGTCGGCATGGGCGGCGGTGCTCGATGCGGAGCCGTCGCCGGACACGGCGCCCGTTGGCGTCGAGAGCCTCTGATGCTGTTCGGCTGGCTCTCCGTGAATCCCGGCGCTGATACGGCCGACGTACTGTCTGCGATGGCCGGGGCACTACGAGCAGCTCCGCGACAGGATGCCAGGCTATGGACGTATCCCGGCTTCGGCATCGGGCTGATCGAACTCGCTCCCGTGGTCTCGCTTACGGGCGAACAGCCGTCGCGCGAACCGGTGCGAACCGCCGACGGCACGTGCCTGTGGATGACGGGGGAAGCGTTCGACTGGCCAGCGCATGGTGGTCTTGACCATGCGGCCGCGAGCCGCGGGATCGCGTTCCGCCGGCGACTCCTTGAGGCGCTGCGCGACGAGGGACCGGAAGCGATTCGCGACCTCGATGGCGAGTATCAGATTGCGCTCTGGACGCCTTCGAGCCGAACGCTGCTGCTGCTGAACGATCGGTTCGGGGCGCTGTCCCTGTACACGGCGTCGAGCGCTGATGGTGTCGCGTTTGCCGGCGGCGTACGTGGTGTCCTGATGGCCCCTGGCATCGCGCGCGAGCCCGACCTCGATGCGATTCGCGAGGCCGTGACATTCGGTGGATTTCGTCTCGGGTCACGGACCAACATTCGCGGCGTCTCCATGGTGCCGCCCTCGTCGGCCGTTACGCTGACGCCGCGGAACGTCGAGACGCGCCGTTACTGGACATGGTCGGCATTGCCGCAGCCAGACGGAAGGGATCGCAGCGCGCTCCTCGAAGAAACACGTGGCGCATGGCGGCGCGCGATCGCGCGGCGGCTGGACGGCGCGGTGACACCGGGGCTGGCGCTGAGCGGTGGACTGGACAGCCGCGCGATTCTCGCGGAGGCGCATTCGCAAGGCCAGCACCTGGCAGCGCTGACCTACGGCGTTCCCGAATCAGACGATGTGAAGATCGCGCGCCGCGCCGCAGGCGCGGCCGACGCGCATTGGACACTGTATCCGCTGTACTCGGAGGGCTGGCTGGAACGCCGCGCAGGTCGCATCCAGCAGACCGACGGTCTCATGGATCTCGTCGATCTGATGCATGCCGAGCCGCTCGAACAGATGCCACAGGCGTTCGACACGTACTTGAGCGGTTACATTGGGGATGCGGTCACCGGTTCGACGTTGTTCTCGATAGAAAATGCGGCGGACCTTGTGGCATCAATGCCGTACTACGGCGGCACGCTGGGGCTCTCGTATGAGAGCGCCCTCGCGCGCGCCGAGGATATTCTCGCTCGGACGCCGGGCCCTGCGCGGTTCGCGCCGTACGAACATAAGCTCATTCAGTCCACCAACCGGATTACGAATGCCGCGCGTCCGTTCGTGACGGTGCGCCGTCCGTTTGTCGACTACGCGTTTTTCGAGATCGCCCAACGTGTGCCGGCGGCGTGGCGGAACGACCACGCGTGGCACGAGCAGTGGCTGCGGTCGACCTATCCGCGCTTCTACGCCCGCATTCCGAACCAGCGGACCGCGGTGCCCGTGCAGTCGTCGCGCCTCAGGTGGCAGCTCACGCGGACCGCCCGGTTTGGCTGGCGTCGGGCGCTCAGCCTGTTGCGGGCGCGCGGCGTACCCGTCACCGTTCCGCAACGTCACTTTCATCCGGACGAGTCGCACTGGTCCATGCCGGAGGCGCGTCGCATGATTGAAGACACGATCCTCCGGAGCGGATCACTGAGCTGTGACGCCTTCGGTCGAGATGCTGTCCGGTCCACGCTGCAGCAATTCTTCGACGAGCGCTCGGTGGCCGTACAGGTCGTCGGGGCGATGTTCGTCTTCGAGCACTATCATCGCGCGCTCGCTTCGTTCCTGGCGGACGCCCGAAGCAAAGGCGCAATGATTCGATGCTGATTCGCGCAGCTCTCGTCTTCACAGCCGTGTATGCCACCGGCGAGTGGATTGCCGGTGTCGCCGTCGCGGTCCTCCTGCTGGTGTGGTGGCTGTTGAGCAGCGCGGAAGGGCCACCAGTGCTGGCGCTCGCGCTCACGTACCAGTGGGTCCAGGTGAGCATCGGTATCTTTTATTCGACGCTGATCGGTGAGCCGCTCGAGGCGATGGTCAAATCTGATTGGCGGACGATGGTATTGATTGGCCTCGGGTGCGTGGTGACCCTGGCAATCTCGCTATCCGTCGGCCTTGTGTTCGTGCGCAACAGATTGTCGGCTCCCGAGTCGCGGCCGGCGCTCGCTTTTTCACCGACGGTTCTCTACGCGGCGTACGGGCTGTCGTTGCTCGTCACCGGTGTTGTGCAGGAGCTCGCCTGGCAGTATCCGAGCATCACGCAGGCGATTCTGGCGCTGAACTTTTCACACCTGGCGCTGGTCTTCCTGCTGGCTCGACGATTCACCCGGCCGGTCTTCGCGTGGGAAAAGCTGGCCGCGCTGATGGCGCTCGAAGTCGCGCTTGGGTTCACGGGCTATTTCGCGAATTTCCGCGAGCCCCTGCTGATGGGATCGATCGCCCTCGTCGAGGTGTTCGACCGGCGCGACACTCGTCACTGGGTGTTTTTCGCCGCCGTTGTCGCCGTCCTCGGTGTCTCCAGCGTCGTCTGGATGAACGTGCGCGGCGAGCTCCGCCGCGACGTCGACGAGGAAATCGAAACGACGCGCCTGGAGCGCCTGGACAAGGCGCGTGCGCTGTCGTCGGGGTTCCTCTCGGAGGGCGGCGATTTCCGGGATTCGACGACGCGTGTGGTTGAACGCGTCTGGGCGATTTATTTTCCTGCCCTTGCCGTCGAGCGAGTTCCCTCCGTGCTCCCGCACACCAATGGCGCGATCACCGAGGGCGCGCTGTTACACCTCGTCACGCCGCGCTTTCTCTTCCCGGACAAGGATGATCTCCCCTCCGACAGCGAAATGGTGCGCAAGTATTCGGGTATGAAGGTGGCGAGCACGGAAGAGAATACGAGCATCGCCTTTGGCTACGCCGCGGAGTCGTACGTCGATTTCGGGCTGCCGTGGATGTTCCTGCCGGTACTCATGTACGGTCTGGCGATGGGTGCCGCGTACCAAGCTTGGCTCACGGTCATCCGCCACCGTGAGCTCGCCGTCAGTCTCGTCACGGTCATCTTCTGGTTGAGCCTGTATCTCTTCGAGCGATCGTGGATCAAGACGATGGGGCTGGCGGTCACGCTCATGGTCTACCTGGGCGGCCTCAGCTACCTCATCGATCAGTACCTCTTGACGCGGCGCGCGCAGACAGAGCCCACCGACGCGCATAACGCGCTCCTCGAGACGCCTCTCTGAACAATTGAATATCCGCGTTGTCCATGTGTGCGCGTACTTCGCGCCCGCGTTCGTCTACGGCGGGCCGCCGCGCAGCATCCTTGGCTTGTGTGCGGCGCAGCAGCGCGCGGGTCTCGACGTACGCGTGGTCACCACCACCGCGAACGGTGACGACGAGCTGCCGGCAGACGCGGAAGGCGGGTATGACGGCATCCGAGTGCAATACTGCGCGCGAGCATGGCCACGCTCCACGTTTCGCGCGCCATCGCTCGGCGTCGCGCTCCGGACGCTCCTGGCGTCGGCCGATGTCGTCCACCTTCATGGTCTTTGGAACGCCGCGATCTGGGCGGCGGCCGCCGAGGTGCGGCGCGCGCGTCGTCCGTACGTGCTGTCGCCACGCGGCATGCTGTCGCCGGCGGCGCTCGCGCATGATGCCTGGCGTAAGCGTGTCGCGTACCTCGCGTTCGATCGGGCGGTGATTCGGGGCGCGGCGATGCTGCACGCGACATCCCGTCCCGAGCTCGACCACCTCGCGTCGCGCTTTGGCGCGAGCCGGACCTGCTATGTGCCGAACGGTGTCTCGCTGTCACCGCCCGTTACGAACGACCCGTGCGAGACCCGCCGGCAATTCGGATTGGGTTCGGCGCCGTTCGTCCTGTTCCTCGGGCGCATCCATCCCATCAAACGGCTCGACCTGCTGGCACCGGCCTTCGCACGCGTTCGCCGGCAGCATCCGGAGACGCGTCTCGTCATAGCCGGACCGGACGAAGACGGCTATCGATCGACGCTCGCGCCGCTATTTGCGCCGCTTGGCGACGCGGTCACATGGACCGGTGCTGTCGCCGAGCCGGAGAAGCGGACGCTGCTGGACGCCTGCTCGATGCTCGTGCTCTGCTCCGATTCGGAGAGCTTCGGGATGAGCGCAGCGGAAGCAATGGCGGCGTCGAGGCCCGTCGTTGTCACAAAAGGATGTCCATGGCCCGAGGTCGACAGCCGTGAGACAGGGTTCTGGGTAGAGCAGTCACCCGACGCGATTGCGGAAGGCATTTCTGCGATTCTGAGCGATCCCCGGCGCGCCATTGAGATGGGACAGCGCGGACGATCACTGATCGAGGAGCGCTATACCTGGCCGAAGGCCGTCGCGGAGCTCGAAGAGGTGTATCGCCGCCTTGCTCCAGGCACCTCGCATGCGTGACGGGCGTCGCGTGATTGTCATAGGGCCGCAGTTTGGCGGTGGCGATGGCTTGTCCGAGCTTGGACGGCAGGTGGTCGCGGCGCTCGCCGCAGATACGGCCGACACCGTCGTGGTGTACTCGCTGCAGGACCGCGGCCACCCGGAGCTCCTCCGGCGTGTGCCCGTCCAGCTCTGTTCGTCGGACGGCAACCGCCTCCATTTCGTTGCCGCGATCCTGGGAGAGGCGCTCCGGGTTTCCGCGGGCGATCTGATTGTCGTCCTGCATGCGCATTTCCTGCCGTTGTCACTGCCGCTGATCGCGCGTGGCGCAGCGCTTACGGCGGTGCTCGTCGGCATCGAGTCGTGGCGCCCTCTGACAATGCTGCAATGCGCGGCGTTGTCGAAGGCCGCGCATGTCGTGGCGATCTCCCAACACACGGTCGAGCGATTCACCGCGGCCAATCCGGCCGTCGTGCGCGTTGGCCTGACCGTCTGTCATCCGTCCGTACCGGTAGCCGCGGAAGCAGGCGCGAGTCTCGTGGCGCCTGGATTCGCGTTGATCGTGGGGCGCATGTCGCGCGAGGAGCGCTACAAGGGTCATGACGCGCTGCTGGAGGCGTGGCCTCAGGTGCGCGCATCGTGCCCGGACGCGCGCCTGGTCATCGTCGGGGACGGCGACGACCGGAGCCGCTTGCAGGAGAAGGCGCGATTACTTGACCTCGATGACGCAACGCTCTTTCTCGGACGCGTCGGCGATGCACGTCTGAGTGGCTTGTATCGCGACGCGGCATTCTTCGTGATGCCGAGCCGCGACGAGGGATTCGGATTCGTCTACCTCGAGGCGATGCGCGCCGGGCGTCCCTGCATCGCCTGCCCGGGCGCCGCCGCCGAGATTCTCGAGGATGGCCGCAGCGGAGTGCACGTGGCATTCGGCAGCGTGGCGGAGGTGGAAGCGGCGTGCGTTCGTCTGTTTTCCGATCCAGCCCTCTGCTCGCGGCTCGGACGCGCCGGAGCTGAGGCCATTCGGCAACGATTTCTTGCCGGCCATTTCATCGATCGGTTCCGACAGGCGCTGGGACTCCTCCAGTGCGAGGCGAACCTTGCAGGTGCGCCCCGCGGCCCCGAAGGGTCCGCGCCGCACGGTACTGCGTCCGCGCCGCACGATGATGCGTCGTCGATCCCCGGGACGTGGGCATGATCGGTCGCAGTGCCCGGGCTTCGATGCGCGGCCACGGCTGATGTTGATTCTCGGGATCAACGCGTACCACGGCGACGTTGCGGCCGCCATCCTGCGCGACGGTGAGCTGGTCGCCGCCGTCGAAGAAGAGCGCTTCCGGCGCGTCAAACACTACGCCGGCTTTCCTCGCGACGCGATTCGCGCGTGTCTGGCAATGGCGGGAGCCGAGGCGGGTGACGTGGACGCGTTCGCCGTGTCGCGCGATCCCAGGGCACATCTCTGGCGGAAGGCGCTGTTCGCGCTGCGCCATCGACCGAGTCCATCGCTGATCCGCGATCGGGCCGCGAATGCGATGTCCGTATCCCACATTGCGCAGACGTGCGCCGAGGCCATGGGCCTCGACCCCTCGCACATCTCCGCGCGAATGCACTACGTCGAGCATCACGCCGCGCACCTGGCGAGCAGCTACTTCGCGAGCCCGTTCGAGGACGCCGCCGTCTGCGCGATCGACGGGTTCGGGGACTTCGTCAGCACGTCCACAGGCGTCGGGCGCGGTTCGAGCCTCGCGATCCAGAATCGCGTCTTCTTTCCGCACTCACTCGGGCTGTTGTACCTGGCGATCACGCAATTCCTTGGATTCCCGAAGTACGGCGACGAGTTCAAGGTCATGGGACTCGCCCCATACGGCGAACCTCGCTTCACCGTCGAGCTGCGCCAGCTCGTGCACGTTGACGACACTGGGCAGCTTCGCCTCGACCTGTCGTACTTCACGCACGCGTCGGGCGGAATGACGATGACGTGGGCGGATGGCGAACCGGAGATCGGCAAGGTGTTCACGCCGAAGCTCGATGCGCTGCTCGGCCCTGCCCGCCGCCAGGAGGACGCGGTTGATGCGCGCCACGAGGCGCTCGCCGCGTCGCTGCAGCGCGTGTACGAGGAGGCGGCGTTCAAGGTGCTGCGCGCGTTGCATTCGCGCGTCCGCAATCCGCGGCTCTGCCTTGCCGGCGGCTGCGCGATGAACAGCGTCGCCAATGGAAAGATCCGCTCCGAGACACCGTTCACCGACATCTATATTCAACCCGCCGCGGGCGACAACGGCACCGCGCTCGGCGCGGCGCTGCACGTCTGGCATGCGGGCGGGGGCGAGCGGCGGTTCCAGATGCGGCATGGTTACTGGGGCCCGCAGTTCGATGACCGTGAAATCGCCGGCTCGATCGACGCGCGCAGCCGCGAAGTGGAAGCCGGGCGCTGCACCCGCTCGCGGATCCCGAGCGAGGAGGACCTGTGCGAATGGACGGCGTCGCGCATTGCCGCGGGACAGGTCGTCGGCTGGTTCCAGGGCCGGATGGAATGGGGTGCGCGCGCGCTGGGCAATCGCAGCATCCTTGCGGATCCACGCCGCCGCGACATGCGGGACATCATCAACGTCCGGATCAAGTTCCGCGAGAAGTTCCGTCCCTTCGCACCGTCGGTGGCCGTGGAAGTGCTTGACGACTACTTCGTCGGCGCGGTGCACGACCCCTTCATGGTCCAGGTCTATCCCGTGCGGCCCGACAAGCGTGATGTGATTCCTGCGGTGACCCACGTTGACGGTTCGGGACGTCTTCAGACGGTGAGTCGCGAGACCAACCATCTGTACTGGTCCCTGATTCACGCCTTCGGCCGGAAGACCGGCGTGCCGATCCTGCTGAACACGTCGTTCAACGAGAACGAGCCGATCGTGCTGACCCCCGACGAGGCGCTCGACTGCTTTCTGCGCACGGACATGGACGTGCTCGTCATGGGATCACACGTCCTGGAGAAAAGCTCTTGAACCACGAAGGCCGCGGAAGGCACGTTTGCTTCTTCAACCGTTCGTACTGGCCCGATCTCAGCGCCACCGGTCAGTTGCTCACCGAGCTCGCCGAAGACCTGGTCCGCCTGCACGGCTGGGACGTGACCGTCGTGACGGGTTACCCGTTGCGTTCCGACGCGCGGCTGCCTGGTTCCGAGTGGCGCCACGGCGTGCACATCGTCAGGG
>OBEQ011304527.1_pt1 | contig 11157 bp, 2 predicted proteins | sample 1670901 | NCBI WGS metagenome assembly OBEQ01 (sample SAMEA104232315, study PRJEB22302) | groundwater metagenome | biome: forest; feature: aquifer; material: groundwater | place: USA | collected 2011-08-07 | depth 5.4 m | reverse complement strand
TTTTTCTATGAGTTAACTCTCCATGTTCAAATAACAAAACAGAGCCATCTGTCCCACCTACCCATAACTTGTTATCAGATCCTAAAAAAAGAGATGTGCTGTACGGGATGTATTTCGTATGAGAGCCAATGTCATAGACTCTATGATTCTTATGTATGATTGATATTCTATGCAGGGTGGTAAATTCAGCGACCCAAAGAATTGAATCGCCTTCAAGGGCGATATCGGTGAGATTGTGATAAGTAATGTCAGGCCGAAACTTTTGAGATATTCCGTTGTTTAAAATATAAACTCCATTGCCGGTGGCACACCATATACGATTCTGCCGATCTTGAATTAACCGGGAAATAATACCGCTGTAAAATCCCGAATCAAGTGTATACGTTTTAAAAGCCCCATTACTAAATGCCGTTATACCACCCCCCTGTGTGCCTACCCACAATGTGCCGGGTGATGAACGATCTTCTATAATATCGGAAACAGAATTAAAAGGGAGTCCGTCTGCCGGCGAATAGTTAGTAAATGTTCGTCCGTCGTACCGACTTAATCCCTCACCCGTACCAATCCAAATAAACCCTTTCGAGTCTTGAGAAATACAGTTAATCACATTGGAAAGTAAACCATCTTTGGTTGTATATGAACGGAAAGGATAAATTTGGGAAAACACTTCACAATGATATCCAATCTGAAGGAAGAAAAGCAGATATATATAGCTATTTTTGTGCATGAATAAAGATAAAGCTACAAAAAGAGAACCCGAGAAACAAAAAATATGATAAGAAAAAGACTCATAAAAAATGTAATCGAAGGGTGCTAAAGAGGGGGTTATTGGATCGTAATTTAGATAGCCACCCGTTTGCAACATATTTACCGCTTATATCACAAAAGTCTTCTTTACTCACCCTCCTCCTCAAAAAACATGTAATAAGAAATTAATAGTACTACTAACTCATTCAATTCACATAGCAATGGAGCTCCATCAGATGTACAAACCTAAAACATTAGTTTAAAAAAACCGACCGTAAGGTCAGGGTTTTATACTAAATGTTTCCTATGTGCAGAAGGTGGGCTTGTCAGCCTCTGGTTGAAGTTTGAGCCGAAGGCTCATCAGCCTCTCGAAGATTCGCCTTTGGGGAAAGGCTGAGAACCCATACCCGGGTTAAGCCGGACTGGATATTGAATTGCCAAAAATGAAAAAATCGCTAATATTAATCCAAAATCAAGGCTTTTTCCCATCGCACAATCATCTTCTTGTGTCAATTTGACGACAAATGACCGACAAGTAGCCAGTCATTGTGGAAAAAAAGTTATAAATTTATTTTAAAGCGATCAAAGTGTTAAGACATAACTCCCATATTTATCAAACATGGTGTAGAATAAATACATCGATTTAATAGAGAATGGATTTCGCTTAACTCTCGATAATAGCTAAATACAGAAGCAAGCTTGCTTTCGTGTTTTTAATGACTCACATGTAATTTTGCCCAACGATCAACGATGTACGTATTTTCAGGGATATTATCTAAATACATTTGCTGTTTCGATTCGGGAGAAATGGTTGAAGCTTGTTTCATCAACGTTGCGTGGGCAAGTGTGATATATTGATTTTCTTTCTCTGGATTTTTCATAACCGAATAAATCCGACTCATCAAAACTAAAAGTTTTATGTTCTGTTTATTCAAAGCCATATGTTCTAAACGGACAATACTATTTTCAATATCACTACCTAATTGCTGATTCCGATGTAATGATACCTTAGCGAATATAATCATTGTTTGTGATTCGTTATATCTAAGGCTATCACTGATTGTAGAAAATATCATGGCTGCCTTATTAAGTGTATCTATAGAACGAGTGTACTGTTGTTGGTCATTATATACTTCGCCTATCTTCATTAAGGTGATTCCTTCCCATAGTCTATCTCCTATCGTATGAGAAATACTTAAACTTTGGTTATAGAATTCGAGAGCTATATTATACGATCCTGTATTTCGATATAGCTCCCCGAGGCTTTCAAGACATGATACTTCAAACATTTTATTTCCAATTGCTCTGTGAATATTAAGGGCGCTTTTTAATAATTTTTCAGCCTCTTTCAACTGACCTATTTCGACATAGACTGACCCAAGACTTTCAGTAACAATTCCTTCTCCACGTTTATCCTCAATTTCCATTTTCATTTCAAGAGATCGTGAAAAATACTCTAATGCTTTTGAATAATTTTCCTCCTTCTGATAAGCGACACCAATATTATAGATGATCCTACTTTCTTCTTTCCGATCTTTCAATCTCTGAACAATAGATAATGACTTCGAGTAATATTCCAGTGCCTTTTCTGTCTCCCCCTTATCTGAATATAACGCACCAAAGTTGGCTAATGCCGTAGCTTCTCCTTGGTTATCATTAATATTCCTATATATCACCAACCCTTCATTATAATATCGTTTCGCTTCATCGTAATCTGAAATACACCAATGCACAACCCCAAGCCTGATTAAACAATTTGCCAGTGCAATACTATCATGTTCTCGTTCTGCTATAATTTTTGCTGTACTATAAATTTCAATAGCTTTCTCATAATTTCCCAAAACTTCATAGGTATAACCCATTCCAACTCTTGCATGAATAAATAATGTATCAAGTTGAACCGCCTTTTCGAATAGGCCGCGTGCGACTTCGATATCAGCTTTTGTGTTTTTTGTTCTATTAGAATAGGTTGCACGAAGATAATATTCGTATGCCTCAGGGTTGGTTGTTTTTGGAGTAGTTAATCCTTTCATCACTGTTGGAGATGGTTTCAAATCCAAGGACTGAATTACAACTGAAACCAACCTACCTTGAAAGGTTGAAAGATCAAGGACAGTCGTTACCAACCGATCAGCCCAAATCGTTTGGCCATTTTTTGTATCTATAATTTGGGCAGAAATTTTGATAAGGTTACCTTCATGCTTAAAAGTGCCATCAAAGACATAGCGTACTCGAAGTTGATGCGCTACTTGATTAAGAGAAATTGTACTGTGTTGAAGATTCAGTATATCTTTCATTGGTGAAACACGTACGACACCGGCTTTTGCAACATCGACAATTAAATCCTGAACAATCCCATATGTATAGACATCATCACTCTCGTTTCCGAGGTTTTTTAAATACAGTATTGCAAGCGAGGGTACATCCTCCTTACTTTCAATCTGAAACGGAAAAAAGCGATAAGTAAGGAAACCGATAAGCGCCAAAACAAGAATGCCTAAACCCCAATACATCAACCTACGATCACTTGCTCTGCTTCTTTTAATGTGAATCCGTTCTTGCGATGGCTGAATAGCGATTCGTAAATCTACGAGGACATCATTCATACTTTGGTATCGGGTATGAAAATCTTTTTCAAGACAACGATCAATAATTCTTTCAATCTCACCCGATATATCATATTTTATTTCACGTAGAGGTTTGTGCGATTCATTTACAATTTGATATAATACTGCAGCTTCGTACGCTCCACTAAACGGAAGTTGCCCAGCAAACACTTCATAGAGTACTACCCCAAATGAAAATATATCTGAACGCTGGTCAATTTCCTCCCCCCGCACCTGTTCAGGCGACATATACGCTAACGTTCCAACCGTTGTTCCCGTTCTGGTAAGATTCGATACACCACGTAATTTTGCTAAACCAAAATCGGTCACTTTCACTCTTCCCTCATTGGTAACCATGATGTTTTCTGTTTTTACATCGCGGTGAATTACTCCTTTTTGATGAGCGTACGCAAGCCCTTCAGCGGCTTGAACAGCTATATCGAGAGCATCTTGTTTGGATAGAGGACTTAGTTGTATCCGTTGTTTGAGAGTTTGCCCCTCGATTAGTTCAAGAACGATAAACTTCTGTTGTTCATGCTCCTCGAGCGCATATATAGTAGAGATATTGGGATGATTAAGCGTTGAAATGATTTGCGCTTCAGTAATAAAACGCTCTAATGCGCCTGTATCTTGTGCAATCGAATTAGGTAAAAATTTCAATGCAACATTGCGCGAAAGAGTAATATCCTGAGCGAGGTAAACAACCCCCATCCCCCCCTCACCAAGCTTATCAAGAATACGATAGTGTGATAGCGTCGTTCCTATCATATCGGAAGAAGGGGGCAAATTTCAGGAAACGTTATTATATAGAGAACTTTCATTAGTCATAAGGTACATTTCCGTTTGATAAATATCAAATACTAATAAAAAACCCCGCCGGATGAAACTGACGGGGTTTTCGAGGAGAATAACACTCAACCAGCTACCGGATGAGCATCATCTTCATGACCTGATTGTATATTTTATTTGGTTCATTCAAACTTTGTGCTGTTAATTTGTAAAAATACACCCCACTTGCAATACCGGAAGCATCCCATTGTTTTGTTTTATACCCGGCATCCTGAACGCCGTCAACGGGCGTAGCAACAACTTCACCTAAGAGATTATAAATGATCAACGTAACTTTTGCATCAACGGGCAATGAATATTTTATGGTCGTTGAAGGGTTGAAAGGATTCGGATAATTTTGTTCCAGTGCAAACGATTTAGGCACACTTTGTCCGTCTTTGAGTTTAATCAGCACACGATTTACCGCAGGGTTGGAAATTGTGATTGAGCTATGTTCATTTAAGACACGCTCACCAGAATGTTTGCCATTGACGTACTCAGTAACCATAAAGGTTTTTCCATCATCATTTTTATGACTGAAGGTAATAGTAACAGGATACACAGCATTTTGTAACAGTACTGTATATTCCTCCGATCCTTTTGATGTTGAATACTCAGAGTACGCTTCCACCATACGACCCGATGCAAACCTTGCGCTGAATACGTCGTTTAATGCAGGAGGAAGCTCGAATGTTTGCAGTGGTACATTCAATCGTTGTTCATTTGCTATGTACAAATTTTGGCCCATACCTGCCGCATCACTCACAAAAAGATTATTCATATCATTGAAACCATTATCTATCCTGAGTGAAGATTTTCCAAATGGGAATGCTTGTAATCGAATTGCCGTGATTGTGTCCGATTTTATCCAATGCGCCTGTCCCGGATCTATGTAGTCTGTTTGGTAATACCCGCCACAATTCCAACCAAAATAACTACCAAGAATAGCATTGGGAGTATTTTTTGTAATCGTGCTTGTCAAGACAGGCCATGAAATTGAACCTATAAGATTCCATCCTCGAACCAGTAATATTGATGCATCGTAAATTTCACTACCGGCAATATGTTCAGTTTGGATGCCATTGTATTTTATAAAATACCCCTCACCAATACTAAGGTCGTCGCGCAGAACCCAACCATCATGATATGCCCAAGCAGGACCCACCGCTTTAGGAAATAAATCGGTTTTAGCATAACTCCCATCGCATGGATCTACCGGCAACGAGAGCATACTCCATTTTGGACATGACCGGATACTAATAACGGGACAGAATTCTATACTTTGAGCGGTATCGGGTCTGGTTTCTTGAGGATACCCATTGATATTCAGTATTGTAAGATGCTTCCCCGTATCAGGTCTGCTGATGTTATATGCAAATCCGGTATCAGGTCTGCTAATTTTCATTAATCCTACAGACGAATTTGTAATTGGGTTACTAAATGATGCAGGCAACAAATCCATAGCACCTTGTGAAGGAAGCTTGTCATACTGGAATTCAATCTTGCCTGTGTTTTTATCAAGTATGGCTCTAAACGTCAAAGAATAATCGGGAACACCAAATTTAGCGCTTGAAACATTGCTCTGTGATAGAACTAAGTTATCCCATTCCACAATGAAAAGATTGGAGTGACCACCATTTCCATAATGAATTGCAGAACCCATACTTGAATCAAATTTTAAATCGGCACCTAGCGGCGCGATAAATGCACCCTGATGAGTTATAGAATCCGGTTGAATACTGAAAAGATTTTGATAGATTGAAGTTGGATGACAGCCAATGGTTTCGATTGCAGTTGCTGAAAAACCAACAACCCCGTCAACACCTATCCATGCATAGTTAACAGTATCACCATAAAAGACGAATGGTCCACCAAGCGAAATAGGTCCTGCTGTGCCATTATCAAGAGCATCCGTAATGCCATCGAAATTACCTGCGGGTAAAAAGAATTTCGATTGTTGAATAGCAGTTCCTGTAGCTGCAATATTATGCCGTGTTCCTACTGAACCAATTCTAACATTAATATCATCTGTCACAAGGGGTGGTAATACCATATAATATACCGGAGCAGAAGTTGTGGTTTGCCCATTGTTGTTGGTCACGACAATTTGATAACAAACTTGCGTTCCCGCGGCAAATCCCGGAATAATACCCTCATACGTTGATGAGTAATTATTGGAGGGCGAAGTCGAAGAAGGTCCAAGAATACAAACAGGAACAAACGTACCGTCACAGCAAGGTATAATGCAGACGTTCGTGATATTATTTCCAAAGACCTGAACGCTGATTAATTGTGGAGCAGTCGAAAACGTATTTGTTAATTGTGTGTATTCACCGATGACAGGTGGTGCCGGCGCTTGTGCCGACATTGAGAACCACCAATTAAAGACAACTCCGCCAAGTTGATCACCATTGCAAACTGTTCTCCATCCATGAGTGCTTGGAACCTGTTCGCAAATAGAAGTTTGCTCAGAGTGTTCATAAAATTTAAATGTTTTCGTCCGAACACCGGTATCGCATCGAAGACCCGGGAAGACAAAAGCTCCGAATTCTGTTGGCGTATCACTTACATGCCCTGCAGGACCATTAATTGTAAAGGTCACTAGTAACGAATCACCTTTTTGTACAAACGGGCTTTCAATATCTCCTAACGCAACATGATTAATTGCATTGGGTGTCACTATTTTCGTGAATCCGCCTAAACCCCATATTTCATTTCCCTGAAGTGGAAATGAAGCAGGACTGCCGCCGGTTGTCGATACCCAGGAACCGGTTGCATCATAAGTAAAAGCGGCTAAGTTTTGATCTGCATCAAACGAATTCGGGAAATATCCCCATGGAGAACATTCTGAATATCCGCCAATGCCAGGACCCGATTTTGTGCCAATGGTAGATTTAAAGATACGTATCTTTACAATATTATCAAGCGCTCCAACATCACACATACTAAAGTGCAAGCTATCCAATGTACCGGTAGCAGGGGCTATCATCACCATGGCAACGACATCTTTATGGTGAGCCGGGAAACAAAGCCTTGTTGGATATTGAGTCGGTGGATATCCAAATTTGTAGGTTGAATCGGTTGCAGTTGAGCCATCGGTTCCCGTCCCACTTACCGTAATAGTATCGGGTGAACCTAACGAATTTGAATTAATAATTATATGAGCAAATTTAAGTCCGGCTGTAAGTGGTGTAAATTTAATAATGAATTTATAAACTGAATCAGGTAAAATAGTTGTTGAGAGGGTGTCAGTCGATTTTATATCATTTAATGCCGGACCTAAGACTGTAAACTCAGCATTGTCGGAAGTAATGGAAGAAACCACTACGTTCCTTAAACCATCATTGACAACTGTTTCAGTATCTTGTGCAGAGCTTGAAACCTGGACTGAACCGAAAGATCGTAACAATGTCTTTGGCAATTGCAACGTGAAACGACCCGAATCTGATCGTAATATTGAACCACCATTACCTGCAACATTACCACAATTATTAACATACGATGCACTATTCAATCCATTATTTGTTTGACAGGAATCAACGAACCACGTTGACCCCTTATTGGGTGTAAACAATATCCAACCATTGTTCACTGCACATATACCGAAATTACTATTTGTAAACGATACTTCTGTTATCGTACCTGTTGTATGACTTGTCTGTGAAACCCATGTTGTTCCGCCATTCTCGGTGCGAAGAATCACCCCCGATGCACCAACTGCTGTCCCGGAAGTTCTACTTGTAAAATCCACACCGGATAGTAGTTGCGTTGTTCCGCTCGTTTGGGGAGACCATGAGCCACCTCCATTCGTTGTGTAAATGATGGTACCTGATGCTCCAACTGCCCATGCATACATGCTATCAACAAAATCAACACTATAGAGGTTCTGTGTTGTGCCGGAAACAAATGGATACCAATATGTTCCACCATTCGTAGAAAATACTACTACGCCCGAATCTCCAACCGCCAGTCCTCGATTTTGATTCGCAAATGAAACGCCCCGAAGTCGTTGTGTCGTGACGCTTACTGCGGCTGACCAAATACCGCTTGAATATTTATCGATAGTACCTCCGTCACCCACTGCAACAGCGGAACTTGTGCTTAACATTTCAACATCATTTAATGTGACAGTAGATGGAAGTGTTGTTTTAGACCAATTTTTTCCGCCGTTTATAGTTTTAAAGGCACTACTCAACATTGCACCGACTACGAATCCATTTTTTGCGTCATAATAATCTATAGAATTAATAGTATATCTGGTAAATGCATTTGTTACTTCTCCCCATGTTGCACCACCGTCTGTTGTTTTAATAACAATACCATAATCACCAACAGCATATCCCACTGAAGTATTGTAAAAGTGTATTGCAACCAATTGTTCATCGGTTGTACTCATTTGTGACCACCAACTTCCTGCAAATGCGGTTTGCTTCCATACCATTCCGCCTCCACCAACCACTGTAGTTGTTGTCGTTCCCGGCATCGAAATGCCATTGTTTTTATTTGCAAATGATGCAAGAATGCTACAACCGCCCGTAGTATCTGCAATCCATGTTTCGCCCCCATCGGTTGTATATTTTAAGTTGAGATGTCTTCCTAAAAAAATTCCTGACGTGCAAGTATCAGCTCCAACTACATAACCATTCGTTGAAGAACCAAATGATACTCCGCAGAAGTAACCGGCATTGGTAATGTTTTTCTTTACCCATGTTACGCCAAGGTTTGTACTTTTAATAATTTTCCCACTATCACCAACAGCGACAGCTAATGTTGTGCTTTTAAATGTTACTTCAAGAAGTTTTGTAGTTGTACCACTCGTCTGTTGTATCCATGAGGTTCCACCATTCAGAGTTCTTAAAATAACTCCACTTGCACCAACCACCACACCCGTATCTTTGTTAACAAATGAAACTCCGTAGAGCGTAGATGTTTTCCCGCTTGTTTGCGGCTGCCATGATGCTCCCGCATTTGTTGATTTAAGAATCACACCGCCATCACCAACAGCATAGCCTATGGTTGACGTTGGGAAATAAACGTCATATAATGTAGCGTCGGATCCGCAGTATCCGGATTTAATCAAAGTCCATGTTGAACCGCCATTAGTCGTTCTAATTATTGAACCGACTTCGCCAACAGCAACTACTGTAGTAGTACTAATAGCATGAACTGAATAGAGATCGTTTCCTTGGGGGGTGGGATTTTGCCAAGTCCATTGGAGACCCTGGCTATAAGAAATAGTAAAACAGAATAATATACAGAGAGTGAGAAGAAGATAACAAGTACGCATAAAGTCACCTTTATTACAATGATAGTTAAATGATTTTTAATTGTTGGATCATTAAGGAACAATTATTTGATTACTGTGTTACGATGCTCGGTTGAGATTGCTTGCATTTTTACCAAAAAGGATAAAAATATTTTCGGTCTAAGGTATGGAACGAAATACAAGACATACATTCACCATCTATTCGATGGATTGATTTTTAAAGAACTGTCTCATGATATACTTTTAAGAACAATAGCAATAGAAGCGCTATGTTTACTGAGGCAAAGAACCGGATAACAACAGGCTGATTGAGAATGAACAATTTTTAACTTTGAATCATTGATTGTGAGTCAAAGCAGATGTACAATGCTATAAATTATTCCTCCACATCCCAAATTTCATTTTAACGTGGGTGTACTAATTCGGGAATATACTCTTTTAAATAAAAAAACAAAAACAATAAGAGGTTTTTATCCTAATAGTAACCCATTTGTGAACACCCTTATGAGTGTCTGATTTTTATTATAAAAATTATAATGACCTTATTTTGTATATATCCCTTTGCTATCCGAGTCCTTGGATGTATCTATCCAATTTCTGTGCCATAGATAAATTGGTTAGAATTATTGAATTTCAGACATTTCAATCACCGAATTGTTCATAAATAAACAGTGATATGCTCGAATTCGAGCACATCACGTATTGTGAATACGCCTTCTCAAAAAATTTTATTATACGATGCAACGTTATATTGCGAACAAAAGACTGTTAACTATCGTATAAATTATATAACGTTTTATGTCAGCGGGATCACTTCATAGATATGAATATTACAAAGAAGATATTAATGGTAACCGAATACCTTGTCGAATGTGTTTATAACCTGTGATACGAATAAAACATCTTAGGGAAGTGATTGCCGGAGGAAAGCGGTGAGGTGTTAAGTGAAACGATTATCATTGTAACAATCTTGGGAGAATCTTAAGGGGAATTGCCTTTCAATGAACAGTGAAATAAATATTACGTCGTTCCATATTTATCAATTCTACGTTGTAAAGCATTTCTATCTATCCCTAAAACCTTGGCGGCTTGAGAGACGTTGCCTTGAGATTGCCTCATAGCAATTTGGACAAGTATTTTTTCAACTTCTTCAAGCATATCTTTTTGTAACTCATTCTCTGCAAGGAATCGAGACAATGCAGAATGGATATCCGGTAGTGATTCCTGATTAGTGACGACATTATTATCGAGTATTTCTTTCAATGTAATTTCTTTGGAGCGAATAAAAATGGAAATTCGTTCCACGCTATTTTTTAATTCACGGATATTCCCTTTCCATTCTCGACTTTGGAGAAATTGCAATGCATCAGGTTTAAAGGTCTTTGTCCCGTGAGAAAACTCTCGAAGATAATGATTGGCAATAAGAGGAATATCTTCTTTCCGTTCACGGAGAGGTGGTAATAGTAACGGAATAACATTCAAACGATGAAAAAGCGCTTCGCGAAATTTACCTGAGTTTACAGCCTCTTCTAAATTCTGACTTGTTGCTGCAATGACACGTACATCGTACCCGACCTCGGTATGTGAACCCACCCGATAAAATTTTTTACTTTCTAAAACACGTAATAATTTAGGTTGTAATTCATTCGGCATTTCCGAAATTTCATCGAGGAATAATGTGCCCTCGTTTGCAAGCTCAAATTTCCCGAG
>OBEQ011983226.1_pt1 | contig 11158 bp, 5 predicted proteins | sample 1670901 | NCBI WGS metagenome assembly OBEQ01 (sample SAMEA104232315, study PRJEB22302) | groundwater metagenome | biome: forest; feature: aquifer; material: groundwater | place: USA | collected 2011-08-07 | depth 5.4 m | reverse complement strand
CTCCGGGCACAACCGCGAAGAGCCGCAGCTCTCGACGAACTCGACCGCGTCGGAGAAGAAGATCCGCGAGCAGGCCCAAGCCCCGCAAAGCGATCTCATGACCACGACGCTGAGCGGGGAGCGCGAGTTCTTCGGGGAGAAAGTATTTCTCTCCTCAGCGTACCACTACGCCCATCTCGAGAACCGCGAAGTCGAGCGGCTGCAGGAGTACAACGGCAACGGCGATCTCACGAGCTTCACCAATCCCGAACAGAAGTTCGACTCGCGGGCCGACAACGATTACAGCACGCATGCGTGGGTTGAAAATGTCATGATCAGCCCGTGGCAATGGCTGACGTTCGGGACCAAATTGAAGACCGAAGTCGTGAAGCGCGATAGCAATTCGTCGTATCCGGCCGATGCGGTGCCGAACTCCGCGGGCGGATCCACGCCGAACGGCGTTCTCGACCGGACCGACACGAGCCTCACCGATACGAAGTCGGTGAAGTGGGGCGAGGGGTTCTCGATCCGGACGACGATCGTTCCCAGGACGGCTCTCTACACTGAATTGGACCTCGAGCAGGTCCGGCTGCTGCTGCGCGAAGACCGGCAGAGCATCGACGGGCCGGACGCCGGCAACGGCGCGAGCGCGGGCGAGGTGTTCAACCGGGAGACCGTCACGAAGCTCTTCCGCGGGATCTGGACACTCGGCGGCCAGTTCTCGCCGTGGTCGTTCCTGAACTTCACCACGCAGGCGCGCCACCGGCAGAACAACATCGATTATGACGACCAGCGCGAGACCAGCAATCCGCTGGACTCGACCGCGCGCTCGGCGTTCATCGACGGCCAAAATATCGCCACCAACGAGTTCACGACGCGCACGACCCTCCGGCCATGCCGCTGGTTCCGGACGTCGTTCCGGTATCAGCTCCGCGACGATAAGTACGCGACACACGCGGAGGCCGAATCAATCGTCAAAACAAACACGCTCTCCAATATCTACACGTACGACGTGACGCTTGAGCCGCTGCGCAACCTGACGACCACCGGGTCGTTCTCTCGGCAGACGTCCATGTTTTCCACGCCCGCGCGGCTGATGTCGGGCGGCAGAGCGATTACGCCGCGGTTCAATTCCAATGTGGACACCTGGATGCTCGGGGCCGATTATGCGCCGAAGTCGTTCCTGCTGTTGACGAGCCATCTACTGTATTCGCAGGCGAGGAATTTTAATGACGACTTCATCCTCTTCGGTTTGCCGCTGGGCGCGGACTTCCAACGGATCGACCTGACGACCGGCATTACCTGGTCGATCCGGGAAGATGTGTCGGTCGGTACGGAGTACGGCTACTACCACTATCTGCCTAACGACAATGTCCAATCCGGGGAGTACACCGCCCACGTGATCTGGTTGGACGTCTCGAAGAAGTTCTAATCCCGCGGACCGTCGTAGGATGCGACCATAATGCAGGACGGGCGCCCGCGGCGCGGCGTCTTCCGCAATCCACTCAGCGTGTTCGGGTCGGTGCTGGCCGCCGTCAGCACCGGCATCGGCGTGCCTCTCGTGGCGGTGGATCTGTTCAGCCGCCGCACCCATCCCTACGTTGGGGTGCTGATCTATCTGGCACTGCCGCTCTCGGCGATTTTTGGGGTGGTGATCCTCGTACTCGGCGCATGGCTCGAGCGGCGGCGTCGAGCGCGCAAGCCCGGCGAAACGCCACCGCCGCTGCCGCGCATCGATCTGAATCAGCCCGCCCATCAGATGATGGTCTTGGGCGCCTTGACGGGTCTGATGGTGGTCGCGGTCTTGTTGTCGATCACCGGCTACCGCGCCTATCACTTCACCGAGTCGGTGCAGTTCTGCGGCCTGGTGTGCCATCAGGTCATGAAGCCCGAGTACACGGCGTACCAACACTCGCCGCATGCCCGGGTGGCGTGCACGCAGTGCCATGTCGGGCCGGGCGCGGATTGGTACGTGCGCTCGAAGCTCAGCGGACTGTATCAGGTCTATGCGGTCGCGACTCATTCGTACCCGCGGCCGATTCCCACACCGGTGAAAAATCTGCGGCCGGCTCCGGAGACCTGCGAGCAATGCCACTGGCCGGCGAAATTCTTCGGGGCGCAACAGAAGCGCTTTTCGCATCGTCTCGCCGACGAGACCAACAGCCCGTGGCAAATCGAGATGCTCCTGAAGATCGGCGGGGGAGACCCCAATGTGGGCGCTGCGGGCGGGATTCATTGGCATATGAACATCAAGAACACGATCGAGTACATCGCCTCCGACGAGCAGCGGGAGGTCATTCCCTGGGTTCGCTCGACGGACCCGGTCGGCCACGTGACTGAGTACATGTCGACGGAGCAGCCGCTGAAGCCGGAGCAAATCGCCAAGGCTACGATGCGCCGGATGGATTGCGTCGACTGCCACAATCGTCCCTCGCACATCTTTCGGCCGCCGGATCGTGCCGTGGATGAAGCGTTTGAGGCCGGGCGGCTCGATCCCAGCCTGCCGTATCTGAAGCGGGAATCGGTGCGGCTGCTCGCGGGCGAGTATCCGACGGAGCCGGCTGCGCAGGCAGCCATCCTCAAAGGGTTGGCGGAGTTTTACCAGAAGGAATACCCCGAGGTCTACCGCGAGAAAACGGCGGCGGTCCAACAGGCGACCGCCGAACTCTCCCAAATCTATGGCCGGAACATGTTCCCAGAAATGCGGGCGGATTGGCGGGCGCATCCGAATCACATTGGACACCTGAATGCCCAGGGCTGCTTCCGCTGTCACGATGGCCTACACAAGAGCCGCGAGGGTCAGGTGATCACCAAGGATTGCAACGCCTGCCATACGATTCTCGCGCAGGGGACGCCGGAGGAGGTGGCGCAGGCGAAGCTCGAGGCGCAGCCGTTTCGCCATCCGGTCGACGTCGGGACAGACGTGACAGAGCTCAAATGTAGCGAATGCCATACCGGGACGAGTGGCTTATGACCAAGCGGCGTGCGTCGAGAGAGGACATGACCGCGAGGGTCAGATCGCCTTGGCTTCGGCTCGTCGGCTCGCTGCGCATGGCCGTCCTGCTCCTCATCGCGATCGCGTCTGTGCTCGTCTGGGGCACGATCTATGAGGCGCAGTTCGGCACCGCGGCCGTGCAGCGAGTCGTGTATCGGTCGTGGTGGTTTGAGGCGCTGTTGGGCTTCTTGGCCGTCAACCTCGCGGCTGCGGCCGTGCAACGGTATCCGTGGAAGCGGCAGCATGCGCCGTTTCTGCTGGCGCATCTGGGCATCATTTCGATCCTCGTCGGTGGGATCATTGGCGGCCGCTTCGGCGTCGAGGGCCAGTTGATTATTCCTGAGGGCCAGGCGGAACGCGTGCTGCAGCTGCCGAACGACGTGCTGGCCGTCTATCAACCGAACCCCGGCGAGACCGCCGTGCTGCCGACGGATTTCGCGGCCAGGGCGTGGGTCCACGAGCCGCACGCGCAGTTTCGCATTCCCCATGCAGGCCACGATATTCAGCTGGTGGTGGATCGCTATTATCCCGACGCCGTGACCGACGAGCGCATCACCGATGATGCTGATGCGGAGAATCCCGCGATTGAGTTGCGGTTGCAGGATGGCGAGCAAGCCGACGACGTGTGGCTGCTCTCGCGGGATCCTGAGCGCGCGGGGTTCGGTTGGGCCGACGCGCATGTGCTGTTTCTTGAACCGTCGTCGACGGCGCAATGGGCACAGCTGCTCGGCCTGCCGGGGCCGGATCTGCCGGCGCGCGGGCAGCTGGAACTCAAGCTGCCGGAGCTTGGCGTGACCCGCGTGATTCCGGTGCCGGAGCACGTCGGTCAGCCGCTAGCAATCGACGGCACGCCATACACCATCACGTTCAAGGAGTACTTCACGGACCTGGCGATGATCGATCATGGCATCGTCAACCGATCCGACGAACTGAACAACCCAGCTGTCAGTTTCACGCTGTCCGGCCGCGAGGGCACCGAGTCCTATCTCGCCTTTGCCCTGTATCCGGACTTCGAGCTGATGCATAACCGCGAGCGTGCGATCCACGCGCACATCCGCTATACCCATCGCGCGCGCGCCTCGCTGCCGCCGAACACGATCGCGCTGCTGCGGCATCCGTCGGGCGCGTTGTCGTGTGTGGTGACGGGCGCAGGCGACGAGACGCATCTCGCGGCGTGCGAGATCGGCGGCCGGTACACGCATCCATGGCTCGGCTATGGATTCGAACTCGTGCATGTTTATCCTCGCGCGCGAGTGACGACCGAATTCCGCAATCGCAGCCGCGAAGTCAAAGCCGAAGCGCTCCATGTCGTCGCGCACCAAGGCCAGGCGGTCGCGGACGGATGGGTGGGCATGCACGGACAACTCGAGCTGCCGCTCGAAGGCGAAAAGCCGATCACCGTCGAGTACCGGCCCGACCAGCGCGAGCTGCCCTATACGATCAAGCTGCTGGACTTTCGCAAGACCGACTACCCAGGCACCCAAATGGCGGCGAGTTTTGAGAGCGACCTGGAGCTGACGGACACCGCGCGCGGCATCGTCCTCATGCGGACGATTTCCATGAACCATCCGCTGAAGTATCGCGGCTATACGTTTTTTCAGTCAAGCTATGTGCCCGGCAATCCGGAGACGACCATTCTCTCCGTGCGCAATGATCCCGGCACGCCGCTGGTCTATGCGGGTTTTCTCATCGTCATCGCCGGCGTGGTGAGCCTGTTCGTCTTGCGGGCGAAGGCCACCTCGCGCAAAGGAGTCGCTCGATGAAACGCATCGCGGTAGGAATCATCCTGCAGCTTGGGCTCGCGGCGTTGGCCGCGACGACAGTCCCAGCGCAGGCGCAACCTCCAACGACGAGCCCGAGGACGGTCGTCACCCTCTCCGACTCGGCGACGGCGCAGGTCCGGCGGTTGGCGATCCAACACAACGGACGCACCAAGCCCTTTGACAGCTTTGCCCGCCAGACGCTCAAGTCCATCACCGGCTCGCCATCGATCAAGGGACAGGACTCGGTCGTGACCGTCCTGTCGATCATCGCGTATCCGGACGCGTGGCAGGATGAGCCGCTGGTGGAGGTGCCGTTCCGGCCGCTGCGCGCGAAGCTGGGGATGGAACCGAGGCAAGCGCACATTTCCTACAACGATCTCGTGGCGAGCCGCAAGTTGATGCGCCTGCTGCCGCCGATCGTCCAAAAACAGCAGCAGGACGAGAAGCTGACGATGCTCGAGCAGGAGACGATGGACGCCTTCGAGCGGTTCGTCGCCTTGAGCAACCTGCTGCAGCAGAAGCTGCCGTTCGTCCCGGCAGCGTCGGGCGATCCGGTGCACGCGGTCTGGTCGACGATCGTCGAGCCTGAGGGCTATTCACCCGAACAGCAACAGGCGCTGCGCGGCGCATGGACGGCGTTCCTTGACGCGGTTCGATCCGGGTCGGACGCCACGATGTCGACGGCAGCCCAGAGTCTCTCGGCAGCGCTGCGCGCGGCGAATCCCTCGGTCTATCCGGCAGCGTGGCGGCTGAATCTCGAGGTCCTGTACAATCGGGCCGCGCCATTCCGCGCGGCGCGGGTGCTCTATGCGCTGGCCATCGTGCTGCTGGCGCTGGGACTCAATCCATCCCGGCCGCGGGCGGGGACATGGGGTCTGGGCGTCTTGGTCGCGGCCTTCGCGCTGCATGCCGGGGATATCGCGACCCGCGTGGTCCTCGGCGGCCGGCCGCCGGTGTCGAACTTCTACGAGACGATGCTCTGGCTGCCGTTGGTGGCCGTGACGGTGGCGTTGATCTTCGAGCGGATTTATCGCGTGCGCTATTTCGGCATTGCCGCGTCGACCGTGGCGGTGGTCATGCTCACGCTCGCGGATTACGTGCCGCTCGATTCAAGCATCTCGCCGGTCGTCGCCGTCCTGCGCAGCAATCTCTGGCTCACGATCCACGTGCTGACGATCGTGGCGAGCTACGGGGCCCTGATGCTCGCGACGGTGCTGGCCCACATTTATGCCCTCAGCTTCCTGGCGCGACGGCAGTCCGCCGCCGCGTTGGCGTCGCTTGAGCTGTTTCTCTATCGCGCGATTCAGGTGGGCATCGTGCTGCTGGCGTCGGGCATCATGCTCGGCGCGGTCTGGGCCAACGCCTCGTGGGGCCGCTACTGGGGCTGGGATCCGAAAGAGACCTGGGCGCTGATCACGCTGCTTTGGTTCCTGGCGATGCTGCACGGCCGGTTCATGGGCTGGCTCAAGGGCATCGGCCTGGCCGTGGGAACGATCGGTGGATTTTTCCTGCTCCTGATGACGTACTACGGGGTGAGCTTCTACCTCGTGGGCCTGCACAGCTACGCCGGCGGCCACGCCAAGCCGGTCCCGCCGCTGTTGATCGGCTACGTGCTCGCGGAACTCACTTTCCTTGTCATCGTCGTGACCGCGACCATTCGCCGTTCATCAGCGCATCCATGACGCGTGTCATCGCGTCGCTGCCTTGCCTGCGCGACGGTGGTGTCCATGCATCCACCCGTCGCGTCCTTGCCCGCTTTTTATGGCGCAGCTCGCTTCCCCAGCACTCCGGCCTCGCCGCCATCCTCTGTCGCACCGCCGCTTGATATGCTGATCGTGGCTGGCCACTCCAACGTCGGCAAGCGCGTGCCTTCCATTGGCTGATCGGCCGCTCCGTGACAGTCTCAACTATCCGCGGTCCTCAAGCTAGCCGAGAGAGCAGCATGAGATGGCTACACCGCCAAGCATGCCCATGACCACAACGCCCGTTCCCGCATTCGCGATGAGCCTTTGGAATCGCAGGCAGCTCGCGATCACGGTACTGTCGGCTCTCGGGATCGCGCTTCACGTGACGCTGCGCTGGATCCTGCGAGCTCCTCCCGGTTGGTCGACTGCACCCTTGGTGGTCGTGCTGGCGGTTGGAGGACTGCCGCTGCTCATCGGCTTGGGCCAGAGTGTGAAACGGCGCGAGCTGGGCACCGACTTGCTCGCGGGGCTGGCGATCGTCACGGCCGCGGCACTCGGTGAATACCTGGCAGGGGCGATCATCGTCCTGATGCTGTCGGGCGGGCAAGCGCTGGAGGCGTATGTGGTCCAACGCGCCTCCTCGGTGCTCGGCGCGTTGGCCAAACGGATGCCGTCGATCGCGCATCGTCGGACAGCCGGCCGCCTCGAGGACGTTGCCTTGCAGCAGGTGAGCGTCGGTGATGTCTTGGTGATCTTCCCGCATGAGAGCTGTCCGGTGGACGGCACGGTGATTGATGGGCACGGCGTCATGGACGAATCGTTCCTGACGGGCGAGCCATTCCACATGTCCAAGGCTCCCGGCGCCGGCGTCATCTCCGGCGCGGTGAACGGCCAGACGGCGCTGACGATCACCGTCACCAAGCGAGCGGAGGATTCCCGATACGCCAAGATCATGGAAGTCATGCGGGAAGCGGAGCACCATCGCCCCGAGGTGAGACGGTTGGGGGATCGTCTGGCCGCCCTGTATGTGCCGGTCGCGGTCAGCATTGCGCTGGCGGCGTGGTGGCTCAGCGGCACGAGCGAGCGGTTCTTGGCCGTCCTGGTGATCGCCACGCCGTGTCCCCTGCTCATCGGCATTCCCGTCGCGATCCTCGGCGCGATCTCCGCGTGCGCGCGTCGCGCGATCGTCGTGAAGCGCCCCGTGGTCTTGGAGCAACTGCGGCAGTGTCGGGTTGGGATTTTCGACAAGACCGGCACGCTCACCTACGGAGTGCCCCACCTCTCGGAAATTTCCAGCGCGGTCGGCGTGCAGCGCCGCGAGCTGCTGGGTCTGATGGCCAGCCTCGAGCAATACTCAAAGCACCCGCTCGCGCAGGCGGTGCTCGCCGAGGCCCAGCATGAAGGCGTGCCGCTGGAAGATGCCGCGCAGATCAGCGAGCAGCCCGGCAAGGGGCTGCGCGGGATGGTGCATGGGCGCGAAGTGTGGATCACAAACCGGAAATCGCTCACCGCGGATCGATTGGCGCAGATGCCTTCGGCCAGTGCCGCGGGGCTTGAGTGCGTCGTCCTGCTGGACGGCGCCTACGCCGCGACGTGCCGTTTTCGGGATCAGCCGCGCGCGGATGGGCGAGCGTTTGTCCAGCATCTGGGACCGCGGCATGGGCTTCGACGGGTGCTGATTGTGTCGGGCGACCGGGCCTCGGAAGTGCGCTGCCTGGCCGAGCAAGTCGGCATCACCGAGGTGTTCGCGGAACAGACGCCGGAAGAGAAGCTCGCCATTGTGCGCAGAGAGACCGCGCAGGCCAAGACGCTCTACGTCGGGGATGGCATCAACGACGCGCCGGCCCTGATGGCGGCCACGGTGGGCATGGCGATTGGCGGGCGGAACGATGTGACGACCGAGGCCGCGGATATCGTCATCATGGACAGCACGCTGGTTCGCGTCGATGAAGTCCTGCACATTGGAGAGCGCATGGTGCGGATCGCGCTGCAGAGCGCGATCGGCGGCATGGTGCTGAGCGCGGTCGGGATGGGCGTGGCCGCGGCGGGCTATCTCACGCCGAGCGTCGGGGCGGTGCTCCAGGAGGTCATTGATCTGCTGGCCGTGCTGAATGCGCTGCGCGCAGCGAAGCCTCCAAGGGAGCTTTCGGACTACTGAGCGATCCGAGTGCGATGATCCGGGTGTCTCCAGTCATGTATGACTCGCATCATAGAATGCGTCTGCGTCTGAGCCTATCCTAAAGAAGCGTGCATCATTCAACAGCAAAACAGTTATGGAGGGCACGCGCATGAGCACTACGAATATCGCCGTGCAGACCTGGGTCGACCAGATGGTCCAGCTGACCAAGCCTGAGCGGGTCATCTGGCTCAACGGCTCGGATGAGGAGTACCAAGGACTGCTCGCCGAGGCCGTGCGCGGTGGCGCGTTGATCGAGCTCAATCAGCGCGTACACCCCGGCTGCTATCTGCATCGCTCGCATCCGACCGATGTGGCTAGGACCGAGCAGTGCACGTTCATCTGCACGCCGACGAAAGACGAGGCCGGGCCGACGAACAACTGGATGGCGCCGAAAGAGGCGTACGCTACGCTCCACACGTTGTTCGATGGCGTGATGCGCGGCCGGACGCTGTACGTCGTGCCGTATCTGATGGGACCGAAGGGCTCGCCGTTTAGCAAGGTCGGCGTTGAATTGACCGACAGGGTGTACGGGGCGATCAACATGCGCATCATGACGCGGATGGGCCAGGTGGCGCTGGACCATTTGGGCGACTCGCGGGATTTTGTGAAGGGGTTGCATTCGGTCGGCACCCTCGATCCTCAGCAGCGCTACATCTGCCACTTCCCACAGGATCAGACGATCTACAGCATCAACTCCGGCTACGGTGGCAATGCGCTGCTCGGCAAAAAGTGCTTCGCGCTGCGGATCGCCAGCTGGCTCGGCAAGCAAGAGGGCTGGCTCGCTGAGCACATGCTCATCATGGGCGTCGAGGATCCGCAAGGGCGCACAACGTACATCGCGGCCGCCTTTCCATCCGCGTGCGGAAAAACGAACCTCGCGATGCTGCACCCGGCCGGCACGAACCTCGCTGGCCGGGAAGTCCCGCGAAGCGACGGCTTCGCGGGGCAGCCGCCGGCCCGGTTCAAGGGGTACCGGATTTGGTGTGTGGGCGATGACATCGCCTGGCTGCGGCCGGGGCCTGACGGGCGGCTTTACGCGATCAATCCGGAAGCCGGTTTTTTCGGCGTCGCTCCCGGCACGAGCCGGAAGACGAATCCCAACATGATGCAGACCATCGCCAAGAACACGATCTTCACGAACGTGGCGATGATGCCGGATAAGACCGTCTGGTGGGAAGGCTTGGACCGACCCGCGGACACGACGGGGATGGTGGACTGGCAGGGCAAGCCCTGGGATCCGAAGAGCGGGCAAAAAGCGGCGCATCCGAATTCTCGATTTACGACACCAATCCGCCAGTGCCCGGTCTATTCGTCGAAATGGGACGACCCGCAGGGTGTGCCGATCTCCGCGATCCTGTTTGGCGCCCGGCGCTCAACGCTGGTGCCGCTGGTCTGCGAGGCGCTGAGCTGGCCGCACGGCGTCTATCTGGGCGCGACGCTCAACTCGGAAACCACCGCGGCGGCCGCCGGGGCTACCGGGATCGTGCGCCGGGACCCGATGGCGATGCTGCCGTTCTGCGGCTACAACATGGCCGACTACTTTGGCCACTGGCTCAACATGGGCGCACGACTGGCGCATCCGCCGAAGATTTATCGCGTGAACTGGTTCCGGGTCGACACGCAGGGCCGGTTCATCTGGCCGGGCTTCGGCGAGAATCTCCGCGTGTTGCGATGGATCATCGAGCGTTGCCGCGGGGCCGGTGAGGCCGTGGCCACGCCGATCGGGCATCTGCCGACGCCGGCAGCACTCGGGGCTCGGGATCTCCCCATCGACGCTGAGGGCTGGGACACGCTGCTTGGCGTCGATCGCGGCGGCTGGCTGGAGGCCGCTCGTCGGCAAACGGAGTTTTTTGAAAAGTTCGGCGGCCGCATCCCACACGCACTCGTGGATGAGCAAGCGGCGCTGATCACGCGCTTGAAGGCGTCGAAAGACGCCGCCGCGAGGCGTGCGCCCGCACGAGTCTAACGGCAAGTCGGGATGAAAATCGCCACGCTGATCCAAGACATCCAGTACGTGCTCGCACCGGCGGTGATGGTGTCGAGCACGGCGCTGTTGCTGCTGGGCTGGCAGACCAAATTCTCGAACCTGGCGACGCGGTTCAGAGCGCTCCACCATGAGCGCCGCCTGCTGGCCGCGAAGGCCGACCGGGGCGGCATCGACGAAGACCGATTGCGAAGCGTGCAGGAGCAACTCGAGCGCCTGATGCGCCGCGCGGCATGCGTGAAGCGTGCCATCGTGTTGGCGTACGGCGCGATCATCTGCTTCATGGCCAGCTCCGTGCTGATCTTCTTCAACGTGTACACGGCCTTCGCCATCGGACAGAGCGCGATTCTGGTGTTCCTCCTGGGGCTCGCGGGCGTCTTGGCCGGCGCCGGCGTGATGGTCGTCGAGGCTACGGATGCCAGGACAATGCCTGAACGCATTGGAGGCGCCAGATCCGAACCGCCGGCAAGGAGCGACGACGACGGCGTACTCGAAGCAGTACGCCGAGGAGGAGCGACGACCGAGGCCAAAGGCCGAGGAAGTGCCGCAAGTTGGCGGAACTTGCGGCCGCCG
>OBEQ011515817.1_pt1 | contig 11158 bp, 9 predicted proteins | sample 1670901 | NCBI WGS metagenome assembly OBEQ01 (sample SAMEA104232315, study PRJEB22302) | groundwater metagenome | biome: forest; feature: aquifer; material: groundwater | place: USA | collected 2011-08-07 | depth 5.4 m | reverse complement strand
TCCGCAGAATTTGAATCGGTTTGAGAAGCTTCCGCTTTGCCGCTTTTTTGTGATTGCTTTTTTGCAGCCTCTTCGTACATTTTCTGAGCAATCACATGAGATGCACTTGAAAGTTTTTCATTTGCACTTTGAATAATCTTCGCGTCATCAGATTTCAGGGCATCTTTCGCATCTTTGAGTGCCTCTTCGATTTTTTTCTTTTCATCTGAGCTAATTTTATCGCCGTGCTCTTTCACGCTTTTTTCTACGGAATAAATTAAGTTGTCCAGGTTGTTACGAGCCTGAATCGCTTCATGCTTTTTCTTATCTTCTTCCGAATGCGCCTCGGCTTCCTTGACCAGTTTTTCTACCTCGCTTTTGTTGAGTCCCGAAGAAGATTCAATGCGAATTTTTTGCTCCTTACCCGTACCAAGATCTTTCGCAGAAACATGGACAATTCCATTCGCATCAATGTCAAATGTAACTTCAATCTGCGGTACCCCGCGCGGTGCGGGTGGAATTCCTTCCAGATTAAAAACACCCAGCGCGCGATTGTCGGTCGCTATTTCCCGTTCCCCTTGAAGCACTTTAATGGTAACCGCGGTTTGATTATCACTTGCGGTTGAAAAAATTTCTGATTTTTTAGTCGGAATCGTTGTGTTTCGCTCAATGAGTCGTGTCATAACACCGCCTAAAGTTTCAATCCCAAGTGAAAGCGGTGTGACGTCAAGCAATAAGACGTCGCGCACTTCACCTGCAAGAACGCCGCCTTGAATGCCAGCTCCGATCGCGACTACTTCATCCGGGTTAACGCCTTGATGCGGTTCTTTTTTGAAGAGTTTTTTCACAAGTTCCTGAACGGCTGGCATTCGGGTTTGGCCGCCGACTAAAATGACTTCATCAATTTTATCTGGCGTCACTCCGGCATCTGCCATACATTTTTCACAAGGCCCTGTGGTCCGCTCGATGAGTTGCTGTACCAGTTGTTCCAGTTTTGCACGCGTGAGCGTCATGACGAGATGTTTCGGGCCGGACGCGTTTGCGGTAATGAACGGCAGGTTGATTTCTGTGGTCAGTGAAGTGGAAAGTTCGCATTTCGCTTTTTCAGCAGCTTCTTTCAGCCGCTGAAGCGCCATCCGGTCTTTCGTCAGATCAATTCCATCAGATTTTTTAAACTCACCTGCGAGCCATTCAATAATGCTCTGATCGAAGTCATCCCCCCCTAAATGGGTATCTCCATTGGTGGCTTTTACTTCAAAAACGCCCTCTCCAATTTCCAAAATAGAAATATCGAATGTTCCACCGCCCAAATCATAAACAGCGATTCGCTCGTCTTTTTTCTTGTCCAATCCGTATGCAAGCGCAGCGGCGGTTGGCTCGTTGATGATCCGCAAAACTTCAAGCCCTGCGATTTGACCCGCATCTTTTGTGGCTTGCCGCTGAGAATCGTTAAAATATGCGGGGACGGTGATAACCGCCTGGCGGACAGGCTCACCCAGAAACGCTTCTGCATCTGCTTTCAGTTTTTGCAAAACGATGGCGGAAATTTCAGGAGGGGTATAGTTACGTTTATTGATTTCAAAAGCAGCTTCGCCATGCTTTCCTGCAATGACTTTAAACGGGACGAGCTTCACTTCGCGTTCCACCTCGTCGATTCGTCTTCCGATGAATCGCTTTGCGCTGAAAATGGTGTTTTCAGGATTTGTAATTGCCTGACGTTTTGCAGCCTGTCCCACATGCCGTTCGTCATTTTTACTGAATGACACGACGGAGGGTGTGGTGCGATTTCCTTCTTTACTGGGGATTATTTTGGGCTCCCCGCCTTCCATAAATGCAACGCACGAATTGGTAGTTCCCAGATCAATTCCAATTACTTTTGGCATTTTGTTCTCCTCCTTTAGAATATTTTTTGTAATTTAAGCAATGGTAATACGGCAATTTCCATACCAAATTTGAGTTAATTGAAAATATCATAACTCTTTTATTTATATATGTTTATAGAATTTTAATAATCTAACATTTTTTATTATGTCCTACACGGGTTATTACGCTACAGCAGGTGTGTCATTTTTATACATCGATCTTGTATTCTTCTAATTTACGGTACAGCGTTCGTCGGGAAATCCCTAATTTTTTTGCCGCGCTTGATTTGTTTCCGCTTAAACTCTTCAATGCCTTCATGATGGTTGATTTTTCAATGACCGACAGATCTATTTCGTTTGGATGATGAAACTCTCCGTCGTCTGTTAAATTTCTAGACTGCAAATCTTCCGGAATATTTTCAAGATCAATCACTTTCCCTTTTGCAAGGACGACCATCCGTTCCATAATATTTTTAAGCTCACGAATGTTGCCAGGCCAGTCATAGGTGCGAAGTCTTGTCATTGCTTGCGGTGTAATCGAAGTGATTGGTTTGCCGTTTATTTTGGAGAAATAATTTAAAAAATGTTCCGCAAGGACCGGAATGTCATCCGGACGTTCTCTCAGCGGAGGCGTTTTTAATAAGATCACATTGATTCGGTAATAGAGGTCTTCTCTGAATTTTCCAGACCGGACTTCAGCCTGCAAATCTTTATTGGTCGCGCAGATAAGCCGTACATTGACACGAATGGTCTTTGAGCTTCCCACGCGCTCCAACTCACCGCTTTGCAAAAATCGAAGTAACTTGACTTGCGTTGTCTCAGAAATCTCTCCAATTTCATCTAAAAATAAAGTACCGCCCTCAGCCATTTCGAAACGGCCAATTTTACGTTCCACCGCTCCTGTGAAGGCGCCCCGCTCATGTCCAAAAATTTCACTGGTCAGCAATGTTTCAGTCAGTGACGCGCAGTGAACGGTGACGAACGACTTATTTTTCCGCGGACTTTCTTCGTGAATCGCATGCGCTAAGAGTTCTTTGCCGGTTCCGCTCTCACCTTGAATTAAAACCGTTGCAGATGACTGCGCAACTTGATGCGCAATTTGAAGCAATTCTTTTATTTTTTGAGATTTTCCAAGAATTTTACCGGCTTCATATTTTTCCTGCATCAAGTCTTTTCGAAGATTTCGGTTTTCTTCAACCAGCACATGCTCCCGTAAAGCTTTCTTAAGAATAAGGTCCAGCTCTTCCAGATTGACGGGTTTCATTAAATAATGGAATGCCCCGGCTTTCATTGCCTGTACAGCAGTTTCAACCGTTCCGTATGCGGTCAGCATGATGGCGACGGTATTTGGACTTACCGATTTTGTCCGATGTAAAAGCGTCAGACCGTCCATGTTGGGCATGCGGAGATCGATCAGTGCGATGTCAGGCCGATCAGACTTAAGAAGCTCGAGTGCTTTTGCGCCGTCTTCTGCAAGGGAAACATCATATCCTTTGTCTTCGAGAAACCGCTTAAGGCCTTCTCTTGTATTTTTTTCATCATCAACAATTAAGATATTGCTAAATAAATGAGTCATGGCTGTTCACTCTGTGTTTTAAGTGGGGGCTTGGCAGTTGTAGTTTTTGTTTTCGAATGGGTAATAGAATTTGAAAGCTCGTTCCTTTTCCAAGGTCGCTCATAACTTCAATTCGTCCCGAATGCTCTCGGATGATTTGATAAGCAATCACAAGACCTAATCCGCTCCCTTCTTCTTTTGTCGTGTAATAAGGATCAAATATTTTTGAAAGTTCACGCCGCTGAATTCCTACGCCAGTATCTGAAATGGTAATCATGCAAATATTTTTATTAAGCGCGGTTGATATGGATAGTTTGCCGCCGGTTGGCATCGCCTGGAGAGCATTCTTCACAAGATTCATCAATACTTGACTGATTCGTTCAGGATCGATCAGAAACGAAGGGAGCGCGGTGTCAAATTGAGTTTGCAGCCGAATTCGTTTAGCCTTTAATTCGGGTTCCAGTAAAACCAACAAGTCTTGGATGATTTCATGAATATGGCCAATCTGAAACCGAATCGGTTTTCGCCGGGTCGCTTTTAAAAAGTTACGAACGATCATGTCAAGCCGACTGGTTTCCTCACGAACAACGTCAACCGATTTTTTAAGCCGATGTCGTTCTGGTTTTGGCAGTGCCTCAATGTCTTTTGATAATAAGTGGAGATGAACGGTAATGGAATTGAGCGGATTTCCAATTTCGTGTGCAATTCCGGTTGCAAGACTTAACACGGAAGAAAGTTTTTCAAATTGATAATCTTCTTTTGCGCGCTCCTCTCGTTTTGTTTCCGGGATTAACAAAATTAAATAAACTTGATCCTTTCGAGACGAATCCTTTTCCGGCGGCCACTTGAAGATTGAAATCTGAAATGGCTGATGTCTTGGCAGAAATATTTCGAAAAGCTCGCCGTAAACGTCTTTTTCTTCTCGAATCGTTTCGGTGATAAATTGCCTGAATGCTTGATCTTCGATGACGGCTTGGATAGGCATTTTTGAATTCTTAAATTGAATGTTCAAATAAAGTTCAGCCGCTTTGTTCATAAAAGAAATGCACGTGTTTTTATCGACGATTAAAATTCCCTCACGCACTGAATTCAAAAGATGATTTAAAAAATCTCTTTCTTTGGTTAATTCGACCACCCACTGAACGAGAGTTTTTTTATCGACTCGGTCAATGCGCTCAAATGCTTTGGTTAGAAAATTCCGGTTTGCCATCTCTATTTTTTACTGGCCTTTACCTTTTCTTCTTTAGCGATTTGAATGAATTCTTTTAAAAGTTTTGGATCTTTGATCCCTGGGGATTTTTCAACACCGCTTGCAACGTCGATGGCGTATGGATGAGCCGATGCGATTGCTTGCTGTACATTGTGTACGGTCAGCCCGCCCGCCAAAAAAAGCCGGTCGCGTACGTAAGCGACATCCTCAACCATTTTCCAATCAAAAGTCTTGCCCGTTCCGCCTTTTTCATTTCCTGAATAGGTGTCAAACAGAAATGCGCTTACATCATATTCCTCAAGCCGTTTTAAACTCAGCGCATCTTTGATGTGAAATGTTTTGATCACTTGGAAACCTTTGTTCGTGAAATAGTGACAATATCGGCTCCTTTCTTCGCCATGAAACTGAAGCCATTTTAATTTCAAAGCTTTTGCGATTCCCTCTACTTCTTCCTTTGGTTGATTGGCGAACACACCGACATAGTTGTCAAATTCACCGGCTTCTTTGATGATGAGAGCTGCTTTCTCAGGAGTGATCTGCCGCTTGCTTTTTGCAAAAATAAATCCGAGAAAATCTGCCCCAAACGTTTTTCCCAATTTAACGTCTTCAACATTCGTGTTCCCGCAAATTTTAACTTTGGTCATGATGGGTATCCGTTTTTCAGTTCATATATGGTTTGAGTTATATTGTTTGATTTCATCAAAACGGTTCCGATCAAAAACCCGTCTACCGGACCCGACTGATATTTCAAAATATCTTTGTGGCTTGAGATTCCACTCTCGACTACTTTTAACACCTTCGCCGGAATTTGACGTATCAACTGAAGCGAATGATCCAAATTGATTTGAAGCGTATCGAGATTGCGGTTGTTGATTCCAATCATTTTTGGATGAAGCGCAAAAGCGCGCTCAAGTTCCAGCGGATCGTGAATTTCAACCAAAACTTCCAATCCCAATTCAGTGGCGAGATCATATAAGTTTTTCAACTTCTCGTCGGTCAAAATAGAAACGATCAAGAGAATGGCATCGGCACCAATAAACCGAGATTCGTAAACTTGATATTCGTCTACAATAAAATCTTTTCTCAAAATAGGTTTTACGCCCATGGGTTTTAAATCTTGAATGATTTTAGCGTTCCCCAGAAAATATTTCGTTTCGGTTAAGACAGAAATCGCGCTTGCACCCGCTTTTTCAAATTCAAAAAGAATCTGCTCGGGTAAGAAGGGCTCTTTGAGCAATCCTTCCGACGGAGATGCTTTTTTCATTTCACAAATTAAATGAGGCTGTTTATTTTTTTTCTGCAGCTCAGCAGAAAGACTTCGGATGGCAGGACGGCTTTCGCTTAACTTTTTTTTGATTGTTTCAAGCGGACGTTCTTGTTTTGACTGTGCAAGTTCTTTTCGTTTATGGCTAAGAATCTGATCAAGAATCATGGCTGATCTTCTTTAATTGTCCTAAAGTTTTTAGCGCCCTTTTTGAGTTGATAGATTCTTTGGCCATTACAATCCCGTCACTGATTCGTTTTGCTTTTCCGGAAACATACAAGAGTGCCGCTGCATTTAAAAGAACGGTGTCTCGCCCGCCAACCGGTTTGTTTTTCCCGCGCAGAAGCGAGAGGGCAATTTGTGTATTTTTTTGAACCGAGCCGCCATTCAATTCGGCCGGTCCTGACACTTTAAAGCCATAAGAGTTTGGTGAGACGGTGTAATGAAGAATTTTTCCGCCTCGAAGTTCCGCTACTTTTGTTGATTGATAGGTGGTCAGTTCATCCGCTCCATCGTTTCCGCTTAAAACCAAAGCATGTAACGTGCCTCTTTTTTTTAAGACCTGGATCAGTGGATTGATGTATCTTTGGTGACAAACTCCGATGACCTGCCTTTTGGGTTGCAATGGATTTAAAAGCGGGCCGGCAATATTAAAAATAGTTCGTATTCGTTGAGCGCCAAGTTCTCGTCGAAGCGCCTGAACGGGACGGAATGCTTTTGTGTAGAGAGGCGCGTGAAAATATCCGATACGGGCTTTTTGGAGTGCTTTTAACATCTGTTTTTTCTTTGCGTTTAAGTTAACGCCAAGGGCTTCCATTAAATCGGAGCTTCCGCATTTGGATGTGATGGATCGATTTCCGTGTTTTGCTACAGAGGCGCCGGAAGCTGCTGCGACAATGCTTGCAACGGTTGAAATATTAAAAGTTTGTTTTTGGTCGCCGCCCGTCCCGCAGCCATCGACAATTTCGATTGATGGGATCGACCGTAATTTTGATTTTGATAAAGGTTGTGCGGTATTTACAAGCGCGAGCAACTCATCTGCAGTCTCTATTTTTTTATGCAGCAACACCAACGCTTGTTCTGCTGTTTTTAATGGCCAAACACTTTTTTCATCAAGTATCAGATTAAATAGTTGCTCCGCTTCTTTTTTTTGTAAGTTATTTCCTAGCAATAACTTATCAATCATTTTTGATACCCTCATAGTGTGTAATTTTAACACACTGAAGGGCTCTACGCAATCAAGAAATACCAAATTAATACTGAAGGAAATTGGCGAGAATAATCTTGCCGTGAGTTGTCAAAATGGACTCAGGATGAAATTGAACACCAAACGTCGGATGCTTTCTGTGTTGAACGCCCATGATTTCTTTATCCTTTGTCCAGGCTGTTATTTCCAATTGGCCGCTTGGGAAGGATTTCTTTTCAATTAAAAGAGAATGGTATCGCGTTGCCTGGAACGGATTGGGAACTTTTTTAAAAATTCCTTTTTGATTGTGGTGAATTTCAGATGTTTTTCCATGCATAATCTTGGCGGCACGCACAATGCGCCCGCCAAAGACATCGCCAATGCATTGATGGCCCAAACAAACACCCAAGATGGGAACTTTGCCGGTGAGCTCTTGAATGACTTCATTGGACACACCCGCTTCTTTTGGCGTGCAAGGACCCGGGGAAATGACAATTTTTTCAGGCTTTAAAACTTTGATTTTCGCAACACTGATTTTATCATTTCGGAAAACCTTCACGTGAGCACCCAATTCCATTAAATATTGAACCAAGTTATAGGTAAACGAATCATAGTTATCAACGACGAGAATCATTTTATTTTTTCTGAATCAATCTTGCAATTTGAACTGCACGAATGAGCGCCTTTGCTTTGTTGAGTGTTTCGTGAAATTCTTTTCGCGGGTTTGAATCATTGACAATTCCGGCTCCTGCCTGCACAAACGCATTTCCTTTTCTCACTACAATTGTACGAATCGTAATGCAAAGATCCATGTCACCCGTGAAACTGAAATAACCGACGGCACCCGCATAAGGCCCCCGCCTTTCCGCTTCAAGTTCATCAATGATTTGCATCGCGCGTATTTTGGGAGCGCCGCTCACGGTCCCTGCGGGAAAACTTGCTTTTAAGAGATCAAAAATATCTTTTCCGCGCGGTAATTTTCCTTGAATATCACTCACGAGATGCATGACGTGTGAATACCGCTCGACGCGTGCAAAATCCGTTACCTTAACGGATTTCGGGAGACAAACTCTGCCGAGGTCATTCCGGCCCAAATCGACCAGCATTAAATGTTCCGCTAACTCTTTTTTTGATGCCCGTAAATTTTTTTCCATTTGACGATCCAGAAAATCAGTTTTTCCGCGCGGTCGCGTGCCCGCAATCGGCCTGGTTTCAGCAATGTCCCCGGTTTTTTTAACCAACATCTCGGGTGATGATCCGACAAGCCTAAGATCGTGATGGCGAAAATAAAACATGTAGGGCGATGGATTTACGGATCTCAGCGCGCGGTATATCAAAAAATCGTCATTTACTTTTCCGAGCTTGAAACGTTGGGAGAAAACCACTTGAATGCAGTCGCCGGCGCGGATGTAGGATTTAATTTTACTCACGTATTTTTCAAAACTAGATTTTGTTAAGTTGGAAATCGGGTTTGTTCGTAATCTGTGATCAATCACAGTTGGGATGGGTGATTCGGGCGCGGAGGTTTTTTGGATGACTTGCTCCATCTGCTTCAAAAATCGGATGGCCTGGGCGTATGCGATTTTTGGCGTTTGATGCATACAATTAGCCAAATAGACAAGTTTGATGGTGTGATTCAAATGATCGTAAATGAGAACATTTTGCGCAAGAAACAAGACGCAATCCGGAGTCTCGTAACCTGCTTTATTCGATATTCGAATGTCATCGCAATATTGAACAAACTCATAACCCAAATAACCTACCAAACCGCCAGTAAAACTTGGGAGATCCGGATTTGGAACGTATCGAAACTGATGGATGATATTTCTTAAAAATTGAAACACGTCGTCCTGTTTCTGTAGCGCTTTTCTGACCATTTTTTTTGAGGTCCGAAAGGTTGCAGTTCCTTTATTAATTTCAACGGTTGCGTATGGGTTGGTTCCGATAAACGAATAGCGTCCGATTTTTTCATTCATTTCAACCGATTCCAGCAAAAACGCCTGTTTTTTGTTTTTTGCCAATTTTAAAAAAAGACTCACCGGCGTTTCCAGATCAGCAAGGAACTCCCGACAGATCGGAATGAGAGTCCCTTTTTTTGCCAGTTTTTGGAATTCCTGAAGGGAGGGTTTTAACATGAGGTTAATATACTTTTTTAGGATCAAATTTTTTCTTTTCGGTAATTTTCCTGATATTCCCTTTTGAATCAAGCAAATGAACAAAGCATGAATGATAACCCAAGTGGCACGCTGCCCCGCTCTGCTCAACCAAAATCAGCAAAGTGTCTCGGTCGCAATCCGTTAGAATGGCTTTGATTTTCTGGTAATGGCCTGAAGTTTCTCCTTTAATCCAGAGGGATTTCCTGGAGCGTGAATAAAAACAAGTTTTTCTTGTTTCGAGTGAAATCCGAAGCGCCTTTGGGTTTACATAGGCAAGCATGAGAACTTTTCTCGAGCCCGCTTCTTGGACAATCGCCGGCATGAGCCCGTTCCGGTCGTATTTAAATTTAATCATTTGCAACCTTCTCTTTCATGAGGACTGTGATTATAACCGGACTGAAACGCCGCGTTTTTTTAAATATTGTTTAACTTCCCGAATGGTGTATTCGCCAAAATGAAAAATAGATGCGGCAAGCACGGCATCCGCCTTTCCCTTTGTGAATGCTTCATAAAAATGTTTGAGCTCACCCACCCCGCCTGAGGCAATGACTGGAATATGAACGGCATTCGAGACCTTTTTGGTTAGCTCTAAATCATATCCCATTTTTGTGCCGTCCCGGTCCATGCTGGTAAGTAAAATTTCACCCGCACCGAGGCGTTCTGCTTTTTTTGCCCAAGTGATGGCATCCCATTTGGTTGCTCGTTTACCGCCGTGAGTGAAAACTCGCCAACCGCCGCTTCTTTCCTTTTTTGCATCAATCGCAACTACGATGCATTGCGAACCAAATCGATTACTGGCTTCCCGGATTCCATCCGGATTCAGGACCGCACTTGTGTTTAGCGAGACCTTGTCGCAGCCGGCCTTTAAAAGCTCGCGAATATCTTCAATGGTGCGGATCCCGCCGCCAACGGTAAACGGAATGTAAACGGATTCAGCAACTTTCTTTGCCATGTCAATCATCGTTCCGCGTTTTTCGTGGGATGCCGTGATGTCAAGAAAGACAAGCTCATCCGCTTTTGCTTTGTCGTAGGATCGTGCACAGGCAACCGGGTCGCCGGCGTCTCGGAGATTCAAAAACCGTACGCCTTTCACAACCCTTCCATCTTTCACATCAAGGCACGGAATGATGCGTCGCGCAAACATGTTTTATACTTCTTTTTCCGATGAAAGCTTCTCTTCAATTAGTTTCAAAAGAGCGTTCGCGTAAGCTTGCGAGTGGCTGAAAAGTGATACAAAAAAGAAAGCAAGTATGGTGAGTTGCCAACTCAGTTCAGGGAAATAACTTAATAGAAACTTTGGGTTTACCCACAGCCAAGTCACTAGACCAACTGAAATGCCAAATGAAATCCAGCCAAAGACTGCCCGCTTTTGATATTCCATTCGAATGAACGTGCTAAACTCTCTGGGAATCCGCTTTATCCTAAAAAAAAGATTTTGGAAAATCACTTGACGGATCAGAAGCGCTGCAAGAATAAACACCAGGGCAACAAGCGACCACGACCATTGTCTTTCGTTTTGAATGGTTTCCCAGTAGTTCATGTTATTCGTTTGCTACCGCGATTGCTTCGGGAAGCGTGAAGCGTTTCTCATAAAGTGCTTTTCCGACAATGACGCCCCACAAATTTGGATATTTCATTTTTTTGAGCATGCGCAAATCATCGAGTGTTGAAATGCCACCTGAAACAATCACATTGATTTTGGTTGCTTTAAAAATTTTATCAAGCGAAGGGACATTGAGACCCAGTAAAGTTCCGTCGCGCGAGACGTCCGTGTAAACAACGTGTCGGACTCCGATCCGTTCAATTTCTTTACAAAACGAACCAAATTCGACCACTTTCACTTGTTTTTTCCAGCCGTGAATTTGGATAATTCCATCTCGGACGTCAAGCCCTACCACGATTCGATCGCCGTACTTTTTTACGAGCTGCTTAAGCAGCTTTAAATC
>OBEQ013023439.1_pt1 | contig 11159 bp, 6 predicted proteins | sample 1670901 | NCBI WGS metagenome assembly OBEQ01 (sample SAMEA104232315, study PRJEB22302) | groundwater metagenome | biome: forest; feature: aquifer; material: groundwater | place: USA | collected 2011-08-07 | depth 5.4 m | reverse complement strand
TAACCCCTTCTATTCCTAATTCTTCAATTAACTGATAAAGCTTATCTTCAAAAAAGCTTAACCTTCCAGGGTGGATACCATGTGCCCATGCAGTACAGATTTTTTAAAACATTTGCTTGACTGAAAACTGTGTGAAGCGTATGATTCACGTGCTGAGAAATTAGTGTTGTTCTTTATCATCGTACCGATTGGAGTAGGGAAAGCGGTGCAAATCCGCTGCCCCAGAATTCTTTTCGAACTCTGGGACTAGTCATGACAACCATTGAAAATGATTGGAAGTCATGACTGCTACACCCGTAACTGTAATGGGAAGGAATGCTTGTAGTTTCACTGATGAATTGGATCTTTTCGTGAAAGGTTCATTCGTTGGGAAGAAAAGTGATTCTATTTTAACCCAGAGCCAGGAAACCTGACAATCGGGTCATCATTAACAAACTTCGGGTTGAAGGTAGTTATTGAGCCAGTAAGCTTAACGCAAAGAATTGCTCAAAGTGTCTTTTGACCCGGTTTCGGAAATTTGGAACCGGGTTTTTTATTTGCGTTGATCTTTTCTCTCTTTGATCTTTCCCCGGTCAAAAAGGATTATCCAACATGAAAATTCTATTTCGCAAAACATTCACTGTTTTGTCGTTATTTGTTTTGTTTTCACTTTCCACGTCCGCTTTTGCAATCACAGCCGTTCCTCAAGATGGTTACCGTGCGAGTGCAATTCCAGCGTCTTTCGGCGGTGGTTTCGATTTTCTTCCGAATGGTGATCTGGTCGGTCTTTCCACGTCGCCCGATTTTTTGTCTCTTCGTCTCATGCTCATTGACGGAAATGGCGATCATGTTCCAGCAACGCCTCAAACCTTGGCAACTCTTCCAGCCGGCATTCTTTTCGGGACATTTGTGAAAGTGTCGCCTTCCGGCAATACAGTTATTTTGGCGGAAAGCAGTACCAACAAAATTTTCCGCTATGATCTGCAAAACAACAATTTAACCCAATTAATGACACTCGCCGGAATTTTTGAAGGTGTTTTTATTGATGAAACCCACATGTATCTCAGCACCGGTTCTTTTTCGGGAGCGGGAGATGTATGGTACTGGAATTGGCAAAGTCCTGCTTTGCCGGTTCGGATTATGTCGGCGACTTCCGGTGATGCTGCGGCGGGAGGAATTGGGGCGGATGACACGGGCTCTCTTTACTATCTTAAAACGACCAATACATTTCCGCCGCCGCCGAATAGTCATCATCTTTATCAATTTACTTACAATCAAATCCTGGATGTTCTAAATCATGTGCGGCCGGTTCTTCAGCCAGCGGACGGCACTTTGATTGCGAATATGAATACAGGTTTCGGAGTTCAAGTAAATGCGTTTGGCGATATTTTCGCGAGCGAAACCGGATCTGATGGAAACGCTCCACGAGTCACGCGTGTTAAACGAGATGGAACACTCGTTCCATTTCTCACTTTTCAGGGTTTGCAGGGTTTTGAATTTATGAGTGTCCTTGCATTTCAAAACAAACACTCATTTTTTGATCCCTACCAAGCAAGTCCAAGCCGAATAGCCATTCTTCTGGATGATTTTCAAAATCCTCAAGTCTATGTCGTTGAAACAAATCCCAGCGATCCGTTTGCGGATCAGGTGATTGCTTCGCAGTTAGCGCCGCCATTTAACAATCCTTCTTTGATTTTGGGCGCACCAATCGGCGGAGGAACGGCAAGTCCCAATAATAGTTCGCTTGTTTCACTCGTGGATGGTTCCGGTTTTGTAACGGTTGGATTTAATGGCGGTGTTTCGGACGGAAAGGAATCGCTTTACGGCTCCGACTTGATTGGTTTTGGAAATGCTGTTTATATTTCTGGAAACCCGCTTCAACATTCCACCGAACCCGGTTTTGTGGAAGTCAAAGCAGATTTAAATCACAATGGAAATCTGGATGATGATCCCTGGTTTTTAATTGAGCCAAGTGTTTTGCCGCTAAATTTGACACCACCCTATTCGGCATTGCCACTTCAAAATTATGTGGATTACAATCCAACTTTAATTTTGGGCGATACGAACGGAGACAACATCATTGATATTCCGAACATGTCACCGATCGATTTTTATACCATTCCGGATTTTTCTTCTGTGGCGGGAAATCCAGAGAGTTTTGGAATTAGTGCCGGTTCCGGCGGCGGTGATGCACTGGACTTACGGAATGCAATTGTTGAAACGAGCCCCGGAGTTCCTTTTCAAGATGCGCAGGGAAATTTCCGGAAAGTATATTTGGAAAAAGTCGATCAAGTTCGGATCCACGACGCTCGTGCAGGCGACAGCGTAACGACCAAAGTCGATGCCGTGAGTGCTGCCAAAAATCATGTTGTGGGAAATGTGATAACGGTGAGCAATATCGGTCAACTTCAAACAGCTGTCAATACGGCAAACGAAGGAGACCTCATTCGGTTATTGCCCGGAACCTATTTATTAACAAGCGCGATTTTTCTCCGGCCCGGCGTTTCTTTGGAAGGTCCTGCAGGCCTTTGGACGGCGAATTACACCGGAGACGATGCTATTTTAAATGGTGCCAATTTGGCGAGTGATGAAGCGGCAGTTACGGTTAACGCGCATCAACCTATTTTGAATCAGGATTTTTCAATTTCGGGACTTCATTTTCAAAATTGTCCCGTCGGAATTCGCATTGACGGGCATCGTCCTTCCATTGAAGAAAATTTCTTCGCGAAATGTAAAACGTCCATACAAATTTCCAATGTTAGCGATTCTACAGTGGTTGTGCGCGGAAATGTCATCGGACACCGCGGACGTCTCGCTCCGGCTGGGTTATCGACAACCGGAATTTCAGTGAGCGCTGCCAAGGTTGCGCTGATTCACAACACGATTGTCTATAACACGACGGTTGGATTGGTTTATGGAAGCGGCGCAAACATTTATCTTCGTGACAATATTTTTGCTTTCAACAAAAAGGGCGTTCGCGAGGAAAGCGCCGGAGATTTGTTCGGCGAATACAATGATTTTTACGGCAACACCATTCATATTTCGGGAGCGGGTGTATTTGAACATAATGTTTTTGACAATCCCATGTTTGCTTTTCCGCAAGTTGGCGATTACCGGCTGAAAGAAGAGTCGCTGGTGCGTCACAGCGGAATGGGCGGTGCAGACCCTGGTGTTTATGACGGAATTCACTTTACGCCTTACGATATTCAAGCGTTGCTTCAGGCGATTCCGGTAAGATTCCGGTAAGAATATAAGAAAATAAAGGGGCATGACTGTCCCTTTTCTGAAATTATTTTTGTGAACCGATGAAACATTTCCGTTATATTGGTTTTACATTTACTTTGATTGCGGCGCTCGTCATTTTGTCGGGCCGGATTGACCACTCAAGCGCTGCTTTTCAAACTTCGGCGAAGGTTGCGATATCTCCCGCTCCCGCTTCCGTGATGACGCTCAGCCGATTGGCGGCTAAAACCATTACAAACCGGTTTCACGAACCCAGTCCAATTGAAAACGAGTTATCAGCGCTTGAAGAAACGATTCACGCGCATCAACTTCTCCCCGACGGCCACTTGCGAATCCTGACGACCGAACTGCCGGTTGCTTATTTGAAGCAAAATACTCAAATGATTTTACAGGCAGCCGGAGGAATGCCGCCGTATCATTTTGAAATGTCGCAAGGCGATTTACCGGAAGGTATTTCTTTTGATGAAACAAACGGTGTCTTCTTTGGGGAAACAAGAGAAGAATGGGCAGAGAGCGTAACCGTTCGTGTGACCGATCAAGCGGATACTTCAGTTCAAAAAGAATTTTTGCTGATCGCAAGAAACACCGTCCCGGAAACAGAAAACTCATTTTCTCTTTCGTCACTTTCTTTTCCGAAAGCAATCGTCGGAAAATATTATTACCAAGCGCTTCCCATTGCGGGCGGGAAAAAACCTTATCATTTTGAAATGGACCCCAAACAGCTTCCGCCCGGCCTCCAGTTTCATTGGAAGGAAGCCATCGTGTATGGCCAGCCCGTTAAAGCGGGAACCTATTCTTTTAGCGTGGATGCGAAAGATGCGGAAGGAAACGTGCAGCACAGCACTTACGAAATCGAAGCCGCCGATTCGCCGCTTTATCTTACGAGTGCCCGATTGGACGAAGGATGGATCGGTCTTTTTTATCACGCGCGGCTTGAAGCCTTGGGCGGACATCCGGGCTATCATTGGCAGCTCCGTTCGGGCCAATTACCGAAAGGTTTAACATTTTATCCGGATTCGGGCGTTATTTTCGGAATCCCGCTGAAACCCTCCGATACCAAACTTGTTTTTTCTGTTACTGATTCAGAGGAAAACTTCGACAGTGCTGAGTTGACGCTCGCGATTCATGACAGTTCACTTGAAATCATAAAAGGAAATCTTCCCGCCGGAACGGTTGGTCAATTTTATTATTTTCATATGAGTTCAAAAGGCGGTGAGCCGCCTTACCGCTGGGAAATGAGCGGGAAACTGCCGAAAGGGCTTACGTTTCAAAAAGATACCGGTGTTTTTTCCGGCGTGCCGGCAGAGAAGTTTAATGGAACGATGGAGGTCACTGTGATGGATCAAGCGGGGAATCGTGTGCATGAATCATTCCGGTTACCAATAATCGAAAAGCCGCTTACGCTTCATTTAATTTCTTATATCGAGTTGTCGGTCGGTGAATTTTATTTTTTTCATTTGGAATGTGAGGGCGGCACGCCGGAATATACCTGGGATGCTTTGAGCGTTTTGCCGGATGGGCTTGCCCTTCTTCCGACAGGATTTTTAATTGGTACGCCAAGCAAAGCTGAACAAATGGTTATGCAAATCCGCGTGCATGACAAAACGGGCGAAAGCGTGAGCGATGTTATGATCATTCAAGTGTTGAATGAGTCGCTCGCCATTCAAACCATTTCCTTAAATGAAGCCAGATTGAATGAACCCTATTACGTTCAATTTTTGGCGCGCGGCGGCCACTTTCCTTATCTCTGGTCAATTTCCGGTGCGCCCGGTGGTCTTTTTTTAAATCCTGAGTCCGGTGTTTTTTCCGGCGTTCCGTCACAAGCGGGTCATTTTTCACTTGCGGTTCAACTAAGAGACAGTGCGAACGGACGAGTGGCAGTTCAAATTCCATGGACGGTCCTTTCAGAGCCGCTTCAAATTGCAAATCCCAATTTGCCGGATGGAACAACCGGAATTTCCTATCAGGTATCCATCGAAGCGAAGGGCGGTGAGCGGCCATATGTTTGGAATATGACAAGCGGCGGACTTCCAAATGGCCTTCTGCTTGATCTACGGACCGGACTGATTTCCGGAAGGCCGACCCGGGGCGAAAACGCCTCATTTGAAATTCAGGTGACCGATCAAAATCATTCGCGGATTCAAAAAGCGTTTCATTTAAATATTACAGGCAGCGAACTGCGCATTTTGTCCGGCGCATTGCCGGAAGGTACGGTATCCGAAACCTATCATTTTTCTTTAGCGGCGGAAGGCGGAAACGAACCTTATCGCTGGACAATTTCATCCGGTTCACTGCCTGCTAGTTTATCGCTTGCTTCCGGAACGGGAATTTTGTCCGGCGTGCCGAGCGAGCCTGGTTCCTATTCATTGAATGTCCGCCTGCAGGACGCAAACAATCAAGATATCGAAAAACCCATGTTTTTAAGAATTCAGAATGGCCCATTGACTCTTCATACCGGCACTTTGCCGAGCGCGCATGTGAACGAACCTTACCATTTCACTTTTGATGCTTCCGGCGGCGAAACGCCTTACCGGTGGGCAATTACAAATGGTGAGTTGCCAACCGGCTTGCAGTTGGACAACGGAAGAATTACTGGAACGCCTTCGGAAGCATTTCAGGAGCGATCATTCACGATTCAGCTTACGGATCATCGCAGTACACACCTTGAACAGCCTTTTACATTATCGGTGGAAGGCAGCGCTCCGCCATCCATTCAGGGTTTTGTTGCGGCGCCGAGCGATGCCAAAGTGGGCTTGGCCTGGCAGATTCCAAATGATTCCGCCGTTCGGGAAGTCCGTCTTTTCAGGCGCGCTAGAAACTGGCCTGATATTGAAACCGATTCACCCATTTACATTGGTATGAACGATCAATTTTTGGACACAGGGCTTGTCAATGGTGAGGAATATTTTTATTTGGCGCTTACTTATAATCCAAACGGTGTTCACTCGGAAATCTCATCCGCCACGCAAAGGTCCGTTACACCAAACGCTGTTACGCTCACCGGTCCAAACGATCCTTACGCGGACGCTGTGGTGTCTTTCGCGCCGCTTTCACAAAATGCGTTTGGCGCTGCATTTCTTCCGGGTAATGTTCTCGGTCCTCCGAGTGGTATGGGAAATCAAATGGGACAAGCATCATGGACTCAAGTGGTTTCGCTCAACGCGCGAAGCAACAACGATAACGGTGCTTCCGCGCCTTATGGTGGATCGATTATTTTGGAATTTACAAATAATATTATTGTGAATGGCCCCGGTTTTGATTTTACCATTTTTGAAAATGCTTTTTTTGTAAATCATGATGGTATTCTCGATCCCGCCGATCGATACATGGAACCCGCCGTGGTTTCTGTCAGCCAGGACGGCGTTCATTATTATGATATTCCATTTGACTATGTCCCGCATTATGACAATACAGGTGCTGAAGTAATGAACAATCCTTTGTCTTATCATTCCGGATTTGCCGGAATCGAACCAGTTTATTCAAACGGAACTTATCCGGACCCGACAGATTTGACTGTTTCAGGTGGAGATCATTTTGATTTGTCCTCAATTACCAGTAAGGATTTGCTGTGGATAAAATACGTTAAAATCAAATCAACAGGAGACCGCTGGCTTGTGGACGAAAACGGAGACTTGGTTCGGCATACAGGGGCATTCACTGCTTTAAGCGGCGTATGGTATTCTGGTTTTGATTTGGATGCCGTGAGCGCAATTCATTATTAATATGATTCGAAAAAAAATATTTATTTTGTTTGGAGTTATTCTTTTCGCGCGGCAAATTGCTTTTGCCGGGGAACTTTCGGTTACGGAAGAATTTCGAAACCAGATTGTTCAAGCGGATTATGGAGAAGCAAAATCAAGGAATGTGATACAAATTTTGAAATCTCACGCGGAAGTAAAAGCGGAATTCGGAGGCAGTTATGTGACTTCCATTTCGAATTCAAAAAATCGCGAGTGGAAGGAAGAAGGCAATGTGCATTGGTTTTATTATGTGAACGGCGTTTTGGCTCATGTTGGCGCATCACTTTATCATCCGGGATCAGATGACAACATTTGGTGGGATCTTCATCCGTGGGATGGAAAACGTTACATTGGTGCGGTCATCGGCGCTTGGCCGGAGCCGTTTTTACATGGCTATAACGGAAAAGTTCTTCCGACCCGAATATGGGTAACCGACCCGTTCGAGAAAGACGGCCGCTTGCTTCAGAAGGTACTTCTTGCGAAAGGCGTTCAATCGGTTGATCTTTTGAAGCTCAAGCAAAATTCGGCAATCGATTTTGAAAAGAGCTTTCCTATCTATATCGGAACCTGGACTGAGTTGATAAAAACCGCTTCACTTTCGGACCTTTTTCAACACGCAGAACAGGTTGGCCTTTTTCTTGATTTTAATGAATCCGGCGATTTTTCGCCGCTTACTTGGGAAGGAAAGAAAATAAAATCTCACCAAAAAGCGGCTGCCATTATTGCTTTAAAGTCAGCAGCTGAAGCCGTCAATCCCATTTGGTTTGTGACGGGGACGGATGATATTTTAATTGCGCGCGCCGTTGACTTTTTGATTCGTTCAGAAAAATCAATTAAAGGCCGGTCCGGAGTTTTTCTAACGGAAGAGGGAATCACCAGTATTCCAATTTTTGATTCACTCGGAAAAATCAATTAAAGGCCGGTCCGGAGTTCTTCTAACGAACGAGGGAGTCACCAGTGTTCCGATTTTTGATTCGAACATTTTATCCGCGTGACTTGGCTTTTAACCATTCATTTCCAATTTTGGTTTACCTCAGCGCTCTTTTTTTTGCGGTAACGACACTTTCCCATCCGGTTTATTTGGGATTGATTGCTTTTTTCTTGTTTGCAGGACTCTGTCTCCACCCGGAAGGGTTTTCGAGATGGGTGAAGTATTTTTCTTTTGTTGCTCAATTAAGCGTTTTTTTTGTAATCATTAGTATTGTCTTTTGCAATGAAGGGCACACCCTTCTTTGGAAATGCTCGTTCCCGAACCGGCGTTTTGGATTTGACTTGTCGCTCGAGGAAATTTTTTTTAGTGTCACGATGTGCATGCAGATGATTTTATCCTTCACCTGTATCTGCCTGTATGTTTTGCTCTGCCGCAATTCAGCGCCAGATTCTTTATTTAACTGGATGCCAAAGACACGTTTCACTTTTACGCTCGCGTCAAATTTATTATTTCAACTTGGCTTTCGTTTACAGGGAGCAGAAGAGGCGTTGAAAGCAAGAGGAGTCGAGCTCAATCGGGGAAAAATACTTCAGCGTTTAAAAACACGAACTCTGCTTTTGAAAACAGTGCTGATGCATGCTCTGGAAAATTCCTGGCAAACGGCGGAAGCGCTTGAAGCACGTGCTTTTGGGAATCCGAAAAAGACGTTCTACTTTAAAACGTCATTTCGGCTGGGAGATTGGTTTCTTTTGATTTCAGGAATTTTACTTTGGTTCTGGCTCATTTTTCACTGGTTCTCCGGAGAAGGCCATGTGATGTTTTTTCCGGCCACCGGCTCGCTTACCAAATCCTTTCATCTCGTTTCATTCGCATCTTTTGCTTTTCTTTTGTTCTGTTTTTTATGGTTGCTCATGTGGCGCCGAAAATATGAATCTTTTTGAACTGAATCAAGTTACCTATTTTTACCCCGACGAGCCGCAGGCTGCCATTCTCGATCTTTCCCTTCAAATGAATGAAGGTGAATTTGTGCTTGTTATTGGGTCTTCCGCGAGCGGGAAATCTACTTTTGTGAAACTTTTGTCCGGCCTCATCCCATCCTTTTATGGCGGAAAGCTGCAGGGGAAAATTTATTTTAAAGGTAAATTGCTGACGGGGGAGGTTTTGAAAAATGGGGAAATGGGTATGTTGTTTCAAAATCCAGAGCGGCAAATTGTGACTGATTTGGTGGAACGCGAGCTCGTTTACGGAATGGAAAACCTGGGAATGCCCCGGAATGAAATGCGAAAACGTTTTTCGGAAATGGTTCAATATTTTAATTTGCGCACGCTGATTCATCGCTCCACCCATTCTTTGTCCGGCGGAGAAAAACAAAAAGTAGTATTGGCTTCTGTTTTGGCGATGGGCTGCCGTATTTTAATTTTGGATGAGCCCACGTCCGAGCTGGATCCCGTTACGGCCGAAGAAGTTTTTGCATTGCTCAAAAAGCTCCATCAGGATTTTGGTTATACGGTTATTCTCGTTGAACACAGGAGTGATGAATGTTTTGCGCTTGCCGAGCGTGTTTTATTCTTTGACAAAGGACAATTAAAAAGAGATTTCTCCGTATCCGATTTTTTACATTTACGGGATGCCGAAACACACGCTTATCTGCCAAAAGTGTCGCAAATATTTACGATGGCAGAAATAGACAAAGTTCCTGTTTCCATTTCTGAAGGGCGGAAAGTGTTGAAAGAAATGGGGGATTTTCCTTCTTCCACAAAGGCAGAGAATTCGCGTGAAAAGATCACTCAAAATATTCCGCCTGCTATTTCTTTTGATCATGTGTGTTTCCAATATGAACGTAAAACACCATTTTTGGAACGATTAAACTTAACTTTACCGAAAAGAAAATCAATTGCCATTGTAGGGGAAAATGGCGCTGGAAAGAGCACGCTTTTGAAATTAGCCGTAGGAATGATGGCGCCACAGTTTGGTGAAATTCGCTGTTGCGGCCGTCTCTTGCAGGATTTTTCCAAAGAGCAGCGGGGCCGGATGATTGGATATGTAGGGCAGCAGCCGGATGATTATTTGATCCATGACCGCGTTTTTGAAGAATGCGCATTCACACTGAAAAATTTTGATATTTCGAATGATTCAATGATACAGCATGTTTTGAGTGAGCTTGGATTGAGCGGGCACACGCAAAAAAATCCCCGCGATCTGAGTTTTAGCGAACGCCTGCGTGTTGCTATCGCTTCTCTCCTTGTCCTGCAGCCTGAAATCTTGCTTTTGGACGAACCGGTTCGCGGATTAGATCCCCATTTAAAACAAGTGTGGGGTGAGATGTTCAGGCGATGGGTGAGTGAGAAAAATAGGACAGTTATTTTTGCCACTCAAGATATTGATTTCGCCGCCGAATTTTCTGACCATTTAATTTGGATGAGTGCAGGCGGAATGGTTGACAGCGGGCCAACTCATGTGGTTCTCGAGAATAATCTTTTCTTCATTCCGCAGGCAAGCCGTCTCTTCCAAAACTTTCAAAAGGGTATATGGACGATGACAGAGGCCGTTCAAATGTTAAAACACCATTCTCCATTGATGAGCGATGGTGCCGCATCGCCAAAAAATTTTGAAACCGAAATAGAAAAACGCCTCTAATGACATTGGGCACTCTTTTGGTGTTTGTCATTCTGGCAATTCTCGCCATCGGTTTTTCCATTTATGAACGCCGCTCGATTCACTCGCGCCAACTGGCTTTGATTGTTTCTTTATCGGCGGTTGCCGGAATTGCTCGTGTTCCGTTTGCTTGGATGCCAAGCGTCCAGCCAACCACGTTTATTGTTCTGTACTCAGGTTATGTCTTCGGGCCGTTGACGGGATTTGTGGTCGGTGTTTCTGCTGCTGTCATTTCAAATTGTTTTCTTTTACAGGGGCCGTGGACCATTTGGCAAATGTTTTGCTGGGGAATGGTCGGAATTTCCGGAGGGTTTACAGCTTATGTTTTCAAGAGAAAGTCACAAATGGTTCTTTTAATTCTTGGTTTTCTCTGGGGTTTTGTTTTTGGGTGGATCATGAATCTTTGGCATTGGTTGTCGTTTGTTTATCCATTAAACTGGCGGACATGGCTTTCTGTGAATGCGGCTTCTGTTTTTTTTGATTGTGCTCATGCCCTGGGAAACGTTTTTTTTATCCTTTTTTTCGGTAAGGACTTAATGGCTTTACTGATGCGGTTCAGAAGAAAATTGTTTCATAAAGAAATGTAGAATTTTAATGATTTTGTCTTTTAT
>OBEQ010639419.1_pt1 | contig 11160 bp, 6 predicted proteins | sample 1670901 | NCBI WGS metagenome assembly OBEQ01 (sample SAMEA104232315, study PRJEB22302) | groundwater metagenome | biome: forest; feature: aquifer; material: groundwater | place: USA | collected 2011-08-07 | depth 5.4 m | reverse complement strand
GGTTCCCATTATCGGCGCTGTTCAACTCGACCGAGAGACTGCCGTTGGGAAACGCGAGTCCGTTCCAGGAAGCGTTGATCAAGTCTTCGCTGGTCAGTCCGGAAATGAATTTAAGCAGAAAATCCCTGGGGCTCTGGTCAACCATTTCACGCACATTCGTTGGATGAATCATGGAGATGAAGGCCGCGTCGGCGTCAAAAGGCGAACCGAAGTCGAAGCCGAAGGGCTGCAACGGTATCTCCTTGGGAACATCGAAGTTGGACACCGAGACAATATCGGGAAAGCCGTCGTTGTTGAGATCGCCAACCGCCACGCCGCCCACATTGCGTCGGCGGTGATCGGTGGAGCCCGCCAGCGCGGTCTTGTCGCGGACAAACGTGGCGCTGCAATCCTGATTCTGAAGTATCGTGCCGGGATTCGATGCGTCCTTGAACACCACGAAATCCAGGCCACCGTGATAAATAATGTCCTGATCGCCGTCATTGTCGTAATCGGTGATCGACGCGCCCCATCCCAACGGCGTCGCGCGCAATTTGCCCACGCCGGGATCGAGGAATGTACCGTCGGCCTGCCCCAGAAACCAGCGCGACGATTGTTCGCCGTAGTGATAGGGGCGCTCCAGAAGACGGACGATCATGGTGGGGAAATAATCACCCACGCTTGACAGGAACATGTCCAGGTTGCCGTCGCAATTCAGATCGCCGAACGTCAGCCCCATCCACGCCCCGATGATATCGGTCTTGGCCTGTGGCGTCACATCCGTGAATCGGCCGGTGCCGTCGTTGCGCATCACGCGAATATAACCACGATTCACCCCGCCGTACTTGGCCGGTAACATGGGACCTTGCTCGTCGCCGAAAATAATATCGACGTTACCATCCTGATCGTAATCGACCATGCCCACGACCCAGGTGATGGTGGCCGCGCCCTTCGGCAACCCGGCCAGCGCGCGGATACCCGACTCTTCGCTGACGTCGCGGAATTTCCCGTCGCCCTGATTCAGAAACAAGTGATTGGGATGATTCATGGAAAACGGTTCGAGGATCATCGGAACCCGGCTCGCATAGTCGTAAGTATTGGCGACGGCGATATCCAACAGGCCGTCGCCGTTCACATCGCCCATCGAACACGTGCTGGAACTAACGTTCCCGCCGCCGGCTCCGCTGGTATCCGTTATGTCCTTGAATTTACCGTTGCCGAGATTCAGAAACAGTCGATTGGGTCCGTTGCGCGTCAACACGTACAAATCCTCGTCGCCATCGTTGTCAATGTCGCCGAAACAGACTCCGGTGTTATCCAGCGTCTTCGCGCCGACGCCGGCAGACGCGCCGACATCCACAAACGTCAATTTCCCGGTCTCCACGAGTTGATTGGAGTACAAGCTGTTGTCGGCACCGGGTCCATTCGGTATGTACATATCGATGTCGCCGTCATTGTCGTAGTCGAACAGCGCCACGCCACCGATGCCGCGCGTGCCGGCTGGAAAATAAGGCACGTCGTGCACGGTGAAATTGGGATTTTCCTGTTTCAGGCGATCGAGTTCCTGCTTGGACGCGGAGGGCACGCGTTGATAGTCGATTCCGGACTTGCCACCTGGCACGATGTCATGAAATGTCACGCTACGCACGCCGTTGCCCGGCGGTGGATCGAGCTTCTTGTCCGCATACAGGTCCGTCGTAATCGACAATCCCAGACACCACAGCAACGGCATGGCTGCAAATCGAAAGCGTCGTAACCTCATCGATGGATGCTTGATCATCTGGATGTTTCCTCACGAATACTGGCCGTTTTACCCGCTCTACGATCATCGAACGCCCGCATTGCGCTGGCTAGAAACCGTTGTTGTTCCGCCTCACGCATGACCCCGGCTTGAACCAACCCGGCCAGCGCATTCTTCACACAAGTGGCATAGTCGTCGATAGTGCGCCATGCTCCGTCGAAGCTACAGGGGATTTCCGGAAACCGCACGCGTTCCTTCTTGGCGACATCATACAGACGGTTGCGCACGCCACCCGGCCACATCACCTCCAACGTGCCCTTCGTCGCGGAGGCCATGCCGAACAACACCTCCAGACTGTTCTGGGATCCGTGGCTGGTTCCACTCATGACGGGAACCATCTCGGTCTTGCCGCCGTCAGGCGTGAAACGGGCGATCGCGCCGATGCCGTCGCGGTTGACGCGCCCCCCCGCAATCAGGCTCTTCGCACCCAGCAGCTTGACCGCGACCCAAGCATTGCCGTTGCCGCTATTCATTTCGACCGCCAGGGTGCCATCGAGAAGTTCCAGACCGTTCCATACCATCTTACCCGGGTTGTCGGCCAGGCCCTTGGTCGGATCGACGGATTTGAAGATCGGAAAGACTTTGGCGTCGGCGTCGAACGGCGATCCGTAGTGCGCGTTGTACGGCAACGCCTGCGCCGAGTCGGGAACAATCAGATTGGACGCGGACACGACGTCGATAAAGCCGTTGCCATCGAGATCGCCGATCGCCAGGCCCTGCGTATTGCGACGCGCCAGATCGGCGGAGGGGCTCGCCAGCACGTGTGCATCCCGCGTGAAATGGGCGGTACATCCCTGGTTCCGCAGAAAGGTTCCCGGATTGGAGGAATCCTTGAACAACGCGAACTCGATGCCGCCGTAATAGATGATGTCCGTATCACCGTCGTTGTCGTAGTCGGCCATGGCGGTACCGTAACCGAAAGGCGTTGCGATCAGATCGCCGACACCGGGGTCGGTGAACGTGCCCGCGGCCGAGCCGAGGAACCACCGCGAGGTGAGCAGGCCGGGCTCGTACATCTCGGATAGATTCTTGGGCATGTAGTCACCGACGTTCGCGCCGAAGATGTCGAGGTGACCGTCACAATTCAAATCCCCGAATGAAAGTCCCATCCACGAACCGAATGTGTTGGTTTTTGCGTCCAGGGTAACGTCCCTGAACTTGCCCGTACCGTCGTTCTTGAAAATACGAATGTAACCGCGGTCGATGCCTCCGAAACTTGCCGGCGGAAACGGGCCTTGCTCGTCGCCAACGATAATGTCGACGTTACCGTCTTGATCGTAATCGACCATGGCCCCGGCCCCGCTTATCGTCGGGCTGCCCGTGGAATACTCCGGCCGCCCCGCCATGTTCTGAATGCCGGATTCGCGGCTGACGTCCTCGAATACATTGCCGCCGCGGTTCAATAATAACTGGTTATGTTGACTCAAATCGAAAGGCACCGCGGCCATGGCCCGCCGGCTGATCCAATCGAAGCTGTTCACCACCACGATATCCAGCAAGCCATCGCCGTTGACGTCGCCCAGCGCGCAGGACGACGAACTCTGTGCTCCCACGCCCACGTGGCTGTGATCGGTGATCTCCCGGAAAGTGCCATTGCCTAGATTTTCAAACAAGCGGTTGGGCTGGTTGCGGCCCAGCACCATCAGGTCTTCGTCGCCGTCGTTGTCGATATCCCCGAAACAGACACCGGTGCTGTCCTGGTCCTTGGCGCCTACGCCCGCGCGTTCAGCCACGTCGACGAAGCTCAGGACACCCGACTCGACCAACTGACTGGAGTACAGGCTGTTGTTCGCGCCCGGCCCGTTGGTGACATAGATGTCGAGATCGCCGTCGCCATCGAAATCGAAGATCGCCACCCCTGGCGCCCCACGAACGCGAGTCGGCGTGTTGCCGAGATCGAAGACGGTAAGGGGTTTTTCCCTGATCTTGGCGAGCACCGCCTCCGTCGTCGAGCGCACGCGCCGGTAATGAATCCCGGCCCCGTCATGCGCGGCGATATCGTGAAACGTCACCTGTTGCGGCTGGCGGGTTGCGCTTTGTGGGGGCGCGCCCAGCGTGCCGGCACAGCCGGATACGATCGCCATTTCCATTACCGCGACCAATACGGAGACCAGCCCACGCGCGGCAGATTTCCAATACGGTAAATCCATGGCTCTCCCCCTTTTGTTAGAGGCTCTTACAGTCTTCAAGGAAACTCCTCGTGGCACGACAGTTACGGCGCGGGCCATTGCTCCGGTCGCCAGCCCGCGGCGGGAAGCAAGCGCAGCAAAGCCGCGCGATCAGCATCCTGCAGCTTCACCGTGCGAAAGATGGCGGGGTCCAGCTCGACATTGACTTTCAGCACCTCGAATGCCAATAGACGCACGCGTTGCCCGTCTTTATACAAGGCCCAGGCGACCGGCAAATAGCTCCGCGGATCGACGTACACCATCTCGTGACTGACTCCCAGTTTCGCCACGCGATCCTCCGGCGGCAGCGTCATTCCCGCGGCGAGTTGCAGACGCAGCGCGACGGTTTCGACGCCGCCGATGCGCTGCGCCCCCGCCACCGCCACCGTGCCCAATTGTTGATAGAGATTCAGCCGTTCCAGCACGGCGCCCAGGGTCATTTCGCGGAACGTGAAGCCGAGCAGACTTTTCAGCGCGAGTCCATCGTAGCGCATGCTCACCGTCAGCAAGCGTAACATACCGCCCTGGTGCCCGCGCATTTTTTCGCCACCGTCGTAGATCGCTTCCGCGCCCGCATCCCCGAATTCCGTCCCGTCGATCAATTCGTTCCGCATCAGCGACGGGCGCGCGAAGAAAGCGCGGCCGAAGCGCCGCTGCACGCGATCGCCTTTAACCTCCTCGGCGTACATCATGGAGGCGTAGTTGGTGACTTGCGCATAATGCGCCTGCACCTGCTCGACCAACGGCGGTGTGGCGGTGGCCGCCTCGACCTGCACTCCGCACAGCGTGATGAACAAGCTCGCGAATACCGCCATGGAAGCAATGTGCCATTTACCACGGTTTATCGATGCCATTATCTGCTCGCGTGACGTTGTAGGTAGTTGTCTTCTAATCATCCCTGCCTGATGGCCGCATCGGCCGCCGCCTCACCCGCCAGCATCGCGGCGGTGAATCCGCCGCCGGGGCGTGCAAAAGCCGATGCCAGCCACAACCCACGCACTCGTGTCTTGCAGCTCGGACGGTGACGACCGGCATGCATCGGTTCCTGCGCGAACCCATACACGGCCCCGCCGGGCGTATTGAGGTAACCCTGCAAGGCGCGCGCCGTCGCCATCTCCTTGTGCACGATGCTGCCGGCGATCCCGGGATAGGTGCCGTCAAGCGCCGCGATCATGCGTTCCATCCACGCGTTCTTGCGCGCTTGATACGCCGGGGAGTCCAGGCCGTCCCAGTTTCTCATGTCATCGAATCCGCAAATCGTCGCCGGGAAGTACTCGCCGTCGGGGGGCGTGGGATTCACATAGCTGTAGTCGACGAACTCAAACATCGGCAATTTATCGCCCGGCATCTCCCGCAACAAGCCGGCGCTCCGGCGCATGTCGGAAATCCCTTTGAACCAGTCCGGATAGACGAACGTGGAATAGGCCGTCACGCCGAATTCGCTGGCCTTGCGATCGAGGCCGAGGTAGACATTCCACAGCGCCGTGGACATGGGTATGTTTCGGTAGCGCGTCAGAAAGTTTTCCCGGTGCGTGTCGGGAAGCATGTCCGCCAATACCTGCGGCGCGGCATTGCCGAACAAAACGGGCGTCCGGTGGGTGCGGCGATCGGGCTGTCCCTCGGCGGGGCGGCCCGGAAACTGGAAACGCTCATGCTCCACGCCAACGGCACGGCCGTCGTGCAGCAGAATTTTCGTCACCACGCGGCGATTCATGGCTTCACCGCCCGCCTCCCGGATTATTTCGACCAGCCGGTCGCTGATCGCCTGGGATCCCCCCTGCACGTAATGTCCCCCGCCGATGTGAAACGAACCCTGCGCGACGCCGTGATATAACAAGGCGAATCGGTCCGGGTCGTTCGTGTAGTACAGGATATTCCCGCAGAGCGCGAGCTTGATGGCCTCGTCGTCGCCGAAGAGGTCCTGAAGCAAGGCCCCGACGGTGGTGCGCTCGTAGCGCAGCAAGGGCCAAAACCGCAGCGGAAAGATCGGTCCGTTGAGCAGCCACCACCAACGACTGTCCATGTGATCGATAAGTGCCGCGGCCTTGGTTCGGATCTGCCCCAATATGCGGAAATAGCGCTCGATGGCCGCGCGGTGACGGGGAAACCGCTGCGTCAAATATTCGATCGCCGGCGCCACTCCGTCCGGCATGACGAACCGCTCCCCCAGCATGGGGTGGCGTACCTCATAGAGGTGATCGATCGGCAACATGCGGATGTTGTCAAGCAAACCTAGCCGTTTCAGGACGCGCATTTTAGGATCGCCGGGGTCTAAGCCGTCGATCTCATGCAAGGCTACTTCGATGCTGAGCCGGTCGCGCTTGAAAACGGTGGCGGCGCCGCCGAATTTCTCGTTGCGTTCGAGCACCAGGACACGCTTGCCGGCCCTGGCGTACACCGCGCCGGCCGTCAGCCCGCCCAGGCCCGACCCAATCACAATCGCGTCGTAACTATCGTTATTATTCATTTTCTCGCCTTGCGACATCGGTGGTTTGTCATGCGATTTCGTGACGCGAATTCGCGCTCACGAGTGTCTCCTCCGATCGATGTCGCCCACGTTGTCGGGCTTGCTTAAATAATTATGTGCGGCAGGTTACGCCGCCGGCAGGTTCGATTCAAGTGACGGTCTCCTTCCGGACCGATTTGTATTGGAAGGGACCCAGGCTTGACCATGCTCTCCAGCGGTGCTTATATTCGCACACGGAGGCGATTTAAATGCAGTAATGCGTCGCACCCCGATGCCCGCCACCCTTTGAATAGGCGGGCTCGCGAGTACCGGAGGACGCCTGATCCTGCGGGCCAACAAAAATCAAGAATCAAGCTAGGAGGCACCAGTGGACGGTTTCAATTGGGCGCTTGCCGCCGCGATCAAGTACCCGGAGCTCTCGTCGCAACCTGCCGTTCCCTATGACGCCGGCGTCAACGGCGCCGGCTTATCGTGCGCTTAGGAGCTTTCCATTCAGCCCATCCGTCCAAGATATCGGCCCGCGCTCAATGGCATTACCTTAAGCAGTTGTTCCCGTGGCTATTGTCCGGCGTTCTGCGCGGTTCGTTCCAAGGGCGCTGACCAATCTCGGCTCAATGGCCAAGGGTTCACTATCAGGTCGTGTAATATAAATCCATTATGACTTCAAGGAGGAAGCCATGAAGAATACCAGTTGTTATCGGGTGCTGATGATCGGTGGAGGAATCGGTGGTTTGACGGCCGCGATCGCGATGCAACGCGCCGGTCACGAAGTGGAAGTATACGACCAGGCCTCGCAATTTCTCCCCAGCGGTACGGGCCTGGGTATCATAAACAACGGTTTGCAGGCGCTGCGCCGACTGGACATCGCGATGGATGTCAGCGCACGTGGCGTGCGCCTCGCGCGTTTTTCCATACAGAGTTGGGATGGCCGAGTGTTGTGGGAGTGTCCGATCGACGAATACGAGCGCGTGACGGGAGGGCCGGCGATCGGCATCCATCGCGCCGATCTTCACGAGATTCTGCTTGCTCACTGCGGTGACATACCTGTTCACACCGATCATCGACTCGTCTCCTATAGCCAGGACACGCAAGGCGTATGGGCGCGGTTTGCGAACGGTCACGAGGTCAGGGGCGACGTGCTGATCGGTAGCGATGGCTTACGATCGGCGGTCCGAACACAGTTGCTAGGACCCCGGCCGCCGCGCGCGGTAGGCGCGACATTCTGGAACGGTCTCGTCGATGAGGGTGACGTCGCCGAGAAGGGTTGTATGGTGATGCGCATGGGCAAGGGCTCGATGTTCCTCACCTTGCCCATCGGACGCGGCTTACGGGTATGGGGTCTCTCGCTTGATACCCACGCGACGGGACGCGACATAGATCGGGCCGTGCTCGGTAAGATTTATTCCGACGATACCGTGAACATGGCCAAGTTAAAGGCGCGCTTTAGGGATTGGGCGCAGCCCCTGGGCGATCTGATCGAACGCACTCCGGACGACCAGTTGATGCGTTGGGACGTGTTCGACCGTCCCCCGATTCGCCGGTGGAGTCAGGGGCGCGTTACGCTGTTGGGTGACGCGGCGCATCCGATGGCGCCCACCGCCGGCCAGGGCGCCAATCAGGCCATCGAGGACGCGCTCGCCGTGGTGGACTGTTTGTCCGCGCATCGCGATCCCGTGGCCGGGCTGCAAGCATACGAACGGCTGCGCATTCCACGCACGACCCGTATCGCACGCGAGGCGCACGCCATCTGCCGTGCAACGATGTTGCACCAACCCTTGGCGTGCTGGTTGCGCGATTCGATGATTAAAGCGACCCCCTGGTTCGTCGACAGGGTATTTCGCACGCATATACGTAATCCCGGGTACATCGCGGAAGGCCAGGCGGACTGACTGGCATTATCCTGTCCGCCGGGATATACCCACAATCCTCGGCCGCGGGCTCAAGGAATCGCGCCGTCGCCAGAAGGTCGTACGTATTGACCAGTGTCGCGTACTGCCAAGGTGTATTTAAGGACATCCCCCTCAAGGCGCTATCGACGCTGGACGAGGACGAAGGCGCATCGAGCACCGATCGACTGGTGCGCAACTAGCGGTTCGGCTTGGACTTCGTCAATGACGATCGTGCAATCGATACACGGTGTATGCATGACGCGAACCGCGCCATCGGGCCAGGTTATCTTGAGCTGCTCGACTTGTGTACTATTCCCCAGGCCGAAGGTCTGCGTCAGCTCGGACTGTGACAGGTAGGAAGAACCGGTTCTGATCAAGCGACGTTGCCGCAGACCCGCGCTTTGCAGTTCGAGCCTTGCCCCAATGGCATCGGTATTGGGGGCGCGTCCGCACAGATGAGCCCGCAGATAGTGGTTGTGGGTCGTGCTATCGTTGCGCAGTATCCGCAAACCGCCGCCGTTGGCCGTCATCACCACGTCGAGATCGCCGTCGCCATCCAGGTCGCCGACGGCCAGACCCCGTCCCGCCATCGGCTCATTAAACGCCGGGCCCACTCGCTCGCTCCAATCTTCGAACGCCCCGTTTTGGTTGTTACCGAGCAGCAGCGGGCGCTGGCGATAACTGACGTCCGGGTAGGCCTTTTGGATGTCCGGTTCGAGATGGCCGTTCACCATCACCATGTCCTGCCAACCGTCCAAGTCCATGTCGGCGAATACCAGACCGAATGTCAGCACCGGAAAGGTCGGGGCGGCCACGCCGGCCGATTCCGCGATATCGCGGAAGGGCCCCGCGCCCACGCGCTGAAACAGCGCCACGGGCTCGCCGGTGAAATTCCCGATCGCCACGCCCACCGACCCGTCGTTGCGCCAATCCGCGATGTCGATGCCCATGCCGGAGCGGGCTTCACCGCGCTGATCGTAGGCAATGCCCTCCCCGATGGCGCGCTCCGAGAATTTTCCTCCACCGCTATTGTGGTACAGAAGATTGCGTTCCGTGTCATTCGCCACCACCACATCCAAGCGCCCATCCTCGTCGAAATCCCACAGCGAGACACCCAAGGCCTTGGCATCGCGATACACCACGCCCGACCGCTCGGTGATGTCGACGAATCGACCGTGCTCCCGCCGATACAGGCGCGGAGTATCGCCCGGATAGCTTTTCGGCGATGTGTAGCCTTTGTGAACCGTATCGAAGCTGGTATAAATATCCGTCTCTGGCGACCACCGGACGTAGTTGATCACCAAGAGATCGAGATCCCCATCCCCATCCGCATCGAACAGGACCACGCCGGTGGCCCAGTCGGGGCCGCGGTGGCCGCGCGCGTCCGTCCAATAATGCGTGCCCAAACCAACCCGCTCCGTAACGTCTTCGAAACGTCCGTTCCCCAGGTTTCGATAGAGCCGTACACCGCCCCAGGTCGTCACCAGCAAATCGACGTGGCCATCGCCGTCATAGTCGGCCGCGATCGCGCCCATTCCGTAGTACGTCATCGCGAGGCCGGCAGCCGCGGTGACGTCCGTGAAACGCATGTCGCCGTCGTTTCGATAGAGGTGCGCCGTCGGTGGGACAGTATCTGACCCCCGCCCGGGGAAGTCGGATGAATTCGTCACGAAAATATCCAAGTCGCCGTCGCCGTCGTAATCGAACAACACCACGCCGGGACCCATCGCCTCCGGCATGTAGCGGGAATTCCCACCCTGCGGTCCAACGAACGCGCCGGTGTAGTGCCGATAGCGAATTCCCGAGCGGGCGGTAACATCGCTAAACCATAAGGGCGACTCGAATGGCTTGGCGATCGCCGACGGCGCCAGACCCGGAAGACTCGCGGCGAGCGGCGACCGAGCGCTATCCTTTCCCGCGCAACCGATGCCGATCAACACCGCGGCGGTCAGCACGCTGGCGCACTTCATCCGATGCGACACACGACGGACACGACCACTTCGCGCTGAATGGATTTGCATCGGCGGGGCGCGCGCCGATGCACGGGTTATTGCCGTGCTTTCTTGATCGGCGGCAAAGCCTTCAGATGATTAACCATGAGCCAGCGCTCTTCGTCGGTCAGGGTTCCGGCGTAAGAGGGCATCTTGCCCACGCCGTGCGTGATTTTCCAATACAGCTCGCCGTCGGTCAGCGGCGCCAGGATGGTGCGAAGGTCGTAGTCGACGCGTTGCTCCGTGCCATGCCCAGCGCCGTCGTCGCCGTGACAGCGCGCGCAGTGTTTGACATACACCGCCGTGCCATTTTTCAGCGTGGCGCTCTCCGCCTTGACGGGGTTCTTGAGATCCTTGGCCGCTGTGGGAACATTCCAGTTGCCGGCATGGGCCGCGCCCGCCAACATCGAAACGCACAATGCCAGACTGTAGCTTAATTGACGCATCATAAATTTACTCCTCTCTCTATAAAAGCCAGGACATACCTCAACACCGCTTCAGGAAGCCTTGTGTTAAGCCCCTAAAAAAATCAATGGTCTTTTCCGGCCGGCACGCCGCTATTTCTCCCGTGATTCGAGCGCCAGTACCGCGTCCGCCATCGGAGTCACCGGCAGATCGGGAACGGTCTTCCCCTTGAATACCCAGCGCATAAACTCCGGGGAGTATTTCCGCCAGTTCAGCCGCGCGACGAGGGTTACCGGCAACTTTGCGTCGCCCGGGACCTTGAAGCCGAACTTCACGACCCGGTTCGAATCGGGCCCGATCAGATACTCATCCGCGACCGCGATCGCTTCCGTCGTTGCCGTTCTGCGGTCGGTGGGATTGCCGTACCTATCGACCAAGCCGTTGCCAAACGCCACGGCTT